>Ga0210394_10000671_pt1 | contig 65874 bp, 69 predicted proteins | sample IncBWC12MmetaG_FD_160121 | JGI IMG/M metagenome (GOLD analysis project Ga0210394, IMG submission 160121) | Forest soil microbial communities from Barre Woods Harvard Forest LTER site, Petersham, Massachusetts, United States - Inc-BW-C-12-M | ecosystem: Environmental > Terrestrial > Soil >...
CGTGAACGGTGCCGGCACCAACCAAGCCCCCACATCCGCCGCTGGCCCAGCGAGCCCCTCTGCCCCATACGAAGAGCGGGCTGGCGTGAATGCGTCGCCCGCGCCTGCCGCAGCGCCCGCCTTTGCGCCGGCGCCCACGACCGAACCGCCGCGCCCCTTCGAAGCGCCGCGCCCCTTCGAACCGCCGCGTTCCTTCGAACCGTCGCGCGTTGAGCCGCCGCGTGAACGACCCGTTGCAGATTCGCCGGCCGAATCAGCGCCGCCGCGCGATCCCGCACCGCTGCCGTCCCGCGCTGACGACACACCGGCTGCGAACAAGGGTACTGATGATAAATACGTCGTCTGGTCCTCGACGCCCAGCGACGTTCAGCGTTCAGGACCTGACGAGCGGTAACGCTGCGCGCGCAGCCTGAGGCCGAGCGCGATGCTGACCCCGAAGAGCGCGGCGGCAAGGCCGCGCAGGGTGGCGATTGCTACGTCTGAGATGCGGGCGAATATCGAGTGCGGCGGCGACTGTCCCCAGCGCACTGCGAGATAAAACGCGAAGCTTGTGCTCACGGCTGCCAGCGCATAGGCCAGAACCCACCAGCGACGCTCAGTGCGGGGCACAAGCCGGTTCGGCACCGCGCGTTCCTCGCCTCTACGCAGTCCATAAGCGACCAGCCCCAACACCAGGACAAGCCCGACCAATGAGCCCAAGTCCTGCAGCACGGTGACGGCGTCCACGTGGCGCCTGCCGATCTCGAGGATGGGATCCTCGAGCACCGGGAACCACCGCACGCCACGGGCGCCTTCGTGAGTAAAGGCATCCCACACCAGGTGCGTCACTGCTCCGGCTAGTACCCCGCAGGCGGCGAGTGCCCATTGTCGCACGCTGCCGAAATTCGCCTGAGCGGCGAAGGGGCGCCAGCGCGCATAAGCGCCCTCGGGCAGCACCTCCAAGACCGGCGTCTTGATCAAGCGTTGAAACAGCCAGTAGGTAAGCAAGCCCGCGGGCAAGCAGAACGTCAATAAAGACATGGCGCTGTGCGTTTCCACATGACCCAGCCGCCACGGGAGAAACACGCGAAAGTCCGGCACCATCGCACCGATCACCACGGCCGATAACAATTGCCAGCGCGCCAGCAGGCGCGAAAATGGCAGTACGACGGCGGCATGGGCGATGGTGTAGGGCATGAAGGACTCTGGATGTCATCCGATCGTCATGTTACCGACCTATAAGTAAATAATGAGCAATATATCCGCGCTCGACGCCGCGCCCGCAGGAATCACTCCGCCCGCCAAGGCATCGAAGCTCAGTGGGCATAAAGCCAACCCTTGGTTCAATGTGCTAGCCATTGTCGTGGTCCTCATTGGAATCATATACGCGGGCTATCACTTGGCGGATGACTTATCGGTGGTCCGCGATACGCGCGTGTATCCCTACCTGCTTCTAGGCATTGCCTTGTTCATTGCGTTGGGTTTCGAGTTCGTCAATGGATTTCACGATACGGCAAACGCAGTCGCCACCGTGATCTACACGAACTCCATGTCGGCGAATCTGGCCGTCCTTTGGTCGGGTACCTTCAATTTCCTGGGCGTGCTCACCTCGACCGGCGCCGTCGCCTTCACCATCGTGTCATTGTTGCCGGTCGAATTGATCCTGCAGGTGGGTTCCGGCGCCGGATTCGACATGGTTTTTGCCTTGTTGATTGCCGCCATTCTGTGGAACTTGGGCACCTGGTATTTCGGGCTGCCCTCGTCAAGTTCCCATACTCTCATCGGCTCCATCATCGGCGTCGGCCTGATGAACCAGCTAATGGCAACCAGTGCCAACGGCACCAGCGGGGTGGATTGGAGCCAGGCCACCAAGATCGGCGAAACCCTATTGGTCTCGCCGCTGATCGGCTTCAGCGCGGCATGGTTGCTGCTCACCATACTCAAAGCGGTGATCAGGATCCCGGCGCTGTACAAAGAACCGGAGGGTAATAAGCCGCCCCCGCTGTGGATTCGCGGTTTGCTGATCTTGACCTGCACCGGCGTGAGTTTCTTTCACGGCGGGAACGACGGTCAAAAAGGCATGGGACTCATCATGCTGATCCTGATCGGCACAGTGCCCACGGCCTATGCTCTCAATCGCACCATGCACGAGCAAGACGTGAGCTCGTTCCTGGCTGCGTCTCAGCAAGCCCAAACGGCCCTTTCGCACTATGGCGTGGGCGCGCCGCCGCCCGACCCGCACGCCGCGGTGCTGGAGATAGTGCGCACCCGCACGATTAGCGCGCAGGGCGTGCCGGCGCTCGCCGCAATGACCGATACGATCGCCAAGCAAGTAGGCGGCTATGGATCGATGGACAAGGTTCCGCCCGGATCCATGGTCAACATCCGCAATGAGATGTACCTGGTGATCGAAGGACTTCGCTTCATGGGCAAAGCCAAAGCACTCAACGTCTCGGAGGCCGACAAGAAATCGCTTGCTGCGTACAAGAAACAGCTCGATCACTCGACCAAATTCATTCCGACTTGGGTCAAGGTCGCGGTCGCCATCGCATTGGGGTTGGGCACGATGATCGGTTGGAAGCGAATCGTCATCACGGTCGGCGAGCGAATCGGTAAAACGCATTTGACCTACGCGCAAGGCGCATCGGCGGAACTGGTTGCCATGGCGACCATCGGTGCCGCGGAGATGTACGGTCTACCCGTCAGTACCACGCATGTACTGTCCTCGGGCGTTGCCGGAACCATGGTGGCCAATCAGTCCGGTCTGCAATGGGCAACGGTTCGCAATCTGCTGATGGCCTGGGTGCTCACCTTGCCGGTATCCATCGCGCTCGCGGGGGGCCTGTACTGGGTGCTACGCGCGGTCCTGTAGCGCGGCGAGCAAGCCTCGCGACGCCGCGGCGGCGACAGCGCGTTTGGCCATCAGCCATTCGGTGTCGAATAAAACCCGTTGGCATCCACGTCGCGGGAATTCACCAGTATCCCTGAATCCTCAATGGGCGTTCCCTTGCATCTCGTGATCGCCTCCCGAGTGGCCGATCGCGGCGAGACTATTTCTTTGCCGGCGTAGTGGTCCCACCACGTAAATCGGAAGACCGCAGCCTCAGACACGGATCTACTCTTCATTGGTTTCATTCCCATGGCCCATCCATGGAGGGATGTTCGTGCGCTCATCGATTCGCCGCAACGCCACGTTTGCAAAAGCATGGCGTCCATCGCAGGCGGCGATACGTTATGTCGCCACTTTGCTATTGGCTTTACGCTTCAAGCATCGCCCTGACGCGTTCCAGGTCCTCGGGCGTGTCCACACCGGCGGGTGGTACCGTCGGCAATGCCACCAGATGGATGTGCATGCCGTATTCCAAGGCGCGCAGCTGCTCGAGCTTCTCGGTTACCTCGAGCGGCGTCGGCGGCCACGCCGCGAACTGCAACAGACTGCGCACTCGATAGGCATAGATGCCGATGTGGCGCCAAGCGCCTGCGAATCGAGTCGGTCGATCGGCCGCAACGCTGTCGCGCGGCCAGGGCACCGGTGCACGGCTGAAGTACAGGGCTCGCCCGTCGCTTGCGCGCAGCGCCTTCACGCAATTCGGGTCGAGGAATTCGCGCAGCGATTGGATGGGCGCCACCGCCGTTGCGATATCGGCACGCGGAGCATCCTGCAGCGCCTGCGCGACGCCCGCAATGACCTCCGCCGGCATCATGGGTTCGTCGCCCTGCAGGTTCACCACGATATCGTCGGGGCCGAACCCCCGCAGGCGAGCCACCTCGGCGATTCGGTCGGTGCCCGAAGCGTGATGTTGCGATGTCATCAGACAATCCGCGCCGAAAGTCAGCGCAACGCTGCGAATTCGTTCATCGTCAGTGGCCACCAGCACCGATGCCGCGCCGCTGGCGCGCGCGCGCTGCCACACCCATTGAATCAACGGCCGGTCCCCGATCATGAGCAGCGGCTTGCCCGGTAGCCGCGACGCAGCGAAACGCGCCGGTATGATGACGTGAAACACCATTTAGTTTCTAGGTGTCGAGCAGCGGATCATCGGCAGTGAGTACTCGCGCCTCTTCCGGCAGCATCACCGGGATTCCCTCGCGCACCGCATAAGCCAGCCTATCCGGGCGGCAAATCAGTTCGAGGGAGTTGCCGGTGCCGGCGCTGCGCAACGGACCCTTGCAGATGGGACAAACCAGCAGTTCGAGTAGTCGTTTATCCATGACGTCCTTACGCTTCTTTCGCGCGCCTCCGTATGATTTTAGCCACGATGCCGAGCAGCGCTGCGGATTCGCTGTCATCGAAGGTTGCGCTGATCGGCACGTACCAATGTTGCGGGCCGGCTATTTTTGCGCACTTTACGGCATCTTTCTCGGTCATGAGCACCGGACGATCATCGGCGAAGGAAATGTCCTCGACGTTCAAGGGTGCGTGATCCGGCAACGGATGAGCCGCGACCTCGATACCGCGCGCCCGCAGCATCGCGAAAAATCGCTGCGGATTGCCGATGGCGGCGAGCGCGTGCACCGACTGGCCGGCAAACTCACTCAAAGCCCTGCTGGTGCCTCCGCTAAGCGCGATTGCGCTCGTCGCCGTAAGCTGCATGCCGAGGGCGGCGTCGAGCGGCGCATTGCCGCGGCGCGCCGGATTTCCGCCATTTACCACGATGGCGTCCACGCTGCTTAAGCGAGCGGGGGCTTCGCGCAAAGGCCCCGCCGGAAACAATCGCCCATTGCCGAAACGCCGGTCGCCGTCGATGACGACGATTTCACCGTCGCGCGCCATCGCGTAATGCTGCAATCCGTCGTCGCTCACGATAAGATCGCAGCCCAAGTCGATCAGAAGCTGCGCGGCCGCCGGTCGATCGCGTCCGATCGCAACCGGCACGTTCGTGCGGCGCGCCAACAATATCGATTCATCGCCGACGACATTGGGATCATCAGTGGCCTCGACCAGGCGCGCGACTCGCGAGGAGCCGCCGTAGCCGCGCGTTACCACTCCCGGCCGCAATCCGCGCTCCAACAGTCGGGACACCAGCCAGCACACCAGCGGCGTCTTGCCGGTTCCTCCGACGCTCAAGTTTCCCACCACGATAAGCGGGCGCGACAGGCGTGCCGGGCGGCGCCAGCGTTTGGCGTACGCGTAGCGCCGCAATGCGCTGACGGCGCCGTACGCTGCGGACAGCGGCAGCAGCCATCCGGGGGCCGTCGCGCGCTCGTACCAAATTTCATTGAACCAGGATTGGACCGACATTTCGGCAGCGTCGCTCAAGCGTTGAACTGCATCCCATGCAGTGCTGCGTAGAGGCCGCCGCGCGCCAGCAGATTCTGATGGGTGCCCGTCTCCACGATCCGGCCCTGGTCGAGCACGATGATCCGATCCGCGCCCTCGACCGTGGAGAGCCGATGCGCGATGACCAAGGTCGTGCGCCCCTGCATGAGCACCGCCAGTTCCTGCTGCACGCGGCGCTCCGATTCATTGTCGAGCGCCGCCGTGGCCTCATCGAGCACCAACACGGGCGAGTCCTTGAGCAGCGCGCGCGCGATGGAAATTCGCTGCCGCTGGCCGCCGGAGAAATTTTGCCCGCGATCCGCCAGCAACGTGTCGAAGCCCTGCGGCTGCTGATCCACAAACTCCATGACATTGGCGGCGCGCGACGCGGCTTCCACTTCGGCATCCGTTTTGCCGATGGCATTGAAGGCAATATTGTTGCGGATGGTATCGTTGAACAACACCACGTCCTGACTTACCAGGCTTACTTGCGAGCGCAGATCGGTGAGCCGATACTCGCGCACGTCGACTCCGTCCAACAGGACCGAACCCTGTTGCACATCGTAGAAGCGCGGCACCAGACCGACCAGAGTGGTCTTGCCGCTGCCCGAGCGCCCGACGATGGCCACGGTTTCGCCGGGACGCACCTGAAAACTCACGTTCCGTAGCACGTCGCCCTTGTCGCCTCCGTAGGCAAAGGACACGTTGCGAAACTCGATCTCTCCGCGCGCACGCTGCAGCGGCAACGAACCGCCGCTGCCTTCCGTGGGCTGATCCAGCAGTTCGAACACGCTATTCCCCGCGGCGATGCCCTGCTGCAACGGGCCGCTCATGTTGACCAGATTGCGCAGCGGCGGCGGAATCAGCATCAAGGCGGTCAGAAACGCGAAGAAATCGTCGACCTTCAGATCATGAGAAAACACCTGACGCAGCGCCACGAAAAGCACGCTGCCGAGCGCTATCGCAGCGATGAACTGCACCACGGGATTGCTGATAGCCCTGGCGCGGACTAACTTCATATTCGAGCGGCGGTTGTGTTCGTTGACCAGCTCGAAGCGCTCGGTTTGATGATCTTCGGCGTTGAATATCTTGATCAGGCGGTGTGCATCGATGGCTTCCTTGGCGACTCGCGTGATGTCGCCCATCGAGTTTTGGATTCGCTCGCTGTAGCGCCGGAAACTGCGGTTGGCGATTTTCATCAACCAGGCAATGATGGGCGCCACGATCATGCAGAAGGATGCGAGACGCCAATTCATGTAGAACAGGCTGCCGATCAACGCGATGATGGTCAGGCTGTCGCTGATCAGGGAAATCGCTGCGCCGGTCGCGGCGGCCGCCACCAGCTCGATATTGTTGGTCAACTTGGACAGCAGCTGGCCGGATTGCTGTTGTTCCAGAAATGCCGTGGGCAGTCGCAGAAAGTGCGAGAACACTTCGTGCCGCAAGCTTTTGATCACCTGGCGGCCGACCCAGCTGGGAAAGTAGGTTTGCACATAGTCGCCGATGCCGCGCACCGTGAATAGCACGACAACACCGATGGGCACTATCCACACGATTTTCGGATTTGGATCAACGAACGCGTCGTGCAGAAACACCTTGATCAAGTAAATCACTGAGGCGTTGGACGCCGCGAACAGCACCGCGCCCAGCACGCCGATCAAAAATACGCCCAAATGAGGCTTCGCGTACTTGAGCAGCCGACGATAGATCAACCAGGAATCGCCAGCAGGTTTCAGGCCCGCGCCGGCCGCTGGGTTCAAGGCGGCACTTCCTCATGGACCGTGGCGATATTGAGCTGTGCGAATCCCAAGTGTCCCGCCACATCCATGGCCGTCACCACGGCTTGGTGCGTGGTGCGCGCGTCGGCGCGAATCGTGATGGGACCGCGGTCCGCCCCGGCTTCCTTGATCAAGGCGGCGCGCAAGGTGTCCGGGCTGGAATTGATCAAGGTGCGCTCGTTGACCCGGTAGCCACCTTCCGCCGTGATGGTGATCACCAACGGATCGCGCTGGCCGCGGGTCACCGGCGTGTCGCTCGATTGCGGCAGCTGAACCCTGACCCGGCCTTCCGGATTGAAGGTGGTTGAGACCATGAAGAAAATCAGCAGTACCAGCAGCACGTCAATCATATTAATCAGATTGATCTCGGGGTCCTCACGCTGGCGCGGGCGCAGGTTCATCGCTCGATGAATCCGCCGCGCTCGTCCAACGCATCCACGAGTTTCATGGCTTCCTTTTCCATGCGAATGACCAGCCGCTCAACCTTGCCGCGGAGAAAGCGATAGGCAATGAGCGAGGGAATCGCCACCGTGAGGCCGGCGGCGGTGGTGATGAGCGCCTCGCCGATGCCTCCCGACAGGGTTCTAGGATCCCCGAGCCCATTGGCCATGATGGCATTGAACGCACGAATGATGCCGGCGACGGTTCCCAGCAGCCCGAGCAGCGGCGCGACCGCCGCAATCGTACCCAGGGAATTCAGGAACCGCTCCAATTCGTGCACCACATGGCGGCCGCCGTCTTGCAGTCGTTCCACCATCAGGGCGCGGGGCTTGTCGCGATTGGCAAGTCCGATGGCAAGCAGCTTGCCGAGTGGCGAGTTCTGCTCGAGTGCCGCGACTAGTTTATCGCTCATCTGATCCGCTTCGATCCAGTTCCAGACTTTCTGGGCCAGATCACGCGGTATGACGCGATTGCTCTGTAATGTCCAAAGCCGCTCCAATATGATGGCGACCGCTATGATTGAACATAGGATAATCGGCCACATGAAGCCGCCGCCAGCGCGGATGATCTCCCACATTGCGTCCTCGTTTAAGTCAAATATAAAACTGCCGGCATGATACTTGACCGCCGACTGTTCAGACAGCGCTTTCGGCCCTCGCTTCAAAGCATTGATTTCCCAAGTGTGCGGCCATACGCTTGCGGAGCTCGTGAAAACGGCATAATGCGGCTACGGGAGTAGGCAAAACACATCCATGCGGCGTTGGCTAAAACGCGTGACACCGAACCGCCACTCACTGGAGAAGATCTGGTGTGTGAAGCGGTTGACGGCCCTATTTCCGGACAGCAGCTGCTGGACATTCAATCGATCGGGCGTGACGCGCGCATTTGCCCTAGGTTTGTTCATCGCCTTTATTCCGCCGACACCGCTGCTGCCCGTACATCTCGTCGTTTGCGCCATGCTGGGAGTGTATTTCCGCCTGAACCTACCGGTGCTGGTTGCGACGGTTTTCGTCAGTAATCCCTTCACCTGGCTGCCGCAGGTGGCCGGCTCCATCTGGGTGGGCGCAAAGCTCATGGGATTGGATTTGATGCCGGTCCTGCACGCAATCAGCCACCAAACCCTTTGGAAGGACTTGAGCGAGCTGTGGCCGCCGCTGCTGCTCGGAGCACTGGTGCTCGGGCTAATCGCCGCCGCTGCCGGCTATGTGCTCGCGCAGGGCGTATGGCGCGCCCGCGTCATCTACCATCTGCGACGGCGGCGAGCGCGCTCAAGCGGCCGCAGCGCCGCGCTCAATTAGGATTCCGTCCGCCAGGGTCAGCACGCGATCGAGCCGCGCGGCCAGTCTTTCGTCATGAGTCACGATCACCAGACTGGTGCCGAGTTCACGATTGAGTTCCAGCATCAATTCGAATACCTGCGCGGCGTTCTTGCCGTCCAGATTTCCGGTGGGTTCATCGGCCAGGACCAATTTCGGGCGCGTCACCAGTGCACGGGCGACGGCCGCGCGCTGCCTCTCTCCGCCCGAGAGCTGCGATGGCCGATGCTCGAGCCGTTCGGCGAGACCGACGCGCGCCAATAAGGCGCCGGCCCGCTGTTTCGCATCCGCAGGACTCATGCGTCTGACGAGCAGAGGCATGGCTACATTTTCCAGCGCGGTAAACTCGGGCAGCAAATGATGGAATTGATACACGAAGCCGACCGCATGGTTGCGCAATCGGCCTCGCTCGGTGTCGCTCAGTTGATTCATGGCCGATCCCGCTATGCCGACGCTGCCGCGAGTCGGCAAATCGAGCCCGCCCAGCAGCTGCAGCAGCGTGGTTTTCCCAGATCCCGAGGCACCGACGATGGCGATGCGTTCGCCGGCGCGCACTTCGATGCTCGCGCCGCGCAACACCTGCAGAGTCACTTCGCCCTGCACGAACTCCTTGACGAGCTCGACGCCCTTGAGCACCACATCGCTTGAAATCGGCATCGTCTTTACCCTCAATCGTTGCGCAAGGATTCAGCCGGCAACAAGCGCGCAGCACGCACCGCCGGATACACAGTGGAGATGCACGCGAGAACAAATGCGAAGCCGCAAATACGCAGCACATCGCCGGCCCGAACGTGCGCCGGCAGGTCGCTCATGAAATACACGCGTGCGTCGAGGAACTTGAATCCGACGATGCTTTCCAAGCCATGCACCAGGTCCTGCAAATTCGCCGCCACGAGCACGCCGATTACCACGCCGAGGCCGATACCGAGCATTCCGATCAGACTGCCCTGCACCACGAAGACCGACAAGATACTGCCGGGCGAGGAGCCGAAGGTGCGCAAGATGGCGATATCGCGGCGCTTATCCTTCACCACCATGACCATGGTGGACACGATGTTGAAGGCGGCAACTGCAACCATCAACGAAAGAATCACGAACAAAATGCGCTTCGTGATCGCGATGGAACGGAAGAAATTCACATGTTCATTGGTCCAATCTTGGATCGCCACGCCCCCGCCGAGGGCGATCGCGGCGGCGCGCGATACTCTCGGCGCCGCATACATGTCGGCGAGATTCAGGCGGATACCGGTGACTTCGTCGCCCATGCGCAGCAGCTTTGCGGCATCCTGCATCGCGACTATTGCGATGCGTCGATCGTATTCGTACATGCCGACCGAGAGTATTCCTGCGACTTCGAATGCGCGCATTCGCGGGATGACGCCGAGCGGCGTGACATCGCCCAGCGCCACGAGCAGCACCACTCGATCGCCGACTTTTGCGCCGAGCTCCTCCGCCAACGCCTTGCCCAGAATCACCCGATAGCGGCCCGCGGCAAGATCCGTCAAGCGGCCGCTCAACAGATGCGAACTCAGATCGACGACCCGCTCCTCGGCGTCCGGCAAGACGCCGCGCAGCAATACGCCGGAGGACTTGGCGCCGAAAGTCATCAATCCCTGCTCTTCGATGTAGGGCGCCGCGCTGATGATTCCTTTGAATCCATCGAGTTTTGCCACATCTTTGCGCCAATCGGGGATGCTGCCTTCGAGTCCCGAAATCGTTGCGTGGGCCGTGAGGCTCAAGATCCTGGTGCGCAGGACCTCCTCGAAACCATTCATGACCGACAACACCACAATCAGTACGGCCACGCCCAACCCTAAGCCCACGATGGCGATGCCGGCGATCAACGACACGAAGCCGCGCCGCGGCGACGCGCGCAGATAGCGAAAACCCAAGAATCCCTCGTACCAATGGCGCATCAATCGTACCGCAGCGCTTCGGCGGGCTGGGTGCGGGCCGCTTGAAAAGCCGGATAGACGGTCGCGACGGAAGTCAGCAGCAAGGCCGCCAGGGCGATCCTGAGGATGTCCGGGGGATGCACTTCGCTCGGGATGCCCGATAGGTAAAAGACATCCGGATCCATGATGTGGAACCCGAGATTCGATTCGAGAAAGGGCACGATCACATCCACGTTGAGGGCGAGCGCCAGGCCGAGGCTTACGCCCAGTGCGGTGCCAATCCAGCCGATGAGCACACCTTGCGTCATGAACACGGCCAGCACGCCGCGCGGGCTCAAGCCCAAGGTGCGCAGTATCGCGATGTCGGTGCGTTTGTCATTTACCACCATGACGAGCGCTGCCACGATGTTGAACACCGCGACGGCGACAATCAGCATGAGAATCAACCCCATCATGGTCTTCTCGATGCGGATCGCGCGAAAATAGGCCTCGTTCTCCTGCGTCCAGTCGCGCACCTGCAGACCGGGCCCCAGCCGCTGCGCGGCGCTGCGCGCCAAGTCGGAAGCCTTGAGCACATCGTCGAACTTGAGCCGGATGCCGGTGGGTCCGCTCAAGCCTCGCAATGCCTCGGCATCGCGCAAATTGACCAGCGCCAGAACACTGTCGTGCTCTTGCAGACCCACCTCGAAAATGCCGACCACCTCGAATTGCTGCAGTCGCGGTGTAAAACTACCGTTCCCGGAAGCGGCATTGCCGGGAATCATGACGACCACACTGTCGCCCACGCCCACCTGCAGTTGATAAGCCAGCATTCGGCCCAGGATGACGCGGTTCAATCCCGCCTTAAGATCGGAAAGCTTGCCCTCGCGCAGAGCATCCGCAATCGAGGAAACACTGCCCTCGAGCTCCGGATCGATGCCGCGGACGATGGCCCCGCTCATCGAGGACTCCCGGCTCAACATGGCGTCAGTGTCCAGGAACGGGGCGGCGCCCAAAAGGCCCGGCGCCCCCTTCAGCTGCCCTATTCTGCCCTGCCAATCGGTTATGGAGGCCCCGCCCGCGGTCAAAGTGGCGTGCGCGGACAAGCTGAGCAGCCGGACGCGCAGCTCCGTCTCAAAACCGTTCATTACCGAAAGCACCGTTATCAGGGCCGCGACGCCGATGGCGACGCCGAGCAGCGACACCCAGGTGATGAAGGAGACGAAAAAGCTATGTTCCCGAGCCAGCGAATAGCGCAGACCCACGAAGACAGGAAGGGGTTGAAACATGCGCGGCGATTGCTCTACTAGGATCCTGTTGAGGCTGGCGGCGGGCTGCTCGGATAAATGGCAGTACAATCAGACTGTTAATTGAGTCAAGTATTGGTCCCTAACGGCGGTGTTATAGTTTCAGGGGGACCATTCTCCCCTAGGATATCGGTAACATATGAGGTACGCCATGAGGTATCGAATTCTGCTGCTTGCCGCGGTGCTCGCGAGCGGCCTCGCGGGAGCCGAGACCATCGCGGTCGACAACGGCATTGCCGTCAAACAGACCGATGTAGCCACACCGACCCGCGGCATGACCATGGATCAGGTCGCGAGCAAGTTCGGCGATCCGGCGAGCAAAATACCTGCCGTCGGCAATCCGCCGATCTCACGCTGGGAATATCCGGGATTCATCGTATATTTCGAGCACGAGCATGTTATTCACAGCGTGGTCGCAAATTCTTAAAGTGAAACACGCGTAACGCGATTCGCATCGCGTAACATCATTCAGGTTGATCATGAGGCCCCACCGCGACTTGTTCGCGGCGGGCGTTTTTTATTTTTTAAAAAAGTCCAATGCCGATACTCGATCCAATACTGCCCAATGACCATGAGCCCTTGGTCAAGTGGGGCAAGCTCTACGGCGCGGCGCCGGCGCTATGCATCGCTGAGGCGGCCCGCGACGCCACCGGGCCCATCATCGTCATCGCACAAAGCTCGCGCGAGGCAGAAACCCTGAGCGACGAGATCGGATTCTTCGCCGGTCCGACTTTGAGCGTCAAGGTATTTCCCGATTTGGAAACGCTGCCGTTCGACAGCTTTTCCGCCCACCCCGATATCACGTCCGCCCGGCTGGCCACCTTGGCCGAACTGCCGCGGGCGCGCCGCGGGGTGTGGTTGGTTGCGATCGATACGCTGCTGCAGCGCTTGGCGCCGCGCAGCTACATCGAGGCCTACTCCCTGAAAGTGCATGTCGATGAGACACTCGATATTCAGGCCCTGCGCGCCCAACTGGCCTTGGCCGGATACGCCGCCGTCACCCAGGTCGTGGCGCATGGCGAATTTGCCGTTCGCGGCTCATTGATCGATGTCTTTCCGATGGGCTCGGATGCCCCCTACCGCATCGATATGCTGGATCGCGATGTCGACAGCATCCGCCGCTTCGATCCGGACAGCCAACGGTCGCTCGACAAACTGGATCGCATCCAGCTGCTGCCGGCCCGGGAAACTCCGCTCAACCCGGAAGCCGTGCGCGAGTTCCGCCGCCGCTACCGGCTGCGCTTCGCCGGGGATTTATCTGAGCAAACAATCTATCGCGACGTCAGCTCAGGGGTGGCGCCGGGCGGCATCGAATACTTTCTGCCCCTGTTTTTCGAGCGCACTTCGCATTTATTCGAATATTTCCCGCCGCATAGCGTGCTCGTAGACATGAATGATGCCAGCGCCGCGGTGCAGGATCTTTGGAACGGAATCGTCGACCGGCACGAACAGCTGCGTCACGACCGCCACCGTCCCATCTTGGACCCCGCCGAGCTTTATTTGACGCCGGCTGAGTTCCTCGAATCGTATTCGGCTTGGGCCAAGGTCTTGCTGCACACCTTTGAATGGCCGCCCGAGACGCAAGGCCGGGTGCAGAATTTTTCCAGCGTGGCGCCGGCCACCGTGCGTATCGATGCCCGCGCCGAACAACCTGCGGCCGAGTTGGTGGCGCATATCGATGCGGCATCTCACGTGCGTATCCTTCTGGCGGCCGAGTCCGCGGGCCGCCGCGAACTGATTCTCGATTTACTGCGCGGCCGCAACGTGCAGCCGAAGATTTTCGGCGACTTTGCCGGTTTCCAGCAGAGCGGATTGAGCCTCGGGATCACCGTGTCGGCCGCCGTATCGGGGCTCAAACTGGATTCGCCGCCGCTGGAGATTCTCACCGAGTCGCAATTGTTCGGCGACCGCGCTCGCCAAGAGCGCCGGCGCCGCAGGGCCGAACGCGATCCAGCCAAAATACTCAAGGAGCTGTCCGACCTGCGCATCGGCGCGCCGGTGGTGCACGAGACCTACGGTGTCGGACGCTACGTCGGGTTGCAAACCATGGACATCGCCGGCCACACCGGGGAATTTCTCGTGCTCGAGTACGCGGACGGCGACAAGCTGTACGTGCCGGTGCAGGCGCTGCATCTGGTGTCGCGCTATACCGGCGCACCCGCGGAGAGCGCGCCCCTGCACAAGCTGGGCGGCGATCAATGGCAGAAAGCCCGCCGCAAGGCCGCCCAGCGCATCCGCGACGTCGCCGCCGAGTTGTTGGATCTGTACTCACGGCGCGCCGCTCGGCAAGGCACGGCGATGTCGGCGGACGAGGCTGATTATCGCGCGTTTGAGGCCGGCTTCCCGTTCGAGGAAACCGCCGACCAGGCCGCCGCCATCGACCAGGTGTTGATCGATATGAAGTCCGGCAAACCCATGGATCGCGTGATTTGCGGCGACGTGGGATTCGGCAAGACCGAGGTTGCGCTGCGGGCGGCATTCGTTGCCGTACAGTCCGGCAAGCAAGTCGCAGTGTTGGTGCCGACCACCCTGCTCGCGCAGCAGCACTACACGACCTTCGTCGACCGATTTGCGGATTGGCCGGTACGCACCGAAAGCCTGTCGCGCTTTCGCAGCAACAAGGAAGCCGCAGGCGTCATCGAGGGCTTGGCCGCCGGCACCGTCGATGTCGTCATCGCCACGCAGCGATTGCTGCAGGGCAAAGTTCGCTTCAAGGACTTGGGGTTGGTGGTGATCGATGAAGAGCATCGCTTCGGCGTGCGCGACAAGGAGAAGCTGAAAGCGCTGCGCACCGAGGTCGATGTCCTCACTCTGACCGCGACGCCCATTCCGCGGACTCTCAACATGGCCATGGGCGGCCTGCGCGATCTGTCGCTGATTACGACACCCCCTGCCGAGCGGCTGGCGGTGAAGACCTTCGTGCTGGAATGGAACGAAACGATCGTCCGTGAGGCTGCCTTACGTGAGATTCGCCGCGGCGGCCAGATTTACTACGTTCACAATACGATTGAGACCATCGAAAAAACGGCGCAGGCGATTCGCGAACTGGTGCCGGAGGCGAACGTCGCTGTCGGCCACGGCCAGATGCGCGAACGCGAGCTGGAACAACTCATGCTGGATTTCTATCATCGACGATTCAACCTGCTGGTCTGTACGACCATCATCGAGAGCGGCATAGATGTGCCGACGGCGAACACCATCGTCATCGAGCGCGCGGATCGATTTGGTCTGGCGCAGATTCACCAGTTGCGGGGCCGCGTCGGCCGCTCGCATCATCGCGCCTACGCCTATCTGATAACGCCGCCGCGCAAAGCGATGACGCCCGACGCGATCAAGCGCCTCGAAGCACTGGAGTCGCTCGAGGAACTCGGCGCCGGCTTTACGCTGGCAACTCATGATCTGGAGATTCGCGGCGCCGGCGAGCTGCTGGGAGACGAGCAGAGCGGGCAGATTCAAGAGATCGGCTACAACCTGTACATGGAATTGCTGGAGCGCGCCGTGACGGCGCTGAAATCCGGAAAACAGCCCGATCTCGAGCGGCCGCTGGACGCGGGACCCGAAGTCGAGCTGCATGTTCCAGTGCTCATTCCCGAGGACTACGTGCCGGACGTGCACCTGCGGCTGGTCTTGTACAAGCGCATCGCCAGCACGCCGTCGCGCGAGGAACTCGACGAATTGAAAGTCGAAATGATCGACCGCTTCGGCCCGCTGCCGCCATTCGCGCAATCCTTGTTTCGCGCCACCTATCTTAAACTGCGCGCCGCCGCACTCGGGATTCGCAAGATCGATGCGGGTGCGAGCAACGGCTATTTCACCTTTGAGGAGCAGAATAAGATCGATCCGAAACGCGTGCTCAAGCTGATCCAGGCAAAGCCGAAGGAATATCGTCTCGACGGCCCCCTCAAGCTGCGCTTCGCCCACATCGCGCGCAGCGAAGAGGCGCTGTTTACACGGGTCGAACAGCTGGTCGATCAGCTAACGTAAGGCACTAGCAAGTCTCGTCAGGCCAAGTCTCGTCAGGCGATCGCACCGAGAAAATCGCTTTTGCCGATTTCGACGCCGCCCTTGCGCAACAAGGCGTACACCATGCTGACGTGAAAGTAAAAATTCGGCAGCGCAAAATCCGTGAGGTAACCGATGGCGGTAAATTTCCACGCGCCATTGGGAAATTTGATTTCTATGCTGCGGGCTTCATCGCCCGCCAGCTGAGCCGGAGTGACCGTTTTGAGAAAATCCACGGTCTTCGCGATGCGCGCTTTGAGCTCCGGCAGCGTCGTTTCCTTGTCCTCGTGTTTCGGCACCTCGATTCCCGCGAGGCGTCCCGCGGCTCCTTTCGCCGTATCGCAGGCTATTTGTACCTGGCGGGCCAGGGGATGCATGTCGGGGAATAATCTGGCTTGCGCGAGCGCAATAGAATCGAATTTCTTTGCCGCGGCATGCGCGGCGGCCTTATCGAGGATCGCCGACATATTGGTCAGTCCGCGTAGCAACGGCGGAATGGAAACATCGTACAGAGAAGCCATCGAAGAACTCCTACGTCGCACTTGGAGGGGGCGTCACTGTAGCGAATGATTATGAATTTGAATAGCACGCGTAGGACTGCGTTAAAATCCTGCGACCCTATGCTGCCCACCTCCCAAGCCTGCGAGCGAAACAAGGGACCCATCCTGGAGGTATTGCGGATCGCGTTTGCCGATCGAAGCACGGTTTTGGAAATCGGCAGCGGCACCGGCCAGCACGCAGTGCATTTCGCCGCGCACCTGACCCACCTGACATGGCATCCGACCGAGCAGCTGGCATACCTGGCGGACCTGGGCAGTCGGGTAAAGCTCGAGGGCGCGCGCAATCTGCGTCCGCCGACCCTGCTCGATGTAAAGCAGACGGTGTGGCCGCTGCGGCATGTCGACGCAGTTTTCACCGCGAACACGCTGCATATCATGTCCTGGTCCGAGGTGTTGGCCATGTATCAAGGTCTCGGCGTCATCCTGTCAGCGGGCGGCGTCATGTGCGTGTATGGACCATTTCGATATAACGGGCGCTACACCTCGGACAGCAACCAAGACTTCGATCGAATGCTGCAGGAGCGAGACCCTTTGTCGGGATTGCGTGACATCCAGGCCGTGACCGCCCTGGCGGCCCAGTACGGCTTGCGGCTACGGACCGATCACGACCTGCCGGCCAACAATCGACTGCTGGAGTTCGTCAGAGACTAGCGGCGGGCGGCCTTGAGCGAGCCATTTGGCCGGCAAGGATCGGCCATGGCGGGTCCAACCGCATTATGTATCACCAAATCAAGGTTTCAGGCGACAGGCTCCACATTTGGTGGCATAATGACACCGGAACGTTGATTCGCGAACCGGTGCAGCGAACATTTCCATTCCATGGCGAACCACAGGGGACGGTTGACTATGAAGACTCGTATATCTGTCGTGGCGGCGGCAGCCGCGCTTATGTCCTTAAGCTACGTGGGCACAAGCTACGCGACTTCGAACACCGCGGCGAAGGCCCCGGCCGAGGTCACCTTACCGGCCACGGTCGATGATTTCAGATTGCCCGATCAAAATATGCATTCGCATGAACTGTACCAACTCGGAGACGCGAGCGCGGTCGTGCTGATCACGCAGCAGAATAGTTGCCCGGTGAGCCGCAACAACGCCACCGCGGTGAAAGCCCTGGTTGAGGCATACAAGCCCAAGGGCGTCGAGATCTTCATGTTGAATTCCACGCCCTCCGACAAGCGCGAGGCAATCGTCGAGGAGGCGCAGGCCTACGGCTACACCCTGCCCGTGCTGATGGACTCCAATCAATTGGTGGGTGAGCAACTGGGCGTGACTCGCAGCGCCGAGGTCATCGTCATCGACCCCAAGACCTGGAAAATCGTGTATCGCGGCCCGATCGATGACCGGGTCACGTATGAGCGCCAGAAGGCCAGCGCTGAACATACCTGGGCCAAGGATGCACTGGATTCCTTGCTGGCCGCAAAGCCGGTCGCAGTCGCCCGCGTAGAGTCGGTGGGCTGCCTGGTCGACTTCCCGGAGCGCGCGAATTTGGCCGCCTCGAAGGTCACGTACGTCAAGAACATCGCGCCGATGTTCGAGGCCAAGTGCGTGTCCTGTCACCAGCCCGGCGGCATTGGCCCGATGACTCTGACCAGCTATGAAACCATCAAGCCCTTTGCGCCCATGATCCGCGAGATGATACGGACGCAGCGCATGCCGCCGTGGCGTGCGGATCCGAGTGTCGGTCATTTCCTGGGTGATCGCAGCTTGTCCGCCGCTCAGATCAAGACGCTGGTGCATTGGGTCGAAGCCGGATCGCCGCGTGGCACAGGCACCGACCCCCTCGCCGCCAAGACGTTCGTGGCGCCGGAGTGGCCGCTGGGCAAGCCGGACCTCGTGCTCGACATCCCGGCCTACACGATTCCGGCCAATGGCGTCGTTGATTATCAGCGCCCCTATGTCGTCAATCCGCTGACGGAAGGCAAGTGGCTGCGCGCCTCGACCATCAAGGTCGTGAATCGCCAAGTGGTGCATCACATTCTCACGGGCTACCTGAAGGAAGTGCCGGCGCCCGGCGCACCGGCAAATGAGAGCAAGTGGGGCGCCTCGTTGGGCGGTTATGCGGTGGGTGCTGAATCCATCATTCAGCCGCCGGATACCGGCGTGTACATACCGCCAGGCGGTGCCGTTGGGTTCCAGGTTCACTACACGCCGTACGGCCAGGAAGTGACCGAGCACTCGCAGATCGCGCTGTATTTCTACAAAGATAAGCCGAAGATGGTGATGCACAATTCGACCATCGCGAATCCGAACATCGAGATTCCGGCGAATCAGGAAAGCGTGGAGCGGCAGGCTTATCTAACCATCCCGAAGGACATGTTGCTGTACGCTGCGTTCCCGCACGCCCACTATCGCGGCGCTTCCTCGCAGCTGTACCTGATCACCCCGGAAGGCCAGAAAACGTTGTTGCTGTCCCTGCCGCACTATGACTTCAATTGGCAGCGCAATTACGATTTCGCCGAGCCGGTGAAGGTCGCGGCGGGTTCCAAGCTGCTCGCCATCTACACCTATGACAACTCCGTGAGAAATCCGGCCAATCCGGATCACAACCGTCTCGTTCCCTGGGGTGATCAGTCGTTCGATGAAATGCTGTACACGGCGCTGACTTTTCGCTGGGTCGGCGAGACCTCGGACACAATGGATCAGTATGCCGCCAATGACAAGGATCTGAATGCCAACCGGCTGTTCGGCATGCTCGATACCAAGATGAACGGCAAACTGGATATGTCGGAATTGACCGGACCGATCGGCAAGGAATTTGCCGCCAGCTTCGCCAAGATCGACACCGATCATGACGGCTTCATCGAGCCCAACGAATTGCAGGCCGCCCAGACCAATATGCAGAAGAAGCGCCAGCAGGCCGCAGCGCCCGCTGCTCCGGCTCAGCAGCCGGCGGAAAAGACCGGGGGCGGTCAGTAAAACGCTCCATGGCGGCCCGTGTATTCCCTTGATCTTATAAAGGGACTTGCACGGGCCGCCATACTCGTTCTAACCGTGGCGGCAACCAGCTTCAGCGGCTCTGGATTCGCCTATGCGGAAGCCCTGAGTCACGTGCCAGTCGGAGCGCCGGCTCCGATGTTCCACGCCAAGGGTGCCGACGGCCGACAACACCGCCTGAGCGACTACGCCGGAAAGCTCGTGGTATTGGAGTGGACCAGTCCGGTGTGTCCGTTTACCGCGATGAAGTATCAGAGCGGCGCGATGCAGGCTTTACAGAACTTCGCGGCTTCGCAGCGCATCGTTTGGCTGTCCATCGATACCGCAGCGCCCGGCAGGGCGGGTTATTTGACCGCCGCCGCGGCCCGTGCGCGAATCGCGCAGACCCGCGCGCATGTCACTGCATTTTTATTCGACATCGACGGCAGCATCGCTCGCAGCTACGGGGCGAAGACGACGCCGAGTTTTTTCATCGTCGATCGCGACGGCAAGCTGGCCTACCAGGGTGCGATGAACGATGACATCTTCGACAACAGCGGCGCAGGCCGCGATTACATCCAATCCGCGCTCGATGCACTCGTGGCCGGAAGGCCGGTGAACGTCCCGGAAACGCCGCCGCAAGGCTGCGCCATCGAATACTGAGCACCCTGAAGTGATCAAAGGCACTGCATCAGCGCGCAGAAGCGGCAGCACCGCCGCCAAATCCCGTCGTGAACAGCTGCTCGACGAAGCGGCGCGGGAGCTCAATTCCAAGGGTATTTCCATGACCTCCTTGACGGACGTGGCGGACCGGCTGGGTTTTTCCCGCGCCTCGCTCTACTACTATGTCGAGGACCGCGAAGACCTGATGTTTCAGGTGTATCTGCGCTCATCCGAGATCATGGCGCGGCAGCTTGGCGAAGCCGCGCAATTCGGCCGCACCGCTCAGCAGGTGGTCGCCGACTTCGTCGCCAGGGTTTTGGATCCGGCCGAGCCGGAGCTTGCCGCGCTCAGCGAAATCGGCTTGCTCGATAAGGCCGAACGCGAAACCGTACTCGGTGTTTACGAAGCTGTCGTGGCGCGCTTAGCCAGCGTTCTCGAAGTGGGCTGCAGGGCCGGTGATATACGGCAGTGCGACTTTCCGATCGTTTCGCGCACCATTATCAGCATCATTCATTCCATACCGGTGAACTCGGCCTTGGTTGCCACGCTGCGCGTGAGTCGGCCGCAGATCATTGCCGCAGCAGCCGATATTCTCGGCAACGGCTGGGCGGCCGATCGACGGCGGGAAGTGAATCCGCCGGCCATTGATTTCTCGCCCCTGTTGAGCCCCGCCGGCGGCCTGTTTGATCGCGAAGCGCAATTCGAAGCGAAACGCGAGAAGATCCTCGCCGCGGCCTCGCTATTGTTCAATCGCAGGGGCGTCGATACGACCTCGCTCGACGACATCGCCGCGGCGGTGGGCGCGACCAAGCGAACGCTGTACCACTACGTCGGCGACAAGCAGACCCTCCTCTCCGCTTGCTACGCGCGCACGGACAGAATTTTTTGTTTCATTCGCGAGCAGGCGGCGGCCCAGGGCGGCAGCGCCGCCGAGACCCTGATCGCAGTGCTGCGCGGCAACGCAATTTCGCATCAGCGGGACGATATCGAGCCGCTGCGCCCATCCACCGGCTATGACTCATTGAGCGCGCAGGAGAAGATTCTGGCGACCGAGCGCGGCCGGGAACTGGTGCAGGCCTATCGGGCGCTGTGCCGCGAAGCACAGGGCGAAAATTCGATGCGCGATATCAACCGGGACTGCCTGTTGCTCCTGCTGCGCGGATCCGGCAGCTGGCTCGCCAAGGGATTGATCCGCGGCGATGATCAGCGCAAGGGGCAGATCGCTGCGGAAATCGCCGACGTGCTGCGGCTGGGCCTGAATCCGGTCTGAAGCGGGCGGCGAAGAACATGCATAAACAATTGCGGTCGCGCGCCTGGTTCGATAATCCGAGCAACCCCGGCATGACGGCGCTGTACCTGGAGCGGTACTTGAATTTCGGGCTCACCAGGGAAGAATTGCAGTCGGACAAGCCCATCATCGGCATTGCGCAAACCGGATCGGATTTGGCGCCGTGCAATCGCCATCACATCGTGCTCGCCGAGCGCGTCGCCGCCGGCATACGCACCGCCGGCGGCGTACCCCTTGAGTTCCCCGTGCACCCGATTCAAGAAACCGGCAAGCGCCCGACGGCCGCACTTGACCGCAACTTGGCCTACTTGGGGCTGGTGGAAGTGCTGTATGGCTATCCGCTGGATGGCGTGGTGCTCACCATCGGCTGCGACAAAACCACGCCCGCCTGTCTGATGGCCGCGGCCACAGTCAATCTGCCCGCCATCGCCCTATCGGTCGGACCCATGTTGAACGGCTGGCACAAGGGCGAGCGCACCGGATCCGGAACCATTGTTTGGAAGGCGCGCCAAATGCTGGCGGCAGGTGAAATCGACTACGCGGGATTCATGGAGCTGGTTGCCTCCTCGGCGCCTTCCACCGGCTATTGCAACACCATGGGAACGGCCACCACGATGAACTCGCTTGCCGAGGTCTTGGGCATGCAGCTGCCGGGATCGGCTGCCATTCCGGCGCCCTACCGGGAGCGGGCGCAAATTGCTTACGAAACCGGCAAGCGCATCGTCGGCATGGTGAAGGAGGATTTGAAGCCTGCAAATATCATGACGCGCGAATCATTTCTCAACGCGATCGTCGTGAATTCGGCGATCGGCGGCTCGACCAATGCGCCGATCCATATTGCCGCCATCGCCAGACACGCCGGAGTCGCAGTTTCGCTCGCCGACTGGCAGGAGCATGGACACAGGATACCGCTGCTCGTCAATCTGCAGCCCGCGGGCGAGTATCTCGGCGAGGACTATCATCATGCCGGCGGCGTGCCTGCCGTCGTGAACGAGCTGATGAAGCAGCACTTGATTCACGAGAACGCCATGACGGCCAACGGCCGCACGATCGGCGAGAATTGCCGCGGCTGCGAGATTCAAGATGCCGATGTGATTCGTCCGATCGACCGGCCGCTGAAGACCAACGCCGGCTTCATCGTGATGCGCGGCAACCTTTTCGATTCCGCGATCATGAAGACCAGCGTCATCTCGGAGGAATTCCGCCTGCGCTATCTCAACAATCCGGCCCAGCCCGGCGTCTTCGAAGGAAGCGCCGTGGTATTCGACGGTCCGGAGGACTATCACGCGCGGATCGATGATCCGGCTCTGCAAATCGGCGAGTATAGTTTGCTCGTGATGCGCGGCGCGGGCGCGGTCGGCTATCCCGGATCCGCGGAAGTCGTGAACATGCGGCCCCCCGACTATCTGATAAAGCGCGGCATTACGGTGCTGCCTTGCATCGGCGACGGCCGTCAATCGGGAACCTCTGCATCGCCGTCGATACTCAATGCCTCGCCGGAAGCCGCCGTCGGCGGCGCTCTGGCGCTGCTCAAGACCGGCGATCGAATCCGAATCGATCTGCCCCGAGGCACCGCGAATGTTCTTATTTCGGAGGCCGAATTGACCGAACGCCGGCGCGCGCTCGAATTACAGGGAGGCTATCGCTATCCGGAGTCGCAAACTCCTTGGCAGGAGATCCAGCGCGGCATGGTCGAGCAGCTGGGCGAAGGCATGGTGCTGAAGCCCGCGGTGAAGTATCAACAAGTCGCCGACAAATTCGGCGTGCCGCGCGACAGTCACTAGGCCGGGCACCTAGACCCAGCCGCCGTCCACGACGTAGTGCTGGCTGGTGCAGGCACTGGCCTCTCTGGAAGCCAGGAAGACGATGAAATTGGCGATCTCCACAGGCTCAAGCTTCCGTTTCAGGCATTGGCGCGCCATGATTTCCGCTTCGACTTCCGGCGTCACCCATTTATCGAGCTGCCGCTGCGTCATGATCCAACCCGGCGCCACCGCGTTGACGCGGATGCCGAATTCTCCGTAGTCGCGTGCCAGCGAGCGCGTCAGGCCGAGCACGGCGGATTTCGCCGCCGAGTAGCCGGCCATGCCGCCCTGACCAACCATCCAGGTAATCGAGCCGAGATTGATGATGACGCCGTCCCCGGCGGCTTTCATGTCGGCTAACACCGCCTGCGCGCAAAAAAACTGATGCTTGAGGTTGACCGCGATCCGGCCGTCCCACACTTGTTCGGTTACCGCGTCGGTCGAGTGTCGCTCGTCATTGGCCGCATTATTGATCAGGATCTGAACAGCCCCGAGTTGCCGCTTGATGGCCGCAATACCGGCCCGCAATGCCGTCACATCGGTGAGGTCACGATGTTCGAAGCAGATCCGCGCACCGCTGCCCTGCAATTCCTTCAGCAATGCGCGCGAAGGCTCGAGCGCTATGTCGATGATGCCGACTTGAGCTTGCTGGTGTGCGAATTTGCGCACGATGGCCTCGCCTATACCTGAGCCGCCTCCGGTCACCAGGACTACTTTGTCCTTAAGATCCGAATAAATGGCAGTCATGGCATTGCCTGCAGGTCCAGCAGCAACGGCGGCAGTCCGGGAACCGGGGCGCGAAAGCCGAATAGATCGCCTGCCAGCGGCTGCGCCTTGCGTTCATCGGCAGACAAACCTTCCCACGCAGTGGTCGCGTACGCCATGCAGTTATCCTGGCCGCCAAATGCGATCTTGGTGACTTTTGCGCAAGGAAACCGCACGCTGGCGAGCAGCTCGCCGCGCGGAGAATAGCGGCGCACTGCCCACCCGCCCCACAGCGCCACCCATACGCATCCTTCCGCATCGACCGTGTTGCCGTCCGGAAAACCCGCGCCTGGCTCGATCTCGACGAACACTCGCTTATTCGACAGCGAGCCGCCCGGCGCATGGTCGAAGGCATAGACAAGACGGCGCGTTGAGTCGGTGTGATAGAACGTGGCGGCGTCGGGACTGAACGCGGGACCGTTCGTTACGACATAACCGCTGTCGAGCGCCACGATCCGACCATGGCGGTCCACACGATACAAAACGCCGGAGGGTTCGCTCATCGCATCATGCATGGATCCGAACCACAAATCGCCGGCGGGCCCGACGCAGGCATCATTCAGCCGGTTCTCCGGGAGGTGCGCCTCCGGATCGGCAAACTGCGTAAAGCTGCCGGTGCGCGGATCGAAGCGGTGCGGCCCGCTCTTGAGACCCGCCATGAAGCCGCCGCCTCGTATCGGTAGAATGAAGGAGATCTTCTCGGGCGCCGTCCATATGCCGTGCTCAGCACGATCTGGCTGATAACGGTGCAGCGCACGACCTGCAACATCGACGAACCACAGCGCGTCATCCTGCGGCACCCAGATGGGTCCCTCGCCGAGCTGCGCCCCGATCGAGACAACTTGGAACGCCTGCTCGTTCCCTGCAACGTGCGTTGTCACGACCTTACTTTTGCAGCACGTACTCGCCGGGCGCATCGGCGATCGGCGGGTAGCCCGCCTGCGCCGATCCGAGCGACGGCGGGGCCACCAGCGCCTGCGTGGAATGCGCTGCCAGCCAATGCTGCCATATCGGCCACCACGAACCGGATTGTGGCTCCGTGGAGTCAAACCACACTTGCGGCGCAAGGGTTTCGCCGGCACTCAACCAAGTGCGCACGCGGTGGCGCCGCCGCGGGTGCTTGGGACCACTGACGATACCGGCATTGTGGCCGCCGGAAGTCAGCAAAAAGGTATAGTCATCGGAGCGCGTCAGCCCGCGCACCTTGTATACCGACTTCCACGGCGCCACATGATCGGTCTCGGTGCCCACTACGAACAGCGGCAGCTTGATTGCGGCAAGATCGACGCGGCGGCCGTCGGCCTGAAATTCGCCGCGTGCCAGCGCGTTGTTAAGATACAGTCCGCGCAAGTATTCGCTGTGCATACGGCACGGCATGCGCGTCCCGTCGGCGTTCCAGGCCATCAGATCATTCGGCGATTCGCGTTTGCCGCGCAGGTAACTATTGACGGCGGGCGTCCATAGGAGATCCCGCGAGCGCAGCAGGGCAAATGCCCCGCCCATCTGCTCGCTCTTGAGAACGCCGCTGCGCTCCATGACCGCCTCGAGCATGTCGATCTGGCTCGGGCTGATGAACACCGAGAGTTCTCCGGGCTCGCTGAAATCCTGCTGCGCCGCCAGCAGCGTCATGCTCGCCAGGCGCTGATCGCCGGCCGCACCCATGACGGCAGCGCCGATCGACAACAAGGTGCCGCCGATGCAGTAGCCCACGGAATGGATTTTCCGCTCCGGCACGATGCGCGAAACGGCATCGACGCTGTCCTTGATGCCGAACCTCAGGTAGTCGTCCATTCCGAATCCGCGATCGCTCTGGTTCGGATTCTTCCATGAGACGATGAACACCGTGTGGCCTTGCGCGACCAGGTATCGCACCAAGGAATTCTTCGCCGACAGATCGAGAATGTAATACTTCATGATCCACGCCGGAACGATCAATATCGGCTCGGCGAATACCTTGTCGGTGGCCGGTGCGTACTGTATGAGTTCGACCAGATCATTGCGCATCACGACACAGCCTGGCGTCGCGGCCACATCGCGCCCGATGACGAATTCCCCGATTTCGCCCGGTCCCTTATCGCCCAGCGTCCGTTCAAGATCGTCGAGCCAGTTGCTGAAGCCGCGCACCAAGTTCTGGCCGGACTCGGCGCGGGTCGCTTCGAGCAACTCCGGGTTGGTGGCAAGATAGTTGGCCGGGGAAAACACCTCGAGCGCATTGCCGGCCACGAACTTCAAGGTGCGTTCATTCTCCGAGGCGACGCCGGGTACGCCGGACCAGGCCTTGCGCCACCACTCGGCATAGTTGCGATAGCCGTGTGCGTAGACATTGAAGGGCCACTGCGACCACGCGTCGTCCGCGTAGCGAGCATCCCCCTCGGCCGGCGGCAGCGGCTGGCCGGAGGCTGCCTGCAGCGCAAAATTCCAGTTGTCGGCCGTTTTGGCCAGCGCATCCTGCATGATCTGCAGCTGTTTGGGCGGTTGCTTGGTCAGGTTCAAGTACCAATCCCACCAGGCGTTGACGTACACATCGGGAGCCAGGCCGCCCGTCACGGTTGCCAGCTGCGCGCGCATCATGCGCGCCCACTCGTCCTTGCCCACGGGCGCATCCGCGGGAGCCGCGGTCGCCTTGGATTCGGTTTTGGAGTTCGTCGTATCGCCCACAGTGGCCCACAGAATAGCGCTAAATAAGGAAGAGGAGGCGCCATCGCCCCCTCTTCTTAGTCAGCCTTACAAGATCCGCCGCTGCGCGGCGCAGGTTTACTTCAATCAGGCCGCTTTCTTGGCCGTCTCTACAACCTTGGCGGTGGCTTCCTTGGTCATGTCGGCAGCCTTGGCGGCTGCTTCCTTGACCACCTGGGTAAAGCTGGACTGCGTTTCGGTTGCCAAAGTGACAAATTCCTGCGCGCGAATACGCAGCTTCTCGCCGAGTGTGGTGGCAAGTTCGACTTGCTTGGTGACCAGCTCGGCCGGAGTCTTGACGGCGGTAGCCGCATTGGCGTGCGCGATGCTCCATTCCATATAGTCGCCGGCGACGGCGTACTGATAACGGCCTAAACGCTCGATGGCCTTGACGCTTTCCTGCTGGGCCTTCAGCGCAGGCGCGAACGCATTGCGGTAGGACTCGAAAATGCTCGTGGGATCAAAAGGTGAGTTGCTCATGGTCTTTCCTTCGGTTTGGGTGGTTTGGTACTGGGGATCAGTATAGCTCATTTTGTATGCAGCGCAAGAAGAATCTCTCCGAACTGACCCTGCAACCTGGTTGGATTGTAAGCTATTGTTTATAAACATTAAATAGTGTAATTTTCCCCGCAACACAATAAATTGTCAATGTAAAAAGTGCATTGCAAGAACAATTTACACGTGCATCGACTGGCCTCGTGGGCGGGGCGCATACTCCAAGAGCCGACCGATTCGGGGGCAGGATGACATCGATCCCCAATTGCATTCAGCTTCTTGAGGCTTTTATCGAGCAGCGGCGCGCGCCTGCAGCGCGCGAATTTACCGCCCTGCGTGCATGGCCGGATTTACCGCGACCTCATCACGCTGCGTGCGGATTTGAGCCCCGAGCAGGAACTTGTCGCGTTGGTCCATGAGCTGGCCCATTGGCTGGCGCATCGGGACGCGCGCCATGCCATGGATTGCACCCTCTATGAATATGAGGCCGAGGCGGTCGAGGCGCTGGTGATGGCGCGTCTTGGCGCGCCCTACCGCTTGAGCCCCACCGATGATCTTCTCGCGGCGTCGGTTGCACGTGTGATCGCTGCCGGCGCAGTGATCTGCCGCGCCTTAGGGCTGGACGCGCAGATGCCAAGCTCAGAAGCGCAGGCCGCCGTCGACCTCGACACAGCGGCCGGTAAAGAAATCGTTTTCCAATATGAACAGCACGGCATGGGCGATTTCCTCGGGTTGCCCGAGGCGCTTTAGCGGCACCGGCGCCGTGAGTTTCTCCAGCACTTCCGGACGCATGGAGGCAAGGATATCGGTGCGGGTGAAGCCGGGCGCAATCGAGCCGACTCGGATGCCGTAGCGCGCGAGTTCCTTCGCCCACACCACGCCCAAGGATTCCACTCCGGCTTTGGCGGCGCTGTAGTTGCTCTGACCGGCATTGCCGACTCGCGAAATGCTGGAAATATTGACGATCACGCCGCCGTTGCCGAAGCCGATCATCTGCGCCGCCGCCTCGCGCGCGCACAGAAATACGCCGGAAAGATTCACGCCGATGACCGAGTTCCACTGATCCATCGACATGCGCCCGACCACGGCGCCGTCCTTCACTTTGACGAGCAAGCCGTCGCGCACGATGCCGGCATTATTCACCAGCCCGTCCAAGCGTCCGAAGTCCGATGCGACGCGCGTCATGGCGGCGCTGACTTCGCCTTCGTCGGCCACATTCACGCGATAGCGGCGTGCCTGCACGGACTTAAGGGTGCATTGCGCGGCCGTTTCCTCAAGATCGGATTCATTCAAATCGAAGAGCGCCAGGTCCGCACCGCGATCGGCAAGTTGTAACGCGATCGCACGACCGATGCCGCGGCCTGCGCCGGTCACCACCACTGTTTTATTACGAACATCCATAATCTGTTATTCACCTTTCTTATCGGGGTCGGGTTTGGGAGCGTCGGGAACGCCTCCCGTGAACGCCGCGCGAGCGGCGGACTGCATCTTTTCCCACAGCTGCATGTTCGTGCGCGCGAGATCGGTCAGCGGCGCAAGCGGGGTCTGCAATGCCTTGAGCATTTCCGACTGCATCGCCTCTTGCTGCCGCAGCATCGTGGTAAATGCCTGCTCGAGGTAGCCGCTGAGCAACGCTTGCGCGGGGCGGCCATAGAAGCGGATGATCATCTCGAGTAGCTCTGGGCCCAAGACGGGCGATCCGAACTGTTCCTGCTCTGAGATGATTTGCAACAGCACCGATCGCGTCAGGTCCTCGCCGGACTTGTCGTCGACGACCTTGATTTTCTCGCCCGAGACGATCAGCTGGCGCAGATCTTCCAGAGTTACGTGGCGGCTGGCGCCGGTGTCATAGAGGCGGCGATTGGCGTATTTGCGTATGAGGCGTTCTTGCTGCATGGTCTGGTCCAAGATCCTAAGCGAAGCTTTCGCATTGCACAACAACTGACAAATGAGCATTTGAATCGTGGAACTATCACACCGTATAAGCAGCACAAAAACAATGCTTTACATCACAGTTAACAGATTATTGGGGAGCGCTGACTCGCAGGTTTTCCCCTACTGCGATGCGTACAGAGCGGGCGTCCATGCGCCCTGATCCGTGGCAGCAATGGCAGGCGTTCAGCGCGCTGTTTACGCCCGGCGCGCCGGCGTCGCCGCCCGGCTCCGGGCATCACGACGCCTCCTCTTTCGCGCCCTTCGCCGACCTCACCGAGCGCTTCAATGCCGCTGCGCGCGCCTATTTCGATGGCGCTGCCAACGCGCCGGCGCCGGCAGCGGCTGACGCTGCGCGAAGTTTCAGCGACTCGCTGCGCGAACTGTTCGCCGACATCCAATTGCCGTGGAACTTGAGCGCCGGCTCGAGGGCTCTCGGCGCGTCGCCCATTGACCCGATGAACTCTCCTGCGCTCGGCGCGACTCGCGAACATCAGCTGCGCGCCCAGCGAATGGCCGACGCATGGCGGCGCGTCGAGGAAGCGCAGCGCCGGTTGCAGCGCATGGGCGCCGATGCGTTGCGCGAAGCTGCCGCAACCTTTGCGTCCGGGCTCGCAACCTCGCCGCCGCCCGCGCCAAGCGCGGCAGCGCTGCATAAACTCTACGGGACTTGGGTCGACTGTGCGGAAGACGCCTACTCGCGCGCGGTACATGGTGAACCGTTCTGCGCCGCGCTCGCCGAGTATGTGAATGCGAGCAGCGCATGGCGCAAAGAGCTGCAAGCAAGCGTGGAGCAGTCGGCAAAGCTGCTCGACCTGCCGACGCGCAGCGAGATCAATACGCTGACGCAGCGCTTGGCAGGCGTCGAGAATGAACTGCGCGCGCTGCGGCAGAAACATCGACCGGAACCCGCCGCGGGCACGGTGAAGCGCGCGCGGCGCAAGGCGAAACCATGACGCCCGGCGGCTCATTGGCGGCGCGCGCGGCCGCAACCCCCGGCGCCGCAGGCTGCTCCGAGCGCCAGGCGGTGTGGCAATCGGGAAAAGTCACGCTCTATCGCTATCGGCCGATCGCGCGGCCCTTGGTGAGCGCGCCGTTATTGATTGTGTATGCGCTCGTGAACCGGCCGTACATGATGGATTTGCAGGAGGATCGCTCGTTGATTCGCGGCCTGTTGAGCGAAGGCCTGGATGTGTATCTCATCGATTGGGGCTACCCGGATGGCGCCGACCGATTTACTTCGCTGGCCGATTACATCGATGATCATCTGGCCGGCTGCGTGCAGCAGATCTTGAAGGCGCACCTGCTCGATGAGCTCAACATACTGGGGGTGTGTCAGGGCGGGGTATTGAGTCTATGTTTTTCTGCGCTGCACCCGCAGCGCGTGAAGAATTTGATCACCATGGTCACGCCGGTTGACTTCCACTCCCCCGCGGATCTGTTGTCGAAGTGGACCCGGAATATCGACGTTGCCGCCTTGGTGGGCGACGGCAATGTGTCGGGCGATGTACTGAATCAGCTGTTTTTATCCTTGATGCCGTTTCGGCTGACACAGCAGAAGTACGTGGATCTCGTGGCGGGGAGTCCCGATAAAGCGAGCCTCGAGAATTTCATGCGGGTCGAACAATGGATTTTCGACAGCCCGGACCAGGCCGGCGCCGCATTCCGCGAATTCGTGACTTGGTTCTACCAAGAGAACCGCCTGGCGCAGAACCGGCTGGAAATTTCGGGCCGCAAAGTAGATTTACGCGATCTGCGCGTGCCGATATTGAACCTCATCGGCAAGCGCGATCATCTGGTACCGCCCGCCGCATCCCTGGCGCTGCGCGCTCTGGTTGGCAGCAAAGACTACACCGCGCTCGAGTTTGACCTGGGTCACATCGGCATGTACATCAGCGCGCGAGCGCAACACGAAGTGCCCGCCGCGATTGCCAAGTGGCTTGCATCGCGTTGACGCTCAAGCGGAGACACGATCGGTTTCGCGCCGATACTGCGTGACGAAGTCCAGGATGAGGCGGCTGGCGGCGGGGCCTGCGGCATCGTTGAACTCATGGCGGTTATCGCCGCCGCTCCAAGCATGAGCCAATCCTTCGATCAGAATCTTGCGCAGCACCAGACTTCCCTGCCGAGTGTAGTCCTGCTGCCGGTAGCTGCGGTCCGCGCCGATACTCAGCTCGGCGGAGGCCACCAGGGCGCCGGCGGACGGATCCAAATATTCAGCCCGAAACTTCAGCTGCTCGATGATTTGCTGCGCATTGGCCGGATTGACCGTCGTGTCATGATCACCGTGGATGACCAGCGTCGGCACCATGACCGCGGCCGCGCCGGCCTCGCGCATCATACGTCGCGACTCTTCGATCGACCCGGCCGATGCTCCTGAGCGCATCGCGGCAAGCGCTTGCAGCGCTGAATGTGCAGCGCCGTACATCACCCCGGAATGCGTGGCGCAGGCGGCAAATAATCGGCTGTGGCGCACCGCCAATACACAGGCCATCGCGCCGCCGGCCGACATTCCCGCCAGATAGACGCGCTGCGGATCAATCGGGCGGCGCTCTGTGACTTGCACGACCAGGCGCGCAATCAAAGCGGCCTCCCCCGCACCGGCCAGTGAGTCCGATTCGAACCAATTCCAGCACCGCAACTGATTCGAACGGGGGCTTTGCTCCGGATACAGCACCGCGAAGCGGCCCTCTTCGGCGAGCGCGTTCATGCGCGTGCCCTCGGCAAACAGCAGCGAATCCTGCTTGCAGCCGTGCAGCATGACGATGAGCGGCAAGCTGTCGCGGGGGGAGGAGCCGCTCGGCAGATAAAGCCGATAGTCGAGCTCCCGGCGCCGATTTCGCTCGATTGCGCCCGCGGGGTTCGAATCCTTGAATCGCCCCCCGAGAAACCGGCTGCGCCCCCGCTGCACGGGCCGCATCAAGGGCAGCGCGGCAGCTTTTTTCGACCATTGGCGCAACAAACGCAGCATCTTATGCATTCTCCGCAAGAAACCGGCGACAATCCGCGGCTGTTTCCAACGGATACTGGTTGTACGATACCGTACCGTGGATGATTAACCCATTGCAGGAGTAGAGATCATGGGAATTCGGGAAGATTATCAAGGCCTGATCGAAAAGCAGCTGAACGATTGGAAGGCGCAAACCGAAGCCTTCAAAGCCGGTGCCGAGAAGATCGAGGCCAATGCCAAGGCTCAATATGAGAAAATGCTGGAGACCTTGCGCGCCAGCCAGGCACAGGCGTGGGAGAACTTCAACAAGCTGAAAGGCTCCAACGAGACTGCTTGGGCAGAATTCAAAGCGCACATGGATAAAGCCGGTGCGGAGGTCAGGGCCGCAGTCGAAAGCTTGACGACGAATTTAAAACATTAGAGCGTGTGGGCGGGGGGTAGGCTATGGACGACGTGGTCATCACGGCGGCGCTGCGCAGCGCCGTCGGCAAATTCAACGGATCCATCGCGAAGGTTGCGGCAGCCGACCTCGGCGCCCAAATCATCAAAGCATTGCTCGCTCGTTCCGGTGTGCCGGCGGATCGGATATCCGAAGTGATCATGGGACAAGCGTTGCTCGCCGGGGTCGGCCAGAACCCGGCCCGGCAGGCCTTGATCCGTGCAGGGATTCCGGACATGGTGCCGGGCATGACCGTCGGCAAGGTCTGCGGCAGCGGCCTGAAGGCCACGCATCTGGCCGCACAGGCGATCAAGTGTGGCGATGCGGAAATTGTCATCGCCGGCGGCCAGGAGAATATGAGTGCCGCGCCTCATGTGCTGCAAGGGTCACGGGATGGTTTTCGCATGGGCGATGCCAAACTGGTCGACAGCATGATCAACGATGGCCTGTGGGATGCGTACAACAACTATCACATGGGTACGACGGCCGAGAACGTCGCGAAGAAATACGACATTTCCCGCCGTGAACAGGATGAATTTGCCGCAGCATCGCAGCAGAAGGCGGAGGCTGCGCAGAAGGCCGGCCGATTCAAGGCTGAGATCGCACCCATCGAAATCGTCACGCGGAAGAGCACCACCGTGTTCGATACCGATGAATACATCCGCGCCGGCACCACGGCCGAAGCGCTCGGCGCGCTGCAGCCCGCCTTTGCCAAGGACGGCACGGTTACTGCGGGCAACTCCTCGGGTATCAACGATGGCGCCGCCGCGGTGATGATGATGTCGGGACGCAAGGCGAGCGAACTGGGCTTGAAGCCCCTGGCGCGGGTGCGCGCCTACTCATCCGCCGGGGTGGACCCGAAAATCATGGGCATGGGTCCGGTGCCGGCGAGCCAGCTGTGCCTGAAGAAAGCCGGCTGGACGCATCAGGAACTCGACCTGATGGAAATCAACGAAGCATTTGCCGCTCAGGCAATCGGCGTCAACCGTCAAATGGGCTGGGACACCGCGAAGATCAACGTCAACGGCGGCGCCATTGCCATCGGGCATCCGATCGGCGCCTCGGGCTGCCGAATCCTGGTCACGCTGCTGCACGAGATGATACGTCGCGACGCCAAGAAGGGACTCGCCAGCCTGTGCATCGGCGGCGGCATGGGCGTTGCGATCGCCATCGAACGCTAGGTTCAACTCCTCCACTCAACATCAAAGTCGTGAGCACTTATGGAAAGCAAAAAAAGAGTCGCGTTGGTCACAGGCGGCATGGGCGGCTTGGGCGAAGCCATCTGCATCAAATTGGCGAAGCTGGGTGACACCGTCGCCACCACTTTTTCGCCGAGCAATCCCAGGGCGCAAGAGTGGCTCAAGTCGATGAGCCAGCGGGGCTACCAATTTTATGCGTATTCCTGCGATGTAACGAACTGGGAGTCCTGTCAGGCCTGCATCCGCAAGGTGACGGAGGAGCTTGGCCCGGTGGATGTGCTGGTGAATAACGCCGGCATCACGCGCGACATGACTTTCAAGAAGATGGACAAGGTCAACTGGGACGCGGTGATGCATACGAATCTGGACTCATGCTTCAACATGACCAAGCAGGTGTGCGACGGCATGATGGACCGCGGCTGGGGCCGGGTCATCAACATCTCCTCGGTCAATGGTCAGAAAGGAGCGTTCGGCCAGACCAACTATTCCGCGGCCAAGGCCGGCATGCACGGTTTCACCAAGGCGCTGGCGCTTGAAGTGGTGCGCAAGGGCGTCACCGTCAACACCATCTCTCCCGGCTACATCGGCACGAGCATGGTGATGGCGATTCCCAAAGAAGTTCTGGAAACCAAAATCATTCCACAGATACCCATGGGGCGGCTCGGCAAACCGGAAGAAGTGGCCGGGCTGGTTGCGTATCTGGCCAGCGAAGAGGCCGCATTCTTAACCGGCGCCAATATTGCGATCAACGGCGGTCAGCACATGCACTAGGGGCGTGCCGAAGCGCAGCGCGGAGGAACACCCGCCTAGGCTGCTTGGTTGCGTCCGGCCTTCTTGGCAAGCTGCAGCTGCTGCTGCGCTTTCTGCAACAAGCGAGAAGGATCATCTGCGGCGCCAGGTATCGCGGCGCACACCCCTACGCTGATGCTGATATAGCGCAACACGGCCGAGCGCGGATGGTGGATGCGCAGGTCCCGGACTCTTTCTGCCATCAAGTGCCCGAGGCTCAAGGCCTGCTCACAGGTGAGTCCCGTCGCAAACGCGATCAGGCTGCCGCCGTCGATGCGCGCCGCGACATCACTCGAACGGCGCAGACACCCTGAGACGACGTGCGCCACCCGGCGAATGGCCGAATCGCCGGCGGCGCGCCCAAAAGTCGTGTTGTAAAGGTCCAGCGCGTCGACGTCCACCGCAAAAATCGCAATACTGCGCTGCTCGCGATGCGCGACGGCCCAGTCGCGTTTCAGTAATTCCTCGAGGTAGGGCAAGGTGTAAAGGCCGGTGAGGCGGTCGTCGCGCACAGCCAGGGTGGTGGGTTGGTGGGCGCCGCTCAAGGAGTCTCGCGTCGCCTTGGGATCGATGCGCAGCCGCTCTCCCGCGTCGCGGTGGTGGCCCGCAAAGTGCGTGATGCGGCCCTCGGCATCGCGCACCGGCACCACGACCATTTCATTCCAAAACAGCGTGCCGTCCTTGCGGTAATTGCGCAGCAGCAGCCGGCAGGTTTCGCCCCGACTTAAGGCTTCTCTAAGACGATGGCGGCCGTCCTGGTCGCGATCGTGGGCCTGCAGCAGGCGCAAATTACGGCCCATGAGTTCCGCGGCCGAATACCCGGTCAGCGCCGCGAAGGCGGAATTAACATAAATCACCGGCTGCTCCGGATTTTGCGCGTCGACCAACACCACCCCTTCCGGCGATGTCTCGACCATACGGCGGTACATTTCCTGGTCAAACCCCGTCATGATCCCGCTCCGTCAGCACCAAGGGGGGTGCCGCCGAAAGACCTGCGATGTTTGCTACCGTCTGCTGCCACTGGCGATCCGAATTCAGTTGCGTAGGGGGCTCTCCGCGGGCCCGCATGCGGACCATCCGCGCCTGGGAAACCGCAGTACCGGCCTCCGGCCCGAAATGTTCCAGAACGGACTGTACCGCTTGTCTCGCGTTACAAATGGGCAGGACGTCGCAACCTGCTGCAAATGCAAGCTCGGCGCGTTCAACGACACCCCCAAAAGCCGCCGCACCCGCCATGGACAGATCGTCCGCGAACACGCAGCCGTGGAAACCCAGCTCGCGGCGCAGTACCCCCGCGACCCAGCGCTTCGACAGGCTGGCAGGCAATGGGTCGACCGCCGGGAACACCACATGGGCCCCCATCACCGCGGCCAGATTGTTGTCGATGAGCGGCCTGTAAGGCCGGATGTCGGCCTCCAAATCGACGAATTTGCGCCGGTCCACGGGCAAGGCCACATGCGAATCGGCAATTACCGCGCCGTGCCCGGGAAAATGCTTGGCGACCGCCGCCATGCCCGCCTCGCGCATGCCGGACATATAGGCCACCGCCAGCGCCGCGACGGCGTCCGGGTCCTTATGGAATGCACGGTCGCCGATAATCTCGCTGACCCCGTAATCGAGGTCAACACAGGGCGCAAAGCTGAAATCGACGCCTACCGAGCGCAATTCGCTGGCCATCAGCCAGCCGACCGATTGTGCGAGCTTCAAGCCCTCCCGCCGGTCCTGATCGTATCGCCTGCCGAGCAGACGCGCCGGGGGCAGGCGGGTAAAACCTTCGCGAAAGCGCTGCACCCGGCCGCCCTCGTGGTCCACGGCGATCAGGAGCGCCGGGCTGCGCAATGAGCGAATGGCGGCGGTCAGGGCCGTCACTTGCGCAATGTCGCGATAATTGCGGGTAAACAGAATTACGCTGCCCACCAGCGGGTGGGAAAGCACCTGGATGTCTTCCGGCGTCAGCTCCGTGCCGGCAATATCGATCATGAGCGGACCCAAGCTCATGGGCGGCTCTCGAATACCGCGATTGATTCGACGTGCGTGGTATGCGGAAACATGTCCATCACCCCTGCGCCGGTCAGCGTATACCGAAGGTCTTGGACCAAGATCCCCGCATCGCGCGCCAAACTGCCCGGATGACAGGAAACATACACGACTCGCCGCGGACGCCATTGTGCCATTCGCGAGAGCAGCGCGGATGCCCCGGCGCGCGGCGGATCGAGCAGAACGAGGTCGCAGCGCTCGCCCGCCCATGCGCCAAGAGTCTGCGGCTCGAATAGATTCTCGACCGCAAATTGGGCGTTGCCGATGCCATTGCGAATTGCGTTGGCGCGCGCCTTGGACACCAGCGCCGCGTCGCCTTCCACGCCCAGCACGCGCAAAGCTCGGCGCGCCAGCGGCAGGGTGAAATTGCCCAGACCGCAGAATAAATCGAGGACGGTATCCTGCGGTCCGGGCAGCAACAAGTTCATGGCCACGTCCACCATCGAAACATTGATGTCGCGATTGATCTGCAGAAAATCGACCGGTCCGAATTCGATCGCGATTTCGCCGCCATCGACTGCATAGTCGAGCGGCGCATAATCGCCGCGCAACGGCCGCACCGTATCCAGGCCGCCGGTCTGCAGAAAGATTTGCAAGCCGCGCTGATCGCCGAAGCTCAAGATCTTCTCGAGATCCTTGGCGCCCGGCGGCTCCAGCACGCGAAACACCAGCGCGGCCGCGCCGTCGCCCGCCGCCACCTCCACCTGCGGAATTTTTTCGCGAATCGCGAGAGTCTCGACCAGCGCGGCCAGATCGCGCGGCAGCCACCCCAAGGGTTCCACCAATATCTCGCAGCGGCGTAGGTCGGCAAGATAGGGCTTGTCGCGCTCGCGAAAGCCCGCGAGCACGCGGCCCTTCTTGTGCACATATTTCACGCCGAGGCGCGCTCTGCGCCGGTAGGCCCACTCAGGTCCCCGCAGCGGCTCAAGCACGCTCCCAGGTTGCACGTTGCCGATACGCTGCAGATTCTCGAGCAGTTCACGCTGTTTGGCGGCCAGCTGCGCGCCCGCCGACAGATGCTGCAAGGAACAGCCGCCGCACATGCCAAAGTGCGCACAGCGCGGCACCACTCGCTCGGGAGAGGCGGCCAAGACGTCCACCAGGGCCGCTTCGTCCATGCGCCGGCGCCGCTTGGTCACGCGCAAGCGCACCCGCTCCATTGGCAGCGCGCCCGCGACGAAAACCGCCTTGCCGTCGATGCGCGCGATGCCGCGGCCGTCATGACTAAGATCCACGATATCGGCCTCGTGCACCTCGCTCACGGGCTATGCCTCAGGCCACGCCGCGGCAAATTCCTTGAAATGCGCCATTGCCGAATCGGTCAGCAGTTTGCGGACCCGCCCAATCTCGTGGGCGTGTTCAGCCCTGTTCAAATGCCCGCGCAGCAATTCGAACCGCAAATAGATCAGGTACGTATTCAGCACATCGGTCTCGCAGTATTCGCGGATGCGGGTCAATCCGCCCTGCAAATAGGCATCCCATACATCGGCGCCGTGCATCCCCATTTTTCCCGGGAATCCCAGCAGCGACGCGATGTCCTGCAAACTCGCCCGGCCACGGCCCTGGAAGCCGGATAAAATATCCATCAGATCCATGTGCCGCCAATGAAATCGGCTCAGGTAGTTGCTGAACCTAAAGCTGTGATCGGAGTCGCCGAGCTCCCAGTAGCGCGCGGCCGTCACGCTGTGCAGCAGGCTGCGATAGTGCAGCACGGGCAGATCGAATCCCGCGCCGTTCCAGGACACCAAGTCCGGCGTGAATTTGTCCAGGCCCTCGAAGAAGCGCTCGATCAGATCCTTTTCCGGCGAAGTCTCGTCCCCCAGGCTCCACACTTTCAGGGATTCCCGTGCGCGCATCAGCACCGAGATTGCGACGATGCGATGCTGTTCATGCGACAGGAATTCGCTGCCCGTCTCCTGGCGGCGCTTGGTGAACATGATCTGCGCGACGTGCTCGTCGGACAGATCATGCAAACCATACAGGCGTCTGCCCAGATCGGTATCCGGCACGGTCTCGATGTCGAACACCAGGGTGTTCATGCAGGAATGCGTCGCATCAAAATCGCGACCGCAACCACCAAGCCGGCTTCGTCGGTCAAAGTCACATGGCCTTCGCCTATCCCTAAGCCGTCGCGCACCTTTGCGCCGCGCGGCGAATAAACCACCTCCGGTTTGCCCCAGGAGTTCTGCACGATCCCGACGTCGCGGATCCACACGCCATGCGCAAAGCCGGTCCCCATGCCCTTGACGATCGCCTCCTTGGCGGCAAAGCGCATGGCCAGAAATCGCACCGGGCGCGCGCTGCGCTCGAGTTGGGCGCGCTCCTGCGGCAACAACAAGTGATTTACGAAGCGCTCGCCGTGTTTCTGGTAGACACGCTCGATGCGATCGACCTTGAGGACATCGATGCCGATGCCGAAAATCATGGCGTCAGCAAGACATCGTCCGAGCGCGGCGCATCAACTCTTTCATATCGCGCACCGCCTTTGCCAATCCATCGACGACGGAACGCGCGATGATCGAATGGCCTATGTTCAGTTCGATGATTTCCGCGATCGCGGCGATCGGCTCGACATTGTGATAGTTGAGGCCATGACCGGCATTCACGGTCAGGCCGAGCGAGGCCGCCAACTTCGCGGCGCTGCGCAGCCGTTCGAATTCGCGGGCGCGCGCCGCCCCCGCGGCTTCCGCATAGGCACCGGTATGCAGCTCGATGACCGGCGCGCCGCTGCGCAGCGCCGCCTCGATCTGAACCGGATCCGGATCGATGAACAACGACACGCGAATTCCCGCAGCGCCAAGCGCCGTCACGGCGTCGGCCGTCCGCGCGCCCTGGCGCAGCACATCGAGGCCGCCCTCGGTCGTGACCTCGGCCCGCGACTCGGGCACCAGGCAGCAATCCTGCGGCCGCACGGCCGTGGCAATCCGGATCATTTCCTCGGTCACCGCCATCTCAAGATTCATGCGGGTCTGCAGCGCGCCGCGCATCGCGGACACATCTCGATCTTGGATGTGCCGGCGGTCCTCGCGCAGGTGCAGCGTGATGCTGTCGGCGCCGGCCTCCTCGGCCAGCAGCGCCGCATACAAGGGATCGGGATAGCGGGCGCGCCGCGCCTGGCGCAGCGTCGCCACATGATCGATATTCACGCCGAGAGCGATGCTGCCATGAAGCTTGGGCTCGCTCACGAGCCCTCCAGCGACTTTGGCTCGCGGTGGTGCAACGCCAGCATGACTTCGCGGGACTTCAGCGAGCGGCCATCAAGACAGGCATCGATGGCCGCGCGCAACACCCGCTTGGCGTCGCGCAGCGAGCGGGCGCCGCCGAAGCTTTCGGTCTGCAGGTCGGCCAGTGATTGCCCGTATACCGCGCCGGGCGCCTCAGCCACGCAGGGCTGGGGCCCGCTTTCCGAGGCATACCGATAGTATCGATCCGGCTCCACCGGGATGCCGTCTTCGGTCCGTCCCAACTCCAATCCATAGCCTAAATCGTTCAGCAAGCGCTTTTCGAAGCGGCGCAGAGTGGGTTCTTCGACCTCTCCGTCGCACAGCGCTTGCATGCAGGAGGCGTACGAGAAAAAAATCTCCGGATGCGGATCACGCCGCTCGGTCAACCGCAGCAGCAATTCGTTCAAATAAAAGCCGCTCATGAGCCGCGCAGCCGGAAGATTGGTCATCAGACCGTCGATTTCCGCGCCAATGAGCTGGCATGCCTCCGATTGACCCGACCACGAGACGAGCAAGCGCTGGAACGGCCGCAACACGCCTTTGAGCGCCGATTTGGGACCGTTGGCGCCGCGTGCGAACAGGGTCAGGCGTCCATGTTCGCCGGTGAACGCTTCCACGATGCGGCTGGTGTCCCGATAGGCATATTGGTGCAATACGTAGGCCGGTGCCAGCCATACCCGCCGCGTGCTGGCGCACCGCGTGCTCTTCACAATGTGTCGTACCCAAATTGGCGCAATGCCATTTCGCTGTCAGCCCAGTTTTCCTTGACCTTGACCCAAAGCTCCAGGTGCACCGACCTCTGCCACAGATCATTGAGTTCAATGCGCGCGAGCCGGCCGATTTCCTTCAATCGCTCGCCGCCCTGACCGATCACAATGGCCTTCTGCCCCGCGCGTTCAACCCAAATGACCGCGTTGATCATGATTCGATTGTCTTCATCCGCGAAGCGCTCGATTTGCACATTGATGCCGTATGGCAACTCTTCGCGCAGCTTCAATGTCAGCTTTTCACGCACGATCTCGGCGGCGTGAAACGGCTCGTCCCGGTCGGTGACCACATCCAGGCCAAACAGCGGCGGCGAAACCGGCAACCGCGCGCCGACCAGATCGACCAATCGTTCAAGATTATCAGACTGCAGCGCCGAGACAGGAATGATTCCCGAAGCAGGGACGCGCTGGGCCATGTCCTCGAGAAAAGGCAGCAGCTGCTCTTTCGGGAAAACCCGGTCCACCTTGTTCACGACCAGGAACAGCGGCTGCTTGAGACCCCGCACGCGCTCCCACACCCATATATCCTCGTCCGTGAAACGCATCGCTTCAATCACGAACAGCACGACATCGGCATCCTGGGAGGAGGAGATGGCCACGCGGTTCATGTACTGATTCATGACGCGCCGCGTCGATTCGTGCAGGCCGGGTGTATCGACGAGCACCAGTTGCGCTTCGCGCCGATTGACCAAACCGAGAATCCGGTGCCGGGTGGTCTGCGGCTTGGCAGTGACGATGGTCACCTTGCGGCCCACCAGCGCATTTACCAGGGTGGATTTGCCGACATTGGGCCGGCCAACAATGGCGACGTGACCGGCGCGAAAATTAGGATCGCTCATACGGGCTTGCGCATTTCTGAAGGGAGAAGATCCAGCACCTTTGCGGCAGCCAATTGTTCCGCGCGCCGCCGGCTGGCACCCTCGCCCACCGCGGCGACTCCGAACACGGGGACCTCGCAGGTGACGGTAAACGATTGTGCGTGCGGATCTCCGGTGACCGCGGTCAGGGTGTAGATCGGCAAAGCCAAACCGCTCGCCTGCAATACTTCCTGCAAGCGAGTCTTGGGATCCTTCAGCGCCTCGGCGCCCGGCAAGTCCGACATCCTGGGCGTCATGATGCGCGCCACCGCCGCGTCTGCGGCGTCGAATCCGGAATCCAGAAATATGGCGCCGAGCAGTGCTTCCAGCGCATCGGCCAGTATGGACGCCCTGCGGAAGCCGCCGGACTTCAACTCGCCGGCCCCCAGATGCAGGTGCTCTCCCAGACCCAGATCGCCCGCGATCTGCGCCAGGCTCTCGCCGCTGACCAACGTGGCGCGCAGGCGCGACAATGCCCCCTCGTCCGCCTGCGGGTGTGCATCGTAGAGCATGCGCGCCACGCTGCAATTGAGAATCGAATCGCCCAAGAATTCCAGGCGCTCATTGTGATCGGCGCCGGCGCTGCGGTGGGTGAGCGCGGCGTCAAGCAGCTCCGGCGACGCAAAAACGTGGCCGAACTTGCGTTCGACCCAGGCGGATAGATCGTCCGTCGCGTGCAGTGGAATCACTGCACCTTCACTGTTTTATCGAAGTGCACGGACAGCGACACATTGGCTACGTAAGGCACCACATCGTCGTACGCGACATGCATATGCACTCCGCTCTCGTCCTTGGTGATCTCGATGTCTTTTTCGTCGACTGCGGTCGGGTCATCGATCTGCCAATGCCGGCTGATGATAAGCCGCATAGCGGCCGGATCAGGGTTGTCGCCCTTGGTTTCGGTGGCCGTCGATTCCATGATGCGGGCGATCTTCATGTAGTTTAAGTACACGGGAGTCAGCCGAACGCCGGCATAGACGACCACCCCGGCCAGGGCAAGAATGCAGAGCAGCCCGATGAATGTCATGCCTTGCTGATGCTGTCGCATAAATCCTCCCTCTAACATCCTCTATTGAATCGCATTCCCGATCCTTCTCCAGAGAGGTCCGTCACGAGTATCAAGATTAAGCCAAATTCGCACCGCTTTACCGACCAGATTCCGCTCCGGTACGAACCCCGGCGCGTCCGGTTCATTCAGCCACCGGCTGTCCTTGCTGTTATTCCGGTTGTCGCCCATGAAGAAATAGTGCCCCGGCGGCACCACCCATTCGCCGGCTCTGACGCTGCCGTTGGCAAACATAATGCGATGGTGTTTGGCGTCGAGTTGTTCGAAAGCGGTGGCAACACCCGCGTAGTTCCAGAGGTCCTGCTTCGGCCCCGCGTATACCGGTCCAGGCTCCTGGGGCATGAGCTTGTCGTTGACGTACAGCTGGTTGTTCTCGTCGACCCGGACGCGGTCGCCGGGCAGGCCGACCAAGCGCTTGATGTAATTGATTTTCGGATTCGGCGGCAGCCGGAACACGATCACATCGCCGCGCTTGGGAGTGCCGGTCGCAACCAGCAGCGTATTGCTGACCGGCAAACGCAATCCGTAGGAATATTTGCTGACAAAGATGAAATCACCGTCGAATAAGGTCGGCATCATGGAATCGGAGGGGATGCGGAACGGTTCGAACAGAAAAGAACGGATGATCAATACCAGGATGATGACCGGAAAGAACGAGCGCGCGTATTCGACGGCGATGGGCTCCCGCACCCGCTCGGCGGGAGTTCCCATCGTGGCGGCGGCCGCTTGGCGCCGGCGGGCGAAGAAAGCCTGGTCCAGCGCCCAAATGATGCCGGACACGGCGCCGACCACCACCAGCATGAGGCTGAAATCGACCGCCTCGTAGCGAAACAGCCGCCAGAGCATCGCGAGCGAAAGCCCAACCAGCGCATAGCCGGCCAATTTCGGCAGCAACGGTTCGTCGGCGCTGGTTGCGCCCGGGTCGCGCTGCGGCCTCAAGAACCAGCCATCGATCAATATCACCAGTACACAGGCGGCGCCCGCGAATAAAAGGCCTATGAAAAGACGATCGCCATCATTCACGAAATACCCCCAAAGTGTTCAAAAAAAGCAGGCCATTGCTCAATTGGCCTTCTTGCCGACCTGCAATACGGCAAGAAACGCCTCTTGCGGAATTTCGACCTGGCCGACCTGCTTCATACGCTTCTTGCCGGCCTTCTGCTTCTCGAGCAGCTTGCGTTTGCGCGTGATGTCGCCGCCGTAGCACTTCGCCAGCACGTTCTTGCGCATCGCCTTGACGCTGGCGCGCGCGATGATGTGGCTGCCGATCGCCGCCTGCACGGCAATGTCGAACATTTGGCGCGGAATCAGCTCCTGCATCTTGTCGACCAGTTCGCGGCCGCGGTTGTAGGCATTATCGCGATGCACGATGAGGGACAGCGCGTCGACCGGGTCGCCGTTGATCAGGACATCGAGTTTGACGAGCGGCGCTGCTTGAAAATGGCTGAATTCATAGTCGAACGAGGCGTAGCCGCGGCTCGAGGATTTGAGGCGGTCGAAGAAATCGAGCACGATTTCCGCGAGCGGCAACTCGTACTGCAGCGACACTTGGCTGCCCAAAAACAGCATTTTTTTTTGCGCGCCGCGTTTTTCGCTGCACAGCGCCAGCACCGCGCCCACATGATCCGGAGGCACCAGAATATTGGCGATGATGATGGGCTCACGCAGCTCGGAGACGCGATCCTGAGGCGGTAATTTGGAAGGATTGTCGACGTTGATGACCGAGCCGTCGGTGAGCAATACCTCGTAAATGACGGTCGGCGCGCTGGTGATCAGATTCAGGCCGTACTCGCGCTCCAAGCGCTCTTGCACGATGTCCATGTGCAGCAGCCCGAGGAATCCGCAGCGAAATCCGAATCCCAAGGCGGTGGATACTTCCGGCTCGTACTGCAGCGCCGAATCATTGAGTTTGAGCTTCTTGAGCGCCTCGCGGAATTGCTCGTAGTCGTCCGAGCTGACAGGGAACAGGCCGGCGAAAACTCGCGGCTGGACCTGCTTGAAACCCGCGAGCGGCTCCTTTGCGGGGTTGTTTTCCAGGGTGATGGTGTCGCCCACCGGGGCACCATCAATTTCTCGGATCCCGGCAATGACGAAACCGACCTCGCCGGTTTCCAGCGAGTCGCGGGTGACCGGTTTGGGCGAAAAGCGGCCGAGCTTGTCGATATTGTGACTGCGTCCGGTCGACATCACCCTGATCTTTTCGCCGGTGCGCAATGCGCCGTTCATGACCCGCACCAGCGAAACCACGCCCACATAGTTGTCGAACCACGAATCGATGATCAATGCCTGCAGCGGTCCGGCCGGATCGCCCTGCGGGGCCGGAATGCGCTTGACCAATTGTTCCAATAATTCAGGAACGCCAAGACCGGTCTTGGCGCTCACCAACGCCGCATCATCGGCCGGGATGCCGATGATTTCTTCTATTTCACGAATCACTTTCACAGGATCAGCCGACGGCAAATCGATTTTGTTGATGACCGGCAGCACCTCCAGCCCCTGCTCCAACGCGGTGTAGCAGTTGGCGACGCTTTGCGCCTCGACGCCCTGCGCGGCATCCACCACCAGCAGCGCTCCCTCGCAGGCCGCGAGCGATCGGGACACCTCGTAGGAGAAATCGACATGGCCGGGCGTATCGATGAAATTCAGCTGGTACAGCTCGCCGGTGGCCGACTTGAAGCCAAGCGTCACACTTTGCGCTTTGATGGTAATGCCCCGCTCGCGCTCCAGATCCATCGAGTCGAGAACCTGAGCCTGCATCTCGCGCGCATCGAGACCACCGCATAGCTGGATGAATCGATCGGCCAATGTCGATTTGCCGTGGTCAATATGAGCAATGATGGAAAAATTGCGGATATTCTTCATCTACGCCTAAGGAGCCTGTCTCTAGTACCCGCGTGAGCCGCGTTGGGCAAACCAGCGATTATACCGGTCGGCGGTGATGAGCGAGGGCCTTATGCACTTCGTCGGGGTCCAGGCGCCCATGACAGACCAATTCGCCGTCGAAAAGCAGCACAGGGATCTTGTGGCCATAGCGCGCCCGGGTAGCGGGCTCGCTGTCGACATCGACCACTTCGACGCCGATTCCTGCCGCTGCCGGTAAGGCAGCAAGCTCGCTCTGCATTTCCTCACATAGTCCACAGCCAGGACGTGAATAGAGCAAGAAACGTCGCGATGCCATGGGGCAGGAGCCGGTCTGAGTACCTGCCTAGTGGCGAGGAAGCTCGCCGCCGCCGGATATTTTTACCGAGCGGGCGATGAACTCCACGGTCGCCGCGGGCACCTCGCCGACGGCAGTCACCTGGTGATCCTGCACGATCGTGGAGAACGCGTATCCCGAGCCCACGCGGTGCAATCCCACCATGGGCGGCTCGGGCGGCGCTGCAGCGGACGACGCAAGCGCCCCCGCCGTGGATTCCCGCGGCGCTTCCACGAACACCGATACCGTAGCCAGTCCGTCCGAATACACCAAGTGACTCGCCGGCTCGGCTGCATCGCCGAGGGTCTGGGCGCCGGACACGGTCAAGCGAAATCCCGGCGGCAGCTCGCTGGCGCGAAAGGCGGACAGCGCCGGAGAGGCTGAGTCTTGGTGCGCACCCTGGCGCACCCAGCGCATTCCTTCGGTTCGCACCGTGGGCGCTAAATCGCTGTCCGGAATGTTCTCCGGCATATCCAGCCGGGCAAAGAATATCTGCTCGATCACGCGACCGTGTGAATCGCACAATTGCGTCTTGAGCGGCATGGCAGTCTTCTCATCGAGCCACAGACGATAGCCAAACCTGAACTGATCTTTGGGGTTAACCGCTATGGCGCGTGCCGGCCGGCCGAGAATGTGCGTCGCGGGCAATGCCTCAATGCGATAAAAATCGTTCACCGACGCATCGAACTTGGGCAGCGACCCCAAAAAGGGGCCGCGATCCTGCCGCGGCTCGACCAGCACCGTATGTTGATCGGGCAAATAGCAGGTCAACTGGTCGTTGTTGCGCACGAATTCCCGCCCCGAGCCATCCAGCGACTGCAGCCGCTCCGTCACCCGGCCTGCCCGCACCCGGTGAACGATGCGCATGGTCTCGACGCGACCCTCGCTCAAATGAAAAAAAGTGCCGTCGTAGTTGCGCGTGGCCAGCGCCTGATTCATTTTCTCCAGCCAATCGCGCGGCTCATCGGCGCCATGCGAACGCTGCGGCAGTGCCGCCAGGAGAGCGCCGGCAATGGCGCAAGAAACCAACCAATTGGCGCGATTAGGCGGCGATCGGATCATGGAGCAACGCGCGCTTCCGGGTTGAGCGGCTGCGCGGCCCGCTCATTGACCGCGGGCGCCGGCTCGTCATCTTCTATGAGTAAGTCGGCCAACATGCCGCGCTGGGCGAGGCCGGAGGAATACTGGCTGTGCGCAAACACATAATTGGTCAAGCGGGCATGAGCGAACCCTACCGGCGCCTCAGCCGAACTCGCGGGCACCGTATAGGAGAGCGCCTCACGCGCCGCGGGGGTGTTTTTCGCCAGCGCATTTTGCGCTGCAGTTGCATTCTGCGCAGCCGCGGGCACGCCGGGGCTGATCGCGCGTTGCTGCAAGGCCACGATGGCCAGCGTCGCGACGCCGGCCGCAACGCTGACGCCGGCGAGGGGTCGCCACCAGTTCGTCGTGCGCGCCCCCCTGGCGTGGGGTACCTGCACCGGCTCCCCGTCGATGGCAAGATTCACACCCGCAGCAAAGCCCTTGGTGACCCGATCGGAGCCCGCGCCGCGCAGCGCCTCGCCGATCAATGCATATCGACCAAAGCTCTCGCGCAGTACGCCGTCGCGAGTCAAGCGCTTTAACAATAGTTCGGTTTCCGAGTCGGGCAGTTCGCCGTCGAGAAATGCCGAGACCTGTTCACGAATTTGTTCGCTCATGTGTCCTCAGGCCGACCAAGGCCGCCGTCAAAAATGGGTCTAAGCTTCTTGTCAATCGCCTCTCGCGCCCTGAATATGCGCGAGCGCACCGTTCCTACCGGACAGTCCATCGTCTGCGCAATATCCTCATAACTTAATCCTTCCAACTCCCGCAGCACGATCGCGGTTCGCAGATCTTCGGGCAGATTCTCAATCGCGCGGTTCACAGTATCCCGAATTTCGTCCGTCAGCAGCAGGCCCTCCGGGGTTTCCGACTCGGCGAGCCGGGCATGCAAATCGTATTGTTCGGGGTCCTGCAGATCGAGATCGTAATCCATGGGCCGGCGTTTCGTCGCAACCAGGGCGTTCTTTGCGGTGTTGATCGCAATCCGGTAGAGCCAGGTATAAAACGCGCTATCGCCGCGGAAGGAGTGCAAGGCACGGAACGCTTTGACAAAAGCCTCCTGTGCGATGTCTTCTGCTTCGGTTGCATCGTGCACGTAACGCATGATCAGCTTCAGCACCTTGTGCTGGTATCGCAGGACCAATAAATCGAACGCCGCGCGCTCGCCGCGCTGGACTCTTTGCACCAGCTTGAGGTCACTCTCCTCGACGCTCATGGGTGATCCCAAACCGGCAAGCTCGCGAGCCAGCCTGTCGCGATAGACCTACCAGCCGTGGAAAAGTTCGACAATTCCCGCGCCGGTACGATTAAACGTGAATTTGCGCACACGCTTTAGATTCTAACAGCGCGTAGGACCGCGTTAGCCGCTGCCGGACCGGTAAGCCGTAATTCGTTCGATTAGGGCCGCAACTTGGTCCGGCGGCCGCTGCTGCCCCAAACAATAGGCATACAGCAGCGTATCCTGGGTGTCCAACAACCGCATGAACGCTTCCTGCTCCTCGATCGAAGCGCGGGAAAAGCATTCGTCCACATAGCGAGTCAACAGAATATCGAGTTCCTGCATGCCGCGGCGGCAGCGCCAGCGCAATTTGCCCAATTCCGGTGCCACGTAACGCGCGTCACTGACGCCGATGGGCCATCATTTGCTTGATCTCGGCGATCGCCTTGGCCGGATTGAGATCCTTGGGGCAGGCCTCGGTACAATTCATGATGGTATGGCAGCGGTATAGCCGGAACGGATCCTCGAGATTGTCGAGACGTTCGCCCGCCGCCTCGTCGCGGCTGTCGACGATCCACCGGTAGGCCGCCAACAATGCCGCGGGCCCCAAGTACCGATCGCTGTTCCACCAGTAGCTCGGGCAACTCGTGGAGCAGCAGGCGCACAGAATGCACGCCGACGGCCGATCGACCCTTTCCTGATCCTCTTTGGATTGCAGGCGCTCGGCGTCCGGCGGCGCCGGCGTGACGGCCTGCAGCCAGGGCTTGATCGAGGCGTACTGGGCATAGAAGTTGGTCAGATCGGGCACCAAATCCTTGACCACGGGCAGGTGCGGCAGCGGATATATCTTGATGTCGCGCTTGATGTCGGCGCAGGCGCTGATACAAGCCAGGCCGTTCTTCCCGTCGATGTTCATGGCGCAAGAGCCGCAGATCCCCTCCCGGCAGGAACGGCGGAAGCTCAAGGTGGTATCGATCTCGTTCTTGATCTTGATCAGCGCGTCCAAGACCATGGGACCGCAGCTGTCCATGTCGACTTCGTAGGTATCCAGGCGCGGATTTTCGGCGCTGTCCGGATCGAAGCGGTAGATCTTGAAAATGCGGATATTTTTTGCGTCCGGCGGCGCTTTGTAGACGCGTCCGTCCTTGCGTACTACGGAATTGGGCGGAAGAAAAAACTCAGCCATCAACGCTCCTCAATAGGTCCGCGCTTTGGGCGGAATCGATTCGACCTCGTCGGTCAAAGTGTTCAGATGTACGGGCCGGTAATCGAACCGGGTGGCGCCGGAAGCATCGACCCAGCACAGGGTGTGCTTCATCCAATGTTTATCGTCGCGATTGGGAAAATCCTCGCGTGCCTGCGCGCCGCGGCTTTCCTGGCGATTCTCCGCTGAGTGCAGCGTGGCCACCGCCTGAACCAGCAGATTATCCAGCTCCAATGTCTCGATGAGATCGGTGTTCCAGATCAGCGAGCGATCGGTGACCTGCACGTCGGCGAACGAGGCAAAAACCTGCGCCAGCTTGCGCTTGCCGTCGTTCAAGGTTTCGCCGGTGCGAAAAACGGCAGCATCGCTCTGCATGAGGCGCTGCATATCAAGACGGATATCCGCCGTGCGCCGCGAGCCCTTGGCGTTGCGCAGCTTATCCAAGCGCGCCACCGCAGCTGCGGCGGCGTCCGCCTTGAGGGGCCGATGCGCCGTGCCCGGCTTGAGCAGCCGTGCGCAGTGCTGCGCCGCTTCGCGGCCGAAGACCACCAGATCGAGCAGCGAGTTGGATCCCAAGCGGTTGGCGCCGTGTACGGACACGCAAGCCGCCTCGCCGACCGCCATGAGTCCCGGTATCAGCGACTCCCCGCCGGCCGTACGCGTGACCGCTTCGCCCTGCACATTGCAGGGGATGCCGCCCATGTTGTAGTGGACGGTGGGCAATACCGGTATCGGCTCCTTATTCACGTCGACACCGGCAAATAATCTAGCGGTTTCCGCAATGCCCGGTAGGAGCTCCTTGATGACCGCAGGCCCCAAGTGCTCCAGGTGCAGATCGATGTGATCCTTGAGCTTGCCGACGCCGCGGCCCTCGCGAATTTCAATGGTCATCGAGCGGCTGACCACGTCGCGCGATGCCAAATCCTTGGCGTTCGGTGCATAGCGCTCCATGAACCGCTCGCCCGCCGAATTCGTGAGGTATCCGCCCTCGCCGCGCGACCCTTCCGTGATCAAGCAACCTGAGCCGTAAATGCCGGTCGGATGAAATTGAACGAACTCCATGTCCTGCAGCGGCAAACCGGCGCGCAGCACCATTCCGCCACCATCTCCGGTGCAGGTGTGTGCCGAGGTGCATGAGAGCCACGCGCGGCCGTAGCCGCCGGTGGCCAGAATCACCTGGTGCGCGCGAAAGCGGTGCAGCGTGCCGTCGGACATGTCGAGTGCCACCACGCCGCGGCACTCGCCATTTTCCATAATCAGGTCCAGCGCGAAGTACTCGATGAAGAAGCTAGCCTCGTGCTTCAAGGACTGCTGATACAGCGTGTGCAGCATGGCGTGGCCGGTGCGGTCCGCCGCGGCGCAGGTGCGCTGCGCGATCCCCTTGCCAAAGTGAGTCGTCATGCCGCCAAACGGCCGCTGATAAATGCGTCCGTCAAGGGTGCGCGAAAACGGCACGCCGTAATGCTCGAGCTCGATGACCGCGGCCGGCGCCTCCTTGCACATGAACTCGATGGCATCCTGGTCTCCCAGCCAATCCGAGCCCTTGACCGTGTCGTACATGTGCCAGCGCCAATCATCGGCGCCCATGTTGCCGAGCGCCGCTGAAATCCCGCCTTGCGCCGCCACGGTATGACTGCGGGTCGGAAATACCTTGGTCAAGCAGGCCGTGGAAAGACCGGCCTCGGCCAAACCAAAGGTGGCGCGCAGTCCCGCACCGCCGGCGCCGACGACAACGACGTCGTACGTGTGATCGATAAATTTGTATTCGCTCATATCCTCGAGAACCCGAAGACCACGCGCAATACTGCAAATATGCCCGCTCCTCCGCAGAGCACGTAGAGGAATCGCAGCACCAACAGCGTGAGTACCTTCATGCCGACCGTGGTCACATAGTCCTCAACGATCACAATGGTGCCGAGGTAAGAGTGATAGGTGAGCACGGCAACCAGCAACACCGCCAAAAATCCGCTGATGGGCACCGACAGCCAGATGCGCACGGTGTCGTAGTCAAGAGCCGGGAGCGTCAGCAGCGAGAATACAAACCAGAGTGTCAGCGGAACCAGCGCCACGGCACTGACGCGTTGTGCCCACCAATGCGCGGTGCCGTCTTTGGCGGATCCCATGCCCAGCACTCTGCCCAATGGACTTCGCAGACTCATGATAGGTGACGCCATGCCCAGGCCCAGAGGCTCAACGTCAATACCACAGAACCCAGAACCGCAATCCAACCGCTCGCATGCCGCTGCGTGCGCTCGAATCCCCGGCCTGCGTCCCAGAACAGGTGCCGCACGCCGTTCAACAGGTGATACATAAATGCGAAGGTCCAACCGACGAGGATGATCAGGCCGAGCGGGCTTGCGAATAACGCCGCCGCCGCCGCATAGCTTTGCGGGCCCTCCGCCAAAGACACCAGCCAATAGCTCAAGGCAATCAGCCCGAGCGCCAGCGCCACACCGGTCAGCCGGTGCAATATCGACAAAGTGTTGCCGCTCTGCCAGCGATAAATCGTCCAGTATGGTGAAATCGGCCGGGCACGTGCGGGCATCATTGCTCCTTGCGATTAGAGGTGAGGCGCATCGCGGCTAAAAATCGATGCAGCGGCCACGCAGTTCCCAATCGCCAAAGCGGGTCGGCTCCGGACCTTCGCGTCCTCCGATCTCGGGCGGCGCAACCGCGGCAGCCCCGTCCTGCGCGTCAGGAACGGACGTGCCTTCGGCAGGCGGCGTCTGGCGGTGGATTGAGATTGGATCTTCGCAAGTCGGCATCACAGCAAAGTTTGCCAGAAAATGGGGCCGCATAACCACGCTGCGGGACTGAATTAAGGCAAAAGACCAATTCGCGGCCGGGGTTGACATCGCGGCCGTTGCACCCATTTCATAGCTAATGGCTAGCATTGCGGTATCCAGCTGGGCGCGTTTGGCACATTTGGGAATCTTGCGATTCACGGGGCCGGACGCCTTGAGTTTCTTGCAGGGGCAAGTATCCACCGACACGCGCCGTCTGGCCGAAAATGTTTCCTTGTTGAGTTCTTATTCCAGTCCGCAAGGCCGCGTGCTGGCGCTCATATATCTGTTGCCTCATTCGAGCGGGGTGGCGGCCATTCTGCCGCGCGAGATCCTGCTGCCGACCCTGGAGCGCATGCGCAAGTTCGTCCTGCGCGCCAAAGTCCAGATCGAAGACGCCGGCGAGTCTCTCGCCGTCGCAGGCGTGCACGGCGATCAAGCGCTTCGATCCGCCGGACTGCCGGTACCGCGGGAAGCGCAAGCGTACCTCGAGCACGACGGCATCGGCGTTGCCCGCGTCGGCCACCAGCATCGATATTGGGTCATAGGCGCTGCGCGAAAACTCTCCGACGCGCTGGCCGGCGACACCGCGAGCAGCAGCGATAGTTGGCGCCTCGCGGACATTCGCGCCGGCTTGCCGCAGGTGTATGCGGCAACCAGCGAAGCCTTCGTCGCGCAGATGCTGAATCTCGATCTATTGGATGGAATCAGCTTCAGCAAGGGCTGCTACACCGGCCAGGAAATCATCGCGCGCACTCAGCACCTGGGCAGAATCAAGCGCCGGCTGTTTCGGCTGCTGCTGCCCACCGGGACCTGGAGCGTAGGTCAGGCGTTGTGCTTGGCCGACGGCCGCCAAGGAAGACTGATTGAGGTGCTTGAATTCGGCGGCCGCGTCGAAGCGCTCGCGGTGCTGTCAATCGATGCTGCCGGCAATGACTCGCCGGCGGGTGTTCCCGTCGCGGCCACCGAGTTGCCGTTGCCCTACTCGCTTTCCCAGCCCGCGTAGCTATTTGCCACTCTCCCAGTCGGCATGCGCGTTGAGTGCGGCTTCGGGTAGTTCGTCGTTGTACAGGCGCCTCGCGACGGCAAGTCTTCTTGCCCGCCGGGACAGAGTCTCGGGCAGCGACGACTCAATGATCTTGCGCGCGGTGTCAAACATGTCCGAGGCTATTTGCATGCGTTCATCGGCGGACATCCGCGCATGCCGCTCGCGCACAAGCGCCGAGATTTTCGCCGATGTATCGCTCATGCCAGAACTTGCTCCAAGGCCGCGGCCACGCCCAGCGATGCCGCCCACTGTCTAAGATACGCCTTATCCAGCGTGGCATGTACCAGCGACTGGATATCGCGGCTGAGCCGGTCAATATCAGATTCGCGCAAGTCGACCACGATATCCAAATCACGCGTCATGCGAGGAGTGGCGTAGTAGGCAAGCGCAAATGAACCGGTCAACATGAATTGAACTTGAGCGCGGCTCAGCCGTTCGCTTACCAACTGCAGCACATCGAGTTCGTTGAGCATCAGGCCGCTCTGGGCGTTGATCAAAACTCGGGCCGCATATGCGGGAACAACAGCACGTCGCGGATCGAAGGCGAGTTCGTGTACAGCATGACCAACCGATCGACGCCCAACCCCAGTCCCGCGGCGGGCGGCATGCCGTACTCCAGCGCCCGAATGTAGTCCGCATCGTAGTACATCGCTTCCTCGTCGCCCGCCTCCTTGCGCATGACCTGTTCCTTGAAGCGCTGTGCTTGATCTTCCGGGTCGTTGAGCTCTGAAAAACCATTCGCCAGCTCGCGGCCGCCGATGAAGAACTCCCATCGATCCGTGATGAAGGGATCCTCATCGTTGCGCCGCGACAGCGGCGACACTTCGGCGGGATAGGCATACGCAAAAGTGGGCTGAATGAGGGTATGTTCACCGGTTCGCTCGAATATCTCGATCTGCAGTTTTCCGGGGCCGTCAGCGGCTTTGTGGGGAATCTTCATCTGCTCGCAAACGCGCCGTAAATACGCGGTGTCGCGCACCGACATCGGATCCAGATCGGGATTGTTTGCCAGGATGATGTCTTCGATGCTCATCCGCGCGAAGCTCTTCGACAAATCGAACTCGGTGCCCTGATAGACCAGCTTGCGTGAGCCCAGCAAGCTATCGGCAAGGCTTTGGAACAGGGTTTCGATCAGCTCCATAAGATCGGTGTAATCGGCATACGCCTGGTACAGCTCGAGCATGGTGAACTCTGGATTGTGCTGGGTCGACACGCCCTCATTGCGGAAATTTCTGTTGATCTCGTAAACCCGCTCGAAGCCGCCCACCGTAAGCCGCTTCAAATACAACTCCGGGGCGATGCGCAAATACATTCCCACGTCGAGGGCATTGTGGTGGGTCTTGAAGGGACGCGCCGCGGCGCCGCCCGGAATCGGATGCAGCATCGGCGTTTCCACTTCGAGAAAACCGCGCGCGTCGAGGAACGCGCGCAGGTAGCGCACGATGGCCGAACGCATCTCAAAGACGCGCCGGCTTTCTTCGTTCATGATCAGATCGACATAGCGCCGGCGATAACGCAATTCGGTATCGGCGATGCCGTGCCACTTGTCGGGCAACGGCCGCAAAGATTTGGTCAGCAAGGCGATGCGCTCCGCCCGCACCGACAACTCGCCGGTCTTGGTGCGGAACAACGTTCCTTCGGCGCCGATCACATCGCCGATGTCCCAACCCTTGAATTCATCGTAAGCCGGCCCGAGCGCCTGCTGCTGCAGAAATATCTGAATGGCGCCGCTCGAGTCCTCGAGTTTGGCAAAGCTCGCCTTGCCCATCACGCGCTTGGCGCGCATGCGCCCTGCCACCTTGATGCGAATTGCGGCCGCATCGATCGCCTCGGCGGACTTCCCGGCGTAGGCGGTCGCAAGATCCGCGGCCAATGCGTCGCGTCGGAAGCCATTCGGAAATGCGTTGCCGCGTTCGCGCAATTTCGCAAGCTTGGCTCTGCGCTCCGCGATCAAATGATTTTCGTCTGCCTCGCTCATACGTCGCCTATAGACCCTGCTTGAGGCTGGCTTGCATGAATTCGTCGAGCGCGCCGTCGAGCACGGCGGTGGTATTGCCGATCTCGACGCCGGTGCGCAGATCCTTGATGCGCGACTGATCCAAAACGTAGCTGCGAATCTGATTGCCCCAACTGACGTCCGATTTCGAGTCCTCGAGCACTTTGGCCGCCGCATTGCGCTTGTTGAATTCAAGCTCGTAAAGCTTGGCCTTCAGCTGCTTCATCGCCGTCGACCGGTTCTTATGCTGGCTGCGCTCGCCCTGGCAGGCCACCACTATGCCGCTCGGTATATGCGTGATGCGCACCGCCGATTCGGTCTTGTTCACATGTTGACCACCGGCGCCGCTCGAACGGTAGACATCGGTGCGCAGGTCGGCGGGATTGATCTCGATATCGATGTCGTCGTCCACTTCCGGCGATACGAACACCGAGGCAAAGGAGGTATGCCGGCGGTTGCCCGAATCGAAGGGAGATTTTCGCACCAGGCGGTGCACGCCCGTTTCGGTGCGCAACCAACCATAGGCATAGTCGCCGATCATATTGACGGTTGCGCCCTTGATCCCGGCCACTTCGCCGTCGCTTTGATCGATGATCTCGGTCTTGATGCCATGTGCGTCCGCCCATTTCAGGTACATGCGCAGCAGCATCGCCGCCCAGTCCTGAGCTTCGGTGCCGCCCGCGCCGGCTTGAATGTCGAGAAACGCACTGTGCGAGTCCATCTTGCCGGGAAACATGCGCTGGAATTCAAGCCGTTCGACTTCGGCGGCCGATTTTTTGATGTCGGCCTCGATATGCTCGGCGGCCTTGACATCCGATTCCGCGGCGGCCAGCTCGAGGAGTTCCGCCGCATCTTTCAACCCGCTTTTGAGATGATCCAAACTGCCGACGACCTGCTCGAGTTTTGCGCGCTCCCTGCCCAGCTCCTGAGCACGATCGGGCTTGTCCCAGATTCCCGGCTGCTCGAGTTCGCGCGTTACTTCTTGAAGCCGCTCGTGCTTAGTGTCGTAATCAAAGATACCTCCTCAAGGAATCGGTGCGTTCCTCGAGATCTTTGATGAATCGTTTGAGTTGATTGATTTCCATTGCCTCGAATCCTAGCACATCGAAGGCTTAGCTTAAGCGGACATGCCGGCAATTCAATTGAACTCGCTCGCTGCCGCGAAACTCGTTGATTTCGAGGCGATAGGCCAGCTCTACAGTGGCGCCGCGGCGCAGCGGCGCGCTCTGCGCAGCGTCCGCGGGCGCGTTGTCCGCCGGCGCGGCGCCCGCATATCCGAACGCAATGGCCTCGATTGCGGCGCGGGGACTGTGCGGCAACTCAAGATGCATTTTCAAGTGTTTGCCGCCGACGATCTTTGCATCGACAATCCTGAACTCGCCGTCGAATACCGGCTCTGGAAATCCTTGGCCCCAAGGGCCCGCGCCGCGCAGCGCACGTGCGGTATCGAGGCAAAGCTCGTCCGCCGTCAGTGCGCCGTCCGAGTAAATCACGCCGGTGAGTGCTTCACGGTCGGCGCGCGCGGCAATTTCCGCTGCAAAAGCGCTTCTAAAGGCCGCCAGGTTTCCCTCGCGCAAGCTGATGCCGGCCGCCATGGCGTGGCCGCCGAATTTGTCGATGAGATCGGGATGGCGGGCCGCAATACTCTCGATGGCATCGCGGATGTTCACGCCCTCCACCGAGCGCGCCGAGCCGCGCAGCGAGCCATCCTCGGCGCGCGCGAAGGCAATCACCGGACGATGCAGCCGCTCCTTGATTCTTCCGGCGACCAGACCCACCACGCCTTGATGCCAGCTTTCATCGAACAGGCAGAGCCCCAGCGCCTCGACTCCTGCTTCGCCTTGCGCTGCGTCGGCGGCCAGTTCGACGGCGCCCTGCTGCATGCGATTCTCGATTTCGCGCCGCTCCTCATTGAGTTTTGACAGCATTTGCGCCAGGCGTGCTGCTTCACCCGGTTCCTCGGCCAACAGGCAAGCGATGCCGACACTCATATCGGTGAGCCGCCCGGCGGCATTGAGTCGCGGCGCCACCGCGAATCCTAAATCGGCCGCCGTGATCTCGGCGATTCGGCGGCCGGCCGATTCGAGCAGCGCGCGAATACCGGCGACGCAGCGGCCCGCACGGATGCGCCTGATTCCCTGCGACACCAAGACTCGGTTGTTGCGATCCAACGCAACCACATCGGCAACCGTCCCGAGAGCCACCAAATCCAGTAAATCCGCCACTCGAAACTCTTCGCCCAAGGCCTTCGCCAGCGCCGCAGCCACATAGAACGCGACGCCGACGCCGGCCAGCGCCGGGCTCGCGAATCGGCTGCCGGGCAGATTCGGATTCACGATGACCTCGGCACGCGGCAGCGCGGCGCCGGGCAAGTGATGATCCGTGACCAGCACGGGCACCCCGAACTCGCGCGCGGCCTCGACTCCCGCCACGCTGGACACGCCGTTGTCCACGGTGACGATCAACGATGGGTGGCGGGTCACGGCCAGCGCCACGATTTCAGGGGTCAAGCCGTAGCCGAAGCGAAAGCGATTGGGCACCAGGAAATCGACATGCGCGAAATGCATGGCCCGCAGGGCCCTCACCAGCAACGCCGTGCTGGTGGCACCGTCGGCGTCGAAGTCGCCGATGATCAGCACGCGACCCGCCGAGCGATGCGCCGCGAGCAGCCGGGCCGCGGCGTCGACCCCGTCCAAGGAACCGACCGGCAGCAGGCGATCCAGCGACAGGTCCAAGTCCGACTCGCATCCGATGCCGCGCGCCGCATAGACACGCCGCAGCACAGGGTGCAGATGAGCCGCGAAATCTTGCGGGCCCCGTGGGACCCGGCGCCGTATCTCCATCGCGCTCACGCGAAGAACTCCCACCAGGGCTTGCGGGCGCGCCAGAACCGCCGACTTGCGCGTGCCGTCACGCTGAAGCATCGAGTCCCGGCCGATAAGTCGAGCCGCGAAATTTTACCGGACCGCAATTCTGCGATCGCAGGCCCAAGCCAACGCGACTCCGCGTCACGCCACGCCTCGGTTCCGGGAACCTCCGGCACCACGATGACGCCTCCGCCGCCCGGCGCCACGCCGCCCGCGAAGATATGGAAGAACACATCGTCGCCGGCGCAAAAGCCCTGCACCTTGGGCAGCGACGCGAGCGGCGCCCCTCCGCCCCACAGCCAAAGGCCCGTAATGGGCTCAAGCCCTGGGCCGCCTCGCGCGCCATTGACGGCATGCTCGAACAGCCACATCTCAATTTCGCTCATCAACCGCCGCAGAGCCGGCGCGTCGGGGCCGGCCGGCAGATATTCTGCAATAGGCAGGTTTAGAACATCCTGGGGATCGCATGTCGTCACCTGCAGCGCTCGATCAAAAATGCAGTATAGATCGGCGCAGCGACCCGCTATCAAGCGCGTGCCCGAATCGCCCCATACGCGATCGAAATCCACTGCCAGCGCCTCGGCCTCCGCAAGCCTCAACGTAAGCAGTCCGTCCGGGGCCAAGCGCACGTTGCTCATTTCCGCGACGTAGTGAACCGGGGCTGCGATGCATACCCAGGCCGCCTCCACAGGACCGCGTTCGGCGCACAGCGCGGCTGCCGCCACCGCCGGCATGCGCGCGCCTTGCGGCGCGATGATGCGAAACGCATCGCTGCGCCAATCGCTCACGGGCACGAAACCGTCGGCGCGCGCCAGTAGTTGCTCAAGAAGCGGAGAACGTCCCGGATCGGCGGCGGGGCGTGCGATAAAGCGAAAATATTGGGCAGACACAAACGCTCCGGCGCCGTTTTGAGTATCTTAAGCGCATGCGATTCAGCGAGGACTCAACTTCAGGCAGCAATGTGATTCGCGCCTACGCAGGCGGCGAGCTTAAAATCAATGAGAATCTATATCGGGGCGCCGTAATTTTGAGCGCATCGGCGCTTTTGGCCGAGCCGAACATCCGCGACCTTGCGGGCCTGGTCGCGGTCGATGCGTCGCGTATTCTTGCGCTCGGCCCCGAACTCGTGCTGCTCGGAACCGGGGAGCGCCAGACCTTTCCCGCCGCGTCCTTCGGGGCTCAATTTCTACGGGCCGGAATTGGCTTCGAAGTCATGGATACCGGCGCGGCCTGCCGGACTTTCAACATATTGGTCGGCGAACAACGGCGCGTCGTTGCGATGCTTCTGGCGTAAAGGAAAAAATAGCAGGGCGCAGGGAATACACAATCAACTTGTTATCGAGAAATGTTCTACTTGTTGTTGATCTTGTTCTTTTTTCTATTCCAATCTGTGTAAGCCTGGCGCCCCGCAATGGACCTTCCCGAGGGGGCCACAGTAAAACATACACAAGTGTTGCTCGCAAGATGCTAATAATGCTGAAGTTTACCTATAAAAATGTTTGATATTAACTAGTTACGCATGTACCGAAGAAATCACCTTATCTTGGAAAATATCGTTGTGGGGTCGATCGGTTTGCCGCTGCGGCGAATCTCGAAGTACAACACCGGCTTTTGCGGGGCGCCCTCTCCCATGTGTGCGATCAACTGACCCGCTGCCACTTCCTCGCCGTCCCTCACCAGCGAATCTCGATTGTGAGCGTAGGCGGACAGCAAATTCTCAGAGTGCTTGATGATGATCAAATTTCCGTAGCTGCGAAGTCCGCTGCCGGAGTACACGACTCGACCCGCACAAGCTGCTCGAATGTCCTGGCCCACATGTCCGGCCAAGAGAATTCCGCCGCCGGGCACCGGGAGCGGCGCACCGAGATGCTCGGTGGGCCAAACCCATTTCGGCGCCGGCCCCGCAAGGTTGCCCGCACGCTGGCTGGGCGCACTCGCCGCGCTCGTGGCATTCGCCGCGCTTGTCGCATTCGCTGCGCTTGACGAATTCGCTGTGCTGGACGAATGCGATGCAGGCGGCGCTTGTCTGTCCTGCGGCGCTTGTCTCGCCGGCGGCGCGCTCGCAGCGGAGAGCGCGAGCGCCTGACCCACGGCGATACGAAAATCAGGGCCGATATTATTCCAGTGCGCCAAATCGTGATAATCGAGGTTGAAGCGCCAAGCAATGCTGTACAGCGTGTCCTGGGGCTGCACCACGTACACGTTTGGATTTTCACCGGCGGTGTCCGCGCATCCGCCCGGTAACAGGCAGCACAGAGTGAGTGCCCAAATCAAGCGCGGCAAGCGCAACGTTACTGCTGCAATCCCGAAACCAGGGGAACGAAGCTCACCGCGCCTAAGGCTTGGCGATCAACCCGGGTTTCACCCTTGGTGAAAAGGTAGAGCTCCTGCCGACCCTCGGGCCCGACGGGCGCGATCAGGCGCCCGCCGACCTTCAGTTGCTCGAACAGCGCCGCCGGCACCGCGTGCGGCGCAGCCGTCAACAATATTCCATCGAACGGTGCGCGCGCCGGCCAGCCGCCGTTCCCGTCATCATGACGAAAATGCACATTGCGGATTCGCAATTCACGTAAATTGCGCCGCGCTCTACCCAACAGACTCGCGATTCGCTCGATGGTGTAGATCTCTTTGACCAGCGGCGACAACACGGCGGTTTGATAGCCGCAGCCGGTGCCGATCTCCAAGATCTTTTGCACGTCGCCGACCGCCAGCAGCGACTCGGTCATGCGCGCCACCACGAACGGCTGCGAGATGGTCTGACCGTAACCAATCGGCAGCGCGGTGTCCTCGTAGGCGCGGGTGGCCAGCGCCTCATCCATGAACAGGTGCCGCGGCACATTGCGTATCCGATCCAAAATTCGCTGATCGGCAATTCCCTGTTCCTGCAGCCGCTGCACCAGCCGTTCGCGGGTGCGCGCCGATGTCATGCCGATGCCGCTGAGGCGTGGGCCTTCCATGAAGTTACTCAAGATCGAGCCACCGCTTGAGATCGGACATCGCCGCATGACGGGTTAGATCGATTTGCAAGGGAGTAATGGACGCGTACCCTTCCGCAACGGCGTGAAAATCCGTGCCCGGTCCTGCGTCCTGACCGGCGCCCGCGTTCCCCACCCAGTATACGTCGCGGCCGCGCGGATCCGTCGCCCTGACGATGGGCTTGGCGCGGTGCCGGCTGCCCAGCCGCGTCACCTTGATGCCGCGCAATTGCCCATCGGGCACATCCGGCACATTGACATTGAGGATTATCGGGCCCTCCTCCGGACCTTGCAGGGGTTCTCGCGCCATGCGTCGCACCAACTGAGCGGCGATATCTGCGCCGAGAGCAAAATTGCGCGGGCTGTCCGGCGTCATGCACAGCGATACGGCGATGGCCGGAAGACCTAGATATCGACCTTCGAGGGCGGCGGCGACCGTGCCGGAGTACAACGTGTCGTCGCCAAGATTGGCGCCGTCATTGACGCCCGACACCACGATGTCGTGTTCGAAGTCGAACAGACCCGAGACCGCCAGATGTACGCAATCGGTCGGCGTGCCATTGACGTAGTAAGCGTCCGTGTCATAACGCGTGGCGCTCACCGGCACGTCGAGAGTCAGAGAGTTGCTCGCTCCGCTGCGGTTTCGGTCGGGAGCCACAATGGTGACGGCACCCAATGGCTTGATCGCCCGTCCGAGTGCCGCCAAGCCCTCGGCGCGGTAGCCGTCGTCATTGGAAAGTAGGATCTTCAACTGATTCACAGCCTGCGCCGCGCTGGCGGGTGTCGCCGTGCGGACTATACTGTAACGCTGGAAACCCCGATAGCAAATGAAGTCTGGATCCATGGGCAAAAAGCGTCCAACCGACCGCGGCGCCGAACCGAACGCTGCGGCCGAGGCGACTGAATTTCGCGCTGCGGTTCGCGACGTCAAACCGTTGCTGCAGCCGCCGACAGCCGCAGGTCTCGCTGACCCTAAGCTTCGCCGGCCACGGCGCAAAGCGGCGCCCGGCGCGGCGCTGAATCTTGACGAATTGATGCCCCTGGTCGCGACGCCGGCACTGCCGGCAACCGCGGCGCAGGACATCGCTGCCGGCGGCGTGGCGCTGTCCTTTCAACGTGCCGGCTTGCGCCCCCAGGTGATGCGCCGATTGCGGCGAGGCTTGTACCCGACCGAGGATGAGCTGGACCTGCACGGTCTGAATCAATCGGCCGCGCGCGATCGGTTGGCCGATTTCATCGCCCGCAGCCGCGATGCCGGGCGCCGCTGCGTAAGGATCATTCACGGCAAGGGCTATCGATCCGGAGCACGCGGCCCGGTCCTTAAAACCGCGGTGGATCTGTGGCTGCGCCGCCATATGGACGTGATGGCGTTCACTTCCGCGAGGGGTATCGACGGCGGCACCGGCGCGGTTTACGTATTGCTGCGCGGCTGAGCACCGGCATTCGCGGCGCGCAAAGCGCGTCGCGCTCAGCGAGCGAGCAGCACCGAGGCCATTGCGGCCAAGCCTTCCTTGCGCCCGATGAATCCCAAGCGCTCCGTGGTCGTCGCTTTGATGTTGATGAGCTGCGCCGCCACGCTTAAGTCGGCGGCGAGATTTGCCGACATCGCGCTGCGATGTGCGGCGATGCGCGGCGCCTCGGCCAGTACGGTGACGTCCGCATTCACCAGGCGCAGCCCCGCAGCCTTCATGCGGGCTGCGACGGCACGCAGGAAAACGCGGCTGTCCGCGCCGCGATAGCGCGGATCGCTGTCGGGAAAATGTTGGCCGATGTCGCCGTCGCCCATCGCGCCGAGCAAGGCATCGCACAGAGCGTGGATGACAACATCGCCGTCCGAGTGGGCAATTACGCCGAATGGGTGCGCGATGCGCACGCCGCCAAGAACCACGTGATCGCCCGCACCGAAGGCGTGTACGTCCATACCCTGTCCGACGCGCATCAGACCCTCCTGCGTCAATTTCAGTATTTCCGCTGCCAATTCCAAATCCTCGACGCGCGTCACTTTGATATTGAAGGGTGAGCCGCGCACCAGCATCGCCGGCAGCCCCAAGCGCTCGAGCGCCTGCGCCTCATCGGTTACCGCGACCCCGGCGCGCGCCGCGTCCTGCAAGGCCCGTCGCAACTGCGCAAATGCAAAGACCTGCGGCGTCAACGCCCGCCACAGGCCCGTGCGATCCACCGTTTCAATGCCAGGCTGCGCTGCGTTGCTGCCAAGCTCGCGTTTGACCGTATCGACAATGGGTGCCGCCAGCACCGCGCCGGCCGGTTCGGATTGCGCGCTCTTTGGCTGCTGCTCCAGAGCGTCGATCAGCGCGGAGAGATCGCTGCCGCTCAGGCAAGGACGCGCCGCGTCGTGCACCAGAATCCAATCATCGGGAGCCGCTCTCGGCATGAGAAAATCGAGCCCGTTCAGTACCGAATCTTGACGCTGGGCGCCGCCGATTGTGCTCAGCAATTTAGGGGAATTCAGCTTGCCCGCGATCGCCGGCCAGTGCGCATCGCCGGCCGCGAGCACCACCACGATGGCGTGCACTCGGGGCTCCGCCAGGAGCGCGCGCAGCGACCATTCGAGTATGCAGTGCCCGAGGAGTGTCGTATATTGTTTGGGAAGGCTGTGCGTTGCCGAGGCGAAGCGTTCGCCGCGGCCCGCGGCCGGAACTATCGCCCAGAGGCGGCGCTCTGCGGATGCGCTCATTCCGCGCGAGCGGTAACGACGGTAGCGGGTGCGGACGGAGCCGGCGTGGTTGTTGCCACGACTTGATAAAAAGTCTCGCTGGCGGCGACCATTCCCAATTCACTGCGCGCCCGCTCTTCGAGTGCGGTCAGACCCACTTTCAGATTGTTGACTTCGGCGCCCAATTGCCGATTGCGTTCACTCTGCTCGTGGTTGGCCGCTCTTTGTGCAACGACAGATGCCTGCAAGCGCGCGACCTCGCGCAATCCTTGGTCCGAGACCCACAGGCGGTACTGCAGCAAGACCAGTGCTACGCCCAAGATGGCGGCGAAAATCCTCATGGGGACAGGAGCTTAGCACGAACTCTTAAGAAATTGGTACCGATAAGGCACTGAACCCCGCATAGGCCGCCTTGTCCTTGAGCTCGCCCTCTATCCTAAGCAGCTGATTGTATTTCGCTATTCGATCCGAGCGCGACATCGAACCGGTTTTGATCTGCGTGGCGGTGGTCGCCGTCGCGATGTCCGCGATGGTCGCGTCTTCCGTTTCTCCCGAGCGATGCGAGACGATCGCGGCATACTTGGCCTTGAACGCCATGTCGATGGCCGCCAACGTCTCGGTCAAAGTGCCGATCTGATTCGGTTTGATGAGAATCGCATTGGCAATTTTCTTTTCGATGCCCTCGGCGAAGATCTTGGTGTTGGTGACGAACACATCGTCGCCCACCAACTGGATCTTTTTCCCCAACTTGCGCGTGAGTATGGCCCAGCCGTCCCAGTCGCCTTCGCTCATGCCATCCTCGATGCTCACGATGGGGTATTTGGCCGCCAAGCCGGCCAGATAGTCGGCAAACTCCGCTGCGCTGAACTTGCGGCCTTCGGACTTGAGCTCGTAGATGCCGTCCTTGAAGAATTCGCTGCTGGCGACATCGAGCCCCAAATAAATGTCCTTGCCGGCGCGGTAACCGGCTTTGTCGATGGCTTCCAATATCGTGGTGATCGCCGCTTCATTGGAAGGCAGGTCCGGTGCGAAGCCGCCCTCATCGCCGACCGCGGTGTTCAGGCCTTTGGCATGCAAGACCTTCTTCAGCGTGTGAAACACTTCGGCGCCGTAGCGCAGTGCCTCCGACAGCGACGGCGCACCTATGGGTAAAATCATGAATTCCTGAATGTCGACGCTGTTATCCGCGTGCGCGCCGCCGTTGATGATATTCATCATCGGCACGGGCAGCGTGAGATCGCTGCTTTTGGCCAAGTGCCGGTACAGAGGCAAGCCGCGGTCGCGCGCGGCGGCGTGCGCTGCCGCCAATGAGACCGCCAGGATCGCATTGGCGCCCAATTTTGATTTCGCATCCGTGCCGTCCAAGCGGATCATCTTTGCATCGAGACCGGCTTGATCCTGGGCGTCGGCGCCCATGACGCCATCGCGTAGCGGCCCATTGACGGCGCCCACCGCCTGCAGCACGCCCTTGCCGCCGAAGCGCCGCATATCGCCGTCGCGCAATTCAACAGCCTCGCGCGAGCCGGTCGATGCGCCGGACGGCACCGCGGCTCGGCCCATGACGCCCGAATGCAGCACCACATCCGCTTCGACGGTGGGATTGCCGCGCGAATCGATGATTTGACGGCCGCGAACATCGGCAATGCGACTCATAGCAAGGATTCCTCGAATGGCTGCTTTTTCACCGCGATATCCAATTCCTTGAGCGTGCCCAAAAGCGATCGCATGCGGTCCAATGGCCATGCATTCGGCCCATCCGACAACGCTTTGGCGGGATCCGGATGCGTTTCCATGAAGATTCCGGCAACTCCGGCCGCCACCGCGGCGCGCGCCAACACGGGCACAAACTCGCGCTGCCCGCCGGAGGAGTCGCCCTGGCCGCCGGGCAGCTGCACCGAGTGCGTTGCATCGAACACCACGGGACAACCGGTGGCACGCATGACCGCCAGGGAGCGCATGTCCGACACGAGATTGTTATAGCCGAAGGAGAAGCCGCGCTCGCAAACCATGATCTGCGTATTGCCGGTGGAGCGCGCCTTGTCGACGACGTTTTGCATCTCCCACGGCGAGAGGAACTGTCCCTTCTTGATGTTCACGGGCAAGCCCTGCGAGCTCACCGCGACGATGAAGTTGGTCTGACGGCAGAGAAAGGCCGGCGTTTGCAAAACATCGACCACTGCCGCAACTTCGCCGAGCGGCGTATCTTCGTGCACATCGGTGAGAACCGGGACACCGATGTGTTCGCGCACCTGGGCGAGGGCCTTGAGACCCGCCGCCAAGCCGGGCCCGCGAAAGCTCGCGCGCGAGGACCGATTGGCCTTGTCGAATGAAGCCTTGAAGATGAACGGGATCTCGAGCGCCGAGGTCATTTCCTTCAGACGCCCCGCCACATCGACCACCAAACCCTGGCTTTCGATCACGCAGGGACCGGCAATCAAAAAGAACGGGCG
>Ga0210394_10000672_pt1 | contig 65768 bp, 61 predicted proteins | sample IncBWC12MmetaG_FD_160121 | JGI IMG/M metagenome (GOLD analysis project Ga0210394, IMG submission 160121) | Forest soil microbial communities from Barre Woods Harvard Forest LTER site, Petersham, Massachusetts, United States - Inc-BW-C-12-M | ecosystem: Environmental > Terrestrial > Soil >...
GGCGTGCTCGCGGACTTTGTAGAAAACCTTGCCGCCCCCGGTCCAGTCGGGGAAAACGCGCGAGGTAGCCGAGGCTTTTGCGCCCGAGACAAACTCGTCCTTGTTGTATTCTTTGGTTCCTCGAATCACGCCGTTATCGGAAACATCCTCCACCACTTGCACGACTTGGCTCTCCGGCATGGGGATGTTTACGATCAGGCCTTCGCCGTACGACAGCTTCTCTTTGTCCCGACCGGCAAGCGGAACCGTGGCCACAAGGAGCACGAGAATTAGCGGCAGCAGCGAGAGACAGAGACTAGGAAGACCGGCTAGGGCTGCCGCGGCGAGCCCGCTAAGTCGACGAAAACGCTCTGGAATCGTACGAGTTTCCCCTCTGAAGACGAGATGTCAACTCTGGAACCATCTGTCCCAACCTATCCGCAGGCCGGGGTTCCGACTTTCCAGAGTCTCATACTCCTAGCGCGACGCTGTCAACTCCTCCAACGAATTGGTGGTGTCCTAGGACACTACCAATGAATTTGAGTCGAGGTGGCGCGGCACGGTGTTTTCCTGACCGCGCGGGTCTGTAAAACTTTGTAAAACGTCGGAGTTGTAAAATTTTTGTAAAAAAAATCTTGAAAAGCCCTTGAACTTCGTGTTCGGCCCGTAGTAGGATTCCGCCCCGGTAGAGTGGTAGGACCTCTGCTCGCTTTTAACTCGTATCAGAATGGGCAAACATCTTTTGTTCCATGCTGTTTGGCGGTTGCGTTTTGGATCCCATTCTCTAATTATGGGAAATAGTTTTCACATACCAGATCTTGATCCGATCTTGCCGAGGAGTCCGGCTATGCCCGCTTTGCGTGGTTTGCGTCTGCGCAACATCTTTCACTTTGCGACTTCCATTGCGGCTGTCGCTCTGGTTTTCGCGTCCGTCGTGCTCACTTGCAGTCAGCCCGCGCATGCCCTCCCCGCATTCGCCCGAAAATACGGCCTGCGTTGCTCGGCATGCCATGAGTCATGGCCGATGCTCAATTACTTTGGCCAGAAGTTCAAGGATAACGGCTATCAGCTGATGAATGACCGCGATGCTCCGATCTGGCAGAATCCCGGTTACTGGCCGGTCACTTTTCGTATGACTCCGATCTGGCATCGCGTAAGCACCGGCAAAGTTCTGGTAGATACATACTCGGCTGGAGGCACGTCGCCGTCGGGAGTTGCCGTCCAGCGCGTGACGTCATCCGGCTTTGACCTGAGCGGCCTCGACTTCCACACCGGCGGAACGCTGGAAAAGAATTTCTCGTTCTACTTGCTTCCCTCTTCGGATCCGACCGCCTCCTTCCACTTTGAGACGGTAATGGCGCGGCTCGACAATCTCTTCGGCAGTTCTTGGCTCAACGTGAAGCTCGGCAAGTTCGAGCTCGACAACCTGCTTTCTGAGAAGCGCATATTGACGCTCACGGGCAACGGCGGCATCTACCAGCTTTACCACTTCACGCCGGTGAACGACGGCAATATCTTCGGGCAAATGGGAGATAACCAGCTCGGGGTTGAAGTGATGGGTCACTCCTGGAACGACCGTACGCGTTACTCCGCAGCGCTGCTAAGTTCTAATGACGGCAGTGTGCAGCTGCCAGATGGGGCCAATTCTTACTCCGCGTTCTTTGCCGCCAGCCAAGCCTTCGACGCTGGTAGGCTCGGAGTCCAGCGCATTGGTGCTTATGCCTTTGTTGGTGAGGCCCCCAGCACCTGGCTCACCACGGGCGGCGGAACAACGATTCTTCCTGGTTCCGGTATCGGCAACAAGAGCTTCAGTCGCGAAGGTTTTGTTGGCCAGTTCTACTTCGGCCAGCACGTCGATCTTCAGGTTGTCACTCAGCACGGAGAGGATAACGCCTGGTTTGGACAAGGCTACGGCGATTTCATCGGCGGTACTGTCACCGGCAACAATACGACCGGCACGGTTCTTCCCGCGGGATCGCGAAACCCAACATGGAACGGCGTCCTCTTGGAGCCGCACTACGTTTACAGTCCCCAGCTCATCTTTATCGGCCGCTTTGAAACGATCAGAATGTCACAGCAGGCGAATGGGGCGGGATACGCTGGCGTAGGAGGTCCCTCAGCCTCCAACTTGGGCAACATCTCGACCTACACCATCGGCTACCGCTACAACCCGTTCATGACCAACCGGGCCGGCTTTGCCTGGCACAACGAATACAACTGGCTGCATCAGGATGGAACGGGGCCAACACTTGGCTTGAACGCCGCCAATATAAACACCAGCGAACTGCTGATTGGATTCGACTTCGATTTCTAGAGAGGGATAGACATGCGAACAAGATTGCGGAAGTGGTCGCTTTGCCTCGGCGCCGCTGCCTTTTTGGCGCTCCCGCAGGCTTCGCGGGCGCAGCTCACGATGGCGGACTTGGAGAAGACCCTGAATACGGAAAGCCACGTCGGCAATATAACCGGCCACGCCAAGGCTGGTGCTGCCGACTATCGCAGGTATTGCGTCGGCTGCCATGGGCCACTCGGAGATGGAAATGGAGAAGTTGCCCAGTGGCTCGAACCGCCAATGTGGCCCAAGCCGCGCAACTTCCAGTTGGGAATTTTCAAGTGCCGTTCCACTCCCACCGGAACGCTGCCCACCGACGCCGATCTCTACGACGCCATCGGCCGCGGCTTCGACCGTTCCGCCATGCCGATCTGGAATACGTTCACCAAGCAGGAACGCGTCGATCTCGTCGCCTGGGTGAAGCACTTCTCGCCGCGCTTCGCAGGTGGTGAGAAGCCCGGAGATCCCATTAAGATCCCGCCCGAACCCGAAGTCACCCCCGACCGCATCAAGGCCGGACGCGACGTATTCGCTCGCGTGCAGTGCTGGAAGTGCCACGGCGTGACGGGCGAAGCCAACGGTCCGTCGGCCTCTACCCTTCAGGATGATCTCGGCCGGCCGATTGCGCCCTTCAACTTCACGGAAGGCTCTCGGCCCAAGTGCGGCGATACCGACGAAGATATCTATAGAATCTTCATGACGGGCCTGGACGGTACTCCTATGCCGTCCTTCGCCGACAATATCAAGCCCGATGAGGCATGGGACTTGGTCTTCTACCTGCGGACATTTATGGCGCAGAAAAGTAAGGAAAAAGCGATGGCGAAGCAGTTGGGATTGAAGCCGGTCGATCCCAACGCTCCTGCTCCTACAGGACAGTAGTGGCGAATATAATAGCGACGTAGAAATGTTTCAGCTTGCGAGTTCCCAAGGAGAATTTCGATGAAGAATCGATTGAACTTTGCTGTTGTACTATCGTCGATAGTTTTGTTATGTTGTGCCACACTGATTTTAGGACCGAAGGTCAGTGCCGCAGGAGAAGGCAAGATTAGCGGTACCGTCAAACTCGATGGCACTGCTCCTCACATGAAGGGCATCGACATGTCGAAGGATCCTTTCTGTGTTAAAGCTCATGCCAGCGATCCCGCCCACATGGAAACTGTAGTGGTGGGTTCCGGCGGTGGTTTGCAGAATGTGGTTCTGTATATCTCGGAGGGCTGGAGCGGCAGCCCAACGGTGGCCACAAACGTTCCAGTCTTCGATCAGAAGAACTGTATGTATACACCCCATGTCCTGGCCATGGACGTGAACCAGAAGTTCCAAGTGAAAACCAGCGACGCTACCACGCACAACATTCACCCCAACCCGAATCCCATGACGGGCAACATTCCTTGGAACCAGTCTCAACCGCCGGGAGCCGCGGCCGTGGAAAAGAGTTGGAAGGCGGCTGAAGTGATTCCGGTGCAGTGCAACATTCATCCCTGGATGCACGGCTGGTTCGTTGTGGTTAAGGGACCTTACGCAACCACAGACGACAGCGGCAATTACACCATCAACAACGTTCCACCTGGAAGTTACACCGTGACTGCATGGCAGGAAGATCTTGGCACGCAAACCCAGAAGGTTACGGTTGCCGCCGGTGGAGCGGGAGCGGCGAACTTCACGTTTAAGGCGAAATAGAATCTCGAAACGCTGACCCAGTGTTGCACTATTCAACGAATCGCCGCAGTAGATTTTGCGGCGATTCGACAATTTAGGCCGGAACCATCCGGCTAAAAGGCGGGCCGATATGGCGAAGCTGTTTGCGGTAGTTATTGTGCTGATCGCAATTGCGTCGGCGGTTCCCATCGTCATGCACATGTGGCCGATGCCGCAGGATATTTCGGTTCACGGCCACCTCATCGACGAGCAGTTCGCCGACACGATGCTCGAGGCCGGAATCTCCTTCCTCGCCTCGCAGATTCTCCTGGCCTACTTTATCTGGAGATTTTCCAGCCCCGCTCCCGGCGATAAGATCAAAAGCTTTCCCGGTGGCGCTATGGGCCTTGTGTTGGCAGCCTTCCTCTTGGTCGGAACCGAAGTTCTCGCGTTAGGTTTCTTCGGCACCAAGGCTTGGGCCAGCGTCTACTTCACACCGCCTGCGGCCGACGCTGTGACTGTACAAGCGCAAGCTGGCCAGTTCGCGTTTTACTTCCGTTATCCCGGCCCGGATGGAACCTTCGGTCCCATTCACCCGGATCAGGTCAGCGAGGCTAACGCGAATTTTTTCGGAATTGACGCTACCCATGACCAGGATTCAAAAGATGACATCGTGACTGCCGAGCTGGCGATTCCGGTGAACAAAGAAGTTCACCTGCTAATGCACTCCAAGGATGTCGGGCACTCTTTTTACGTTCCCGAGTTGCGGGTGCAGCAGGACTTTGTGCCGGGCCTGGACGTCTCGGTTCACTTCACTGCGACCAAAATCGGCAGATACGAAATCGTATGCACCCAGCTTTGTGGCCTTGGACACTACAACATGAAGGCCTATCTCGAAGTGAAGTCCCAGGAAGACTACGATGCCTGGATCAAGCAGCAGGCGGCACTGCAGTAATCACGTAGCCCCGGACGCCTTCGTCCGCGGTGCTTTTGCAAGATTCGTACAAACGAAACATCTCTTTGGGGTGAGCGCAATGCACGACATGTCAGCACACGCAGTGGGCCACGGAGCTCCGACAAGTTTCATTCGGAAGCACGTCTTCAGTATCGACCATAAGGTCATCGGCAAGCAGTACTACGCGCTGGCCCTGGTCGCGGCCGTGGTCGGAATGTTTCTCTCCTGGCTCATGCGCATTCACCTCGGTTGGGGCAGCTTCGCCATCCCTGGCTTGCATTTGCTTTCGAGCAGCGGCGCGCCCGGCGATGTGATGACGCCGGAGTACTATCTGCAGCTCATGACCATGCACGGCACCATCATGGTCTTTTTCGTGCTGACCACGGCCCCTTTTGCGGCGTTCGGCAACTTCTTCCTGCCCATTCAAACTGGCGCTGAAGATATGCCCTTCCCGCATTTCAACATGATGTCGTTCTGGGTCACGTTTGTGGCATTCATGGTCATGGTCGCGGCGTTCTTCGTGCCTGACGGTCCCAGTCTCGGCGGCTGGACGCAGTACGCTCCGCTTAGCGCGATCGGCGCGGTCGGCGGCCCCGGCCAAGGTTGGGGCGTGGTTTTCTGGGCAACATCGATCGGCATATTCTGCATCGGTCAACTGCTTGGTTCTCTGAACTTCATCACCACCACGCTCGACATGCGCTGCAAGGGTATGTCTCTGATGCGCCTTCCGATCAGCGCCTGGGGATGGTTCATCACCTCAGTCATGGGCTTGACGGCGTTTGCGGTTCTCATGCCCGCCTGCATCCTGCTTATTCTCGACCACCTCGCCGGCACCAGCTTCTTTGTTCCGACCGGTCTCGTGATCGGTGATCACGTCCTGCCGCATTCCGGCGGATCGACTCTGCTCTGGCAGCACCTCTTCTGGTTCTTCGGACATCCCGAGGTCTATATCGCGATCGTCCCAGGCATGGGCATCGTCTCCCACGTTCTCATCACGAACATGCGGCGGCCTATGCTTAGCCACCGGGTTCTTATTTATTCCATGGCAGCGCTGGCCGTCCTCAGCTACATGGTTTATGGCCACCACATGTTTGTGAGCGGGATGAATCCCGTTTCTTCGCTGGCTTTTTCGTTCCCCACGCTGGTCATTACCATTCCGTCTACCATCATTGTGCTGATCTGGCTGGGTAGTCTGTATGGCTCGAAGCTGCGGATTAATTCCGCCTCGTTATTTTCGCTTGGCTTCGTTTCGATGTTCATCAGCGGCGGCGTCAGTGGATTCTTCCTAGCGCAGCCTTCGCTCGACATCATGCTGCACGCCACCTATTTCGTGGTGGGCCACTTCCACCTGGTGATGGGAGTCGCGGCCATGTTTGGCATCTTTGCCGGCACTTATTTCTGGTTCCCCAAGATGACTGGCCGCATGATGAATGAGACCTTGGGAAAAGCTCACTTCATTCTTAGTTTCATCGGCGCGTACTGCATCTTCATGCCGTTCCACTATCTCGGAATCGCGGGCAACGTGCGCCGCTATCAGGCCTTTACCGACGACTACCTGATCCCGCTGGTCCCCGTTCACAAGTTCATTACCGTAGCTGCTCTTGTAACCGGCTTTGCCCAGCTGATTTTTATCTACAACCTGATTTACAGCCGATTCAAGGGCCCGCACGCTCCGAACGATAACCCGTGGCAGGGAACTTCCCTTGAGTGGAGTACCGCTACACCGCCGCCGCACAATAACTTTGGCGCGACGATGCCGGTTGTTTATCACGATCCGTATCAGTACAGCGTCGAGGGCGCGGCAGCCGACTACATCATGCAGACATCGACGGAGAAAGTTCACAGTCCCGATGAAGAAAAATAAAGGAGCTTGGGCTTTTTAATTCCGGCGCAAAGAAGCAGTACAGAATTGGAGTGAGCAGTATGGCGACCACAATCCACGAACCGCCGAAAATAGACCTCGACCGCTTACCGGGCCATGGCCCAGGCAACGGCGGATGGCGGAATCTAGTTCCCTTAGATGGAGACATGCGGCTGGTGAAGGATTCATCTCCGCCGCCGGCCAGCACCGGAATCTGGGTTGGGTTGGCCGCTATCACGATGACCTTTGCCGCTTTCACCAGCGCCCTGGTCGTTCGTCAAGGCAATTCGACCGATTGGCACCACTTCACGCTGCCGTCGATTCTCTACTTCAATTCTCTGATCATCATCGTCAGCAGCGTCACTCTGGATATGGCCCGCCGGCGGATGGCGGCCTTCATGAGCAGCGCGAAGTCTCAGGTGGGTGCTCCAGCGGGCTTGCTTTATGTGACTCTGGCTCTGGGCCTTCTCTTTGTGGCTGGCCAGACTTGGGCCTGGCTGCAACTCAAGTCGCAGGGATTCGGACTCGCCAGCAATATCAGTTACTCGTTTTTCTATGTGTTAACGGTAACCCACGCTGTGCATGTCCTCGGAGGGCTCGGCGGTCTTGTCCGTGTCATCTGGAAGCTGAACAATCTTGCGCTGAAACGCAGTACCCTGAACGCGACTTCGCTCTATTGGCATTTCATGGGCGGACTGTGGCTGTACCTGCTGTTGCTGCTTTGGATGAAGCTGTAACACTCGAAGGTAGGGAGGCAATGTGAGCCAAGCCGATCTTTCAATTCATGGGCAGGTGTCGCGATCCGATGCCACGGAGATAATGACCGCGCCCACATTTCATGTTTCCGCAAAAAAGATGGCGATGTGGTTGTTCATCATCGCCGACTCCGCCACTTTCGCCGGCTGCCTTGTGGCTTACGGCTTCATCCGCAACGCCACTCCGGATTGGCCCAGACCGTTCCATGGCATCACCAACGTCGCCCTCATGACGTTCATTCTGCTCACCAGCAGCTTGACCATGCTATTGAGCTTGCGCTCGGCCCGGCAAGGCGACAAGCCCGGAGCCTTCCGCTGGATGATGATTACAGCCGTGCTCGGAATCGCTTTTGCTGTTCTCCACATTCGCGAATGGATGGGAATGATCGGCGAAGGTGCCACGCTTTTTCATAACCCTTGGGGTACCCCGGCGTTTGGCGCAGCTTTTTTCAGCATTACCGGTCTTCACCTTTTACACGTAACCGGCGGGGTCGTCGCCCTGATTTTGGTCGGCCTGAGCTACAAGCGGGGTGGCTACGGCGCAGATGACCTCGAAGTCACCGGCCTCTACTGGCACTTTGTCGACTTGGTTTGGATGTTTGTAGTGCCGCTGATTTATTTGATGAATCTGGCTCACTAAGACTGCGGTTAGTGCAGCGCTTCTACGCTGCGAGAACCGGGATTTTTCACTTGCGGCTCTAGCCGCTGCGGTCCACTAAGATTCGGAGGAGAAACTGCAATGGCTGCAAACGAAGCGCACGCGAGCGGTGGAATCGGAAAAGATGTCGCCATCTACGTCTGCCTGCTGGCCCTTGCCGGCGTACAGTTCTTGATCGCTTATCAGGACATCAGCACGTCGCAAATGTTTGTCCGCATGTTGTCGGTCGCAATTATCGAGGGCGGCCTCGCGCTTTTGTTCTTCATGCACCTGTCGGAGAATCGCGGCCTGATGTGGTTTGTGGTGATCTTTACGGTCGCCGTAATCCTGGGCATGCAGTATGGATGGACCGATAGTTTCCGCCTCATTGATGGTGTACCCTGGGCCAGGTAAGATAAGGTTGACACCGGCGCGGATTGAATCGCGCCTGAAAACGGTGGAGCAGGCCTTTCAGGCCTGCGTCAAGGGAATTAAAGGGTGGTGGGCTTTAGCCCCTGAGGCGAGCATGAAGGATTGGAAGTCAATCGGGATGCTGTTGATAGCCCTTGCGGGACTCATGCTCCTGTTCATGCCGCTTCCCGCGTCGGCCCAAAGCTGTGCTCTCTGCTACACCCAAGCTGCATCTTCAGGCGCTCGGATGATTCAGGCGCTCAAGAGCGGCATCCTGATCCTGATCGCTCCTCCAACGCTCATGACTGTGGGCGTAATCTTCGTCTGCTATCACAAGCGCAACCAGACTCGCGAGGACCACCCTGAACATTCACAAGATAACAGCTGGTAGGACACAAGATCTTCGGTCAGTTTGAAAAAGCAGCCAGCACTTCTCCCGTCGGCGTCATGCTGAGCGTAGCCGATTTTCAGGCGGAGCGAAGGATCTCCCGCTTGACCAGTCCGGCGCGCAGGCCAAATTGCACCACCACCGAAATTCAAAACCTTAGGAAATTCAAAACCTTAGGAACCCAACATAGATGCTTCTCGAGGAAAACATCGGACCGTCAAGCATACAAAAGAAACTAGAAAGAAAAACAGTGGTGGCTCAGCTTGGCTTACGCGCTGGGCCGGTTGCGCGTGAGATCCCTCGCTCCGCCTGAAAATCGGCTACGCTCAGGATGACGCTGGACAAGTAGAAGTGCACGCTGAGCCAACTGACCACTGACCACGCTTTTCAAACTGACCCGCTACCAGATATTCAGATTACTTCTTGTAAACCACGCCGCCCTTCATCACGAACGAAACGTTCTGCAGCACGCTGATATCCTGCAAGGGATCGCCCGGGGCAGCGATGATATCCGCCAGATATCCCGGCTCCAGCGCTCCAATCTCTCCATTCCATCCCAGCAGCTTCGAGCCATTGAGCAAATCTGCCTGCAGAGCGGCCAGCGGGGCCATGCCGTTGGCAACCATCAACACCAGTTCGCGCGCCTGCGTGCCGTGGGGAAACGGCCCCACATCAGAGCCTACCGCCATGGGAACGCCTGCTGCGAGCTGCTTGCGGAATTCCTGGCGGTGAAAATCCAGAAGGGCGTGCTCCTGCGCCCCCTGCGCGGGTGTCTCCGCATGATCGGCAAAATATTCGGAGATGGTAAAGGTCGGAACCGCGAAAATCTGCTTTTCGCGCATCAGACGCATGGTCTCATCGCTAAGCTGGTAAGCGTGATCGATGGACGCAACCCCCGCCTGCGCCGCAAAGAGCGTGCTAGGTTCGCCGGTGGCGTGTACCGCAACGCGCTTGCCGAGCCGCGCAGCCTCCTGCACCGCTGCGCTCAACTCAGCTTCCGTATATTGATAGATGGTGGAAAACTTGCCCTCGCGAATGACGTCGGGGCCGGTCTCATAAATCTTGATAAAGTCCGCGCCCTCCTTGAACTGCTCGCGCATCGCCGAAACCAACTCCGCCGCACCATTTGCGTAATCGGCGTTCGCCAAAACGTGTTGTGCCGGGTTGAAGCCGATTGCGTCCTCGTGCCCGCCCAGAATGTTGATCGCATTTCCGCTGATTCGCATTCGCGGCCCAGGAACCGTGCCACTATCTATTGCGTTGCGAACCGCAGTATCGGCTGAACCCGCGCCTTCGGTCCCCATATCACGTTCAGCGGTGTAGCCCGCCATCAGATCGTCACGTGCCGCAAGCAGCGCCATAATTGTGCGCTGCGGCACGGATTCCTGCACCGTCTGCAAATCCTCTGCACCCGGGTGCAGAAACAAATGAACGTGCACGTCGATCAATCCTGGCAAAAGTGTCCGGTCGCCGAGATCGATCACCTCCGCACCGGCTGGATGCTTTACCGCCGAACCGACTTCCAAAATGCGTTCACCCTCGACCAGGACTTCGCCGGGCTTCACCATGTGCCCGCTCTTTATATCGAGCAGCCTGGCTGCGTGCAGGACGATCGCGTGCGCCACTGCTGGCTTGGATTGAGGTAAAGCCTGGGTCTGCGCGGCAGAAAACCCGAGCAGTGATTGCAGGAGAAACAATGAGCAGAGAAACGACTGGGGCTTCTTCATGGCGTTCTTAGGGATCTTTCAGTAGGGCATGGTACCACCTTCGATTTCCGGAGGCTAGCGGTTGAGGATAGAGCAGTTCATCTCGACCCAGCTTATGCTGCGCAAGTCCTCAGCCGACCACTTCCGTACTCTTCAACTCCTGCATCAATCCTTTCTCCACACTCTTCTGATGCTCCGCTGTGAGTTTCTTTCCTCCGGATGTCAGATAGAACGCATCGATCGCCATTTGTCCTTCGGTATCGATCAAGGCAATCTCGATGTTGCAGCGCTGCTGCGAAAGGCACGAACTGATGCGGTGCAACAATCGCGGCCGGTCTTGAGCAATTACTTGCAGCAGCGTGCTCGTCGACGACGCGATGTCGTCAAAGTCGATTCTCGTCTCCACCTTCACCTTGGTGCTCGTGTGCTTTTCGCTGCGTTGCCTTTCGCGCAGCATCCGATCGAGGTCCGCTTCCCCTGCCAAAACTGCGGCAATGCTTTTCTTGAACCGCTCCCATTCCGATAGGTTCAGCTCCAGGGTGCGAAAGCGGTCGGTAAAGTAGAGCGTGTCCACCACGGTCCCGGCCTCGTTCGAAAACGCATTTGCCTTCACAATGTTCATCCCCCAAGCGGCCAGCACCCCGGTCACAGTTGCGAACAAAGACGGACGGTCCTTCGTCACCAGCGTCAACTCATACCAATGCCGTCCGCGCTTCAGATCAACCTGCAGCGGATCGCTCCCCAACCCTTCCGCCATCCCCATGTGCTGCATGACTTCTTCGGCAGAGTGCACGCGCAAATATCTTTGCGGAAAACCTACGACGAAATCCTTGAACTTCGCGCCCGTTACTGGAGCTAGACTGCGAATTCGTGCCAGCTTTTCTCCACTGGCATCGCCATGGACGCGTTGATCGGCGCTGCGGTTCAGGTAATTCGCCGAAGCGATGTAGAGTTGCCAGACGTTTTCTGCTTTCCATGGAGTCAGCGCTTCCGGATTCACCGCCTTGATGTCCGCATAAGTCAGCAGGCAAAGCATCTTCAAGCGTTCCGGCGTGCCAACTTTTTCGGCAAACGCAGCCACAGTCTCCGGATTAAAAATATCGCGCCGCAGTTGTGCCGACATCTCCAGATGATTCTCAATCAGAAACATCACCACCGCGCGCTCGTTCTCTTCGAGATCCAGACGGTCCATGCAGTGCGCTGCGATTTCCATGCTTGCCTCGACGTGACTCCGGCCCGGAACGCCCTTCCCCGTGTCATGCAGCAACAAGGTGAGATAAAGCAACTCCGGATCTTCCAGTTCGCCCAGCAACTCGGCGTAACGTTTATCCCATTCCGATTTTCCCTGGCTCAGCCGGTGCAAACTCTCGATTGCGAGGATGGAATGTTCATCCACGGTGAAGCGATGATAAAAGTCGCGAACCACCAGCGAATCGATCGGCTTCAACTCCGGCAACAACAACGTGAGCAGCCGCAGCGAATGCATTGCCCGCAACGCCTCAGCCGCATAGGGCTGTAACAGCGTTTCCTGCAGGTAGAGCCAGAGCTCCGCTCCACGCGGCGGAGTGACAGCCAGCGCCGGCAGAGCCTGCTCGATCCGGTGCTCCGTGGTAGTACTCAACCGAAACCCATGAACCGCCATGAAGTGAAACAGGCGCAACAACATTTCGGGATCCTGCAACGACGAAGACTGCTGCAGAAAAATCATCCCATCGACCACGGAAAAATCGGGATGTGATGCTTTCGACTTCCATCCCTGAAATTGCCGGCGCATCGAAGACCACGCCTCGGGGATCTCCTCCAGCAACTGCATCACGGTGCGCTGCACCGCGCGCGCGTGCCCAAAATAAATTCGCATCCAGTCGGCAGCGGTGAGCTCTGCCGCATCGGAGGCGCCAATCTTGCGCACCGCAGCTTCGTCTTGCGCTTCCCAACTCAGCGAGTTGTCGTCGCGCCCGTAGCGAAAGTGCAGAAAACACCGTGCCGCTATCAGGAACTCCAACGCTGCATCCAATTGCTTTCGCACTCCGGCTCGCAGCGAACTCGTGTCCGGCCAATCGCGCAACTTGTCCATCGCCGGGATCAGCGCCAGCCAGCAAGCAACGTTGTAATCGCGCAGCCCGCCCGGTGTTTCCTTCAAGTTGGGTTCCAGATGGAAAACCGTGTTTCCGAATTTTCCATGCCGCTCCCGTGTTACTTCCGCCAGTCCCTGCAGCAGTGGTTTCGCTTCCCGCATCACCAGCTTGGGTATCGTTTTGTCGTGAAGCCGCGTGAACAACTCCCGGTCGCCGGCAAGATAGCGGCAATCCAGAAGGGAGATAGTGAACTCAGTGTTATTCGGATCAAAGCGGTCGCATTCGGAAAGCATCCGCGACGCGGGGCTCAGCTTCAGTTTCAAGTCCCAGACTTCTTGCGAGAAACGCCGGACCGCATCCTTATAGGTCTCTTCGCTTGCGCGATCGGCGTATAGAAAGAGGAGGTCGATATCGGAATAAGGAAAGAGCCAGCTTCGGCCGAAGCCTCCCGTGGCCACCAGCGCGAAGCCCTTCGGACCTTCTTCGTTCGGCGAAACGATATCCCGCCACAACCGCTTAAGAAGGTCCTCGACGAGCCGCGTCCGTTGCAACACAGCGGCGCGACCGTCTCCCGTCGCCGCAAAGTTGCGCGCAATTCGCGCCGCCTCTTCAGCTAGAGAACTTCGCAATTCGCTGATCAGTGAAGACGCTGCCGTCATGACGATAGATCAATGAATCGTCGCTTGCGTACAGCGGATCGATCGATTACTAAACCGATCGCCCGATGTTGCCACTCGACAATTCTCTGCTCTCAGGCAGCGTGCCTTTTGGAAGATGGCTGGTGGTACGCTGCTCTAAAGATGTCCGGACGCGTCCCGATTGATGGTTCCTGCCCTGTGCGCCAGTTTGCTTGCGACCTAATACCTATTCCACGCGCGTAGATCGCTTTCTTACAATGCCCCTTCGCCCCGCTCCTCATTGCGAATGCGAATCGCGTCATCGACGCGTGTCCGAAAAATTTTTCCGTCGCCAATCTTGCCGGTGCGCGCCGCCACCAGGATGGCCTGCTCCGCCTTCTCCACCATGGCATCCGCCAGCACTAGCTCGATCTTGGTCTTGGGGATCAGATCGACGCTGTATTCGCGGCCGCGGTACACCTCCGTATGTCCCTTCTGCCGCCCGTGGCCCCTTACTTCGATCACCGTCATGCCCTCGACGCCAATCTCATGCAGGGCGTTCTTCACCGCTTCCAGCTTGGAATTTTGGATGATCGCTTCGACCTTCGTCATGGTTTCATTCTCAAGTTCGCACTCCTGCAACCGCCCACGATCTGGACACAATTCTACGCGCCTACTCTATCGCCTGCCACGGGGTCCGAGGAAATCGAATGTATTTATCGGTCGCATCAGGATTTGTTATTGACGGCGGGGCGACACTCGGCGCAAGAGTCCGATCTTCTAGGGGTACGGCTTCAGCGCCCAGGATGGCAAATTGATGCCGGAAGCCACTTCTTCACTTCGCCTTCGAAAAATCTTCCACGGCAAACAACTGCCCGGCGCGCAGAATCACACCCACTCCAATCGAGTCCATATCTGTATCGAGGATGTTGGCGCGGTGGTTCGGAGACTTCAGAAATTCCGCTTCAATCAATCCGGCGTCGGAGCCCATGGCTACGTTCTCCGAGATCGATACGAAGTGCGCACTAGCCTTGGTAGCACGCGAAGGAATGGAGGGTTCGCTCGGAAAAACATGCTCGGCGACGCCATGTTGGGCCATCATTGTGGCATGCCGCCGAGCCGCCACTGCCAATGCCTCATCCCACTTGAGCGTGGACAAGCCTTGAGCCTGGCGCACTCGGTTCACTGAAATAAACAACTGACGCTCCGACAAGCTCGCGCCAGTTTGTGCCTGCGCAGATAAGAAAAAGCTAAGAGCAAGGATCACAAGCCCAGCTAACTGGATCACGGTTCGCATCGAGAACGATCTTCTGCTGAGTCTTAACACGCAGTTTCCGGACCCACTCGCGTGTTTCGCTAGAAAACGGGCGAAAAGCTAAGCGTCACTTTGGCTGCGAATGTTCTTCTGGAGGCGATGGCGGTTTGACAAACTTCGCATCATCCACTGGCACATTTTCTTTCACTTCGCTCAATTGCACCGTGAACCGCCCGCCCGGCCGCGCTAGGGTCCAGCGAAATGGAATTTTCACGCCACCCGCCTCGCGATAGTCGGCATAATCGATCTGTGTCGGCAGCCGGCCCAGCGGAGTCTCGCCAAACCGCACCAGCCGAAGCAGCAGTCCGGACTTCTCATCAAAGTAGAGACGCACCGGGGTCTTCGCTGCGCGCTGTCCGACCACGACATAAGCATCGTGGCCATCGATTTTCTCTGTGCCGCGCACCTTAATTTCACTGAACATACTTTTCAGATGCACCGCAAAATGAAGATCGGCATCCATGGCCGCCGCATCCACGTCGGGTCCATGCATTTCATGCACGGGCCGCTTCGGGGCACCTAGCCACCCCTCATGCCCGTCGAATGCCGTGATGCTGTCACCGTCCGGAGTGTGGGTGAACGAAACTCGTTTATCCGGGTCCTTCGAAAAAATCTCGATTGGAACATTTCTGTCGCCGAATGTGATCGTCCCTTTCATCACGCGGCTAGTGATCTTATCGGTCGCGGCAGCTCCGCCAACCGCTTGCAGATACTTGGAGAACAACAACTCCGCGCTGGGGCCGCTCGACCCACCGTCGCCAATTGTTCCTTCGTTCTTCGCGACGTCCATGCCCGGCTTCGTTTCTTCCGTCATCACAGATGGAGTCCCGATAGGATCGACGGCCCCTCGATGGCAGGAATAGCAAGTCACTTCGCGATGGCCGTCGAAGTTCTCCTTATTAATGGCAAACATCATCTCCATCATCTTCCGCGCGGTCTGCTTCGGCTTCTTGTCGTCCTTCTCAAATGCGCCCTGCACATGGCAGAACTCGCACTCCACGCCCAGCGACGCAGTGATGAACTGCATCGCAGGAATCAACTGATCGGCCGGAATACCTTTTAGCGTCTGGATGTTCTTGAACTGTTCTTCCGCCTTCTTCGGTCCCGCGGGCACTAAGCTGCTTCCGGACTGTGCCCACGCTCCGCCAACCACGACAGCACAAACTACAAAGATCGCCGCAATCCAAATAAGAAATGTGCGGACAGCCGATCCTGCGACAGGCTCATGGCAGTCTCTCGGTTGTCCAATCGAGCGAAGCTCGATGGGTTTCCTCCCGTTCATTCTCTTCGCCTCATTTGGAATCTGGAAAGTCTATCAAAACCTTGCCCGCAAAGGTCCGCATGGGTTGCCGAAGCGCACCCGAGCGTTTCAATCGCGCAATGACCCGATCGCACAATCGCTCAATTCTCTTTGCGCCGGATAAAATACTTCCACTTATCCACGGCCGCCGGAACCGCCACATCAAAAAATCCAACCATCATTTCCTGTGACGTCTGATCGCCCCATGTCACCATTTTGTCCGGATCGGGATTGTGCGGATTGTTTTTCGAATTGTCATACCACGCCACCGCTCTGAGCTTCGTTCCGGCCTTCAATTCCCGGGGTTCGGCCAGTTTGTAACTCAACTGCCAGTGGAAGTGATAGTTCACTCGGAGCAGCGTCTCCACGCTTTCATCATCATGCACGATGTCGTATTCGAATCGCTTTCCCCGCAGGTGCATATGCGGAAACAGGCTCAGCAGTGTCGCGTCATTCGGCAGCGTCCCCTGTACTTCCACGCGAAAATCCTCCGCTCCCGACGGAATCAGCAGCGCATGATTATTTAGTTGCAGCGTGATTACCCTCTGCTTCGGTGGGGCCTTCGCAAACACAATCCCCACGCTGGTTTCGTCGCTTGCCGCTTTGCCGTTCGTTGTATAGTGCATTTGAAATACCAGATCCGATCCCGCGGGCACGAACTTCGCCATTCCATCCGACCATCGATCTTGAGCGCTCCCTGGCGCGTATACCAGCAGCAGATCGCTGGTCGTTTCGTGCGCTTGCCGCCGTTCGTCCGGATCGGTCAACATCGACCCCGTGAACGGCTCGCCTACCGGCGCATGCCGCAACCACGACGAATCTGGAGGACGGATATACAAGACCGCATGGTGCACATGCGCCGAGCTCGAGGGCCGCACCTCCACCATCTGCACCCACTTGTCCTCGGCAAAATGCGTCGGAACGATTTCATACGTGTATTCAACTTCGCCTCGCGCTGGAATTTCCACCCGCTTCGGCATCTTAACAACTGCATCCGGCTGCGGAATATTCCATCCTTCGCTCCACTTCCGCGTCGCGGGAGCGTCGCGTTCAGCTCCCGCCGGCGCTCCAGCTTTTGCCCAGCCGACAATGGTCGCGATCTGTTCTTCGCTCAACGACGGATCATTCGCAAAATGTCCGTAACGCGGATCTGCGAACCACGGTGGCATCATTTTCATTTCAACCGCTGCAGCCATCTTGGCTGCCCAAGGCCGTGTCTGTTCGTAGGTCACCAGCGGCATGGGCGCAGATTCGCCGCTCCGGTGGCAGCTCTGGCATTTGTCCTGAAGGATTGGAAGCACATCCTTATAAAAGGTAGGCCATGAAGCGGGCTGGGCACTTTGTTGTTCCTTGGCAGAAACGGAATTCGCGTTCTGCAAATCCGCTCCGAGCGAAAAAAGAAAACACACCAGCGCGCACGCACCCCAAAGTTTCTTCACGAACGCAGAGACTCCAGAATCAATGCACCTAACTTTCTCTAATGATTGTCGTCGGGCTCATGCGATTTCCTTAGTGTACGAGGCGGCTCTAAGCAAAGTCGAAGGTTCGTTTGTCCCTCCCAAAAATGCTACAGTAAACGGTTCATGTCCGCGCCTAATTCACTGTTTGTTCGCGCCTGCAAGTCAGAGCCAGTCGATCGCACTCCCGTCTGGTTTATGCGGCAGGCTGGGCGCTACATGCCCGAGTATCGCGCGGTTCGCAAACAATACTCCCTGCTCGAAATCTGCAAGAAGCCGGAAATTGCCGCCGACGTTACGATTACCGCCGCTAAAATTCTTGGCGTCGACGCTGCCATTATCTTTGCCGACCTGCTGCTTCCCCTCGAAGTGATGGGCCTTCCCTTTCATTTTTCTGCGGGCGAAGGCCCCGTCATCGAGAAGCCCGTCCGCTCTTCTGAAGATGTTGCCCAGCTTCGAACTGACAGGGCCGCTGACTTGGGCTATATCTCCGAAGCGGTGAGTCTCGTCGCGAAACATTTTGCCGGAAAGCTTCCTGTCATCGGTTTCTGCGGCGCACCTTTTACTCTCGCCAGCTACATGATCGAAGGCGGCGGCTCCCGCCACTACCTGCACACCAAGAAGATGATGTACAACTCCCCGGCCGACTGGGATGCGTTGATGAGCAAACTGGTTGAGGTCACGGCTGAATATTCCGCAGCCCAAGTGCGCGCTGGCGCCGATGTGATCCAGATTTTCGACAGCTGGGTCGGCTGCCTCAGTGTGGAAGACTACCGCCGCTACGTCCTGCAGCATGTGACCAGCATGGTGAAGCGGTTGCAGAAAACCGGTGCGCCCATCATTTATTTTGGCACCGATAGCGCGACGCTTCTGTCCGCGATGAATGAGACCGGAGCCGAGGTCGTTGGTCTCGACTGGCGCATTCCACTCGACGCAGGCTGGGCGGCACTCGATCACCGCTGCGGAGTTCAAGGCAATCTGGATCCCATCTTGCTTTTTGCGGATTGGAAAGAGTTGAAATCCCGCGCCGAACGCATCCTTCAACTCGCCGCCGGTCGCCCCGGCCACATCTTTAACTTGGGCCATGGAATTCTGCCCGAGACTCCGGTCGAAAACGTGAAAGACTTGGCGCGTTTTGTTCAGGAATATTCGCCAACGAATCCGGTAGCCGGAAGCCGAAAGCCGAAAGTCGGAAACCGGGCGTCATGATCCGCATAGCCATCGTTGGCGGCGGCATCTCTGGACTTGCGGCCGCATTCACACTCGAAGAACATCGCCGCGCCGGAGGAGTCGAATATACCGTTTTCGAATCGTCTCCCCATTTCGGCGGCGTGCTCCGCACCGAGCGAATCGATGGCTGCATCGTCGAGGCCGGCCCCGATTCGTTCATCTCTGAAAAGCCCTGGGCCGCCGACCTCTGCCGCACCCTCGGACTCGGCGACCAACTCATTGGTTCGAACGATGCCGATCGCAAGACCTACATCCTGGTTCGCGGCCGCCTGATTCCCATGCCCGACGGCCTGATGTTCATGGTGCCGACAAAGATCCTGCCCACCGGCCTCTCGCCGCTCTTTTCCTGGGCCACGAAATTCCGCATGGCTCGGGAACTATTCCATCCTCCGCGAGCTGCCGAGGCAGATGAAAGTGTGGCTTCTCTGGTCGAGCGGCACTATGGCTCAGAAATGGTGGACCGTCTCGCCGACCCGCTGCTCTCCGGGGTTTATGGGGGCGAAGCCGCTAACCTCAGCGTACGCGCCGTGCTTCCTCGCTTCGCAGAAATGGAGCGCACTCACGGCAGCCTCGGCCGCGCCATGCTGGCGGCTCGAAAAAAAATCCCGCGACCCTTGGGTAAGCCTTCCGCACCTCTCTTCACCTCGCTTAAGAACGGCATGCAACAATTGGTCGAAACAATTGTCCCGCGCTTGAATTCTGCCTCTCTCATCGCCAGCACCCGCGTGCAATCAATTCAGCCTGAGGCTATCGGCTGGGCGGTTCGAGTCCAGCCGGACCCGGAGAACCCGGGAGTTCGGACCACTCACTTCGACGCTGTGATTCTCGCCCTGCCCGCACCTGCGACCGCGCGGATTCTTGCTGCCTGCGCTCCTGACCTCTCTGCCGAACTCGCAGCGATCAGTTATAGTTCATCCATTACGGTTGGCCTTGGGTATGATCGCAGCGTCCGTGAGTTACTTCCAACCGGCTTCGGGTTCCTCGTGCCGCGTAGTGAAGGCAAGAAACTCTTAGCCGCTACTTTTGTTCACAACAAATTCCCTCATCGCGCCCCTGACGATCGCGCGCTGCTGCGTTGCTTCTTCGCCGGATCGAACGCCGAGAATATCTGGGAACTTTCCGATGAAGCCATCGTCGCGATCGTGCGCAGCGAATTGCAGCAGATCCTCGGCGTCAGTGCCGAGCCTCTCTTTGCCCGAGTCTATAAATGGAAGTCTGCGATGGCTCAATACGGCGTCGGTCATCTCGATCGCCTCGACCGCATTGAGCGCCTGCGTCAGCAGTTGCCAGGACTTGCTCTTGCAGGCAACGGCTATCGCGGCATCGGCGTGCCGGATTGCGTCCGCTCCGGCCAGAGCGCGGCTAACCAACTCCTCAGTCGTTAAGAGTTCCTGAACGCGAAATCAGAGTAGTCATTCGGCGCAGCGAAATCTTCTACGCGCTTCTGCACCGTCACCAAACCGGATGACACTCCGATTGCGGCTTAGGCCGGCACATCTATCTTTCTCGCCCGCATCTCACGCCGCACCTTTCCCACCACCAGCTTGATCTCGTCATAGCTAATTTCCGGCGGCAGTACGTCTTTCAGCGCCTTCAGCCGCTCCATCCCCACCTGGGTGCAGGCCGCCTCGATTACCGATTGTTTTTCTTTGCTTACCCATTCGGGTTGAAACTCCACCCGTCCAGTCTCAAGCAAATTGGCGACCGCACTCACAATCGTCGAGAGCTGCCGTCCTCGAGTCTGCGCGATTTCTTCCAGGGTGCGGCCCTCGCTCAACAAGCGCAAAGTCTCATCCACCGGCTTTGCCGCGCCTTCGGAACCAGAGGCTCGCTCTCCTCGCCGAAATTTTTCTAGAGCATCCAGAATTTCCTGCCCATAAATCTCCGCTTTGCGCTCGCCGATTCCCGGAATCTCCAAGAGCTGCGCCAAAACTTTTGGCTGTTGCCGGCAAATTTCTTCCAGAGAAGAATCATGCAGCACGATGTAGGCGGGAATATTTTTTTCTTTCGCCACACTCCGCCGCCACTCCCGCAGATACTCCCGCAGCTCCGCGACAAATGGCCCGCAGGTCTCTGTAGTCGCAGTCTGAGCTAAAACTGTCTGCGGCCCCAGGCGCTTTCTTCCCGCAGATGCCTTGCCCACAGCGACGGGCTTCACCATCCACTCAGTCACGCTTCCGCAGACATCGCATGCGTCGCAACTCTCCCACTTCGGCGCCTCTCCAAAATGCGCGCAAATCTGCCGATGCCGGCAGCGCCTCGACTCCACGAATTCGCGGATAATTCGGTACCGCTCCCAGGCTCGTTCGCGCTCCTGGGCGTCCGTAATCTGATTGGCAAAAAAGCCCAGCAGTCCGGCATCTTTTTTTTGCCACAGCAAAACGCAATCCGCGCTTGCGCCGTCACGTCCTGCGCGCCCAGCCTCCTGGTAATACTGCTCAATCGATTTCGGCAGCGACAAGTGAATCACGGCCCGTACCGCCGCCTTGTTAATCCCCAGTCCAAATGCAATCGTGCCCACCAGCACTCGGATTTCGTCCGACATCCATCGCTCCTGGTTGCGCCGCCGGTCCTGCGCTCCCATCTTGCCGTGATAACCCACGGCAGCAATGTCGTGATCTCCGAGGAAATCCACCGTCTCTTCTACCCGATTGATCGTTGGGGAATAAACAATCACGTTGCTTCCGGCGTAACTCCGCAGCGCTCGCACCAACAACTCCATTTGCTCGAGGCCTTCACACTCGCGCACAAGATAGCGCAGGTTCGGTCGATAGAAGCTGGCAATATATTTATCGGGATCGCGCAACTGCAGTTGCGCCAGAATATCGTGGCGCACATGCCGCGTTGCACTCGCCGTAAACGCGGCGATGGGACGATCAGGAAACTTCGTGCGCAGCCGGCTCAACTGCCGGTACTCCGGCCTGAATTCATGCCCCCACTCAGAAATGCAGTGAGCCTCATCGATTGCGAAAAAAGAGATTGGCACTTGCTGCAGCCAGGCAGTCGTGTCGCCGCGCGCCACCCGCTCTGGCGATACGTAGAGCAGCCGGTAAACCCCATCCCTCGCCTTGCTCGTCACCGCCGCTTGTTCCGCATCGCTCAGCGTGCTGTTCAGCATCGCCGCCGGAATCCCCATCTGCGCCAGCTGTGTCGCCTGATCCTGCATCAGCGCGATGAGCGGCGAAATTACCACTGCCGTCCCTCCTGAAACCACCGCGGGCAATTGGTAGCACAGAGATTTTCCTCCACCCGTCGGCATCACCACGCAGGTGTCGCGCCCCGCCAGCAGGCTACGTACAATCCGCTCCTGCAGCGGACGGAACGTGCTGTACCCCCAATACTGCTTCAGCGGCGCGAGTAAATCGGTTTCCGCGCTCATGAAATCTCTGTATGCATGAGACTAGAGTATAGGGCGAGGCGAATGTTAGGTGAAAGGTTTCTGGAAAGTTCTCGCGAACATGTCCCAATAAGGGTACGTGTCCACTCACCGACGAACTACACTGCGTATCGAAAAGGTCTCGTCCCGCTGCTCTTCCAGAAGTACGCGAGGATGATCACGCTTGCAACCGCTGCGTAAGCGCACCAAAGGGATGTAAATGCGTATCGCTTGAATGCCATCACAGTCAGAAGTATCGCCAGATTTGCCCACCCGAAGATCACCATGTCTTTTACCTTCGAGAACAGGAGAGAACCGCAGGTTGCGATGACATAGAAAATCGCGACAGTAATATTATTTGTTGCCTGATTGATGTAGACGATGCTATTACCTTTTACGAAAATCTCGGTGGGATAAGCCGTCAGCGCCCAGAGAATAAATAGGGTCGTCATGCTCCCGAGGACGAGAAAAGGCACCATCCGCCGGCGACTCTTTCCATTGGGTTCGAACAGGAGCACGCTGAGCGGCAACAGAAACGGAAGCAGTCCCTGCGCATAAAGCATGAATGCCGCTCCCATGTTGTGCGTAACTTTGGGCGACAGCATTCCATCCAGCCCGAGCCAGACGAAGCCCTCAATAAATTGGTGTATCGCAAACAGCGTAGGGAGAGACGCGAAGAGCAGTTCGCGCCTGTGTTTCACTTTGATTAATGTTGCGACGCCGACCGTCGCCAAAACTCCGCTGCCTACAAAATTTGCCGCTGCTGAGAAACACATGCCTAGCTCCTCGCTCTCGTTGAGCCGCCTATCATAAGCGCTAATTGAATTGTTGTCTTGAGCTTCAATTATTTGGAGCCAAGTGTAAGGCAATTCATCTAAGAGCAATAAGGAGATCATGCAATTATGAGTGAGACATCCTCGACGATCATTGCTGACGAAAAAAGTCCTAAGGAAACCACAAAAGCTTATCCGGCAAAGGCCTACGCAGCGCAGAGCGCCGCTTCTGGGCTTGCTCCGGCCTCCATCAAGCGCCGTGAGCCCGGACCCCACGATGTGCAAATCCAGATTCTGTACTGCGGAGTCTGCCACTCCGATCTTCATCAGGTACGCAATGAATGGGAAAACATGATGCCTACTGTGTATCCCTGCGTGCCTGGCCATGAAATCGTTGGTCGAGTCGTGGAAGCCGGCTCCTCCGTCAAGAAATTCAAAGCGGGAGATCTCGCCGCCGTGGGCTGTTTGGTCGATTCCGACCGCACCTGCCCGAACTGCCGCGCGGGCGACGAACAGTTCTGCGACAGTATGCCAACCTTTACCTACAACGCGGAAGATAAACATCTTGGTGGCGTAACTTACGGCGGATATTCCGACAGCATCGTGGTCGACGAAGCGTTTGTGTTGCGCGTACCGAAACAACTGGATCCGGCAGCGACCGCGCCGCTGCTTTGCGCAGGGATCACCACATATTCCCCGCTCCGTCACTGGAACGTGAAAAAAGGCCAGAAGGTAGGAATCGTAGGACTCGGCGGCCTCGGGCACATGGGAGTGAAATTTGCCAACGCTTTCGGCGCCCACGTCGTGTTGTTTACAACTTCTCCGAAGAAAACGGAAGACGCCAAGCGCCTGGGTGCGCACGAGGTTGTGGTCTCGAAAAACGAAGCGGAGATGCGAAAGCATCTCGGCACCTTCGACTTCATCCTCGACACAGTTTCCGCCGAACACAACATAAATGCTTATCTCGATCTGCTCAAACTCAATGGCACGATGACGCTTGTGGGAGCATCGCCGACGCCTTTGCCGCTCGCGGTCGGCAGTTTGCTGTTCCGGCGGCGTCAGCTCGCCGGCTCGATCATCGGCGGACTCCGCGAGACGCAAGAGATGTTGGATTTCTGCGCCGAGCATGGCATCGCTGCTGATATTGAGATGATCCGGATGCAGCAAATCAATGAGGCGTTCGAGCGTTTGGCGAAAAGCGATGTGAAATATCGCTTCGTCATCGACATGTCATCGCTGAAATAGCGGTTCATGCGGCCCTGTCGGACGTTCCACCAAAACCGTGGGAGAGCGGCCCGTCAGGGCCGCTCTCCCGTCGGCGTCATCCTGAGCGTAGCCGCTTTTCAGACGGAGCGAAGGATCTCCCGCTTGCGCGTACGCCAAATTGCACCACCACCGAAATTCAAAACCTTAGGAAATTCAAAACCTTAGGAAACCCAACATAGGCTTCTCGACGAAAACATCGGACCGTCAAGCATACAAAAGAACATCAGAAAGAAAAACAGTGGTGGGTCAGCTTGGGTTACGCGCTGGGCCGGTTGCGCGGGAGATCCCTCGCCCCACTGGAGAAAACGCGGGGCTTCGGAATGACGCCGACGAGAGAAGTGCACACTGCTTTTCAAACTGCCCCACTACCAACTTTAGCCGCCGGGAATCTTATTCTCTCCGGATGACGCGATATCTCGTGCTAAAATCAGCCGCTCGCGATCCGGTGTCCGATACTTCACTTCCGGATACCTCCACGCAAACACGCCCCACACCAGACCTAACACCGCAAAGCACAGCACGCTTCCTTCTGGACCAACTACGCCACCCGTAAGCCAGCGAGGTCCGTGCAGCGACGACTTCAACAGATGCCCGGAGAAAATCGTTCCACTATCCGGGACCGAATAAACAAAGGTTTCACCCCAATCCCATGCCGCGTGAAATCCCACCCCAAACCACAAGCTTCCCGTGCGCCGCAACGTCAGACAGAAAAAAATTCCGATCGCTCCCACAGCCAGCAAGCCGGGCCACTGCTCCCCGTCATTGCTGATATGAATCACGCTGAACATGCACGAGGTGACCAGTGCTGCCGGCCAGAAGCCTGCGGCTCTCGTCAAGGTGAATTGCGAATACCCTCGTACCAGAAACTCTTCATACAATCCAACCAGCAGAAAAAAAACCGCCCAAAAGACTGCGAACCGCAGCAGCCGCACGCCATGTACCGCCAGATGTCCAAATTCAAAAACTCGGAGCCCGAACATCATCGCGAGCAGCAATGTAATGCTGGCTAGTCCCCATAGCGCGCCTACCCAAAACAATTTCCCAAACGCTCCCCGCCCGGGCAAGCCGTAAACTCCCCACGGCCGCCGTTCAACCCGGGCCAGCAAAACCGCGGGAAGTGTAGCCGCCAGCAGAACTCCGGCCTCCGCCAGCATCATCGTCCACAATCCATCCGCTCCCAGATTGAACGACCATGCCCACACTCGTGCCTCCAACTGCAGCGGATAATACAATGCTAGATAGAACGCCAATCCCCATCCAGGCTTCAATCCGTTCGGGCCGAGAAATAAAGTCCGCGCATACGAGGGCTGCACCGCGAAGTCCGGCGTTGGAGGATCTGCTGTCTCGGGAGCGGTTGATTCGGCGGTCAGCGGAATCTGCTCATTGTCGAAACTATTCATGTCGAAGATTAGCCACCATCGTGGAAGGACAGCCGCGCTCGGCAGTCATGGAGCGAAAATCGATTGTTAGTATCACTCCGGCGAGCCCACCCATCCGCACATTTCCGCAAACAACCTCGCTCATGGTAAAACACTTCGGCTCGTCCTTTATGTCCCAATTCTTCACGCGTGAGCGATTCGGACGCTCACAATCTTACGCCGCCATCCTGTTACTCGCATTCGCGGCACAATGCGCCTGGCTAATCCACGCCGAACTCAACGGGTCCCATGCGTCTGATGCCCCAGGTGCATTCGAGCAAAACCGCATCGCCGCGGGCTGGCAGCAATTTCACGGAGGCGGCATCGCTGGTTCGCCTTTTCCAGACCCTCCCTCAGCGCTTCCGATGGAAGTCTCGCAGGATGCCGGCTACGACACCGAGCACTCTCCACTTCTTTCCCTTGTAACCGCAGCGCCTCTGCTTGCCTGGCCGCAAGCTTTGCTCAAGCCTGAATCTTTTCCACACTGGCGCTGGCTTCCACGCCTGCCTTTTCTTGCGGTAGGAACCTTCCTCGGCGCATCGCTCTGGTACGTCTCCCGCCGTCTCTGCGGAAACACTGGAGGTTTCGTCGCCCTCACCCTTTACTGTTTCTCTCCCGCGATGATTCAGTCCGCCGCAGTCTGGCACACCGAGCCTGTAATCCTCGCCACCTGGGGATCTTTCGGCGCAATCTTCACTGCCATCGCGGTCGCCCACACTCTTTATGCCCCGCGTGAAGTTGTTCTTTGGAACTGGCGACGCATCGTCCTGCTCGGAATTTCTCTGGCGATTGCCGTTGGCTCTCAGTTCTCTCTGATTATCGTTGTCCCCATCGCCCTGGCTTTCATGCTCTATGTCGCGCCCATTCGCCGAGGTGCGGCTCTCATCATCTGGGTATGCTCATCCCTCTTAGCTCTGACACTACTCTTTGCGGCTTACTTTTTTCATCTCCGCGCCTTTTCTGAAAGCCTGCGTCACGCCTCATTCTGGGGGGCGACTTATCGCAGCTTTACCGTGCTCGCAGTCTACCGCCACGTCGGATCGCAGCTTCTGCGCGCCTGCCCCGCCCTCGCGATCCTGTTACCGGTCGCAATTGCGACTTATTGCGCATGGCCGCGCACCCGCTATTTCGGCAATACCGCTCCTTTATTGGTCGGCGTTCTTTTTACCGGACTTGGCATGGCTCATCCGGACCTCGCAGGTGCCGGATTTCTTCTGGCATCCGTCCCATTCATTTTGATCTTCGTCTCCGGCATTCTCGCCGACCTCATGGAAACACCATTCCGTGCGCTCGTGACGGCCTGTGTTTGGGGATTGCTGGGGGCCTACGTCGTATGGAGTCTTCTGGCCCTAGCCCGCGTTCCCCGCGGATAACCGCTATCACATTTCTCTACACTTCTTCGCGCATCACGCCGCGTCTCTCAGCGATCTAACTATGTAGGTTGTCCTCTCTAGAGGTGCGCCATGACGTTTCCGCTGGAGTATCATAAGAGCATGCGGCGGTCGATTCCGGCTTCGCTGGCTTGTTTCGGAATGTTCTTGCTCCCGCTTTTTCTTGCGTCAGCCTGCGTGGCTCAATTCAACAATGCGGGTTCATCGGCGTCGGCTCATTCCGTGAGCGTGGCTCCTCCCACCGGCAGTGTCGCACCATATACGGGCGCCGTCGCTCCACACACGGGCGCGGTGACACCGCCGACAGGGGCGTTCGTCCATAACGGTTTTGCGCCTTCCAACGCCGGCGTCGCGCATTCGCTGCACTCCCCGCATACTCCCGGTGTCTCGCACGATGGCAATCACCGTCGCCATTCTGCTGACGGTACCGCCTACTATCCGTATCCCTACTACTATGGCGTTCCGGTCCCATACGCGGCCGATAGTGACGCTGGTATGCCGAATGACGAGAACGAAGCGGATGATGCCGAATATCAGGGTGGTCCGACGATCTTTGACCGCCGTGGATCAGGCCCCGAGTCCTACATTCCTCCGGTGTCCGACCGGCACGCAGAAATGCAGCCTCAGAATCCTACGTCTGCCACGAACGCGAATGATCAGCCGCAGCCTTCCACTTTCTTGGTTTTTAAAGACGGCCACCAACTCGAGGTTGCGAACTATGCCATCGTCAGCCAAACGCTCTACGACCTGACGCCGGGACACCCTCGCAAGATCGCTCTCGCCGATCTCGATTTGTCCGCTACTGAAAAACAAAACGACGACCGCGGCGTCACCTTCCAGCTGCCGCCGACTGCGCAGGCCAACTGACCCATGTCATTCTTGACCAGCATCGATAAGTTAGGCCGGTATCGATTGATTCTCGTCGCAGCGCTCGCGACCGCCTTGTTGACCCCAGCTGCGGCACAAAGGGCCGCCTTTGCATCTCCCCCGCATGCCGCCGCGCCACCGCGCGCAGCAATGCGCACATTCAATTCGCGCAGCGCGAATTTTGGTCTTGGTCGCGGCGCGCATTCTTCAGGATTCCGCCGCCCTTCTCCATATCCTTACTCCTACGCTTCTCTGCCGTTCCCGTTTTTCGGCGACTCCTTCGACCCCAATGACATCTACTCGACCGGATATCCCGTAGCCTCGCAGCCGCCTCCGTTCGTTTTAGAGGCCGCTCGCGCCTTCGCGAATCCTTCCAGCCCCATGGGATTCGCTCCCGCGCTCGACAACAATCGCGAGTCCGCTTCATCCCAACCGCTGATGCTCGAGCTCCAGAACGGCCAGTATGTCCGCGTCAACTCTAGCGCGGCAGAGATCGATGACGCACACGATCTCACGTTTGCCCCAAGTGGAACAACCAACAAGAACCCCCAGCCCGCTAAGTCAGCGCGCAGCCATTCCTTATCTCCAGCAGACTCCACTCCGGCGCTCGGAAGCGCCGCCTCTCGCCCGCGCGAATTGCCCCCTGCCACTCTGATCTTCCGCGACGGACACAGTGAAGAAGTCCGCGACTACACGATTGCCGACGGCATCCTCTACGCCCGCGGTGACTACTACGCCGACGGCTACTGGAACAAAAAGATCGCGCTCTCCACCCTCAACGTAGCTCAAACGGTGCAAGCCAACACCGCCCGCAACGTAAACTTCGTTCTGCCATCCTCGCCCAACGAAGTGATCACCCGGCCGTAACCAGAGAGACCACGTCATCCGAATCCCAAGACCTTGTCATTCCGAGCCGCTCTTGGCGAGGAATCTGCTTTCGTTCTTGGGTGAAGCAGCGCCTTCAGCGCCGCGATAGGATTCTCGGTCCAATAAAATAAAAAGCCGCCCGAAGGCGGCCTTTTTATCCGGACTAACTCGATCCATCACTCTCCTCAACCCGAAAAGCCACGTTGCTGGAAAGCACACCGCTGGGCGTCGTTACTTCGATCGTGCCCGTGGTCGCTCCGCTAGGAACCGTCGCCTTAATGAAAGTGCCGGACACAACTGTAAATGTTGCCGGCACGCCATTAAACGTCACGCCAGTCGCCCCCGTAAGATCGCTTCCCAGAATGCTGACGACGTAGCCGGCTCTGCCAAAGGTAGGATTGCTCTTCACGAAAGGCCCAAGCCCCATCGACAAACTGTAGACGGTTCCACTGTACGTCGCCCCGTAAAAGTTTCCGTCAGTGCCTTGGACCAGCCCATAATATGGTGCCAGGCCGTCCGCGCAATTCGCTAGCGAGCAAAAATTGTAGAGCGTAGTCAGGGTGCCCGAGGTCGTGATTTGAAACGCTGTGCCGCAGTGGGATGCGCAATCCCCCGTCCCGCCGGTTCCACCTAACGGCGTCGTCCCATACAGGTTTCCATCCGTACCTTGCACCAGCGCCGAGCTCGGCTCTTCGCCGTCGGCACAGTCCGCTTCCGAGCAGAAGTTGTGCAGAACCGTGAGACGGCCGGTCGGCGTGAGTTGGAAGACCGTGCCAACGTTATTCGATCCGTAGAATCGGGATGTCCCGTAGAAATTTCCGTCCGAAGCCCATACCAATCCGTTCCCGCCGCTTCCCTCGGCAGCCTTAAAGCTGCGCAGGGTGGTTAGCGCGCCAGCCGGGGTAAGCTTAAAAAAAGTTCCGTTCCCGTGGGCGCCCCCTCCTCCGGTCGTTCCGTAGAGGTCCCCGCCCGGTCCCACCACCAGCGTACCGGGGCCCGAGCCGTCGGGGCAGCTTGGCAGCGAGCAGAAAGTATAGATCGTGCTTAGCGTACCCGCCGAATTGATGGAAAAGATTCTGTTTACCGCGCTTCCATAGATATCCCCATTGACGCCTTGCACCAGCACGCCTCCCGGATTACCTTGATTCGGGAAGCTGTACAAGGTCGTCAACTTGCCTGAAGTGATTTCGAAGACCGTCCCGCCATCGTTAGCTCCACCGAAGTTGGTGGTCCCGTAAATATTCCCGTTGGCGGCCTGTATCACTCCCCAATACGGCGTTTGCCCATCCGGGCACACGAACACCTCTGCGCAAAAGCTGTAAACCACAGTCACCGTGCCGCTCGGGGTAACTTCGAAAATTCCGCCGTAGCCGCCGGAGGACGACGTAGTCCCAAAGAAGTTACCGTCCCTGCCCTGAACGAGCGGCCCTAAATAGGGGAGGCCGCCGACATTCGCTATCGTGGTGAGGGTTTGTGCATGCGAAGCAACCGCCGCCACGATGCAGAATACAGCTACTAAACAAGCGATTTTGCCCAAATCAAGCTTTCTCATGACTGCTCCTTATCCGGCTTCGCGCCGGCGGCGTGAAGGTACAACCATCTGATTACGTTGTCGAAGCTGGCTCGAAAGCCAGCCTCGTCTTTTCAAAGTTGTCCTGGAAAAAGTATCGCCGTTCTCATTGCCCGGCGCTTTCAGACTTCCGATTCGCCTCCACGGACGGACTGAGCGACAAACTGAAGATGGTGCCGCAGCCGAAGCTCCCGCAGTTCGAGCTACCCCCACCAGCACTCGCAGCGCCATAAAAGGTCTGGCTGGCAGCCTGTATGAGCGCTCCCTGCGGGATTCTTCCGTCGGCACAGTTCTTCTCCGAGCAAAAGCTGTGCAGCGTGGTCAGCGTTCCCGTCGGCGTGATCTGGAAGAGCGTGCCGCAAGGCCCGTTAGCGCACTCGGGGTTGGTGCTCGTCCCTCCGCCGCTGGTGGTCCCATAGAAATTTCCATCCGTGCCCTGAATCACCTGATTAGGACCCGCTCCGTCCGCGCAGTTTGGCAGAGCGCAAAAGTCATACAGCGCAGTCAGCTTGCCCTCGGGTGCCTTTTTGTAGAAGTACCCGGCTCCGTTCCTGCCGCCAGAGAAGACCGTTCCGTAGATCGACCCATCGGTCCCCTCAATCGGCGGAGTAGGTTCGGCACCGCCGGGTCCTTCTGGGTCGAAGCTAAATAGCACCGTCAGCTCACCGCTCGGGGTGATCTTGTAGAGTCCGCCGCCCGGGTCGCCCGAAAGCGTATCCAGGGTAGCTCCATAAAAGTTGCCATCCGAGAACCGCGTCAAGCCGTTCCCCCCAGATCCCTCAGGGCAACTCGGCGTCGAGCAGAACACATGCAATATCGTGAACACGCCCGTCGGCGTGATTTCGAAGATCGTGCCGCACCCCCACTCACAGTTATTATCCCCGTTGAGATCGCCGCCGTCATTTGTTGTGCCATAGATATTTCCATTGCGGCCCAAAGCCAGGGGCGCGCCCCTGGGGAAGAAGCCATCGTTGCAGTTGGTCCGGGCGCAAAATCCATGCAGCGCCGTCGGTGGTTGCCCCGGGACGATCTCAAAGAAAGTGCCGCAACCGATGCCGAAGTTGCTGCAAACCGTGGCATCCGACGTGCCACCTTGAGCGGTCGTGCCGTAGAATTCTCCGTCGGCGCCCTGGATCAGGCCATTCGGATTGGTGCCATCAAGGCAGTTGGCCAGCGCGCAAAAACTATAAAGAACACTGACCTTGCCCGCGGGAGTCATGCGGAAGAATGTTCCGCCGACCGACGAGGTTCCATTCTTCCCCCCGGCCACCGTTACGCCGTAGATGTTTCCGTCGATGCCCTGCAGTAACTGCCAGGGATTGGCGGGTTGCGGCGTCCCGTTAAATTTCACCAGCGTGGTGAAGGTTTGCGCCGACGAAGCAACCGCGGCTACCACGCAAAATACGGCAACGAAGCAAGCAATCTTTCCCTTTCGCATACAGCTCTCCTTATCCGGCTTCGCGCCGGGCAAAATCACCCCTAGGTTTGTATTTCTCTTCACGCGAGACACGTCCGCTAGACGAAGGACGGGGTTTGACCGAACCGAAAGAAAGCCATGGAGACCTAGCTGGACAGGGAGACCAACTGGGTCCAAAGTTGCGTAACATTGTTTGCTAAGCCCGAGTGACTGTCAACTGTGAAAGAACTTGGGTAGTGGTGCCGGTTGATTTTCACAGGTATTGTTTCCACGCCCGGTTAAAAGTATAAGGGTAAACGAGCCGCGTCCGGTGATCAGACCGAACGCGACCCTGACCAAATCACCTGTGTTGGAGGCGACATGGCTACCCATAAAACTACCCGCTCCCGTCGAAGAAAGAAAGTTCCCTACCGGCGCGTTCTCAGGTTTCCGCAAACCAAAGGCAAGATCATTGCCGACGTGGAACTGTCCCTCTCCTCGGACTATCGCGCCGTAGACATCCGTTTCAAGGACAAGACATCGCTCACTCTCTATATCGAGCCGTGCTTCCAAGTCACGCCTGTGTTTGCTGACTGGAAAACCGGAAACTACAAACTGCTTAAACAATGGCGCACTGTGCGTTAGACTGCAACCATGCCGAATAGACGCTTGCGGATCGTTAAAGAGACTCCGCCCCCGGTCATTGGGGTGTGCGAACGCTGCAACGCCCAGTTCAAATCGAGCAAGCATGATGCGGTAGCCGATGTTGCGGCCCAGTACGAATCCCACAAGTGTAAGCCGCTGGACAGCAGCCAGAACGCCTTGCGGGTCGTGCGCGAAGCCACCGAAGAGAAATAAATCTAAACTTTCTTCCCCGTCTAGTGCTTCTTCCACCTAGTAACTCTGTGCAAAACCGAACCACGCCCCCAGTATCAAGCCCGCCATTGCTGGAGATACAACTTATGGTGTTTCTCTCTTGACAGGCACAATAAGCGGGAGTAACTTTGCATTCCCATAGCCCCTTTATTCTTGGGGTAGGGGACGGTGTACCTAGTGTGCCAGCGTTGCGGAAGCTCAGTAGGTTAATGCAAGGACAGGTAGTTACATTTCCTCAACTGCACCAAAAATACTGAATTGACCCATGCCGGATACTTGCGGCACCGTAAGCGAGGATGAAAATAGAAGTTGAAGGCCGGAGTGAAGAGCAACGTTGCCTACGCGATCTTCACCCCGACCCACGGGGGCGTAGCTCAAAGGATAGAGCAACCGTTTTGCGAACGGTGAGATGGAGGTTCGACTCCTCTCGTCCCTACCAATTTTGCTAGCCCTACCAATTGGTCGCTGGTCTCTCGACTGGCGGCCAATCTTTTTCTTGAACTCAGACGCGGGAGTCTAGTTGCCAGCTCTACTCTCTGCAAGTGGTCCTTCGACTCCATATCAGATCGTTAACTCCGAATTCATACTTCTGTTTACTATCTAGGTACTTCCAAGATAGCAGAGATCAGGAGTATCGTGGGTCGCCAATCTTGAAGAAATTGTCTACGTAGATTGTTTAGTCTACTCAGACTAAATTTGCAAGTTATTTCTTGGCTTCCCTCTATGGCGGACAAATTAAAGACCTTCCACGTCAATAAGTGTCCGCAAAAATTGATTGATCGAATCACTGCGAAGGCAGCGCTTAAGGGAAAGAAACCGTCGAAATGGGTGATCGAGGTGCTACAGAAAGAGACTAAGAAACTCGAAGATATTCAAGAAGAGTATCGACAAGAAGATGAGAACGATACCACTGCGCCGCCGCAAGATGATCCTCAATGATTCATTCTTCGCTCTTCAAAATCTTCTCTTGCATCGCTAGGAAGTGCTCATACTTCAAGAGCACGGCTAGGGGTTTGTCGTTATCCTGGATTACCAGCGTCTTGTCCAGCTCCCGCAGTTGAGTTACGTTCAACGCACGCAAGCGGCTGATTCCCACATGCTGTACGCTCGGGTCTAGGTACGGAATAGAAACCGGATTCGTCTTTGCCATAATCCCTCTACGCTTTCTTCTGCAATGCTTTCAACACTAGTTCCTTGTCTATCCGCGCATTTGGCTTGCGCTCTGGCAAGAGGCTGCACAGTTCCGCCAGTGTCCAGATGTGATCCGTCAAGCCCGCTTCCATCGCCGGAGTCACGCGCAACGATGAATGCACGCGGCAGTAGTTGTAGTGCATGAAGTAGAGCGCAACTTGGTGCGCGTGATTCTCAAACTTCTTGCTGAATCCGTTCGTGAGCCGCGTAAATCGCCGCATTCCCATTCGCATGGAAAGGTTCTGCCGCTCTACGTAGCTCGTGGAGATGTGCTTCGGGTCGGGCGATCCGCTGAGAATGCCTGTGCGCGTGCCAATACACGCGGCAGGGCTGTAACGGGTCTCTGGACGATCCGGGGCTTTGCCGTACAGTTTTATTAGCATCGCGTAGTCCACATCGACTCCGAATGCACCAAGGACAGCCTCAGCATAAACGCGATGCCCGTCTGTGGTGATCTGGATTCGAGTGGTCACACGCGACGCCACGTCATCCATGAAATTTAACGCACAATCCGCATCCCTACCGCCGCACAGATACGAGAGAATAAGCTTGGAATCGGCGTCAATCGCCGTCCACGTCCAAATATCTCCCGCCCCTGTACCCTTCATATCTTCGGGAACGTTCCGCTCCTTGGCATAGCAGAAAGACCAAATCTCATCGCATTGAATGCGGCCTACGCGAAGGTTCCGCACGTTGGCGTTGTGGTAGGCAGCGCAAGCGTACCCAGCATCTTCCAAGAGGCGAAGTACAGTGTGTTTGCCGACTCCCAGCATTCGGCATGTCGCGTTAATCGAGTTGCCCTCGACTAGAGCCGAGATGATCTGGCACCGCTTGGCTGTGTTTAGCTGATTCATTGCCGTCTCTTTACTGCCTTATATTAGGCAATATAACGGCAAATGTCAAGCAGTATTTACGCCTTAAAGAGTTTTTTAATGATATTATTAATGCCTATGATACCATCCACAAGGCAAGCGACGAAAACGACGATCCCGAGTATAAGCAACAGCGTTATGTCCCTATCAAGATCGTGCATGATCTTCGCACGTCGTATATCGCTGTCCGTATAGGAGTCTATGTTACCTCCTGATATCGTTGCCAAACTCCACCTGTGTGCCATGAGGGACTTCGGTGCTGCGAGGGATAGCTGGTTCTTTTGGCTGTCCAACTCTACTCGGTGCGTTGTGATTGGCCTGATACTAGAGTTGCCTGAATTGGCATATGAAACCGTAGACTTTGCTAGAAAAAGAATTGACCGACTCAGGTACCGAGTTGTCCTCCTCGAAGATCGGCTTGAAAAAGCAAAACTCATTGCGGTTGTCGGCTGGTTCTTAATAGTTGTTGGCGTTGGTGGCGAATGGTATGCAGGAATTAAAATAGACGTTCTCAGTGCAAGAGTCCAAGAGTGCAACGACGCCAAATTAGCAGAGGTGACTGACGAGGCTGGCAGCGCGAAAGACTCTGCGAAAGAGGCTCGGGATGCGGCAAAAGAAGCGAAAGATGCATCTGGAAAATCTGTTGCCGAGTCATCATCGGCTATGACTATTGCTACGGGCGCAAGGAAGGAAGCCAATTCATTTGATACGCGCATTGTCTCTGCTACCAATACAGCTATCGAAGCGGAGCAGCATCTAGCTGAGGCATTACGGGCAACTGCAAATGCTGAGGAGGAGCTGAAGCGCATAAGAACACCGAGGTCTCTGATAAATCCCTCAGTTCTAACCGACGCCTTAAAAGCGTTCAAAACGGAATACACATTCTTTGGCTGTTTCCAAGACCAAGAATCAATAGAGTTGCTGATGCAAATTGACAAGGTATTAGCAGATGCAGGGTGGACGCGAGTGAAACTACCACCACAGACTTCCTCTGTAGACATCCACCTCACTATCAAGGATTTTACTGTCCCTATTACTACGCGGTTCGGTGTATACGTGGTGGCACAGTCCACTAAAACGGCAGAGGCACTCAATGCAATATCACCGCCGATGCTTCCCGCGTACATTAGGGCAGCAATGGCCCTCAAGGCAGGATTAGGTTCCGCTGCCGGTATATATCCAGCACAGGGCGACCTAGCAAATCCTCTATCCGTTGAATCTGGAAATTCCACCAGCGTGTTTATTATCGTAGGAAAGAAGCCGTAGAAAATCAGGACTGACAGCAAGACGAGGGCCACTCGCTTCGCTGAGGAGGCGAAACGGCACCAGTGCCAGAACTTGCAGTATGCGGGAAAACAGGTTATGTGGGGACAGCCGCCCTCGGCTGTCCGACCGAGCGAAGCTCGAAGGTCCTTACTTTGCGGCACGGACCATGCTTTTGGGTGGCGCAGCGCTTCAGCGCTGCGATAAAAACCTATCAAGATAACCGAGGCTTTAGCCTCCGAGGTGCATCAGTGGTGTCAAGTAAACTGACCCGTAACCGACCAGCGTAACCTGCGTGGCGGTTTGGTGCCCAGCGTATAATTGTTGTGTGCTTACTGACGACGACAAGCAGTGGATCAAAGGTACGCTTGAAGAAGTCAAGACCTCTTTGCGCACCGAATTCGCAGAACGGCTTGAGAAGGTCGAAACCACTCTGCTAACCGAGTTTCACAAGTGGGCATCGCCCGTCGAACTACGCCAGCGGAGCCACGCCGCAGCCCTGCGCGCCCACGACGCCGAACTGGAATCCTTTTCCGACCGGCTCAAGAACCTCGAAGGCCGTTGATCCGCCGCCCCGCTGCCCTCTCCCCGCTGTCATGCTGAGCGCAGTCGCGAGGACGAAGTCCCGCGGCGGAGTCGAAGCATCCCTATGATCGCCACGGAAACTGCGGGAGAGGCATCGCTTTTGGGTGGCGCAACGCTTCAGCGCTGCGATCAGAATCCTTGCTAGGAGAACCGAGGCTTTAACCTCCGAGGAGTTCGAAGCATCCCTACGTTTGCGAAACGCGCCGGGTGCCCCATCCTTTCGCGTTCTTTGCGAAAGGGTCGGGACAGAGCTCAATCCGAATCGAAAAACTTCTTTATCCCCTCCCAATACTTCCTCACCACAAACTCCGTCCTCAAATGCCCGCCGCGCCGCAGAGATTTAAGAATTACTCCCGCCTCCTTCGCAAACCGTACGCTTCCTTCATACGGCACATGCGGATCATCCATCGCGTGGAAGATCATCACTTTCGCTGCGTCGATCTCCGCTCGGCGATGCCACGGACTGTAAAAACTTCCGCTCCGCAACTTCTCCCAATTCGCATCGGAAAGACGATATCCGTTGCCGAACGCCTCGCGAATGTACGCAGCATAATTCTTGTTGGAGGTTTCCACCTCCTCCGAGCGATCAAGAATCGTCCAATCTGTAACCGGACAACTCGCAACGACTTTGCTCACCCGCGAATCAAGAGAAGCCAGAATCGCCGCCGAGCCGCCAAAGCTTCCACCGATCACAAAAATTTGATCGGGCGTTAGCGGAAACCGTCGGCCAAACGCAATCTCGACCAACCCGTTCGGCAACTCATCGACCACGTCAAGAATGTCCTCATGCGGCGACCGCCGCAAAAACTCGCCGCCACTCTCCCACGCTCCGCGATATCGCGGATACACCACCCAAAATCCTTTTCCAGCAAGAAACTCAACCAACGGTTGCTTGCGTGGAATTGAAGGCATTCCGTCGCACAAAATGATCACGCGCGATTTCTTCCGCGCCCGCACAGGCGGCAAGAATTCCGCAACGATTTCCTTCTTAAATCGTGTTCTAAACATGGTTCGCCTCTTCGCGATCAACGCTTATCTCGTGCTAGAATATCAGTAGCCCAAAATGTAACTAACTGCCTGTGAATGCAATCGTTTAGAACACATTTCCAAACTAGCGGTGATCAAGCTAGCAGCTAAGAGCTAGAAGCTAATTTATGGCCGACGATCAAAATCCAGAACTTCCCCTGACTCCTCCAACGCCGCCCGGCGACGGCAGTCCCGGCGCGCTGCACATTCAACCCGTCAACATTGAAGACGAGATGAAGAAGTCGTATCTCGACTATTCAATGTCGGTCATCATCGGTCGCGCTCTTCCTGATGTTCGCGACGGACTCAAGCCCGTGCACCGCCGCATTCTCTATACGATGGCCCAAATGGGGCTTCAGCCCAATCGCGCCACGCGCAAATGCGCCCGCATCGTCGGCGACGTGATGGGCAAATACCATCCCCACGGGAACCTCGCTGTTTACGACGCGCTGGTGCGCCTCGCGCAAACCTGGAGCATGCGCTACCCCTTGATTTTTGGTCAGGGAAATTTTGGTTCTGTCGATGGAGATCCTCCCGCAGCGGATCGCTACACCGAAGCCAAACTCGCGCAAGTTTCGACCGCGCTGCTCGAAGATCTCGACAAGGACACCGTCGACTTTCGCCCCAACTATGATGGCAGCGAAGTTGAGCCTGACGTTCTTCCCACGCGTATTCCGAACCTGCTGATCAATGGCTCCGATGGAATCGCCGTCGGCATGGCCACCAAGATTCCGCCGCACAATTTAACCGAAATCGTCGACGCCACGATCACGCTCATCAACGATCCCAACGCGCAACTCGCCGAAATTTTGAAGTTCGTGCAGGGCCCGGATTTTCCGACCGCCGGCATCATTCACGGACGCGCCGGAGTCTTCGAAGCCTACCGCACCGGCCGCGGCCGCTTCATGATGCGCGCCAAAGCCGCCATCGAAAGTATTTCCAAAGATCGCCAGGCCATCATCGTCACCGAGATTCCGTATCAGGTGAACAAAGCCCGCCTGGTCGAGCGCATCGCGCAACTGGTCAACGATAAAGAGATCGAAGATATCTCCGACGTTCGCGACGAGAGCGATCGCGACGGCATGCGCATCGTAATCGAACTAAAGCGCGGAACAGAACCACAGATTGTTCTCAACCAGCTTTTCAAGCACACGTCCATGCAGGAAGGTTTTTCGATGATCTTGCTGGCGGTGGTGAACGGACAGCCGCGCGAAATGGGGCTGATTCAGGCCATCAAGCACTTCATTAATCACCGCGTCGAAGTGGTCCGCCGCCGCACCGCTTTCTTGTTGCAGAAAGCCAAAGACCGCGAGCACATTCTCGAAGGCTATCTCAACGCTCTTGATCATCTCGACAACGTCATCGCGATCATCCGGGCTAGCGCGAATCGGGCCGACGCCCGCGAAAATTTAGTCGCGTACTTCGGCGGCAAGAAAATTACTATCAACACCACGGGACGCGCGCCGAAGCTCGATCCTGAAAAGCCTTTCACCTCGCGCCAGGCCGAAGCGATTCTCGAACTGCAACTGCACCGCCTCACCAAGCTTTCGATCGACGAAATTTCCAACGAGCTGAAAGAAGTGCGCGAGAAGATCGAAGACTACGAATCGATTCTCGCTTCGGAGAAAAAACTTCGCAACGTCATCATCAAAGAGCTCGAAGAAGTAAAAGAGCTCTACGGAGACGAGCGCCGCACCCGCATCGAAGACGAAGCTGCCGAGATCGTTCTCGAAGACTTGATCGCCGATGAGCAAGTCGCCGTTACCTTCAGCCACTCCGGCTACATGAAGCGCACGCCGATTTCGACTTATCGCATGCAGCGCCGCGGCGGTAGCGGCCGCACTGGCATGAAGACGCGTGAGGAAGACTTCGTCGAGCACCTCTTCATCGCATCGACTCACGCCTACATTTTGATCTTCACCAACAAGGGCCGCGTCTACTGGCTCAAAGTCTACGAAATTCCCGACGTCAGCGCTGCCGGACGCGGCAAGCACATCGGCAACTTGATTGGCCTGCAGCCCGGCGAAACTGTTCGAACCATGCTCGCGGTGCGCAACCTCGAAGAAGAAAGCAAATATATCTTCTTCGCGACGCGTAACGGGCTGGTGAAAAAATCCGAGCTGCGCGAGTTCATGCACGTACGCTCGAACGGCATCAACGCCATCAACATTGAAGAAGGAGATGAACTGGTCGCCGCCCGCGTCACCAACGGCAATCAGATCGTTTTCATCGCCTCGCACGAAGGCATGGCCATCCGCTTTGAAGAAGATCACGTTCGCCCCATGGGCCGCGCCGCGTATGGCGTGAACGGCATCAATCTGGACGAAGGCGATTACGTCGTGGGAATGACGGTGACGCCAAAGCCGGGCGAAGCGCCTGTAGGCGCGCCCGCGGTTGAGGGAGCGGCGGCTGCCGACGCCGATGTCGCGCCCAGCGAAACCGTCGACCTCACGCAGAAAGGCACGCTCATCCTCTCCGTAACCGAAAACGGCTACGGCAAGCGCACCCCCGCCGACGAATACCGCCTCACCAACCGCGCCGGCAAAGGCGTAATCAATATCAAGACGACCGAACGCGTCGGCAAAGTAGTCGCCATTGCGCTGGTGGACGAGTCTTCGCAGGTCATGCTCATCAGCCACTACGGCAAAATCATTCGCATGGATTCCAAAACCATCCGCGAATCCGGCCGCAACGCGCAGGGCGTGCGTTTGCTGCACATGGAACCCGGCGACAAGGTGGCCGCAGCTGTAGTGTTAGCGCCTGAAGAAGAACCGAACGGCAATGGAGGGACGCTGCTTCAGTAAAGGCGTCTGAGGTTCCCACCCTTGCGCAAGGAACGCACAAGGATTGATTGGATAAGAGCGAAGGCTCGATTCGAAACCCGGTAGTCTTTGGGATTCGGCCTCCCAGACTTGGGCCACCCGCCAGCCTAGGACTGCTTAGCGATCAATTCCCCCTACACACCTCAAACCAACCATGGTGCACCCTCCTCCCGGACAGGTGTGCTTTCCGGGGCAACTATTCAATTCCGTCGCCTGTGGTGGTTCGGCTGCAAGACCCCCGATAAACTTCTGGTCTAAGTCTTTCAAGGTGATTTTCTTCAGCTTCAATGCTTTCAATTTTTTCATGTTAGTAACCTTTCGCGTTGAACTCAATACATGAATCTCGCTTAGCCGCAATGTTAGCTTTTCATTAATTGCCGGTCAATAAGGTGGTCGTTGCATTTATATGTCTAGAACACATGTGATGTCATAAATCTTTACTATCGAACGGCAGTGCTGCGGAACCCTAGGGGGCTGGCCCATCTTTTAGATTTTGACGACACCAGCATAATAGAGGCTGCCCTTATCGAGGGCCGCCCGACCAAACCATGATACTTATCATCCTAGCGAATTTGGTAGGGATCCTCGACTGCGGTTTCGCTTCGCTATCGCGAAGCGAAATCCTAGCTCAGGATGACAAACCTAAGAAAAGCATCTCGATAAAATGCTTCCGGCATGCGGTAGGTGCTTTGCGGCGTGGTCCCGGCAGGCTTTCCCCCGGACTTACGTCCCACCCCGCAACGCCATGGGCGGCACAGGGAGAACTCCTTGCGGGTCCGTGGTTGTGACGGCGGGCACGGGGTCCCCTTCGGCAAGCTCAGGGCAAGCTTTCGACTCGGAATTATAACCTTCGCAAACCCACGCCAATTGACGAATCGCATTGAAGGTCCGGAATTTAGGAAAGCAGGGGCAATGAAAATTAGCTCAAAGAGAAAATCGCGTCATTTGCGTTCGGAGCTTTTGCCGTGGGGTTGCTTCAGAACGTTTGTAGCTTCGCGGCGTGCCAGCCCAAGCACGATGGATGATTTGGTCAGCAAGGCTCCGGGCCAGATCGCGGCTGCGGCTTTCTGTAGCAATTCAAAATCTTCCGAGGTCATCTTGACGGTAACCGAGGTGGTGCGTTTGCCCATGCATCTATCGTGTCGGTTGCATCCCCATTTGTGCAAGGAATCTCGGTACAACAAAAAGCCCTTTTGTGCGAGAATAGATGCCAATGCGGGAATACGCCCAACTTCTCCGATTGCTAGCCGAGAAGGTCTACTTAGCCCGCCTATCCACCGGACAGCCCGTCCGGGATACGACCGACTTCAACGGATGGCTCACAGAGCTTGCCGAACAAGCCGAGACAGCCGAAAACCTAGAGAAGTTCTTTGCCACCTTGGGTTACCCCGAACCAATCCAATAGGGAACAAAAGGCGAAACTGGTATAGTTGCCGGAGAGACTTGGACAATGCGAAGAGGGCCACGTATGATGGTCGCCTTCGTATATGGCGTCCGATAAGTTCTTCCTCGTGCCGCAGATCGTTGCAACTAAGAAGTATATCGACATTAGCCGCAGCGAGATCGAGCGGACTCTCAACGATGAGGGCGGAGAAGTTGAATACGACTGGGAAGAAACCATAACAGACGAGTTTAACGTTGAGTGGAACGTCACCCTTAAGCTCAACATCTCGTGCAAGTCGCCGCTTATGTTCGCATGGTCGATTGCGCTGAAACTGCATCAAATCAGGATAGATGGAATTGACTGGCATAGTACATTTTGCGACCCAGAAGGCACCAAGCATCGCGGTTGGCATCGGCACAGGTTTGATCGTAAGAAACAAAGTGCGGACGGGCAGCGATTGCCGACGACAGTGCTTGAGGGTGCATCCGGCACGACGGCCTTCCTGATTAGAACATTGAAGGAAATGAATATATCGTTAAGCGGGGTCGATCATGGAAACTACGAATTGTTCACAGATCAGAGAGGCATTAATCCGTCGTCTGAATGATGAGATTGCGGTTCAGACTGTACTGAATCAGTGTGTGTTTTCGCTTCCTTTTAAGTGTCTCGACGAAAGAGCCACGGACGTATTCGTTGAAAAAATGCTGGGAGATTTATACCGAGTACACGACGCGGGAATTACGACCTCTCACCTATTTGCTCAAGGCATTCACATTACGGGCCATAAGGCCGAGGTATTTGAAGAAGTTGCGAAGCGGCTCGGAGTGGGGTATCTGGCGGGAACATTTGAAGTGTCGTGCAAGGAGTCGGAAGTACAAGACGCAATTCTGGCAGTGGGGCAATGTTCTGCCCTTGCTACGTTTGAGGTTGCCGCACATAAGCCAATTGTCGAGGAAGACCCGGTAAAGACCCGTGTCCATCGCTCATTGAACCAATGGAAGCCGGATTACATCAAGCAGATCAGTAGGAATGTGCCAGTGAAGGGCAGAAAAGCTCGGCATAGTTTTGACTTTGTTAGCTTCCCGCAAGAAGCTGATCTTACAAATACGGTTGCTGTGCAGGTCTTACCGCCCTCTCACAGCCCACAAGCGCAAGCGGAAAGGTATGGCTTCTTGGTGTTGGATACCGAACAGCTTGCGCCCTACGATACCTGGAAACGCTTCGCCATTGTTACGAAAGTCGAATCGTGGGGAGATAGGCCCCTAGCGCTTGTGCGTGACTTGTCGGAAGAGACTATAACCCTTTTATCCGGCGAAGAGGATAAGGTAGAGGCGATTGTGCCGCAGGTCATGGCGCAGCTTTCCAAAGTTGCCTAACCGCGTTTCGCCTTAGCCCATCGTGCCTGAACCGCTCTACGTGCAGCTTCGCTACGCTCCTCGTCAGTGAGATTTGCAGCACGGGCCTTTCCACCTAACTTCCCGCCTTTGCGTCCCATCCGCACGAAATATTCTTTTACCGCCTCTGGCATTTTGTGTCTTGGCATACGTGTAAATATACGTAACCCCGTTACGAAACGCAAGCGAATTGCCTTGACATTCTAGAGGGGGTTACGTATACTTAGGTTCGTAAAACAAACGGCCCCAATTTCGGCTGGAACCGAAACCGGAGCCTAAATCGACACGCGGAGTAAGCCGCAATGCCGACCTCAACTCATGGTAACACTCTCAACCTCACAACACTCATAGATCGAATCGGCGACGAAGAGAAGGCCCGCAAGCTACTCGAATCCGTCCGCTGGCCCGAAGGCCCTGTCTGCCCTCACTGCGGAGAGATCAATAATTCCGGCGAACTGAAAGCCCGTTCCGACTCTAAGAAGCCCGTCCGCAAAGGCGTCTGGAAGTGCTACGGATGCCGCGAACAATTCAGCGCCACAGTCGGGACGGTATTCGAGGATTCGCACATCCCCTTGCATCGCTGGCTTCTCACGGCCTACCTTATGTGCGCCAGTAAAAAGGGCATGAGCGCTCACCAAATTCACCGCATGACCGGAATTAGCTACAAGACGGTTTGGTTCATGTGTCATCGGCTACGCTTCGCAATGACGCAGCACGGCATGATCGACAAATTGCGCGGCGTCGTAGAAGTCGATGAAGTTTGGATTGGACCTAAGGAGAGGGGTACAGGCTTGCGCGGCACTGGCAACGTCGAAAGCAAGAAGCGTCCCATCGTTTCGTTAATGGAGCGCAGCGAGAATGGAGGTCGCGTGCGTTCTTTTCATGTTGAGCGCGTTACGCTGGAAAATATCCGGCCTATCATGCGTGAACATGTCGAAACCGGGACGAATATTCAGACCGATGAAGCCACTGTGTATCACTTCATGCGCGATGAATTCCCCGCTCACGATGTGGTCACACACAAGAAGAAAGAATATTCACGCTACGAAAACGGGCGGCACATCACAACGAACACCGTAGAGGGATTCTTCGGTCTCGTGCGCCGTGGTGTCTTCGGAACTTATCACCACTGGGGACGCGGATACTTGCAGCAATATCTGAACGAATTTGACTTCAGGTATAACAATCGGAAAGTGAGCGATTCCGAGCGCACGATTCTCGCTCTGAGGGCAACGGAAGGCAAGCGCCTAACGCTACGCCAACCAAAGAGCGCTTCGGCGTAGAGTCGAAGCGATACAATTGGCAGTCGAGGCTATTCTATCGTCGATAGCCTCACTGCCGCTTCTGCGACACCTTTCCTGCTCAGTAATCGAATTAGATAGAAAAAGCCGCTCAATGGTCTGAGCGGCTATAGGAGTTCGTGTTTGAATTAACGGGTCACGCCGTTTGCGGCTGCACCCACAGCATGTGCTGTGGCAGTGAGCGCGGCATTACAAACATTGCACTTCCCGTCGTAGCTATTAGCGAGATTAGGACATTTATTTTCTTCATGCTTGGCCCCACAGCTCGTGCAATTACAGCCTAGTGTTTCTTTCCCCATATCTACCTCAAGGGCCGAACTTGGATTCAAAAGCCGAGACTGTCTTCCTTAGCTTTACGACTTATATGATCCAGATCGGTAAGGTTAATTATAAGCCCGACACAGCGCTGCGCGTCCCGATTCGAGAGCGCAAATTGCTTTTGGGTTTGTGAAGGTTATAATTTCGTTTATATTCGACTCGTTTTGTTGCAGTTAACATCAATCGTGTAATTTCTGGGTATTGACAAGATTTTCGAGAATTGGTGTTTAAACTCTTTACACAGATGTTGAGCGGCGGGTCTCCTGCTCGAAAATTACCTCCCTACTCCCTGCTTCCGATTAATCTCTCGCGAAAACTCCGTAAAGAAATTCAGCAGCGCTCCATAGCCGGCCTGACCGACCATGCCCCACACGCCGTTCTTCCAATAACTCTGCGAGCCCGGCTTCCAGGTGGTCGCCACCACGCCACCACCAAACGCGCCACCGTACAACGCCCACTGCGGACGCAAATTCTCTTCACTGCGATCGTAAGTCAGAAAGTTCCGCATAATCGCGTGCCGCGTCCGCGGCCATGCGCCGTTGCATTTGCACTTGTCATAGCGGACTTCGTAACCCAACTTCGCATTCCCCAGCGCTGCCAAACTATTCGCCGTGATAAATTGCCCCTCGCGCGACGCAAACCGCTCGGCGTAGCCTCCCCAGCCGTCGTCCCACTGCCGCGGCGACCCGCTCGCCTGGTCAATCCCTGCGCCAAACATTCTCTTCATATAAGCCTCAGGAGTAATCAGCGTTTGCCGCAAGTAATATTCCGTCCGCTCCTGCCCCGTCAGAGTAACCAGCTTTCGGTTCTTGCCTACATAGACTCCGGTGATCCAGCCTGACTCCCAGTCGCGTGCTTTCAGTAGGCCCGCAGTGGCCGCATCCTTGGTCATGCCGACCGCCTGCTTCGTCTTGTCCTCGACCGCCTGCACCGGATTCGCACTTGGAGCCGTATCGGGTTGCGGTTTTTCTTCTTTCGGATTCTCCGCACTCGGATTCTGAGCACCAGTATTCTGAGCGCCGGGCGCATTCGGAACCTCTTTGCGCCCTTGCCCATTCGATTCCGGAGGGGGAGTATCCGGCGGCGCTTGGCCTCGAGCCCACATCCCTCCCATTATGACCAGCGCGCACACAAATGCAACTCCGCGCACCAGTGTCGCCTCAACGCGCCCCTTGCATATTTTCAAAGTTATCCCCCGTCACCCGTCGTGTTAAGCACCCAGGCCTCAAGCCTTGGCGGAAACTACGATGCTAAACTCCTTTGGATGCATTCGCTCTACAACCGTGTTGCAGGTCAAAACGTCGACCGCCTGGCAGCCCTGAGCGACGGCATCTTCTCCGTGGCCATGACCCTGCTTGTCCTCGACCTTCGCGTTCCCGCGGCCGAGGCCATTCACTCGGAGCACGACCTTCGCCGCGTCCTCATTGCGCTCTCCCCGCGGCTCGTCGTCTTCCTCATGAGCATCATGACCAATGGCATTTTCTGGGTCGGGCAGCAAACTCAGCTCAACTACTTCGCCCGCTCCGACCGCAACCTCGTCTGGATCCACATTGCGTTTCTCTGCTGCGTGTCCGTCACACCATTTTCGACTGCTTTGCTAGCCGAGTTCATTCACTATCGCACTGCACTCCTAGTCTACTGGAGTAATATTCTCTTCCTCGGACTTACTCTTCTTTGGAGCTGGAGCTATGCCACTCGATCTCATCTCCTCGTCGATGACCTTCCCCCTGAAGTTCACCCCGCGATAATCCGCCGCATCTTGATTGCGCAGTCTCTTTACGCGGGTGGCGCCGCTCTCTGCTTTTTCAATACTTATTACAGCATCGCCGCGATCGTGCTCGTGCAAATAAATTACGCCATCGCTCCCCGCTTTTGCTGGGGATTGTTTACACGTAAATCGGCGCATGAGTCTTAGGCTGGGATTCCGACGACAATCGACACATCAGCAGATGAGTACGAGCGCCAGAATTGTCTTTTCGATAATCGGCGCTGTGGTTACCGCTGGTCGCGGCGGCGAAGGTAGTCGATGAACATTTGTTCGACAGGCTTGTCGTAGGCCATGAGGACGTGGCGGACGGTGCGTCCGCTGACGACGTGGCAGACTTCTTCGGCGAGGTTCTTGGCGTGATCGCCAGCGCGCTCGAGAGATTGAGTCATGAAAATGACTTGCAGACTGGCTTGGCGGGCGATATTTTCAGGGTTCTCGATGTGGCGCAGGAAGATGAGGTTGCGAAGGCGGTCCATTTCGGAGTCGGAGCGGAGAACTTCGACGGCTTTGCCCACGTCGCGAGTGGAGAAGGCCTGGCCTACATCGGTGAGCATTTTTTCGAGGATGGTCGCCATGTGGGTGAGGTCGCGCGTGTCTTCGGAATCGATTCGTCCGGCGGCAGCTTGCGCGCTGTTGGCGAAGCTGAGCAGCAGATCGCCAATGCGCTCCAGGCTGATCATGAACTTCATGCAGGCGAGCAGTTCGCGGGCTTCGGTGGGTTCGACTTCTGTTATTGCGTTGGTGACGGCGGTGTCGATTTCCATGTCGAGGGCATCGAGATCGCGCTCACGCTGGCGGAGCGAATCGAGAAGCGTATTGGAGCCGGTGGCGATGCCTTCCGCAGCAGCTCCGGCAGCTTCGGTAGCGAGGCGGCAAGCTTCGACCGTGCGGCGGACGATGTGATGATGGGCCGGTTCGGGCGGTACGGTCTCGACGCGGGCTGTACTCATGAGGGTGGTCCTCTGGCGCGGACTGGGAGCGCGCGGCCCTGATAGCTCTGATTTTGCCGTACCCATAACTAGATGGTCAACGGCTAAGGATAGATTTACTTTTTTGAGGATGGGTTAAGAAGGTGTGAATTTTTGGTCATTTTTGGGACAGAGCGGTGCGAACGAGGCTATTTTGTGCGCCGTTTCGGCTGCTTCGCGCTCTTCCGCTGCGCCTTCTGGTAGTTCTTCATCGCTTTGCGTTGCTTCTTGGCTAGTTTCTTATTCGCCTTTTGTTGTTGTTTGGCCGCCTTCTTGGCCTCAGCCTGATTCTCTCCGATGGCGCGGTTTTCGGGCTGGGCGTTGGCCGGCACCGTCAGAGCAATAGTTGAGGCGAGCAGCAACAGAATGGCGGCGATTCGTTTCATGCTACTGGAATCTTACACCGGGACTGTAAGAATGGGGGTGCTCACTTTTGGTGCTGGCCAATCGTGTCTAGGGGCGCCGGGCTTCGCCCAGGCTTAGACGGCCGAAGGCGGCCGTTGCCACATTGAGTCGGTTAGGCGATGGGGAGGGTAAATAGAAACGTGGAGCCGTGAGCTAATTCGCTTTCAGCGCGGATGGTGCCTCCGTGGGCTAGCATGATGTGCTTGGCGATGGCGAGGCCGAGGCCGGTTCCTCCGGATTCGCGGGAGCGGGCTTTGTCGACACGATAGAACCGCTCGAAGAGGCGCGGAAGATGCTCGGAGGCGATGCCTGCGCCGAAATCTTGTACGAAAAACTCCACTGCGTGGGGAGTTGGGCGCGCGCCAAGCACGATTCGTCCGCCAGCCGCGCCGTATTTCGATCCGTATTTCAGAGCGTTGTCGATCAAGTTCGAGAAGACCTGGTGGATGGCCTCACGGTCGGCGAGAACCGGAGGCAGATTTTGGATTCCGGCATCCGAAACGGAAGAGTCGGACTCGTGGGAGTCCTGAGTCTGCAAATCTTGTATCTGAAGATCGACGCCATGTCCGCGGGCGATTTCGCGGAAGCTCTCTTCCGCGTCGTGAAGAAGTTCGGCGGGCGGTACGGGTTCGGCTTCGAAGCGGGTCTCGCCGGATTCGACACGGGCCAGCGTGAGTAGGTCCTCGGTGAGGCGGGACATGCGAGCGGAGTTCTTGCGAATGATTTCGAGAAACTCGCGATTGGGTGCGCCGTTTTCGGGAGTGCTGTCGAGCAGAGTCTCAGCATAGCCTTGAATCGATGTAAGCGGCGTGCGTAGTTCATGGGAGACGTTGGCGATAAAATCGCGGCGGGTTTTCTCGACGCGCTCGGTCTCGGTGAGATCGCGAAGTACAGCAACGGCGCCGCCATCGGGCAGAGGTGCGGCGGTTACATCGAAGGCGCGGCCGGGCACGATGGAAGTGGCGCGGGCGGTTTTTACTTCGTGAGTGGCGATAGCCTCCTTGACGCTGGCAAGAAAGTCCGGGTCGCGGATGGTTTCAACGACCGGCTGGTGCAGCCGTGTGCCCTGCGGCACAAGGAGATCCATCGGTTGATTGGCCCATTGCACCAGACCATCGGCGCTAACGGCGATGACGGCGTCCTGCATGCTATTGAGCAGGGTCTCCAACTGGCGCTGACTTGATTGGACGGCAGCGAAACTTTGCTCGACACGGCGGGCGGTTTTGTCGATGGCACCGGCGACGCGTCCGATCTCGTCGGGGGAAGTTTCGAGGATGCGAGCCCGAAGATCGCCCTCGGCAATGCGGCCTGCGACATCGACGATACGTTCGAGACGGCGAGCGCTCCAGATGGCGGCCACCGCGGCCACGATCAGCGCAAACCCAAAGGCCGCGGCGGAAGCCCACTCCAGGCGGTGGCGCACCTGCGTGGAGATGGCTTCAACATCAGAGAGCGGATCCGCTAGCCGAACCGCGCCTCCGGAAACCGGAACCGCTACGTAAAGGAATGGAATGCCAATCGTCGCGCTGCGGCGCTGGTCCATGCCAGTTTGGCCGGAGAGCGCGGCAATGAACTCTTTGCGCGCGCTCACGTTTTCGACAGCAGGAGGATTGGACTCGGAATCAGCCAGAACCTTGCCGGCGGAATCGATAATGGTGACGCGAGCGCCTGCGGACTGTCCTTCTTGCGAGGCGATGTCGGCAAGGGATCGGCCAGTTCGGTCCGTTTCCACTCGGTGAGCTAGGAGTTGGGTCTTTTGGACAAGATTGCGCTCGATTTCACTGCGCAGAGAGGACTCCCAAGCGCCACCGAGGGTAATGTCGAACAAGATGGCGGCTGCGAGGATGACGACCAGAAAGCTGGCCATCAACTTAAGAAAAATCCCGCTTCTCACTTCGGAGCCTCGAACCGGTAGCCCGCGCCCCGCACGGTTTTAAGATAGCGGGGATTTTCCGGGTCCGGTTCGATTTTCTCACGAATGCGGCGCACATAGACATCGACCGAGCGCGGGGTCACGTAAGAAGTGTCGCGCCAGACGGAGTCGAGAAGATGATCGCGGGAAAAGACGCGGCCGAGGTGGCGCGCGAAATAATCGAGGAGGCGAAACTCCGTGGCGGTGGTCGGAACGGTTTGCCCACGGACGGTCAGGGTCATGGCGGAGGGATCGATTTCGATGTCGCCCACCTTCAGCGGGCTTGGCGGCAGCGGGCGTTCAAACCGGCGCAGCACGGCCTTGACCCGGGCGACGAGCTCGCGCGGGCTGAACGGTTTGGCGATATAGTCATCGGCTCCGATTTCAAGACCGAGGACGCGATCAGCTTCGCTGCTCTTGGCGGTGAGAAAAATCACCGGCACGGAAGCGAGGCCGATGGTTTGGCGCACGGTTCGGCAGAGTTCGAGACCGTCTTTGCCCGGCACCATGATGTCGAGCACAAAGAGCGCGGGTCGCTGGCGTTCCGCGTCCGAAATTACATTGGAGCCAGTGGGGTAGACCCGTACGGCAAAGCCATCGTTCTCCAAGTGGTGGCGAACGAGGCGGGAAATATCGGGATCGTCTTCGACGACGAAGATGCTTGGTTTCACGGCTTTATTGTAGCGAAGGGAGTACCCAGTACCTAGTACCGAGTGGCTGGTGCAGACATAGGAGGCCGGATTTTTATCGGATTGTAACAATCAGGTTGGAGGCGGCGTCGAGGTGGAAGCGTTTTCCGGGCGGGATGACTGTTGTTGCGCTGTATTCAGTAATGATGGTGGGGCCGGAATATCTCCTGCCGGGTTGCAGATCTTCGCGAGACAAAATTCCCGTTGCGAGTTTCTTGCCATCGAACAGGACCGGGGCCTTGAGCGTGGAGGGCGAGCCGAGCTTTGCTCGGCTTGGACGGTCGAGGGCGGCCGTCCCCACATGGGCAGTGATGGGCTTGACTGTAGCCCGAAGGCGGAGCGTCACTAGTTCTACTTCGCGTGCGGGGTGGGCGTAGCCGTAGCGGCGCTGATGTTCATTGTGGAAGTCTGCGAGGAGATCCTTTGTGAATGGAAGATTCAGCTCGTATCCCTGGCCGTGGTAGCGGATATCCACGCTTCGCTGATGCTGCACTTTTCCCTGCCAGGTTTCTTCGTGAAAATCTTTGGTGGCTTGTTTTTGCAGCGTGGCGAATTCCTGGGCGAGACGTGCATGCGGAAGTTTGCCTGCAACGCGCCACAGAACAGTGCGGGAGTAATCCTTGACAACGTTGCTGACTAGAATGCCGAGGGCCGAAAGCGCACCCGGCAGCGCAGGCACGATCACGTGCGGGATGCTGAGAGCTTCGGCGAGGGCGCAGGCGTGAAGACCTCCGGCGCCACCGAAGGCGACGAGGGCAAAGTCGCGGGGGTCGCGGCCCCGTTCGATGGAGACGACACGGATGGCTTTCTCCATCGTCGCGTTGACCACGCGAATCACACCGGCGGCGAAACGTTCTAGCGTGAGCGAAGTTCCCGCGCTCTTCAACCATTCTGCAGTTACGCGCCGCGTGCGCTCAAGATCGAGGATGAAATCCCCGCCGAGGAAACGGGTGGGCTGAAGGCGGCCTAATAAGAGGTTGGCGTCGGTGACGGTGGGTTGGGTGCCGCGACCGTAACAGATCGGGCCGGGATCGGCACCGGCGGATTCGGGACCGACGCGGAGAACGCCGGCGGCGTCGAAGCGGGCGAGCGAGCCTCCGCCTGCGCCGACGGTGTGGATGTCGAGCATGGGGACGCCGATGGGGAGTCCAGCGATTCCGGCGTGGTTGGCAGTAGAGATGGCACCTTCGACCAGAGAGACATCGGTGGATGTGCCTCCCATGTCGAAGGCGATAATTTTGTCGAAGCCGCTGCGTCGAGCGCTGTCGCCTGCGCCTACGACGCCTCCTGCTGGGCCCGAGAGAACGGTGCGGACAGGCTCGCGGACGGCGGCGGAGAGCGCGGTGATGCCGCCGCTGGATTGCATCACAAAGATTCGGATAGGCACCTCGGGGGCTAAAGCCCGGGTGGATTTTGAACTGGTTTTCGCAGCGCTGAAGCGCTGCGCCACCCCAAAGCGCTTGTCCTGGGCGCCGTCGCTCGGCGCCGCCGTCGAGAACAGCTGCTCCACGGGCAAGGGGTTTGGGAAGGGCACGGCTTCAGCCGTGCCGTCAGACTGCTGTGAAAGATGCGGATTTAGCCGTTGAAGGCCAGTCGCAATGTGCCGCTCCAGGTTTTCCAGATAGCGCTGCATGACCGGTTGGAGGTAGGCATTGATCACCACGGTTGACGTGCGTTCGTACTCGCGGAATTCGGGGAGAATTTGGTGCGAGATCGAGAGCGGAACGCCTAGAGTTTTCAGGGCATCAGCCACTGCTAATTCGTTCTTCGAATTCGCAAAAGAAAAGAGCAGTGAGATCGCGATCGACTCCGGTTGCTTCTTCGCAATTTGGGTGACTAGCGATTGCAGATCTTCTCGCGAAGGTGCCGTGAGAATCTCGCCGTCGCTCGTGGTGCGTTCCTCAAGGCCGAAACGGAGATCGGCTGGGGCCAGTGGTTCGACTCGGTCGAAGAAAAAATCGTAGAGCTTGGCGCGGGCCTGGCGTCCAATCTCGATGACGTCTTCGAATCCAGCGGTGGTGACCAGGGCGGTGCGTGCGCCTTTGCGCTCAAGCAGAGTGTTGGTGCCCACCGTGGTGCCGTGGAGCAAGATCACTTCGCCCGGATGATTGATTTTGCGTAAGGCTTCGACAATGGCGTGGGACGGATCGGCGGGAGTAGAGAAGACTTTCAACATTCGGAGGCGTCCGGCGTTGTCTTTCCAGACACAGTCGGTGAAGGTTCCACCGGTGTCGATGGCGATACGGAGAGGTTGGGGACGGCGGGGCATGAATTGAATTGGGAGAATTAGGGTAACATTTGCGGCTATGAGATATGCATTTCTGGTCGAAACGTATGCCACCGAGCGGGTGAAAGTAGTCAGCGTGTGGAGCGAGTTCCGGGATGAAGACCTTCCTGTACGCCCGCGGGAGGACGATCCGCGCGGGCGCAGCGTGCATGAACAGATGGTGCACCAGTGCGTGAGCGAAAATCTATGGTTCCGCGACATGCTGGGGATTGACGTGTGCGCGGCGAACACTGGCGTTCTCAAGAGCGCGCCTGCGCTGCCCCGGCAGGAAACAAGGTTGGAGTTTATGAAACGGTACACAGAAGACAGCGGGAGACGGCTGACGGCATTGCAGGAAAAGGATGATGCGTGGTGGGAGGCGGGCGCCAAGTTTTTCGATGTGCAGCGCTCGCGGGCGTGGGTGATGACGCGGCGGATCGCGCATACGTCGCATCACCGAGGACAGTTGATGGCCATGCTGCGCATGCTGGGACGCGAGGTGCACAGCAATTATGGGCCTACGGCGGATACGGGCGGGCTGATGCAGAATCATGCGCCTACGATTTATGCGTATGAGAGTTTGGAGGCGCTGTTTGCGGGGGAGAAAGCTGGAGGCGCGAAGACGGCGTTGCCGGGGAGTGGCGGAACGGCGGTAACAGAAAGACCGAACGTCTAGTTCTCAGTCCAGGGATTGAGAACCGCCTTCAGGGCGACAAAATCTGAAGTGTTCCGCGTCACGAGGGTCAGTTGATGAACTTCCGCTGTTGCAGCCAGGAACGCGTCCATCGCCTCAATGGAACGTCCGAGGAGCTCGGAACGGCGAACAATTCTCCCGCAAGCATCGGCGACGGTTGGATCGACAGGCAGGATTCTGCCCTCGAACCGAATGGGTAACTCGTGGCGCAGCCAATCTTCCAGTCGCCGTTGGCATTTTCCACTGGCCATACGTTCAATTCTGTAGCGTAGCTCGGCCAGCGAGATTACGCTCAGAAAGATGCGGTCTTCGTCAGCAGAGTCGGTCCACCGCAGGAGGCCGGCGTTCGGCCTTGGCTTGAGCCACTCGGAGACCACATTTGTATCGAGAAGAAAACTCACAGGTCGATCTTTCGCAAGCGCCCTTTTGGTCGTTGCAGCTTCAAACCTGATCCCCGCAGCGGGGAGGACGCAAAGAAGTCCGCGAGCGTGCCAACCCGCTTGGTTTTACGATTCCATTCTTCCGCGCCCACGACAACGACCGCGGTGCGGCCCTTCCGCGTAACCGTCTGCGGGCCTTCTGACATGGCGCGGTCGATAACTTCACTGAATTTTGCTTTGGCTTGGGCCACGGTCCAGGTTTGTGCGCTCACTGTTTTAGTTTCCTTTTCCTAGTTCAGATGACTATCATGGTCATTATAGTCATGCGAAGCTCTTGCCACAACTGTTTCCGGGGAAGACTGCAGGCTTAGCTCGCTTCGCTCGCCGGACAGCCGAGGGCGGCCGTCCCTACATGAGTTGTGGTGGTGACGGCGGATGACGGATTCCTCACCGCTGAAGCGGTTCGGAATGACAAAACCCCTCTTACCCCTTTGTGGTGAAGGCCAAGGTAAGCAGCGTTTTCTGTTCTACTTCGTGCGCTTTGGCGCTGCCGGTTGCAGGGCTGGCGCTCGAGCTGCGCTTTACAGACATCACATGCCGCTCGCCTGCTATTCGCTGCAGACGGGGGAGCATGTTGAACAGCGCGCCCATGTTGGCGGGTTCTTCCTGAACCCAGAGGATGTCTCCGCTCCCGCCGTGGCGGGCGAATTCGGCGGCGAGTTCTTTCTCGGGGAACGGATAGAGCTGTTCCAAGAAGACGATCGCAGTCGAAGTGTCTTTTCTCTTCTTGCGCTCGGCCTGAAGTTCGTGGCCGATTTTGCCGGTGCAGACGAGGATGCGATCGGCTTCTCCGACTTCGGTGTCGGGAATTACGTTCTGAAAATTGGCGCGAGTGAAGTCGGCGATGGGCGAAGACGCGTCTGCATGGCGCAACATGCTCTTCGGCGTGAAAACAACGAGCGGTTTACGCCAGTGGCGCAGAGCCTGGCGGCGTAGCAAATGAAAATATTGCGTCGCGTTCGAAGGCTGTGTGATTTGGATGTTGTCCTTGGCGGCGAGCTGAATAAAGCGCTCGATGCGGGCGCTGGAGTGCTCCGGTCCCTGGCCTTCGTAGCCGTGAGGGAGCAGCATCACGAGGCCGGAGAGGAGATTCCACTTGGCCTCGCCGGCCGAGATGAATTGATCGATGATGGCCTGCGCCACGTTCACGAAATCGCCGAACTGCGCTTCCCATAGCACGAGCGCCTCGGGATAATCGCGGCTGTATCCGTATTCGAAGCCCAACACGCCCTGTTCAGAGAGAGTTGAGTTGTGAATTCCGCAGCGAGCCTGGCCAGGTGCAATGTTTTCCAGCGGGACGTATTCGTTCTCGTTTTCGATGTCAATCAAAACGGAGTGCCGCTGGTTGAAGGTGCCGCGGCGGGAGTCTTGTCCAGACAAGCGGACTGGAATCCCGGCTTTGGCCAGGCTAGCGAAGGCGAGAGCTTCAGCCATGCCGTAATCGACGGGGCGTTTCCCGGTGCCCATCTCGGCGCGCTGTTCGAGCAACTTCTTCACTTTCGGATGAATGTGAAAGCCATCGGGATAAGTGGTGAGATGGGTTGTCAGCTCGGATAATTCTTCTTCCGCGAGTCCGGTTTCCACTTCGAATTCCGGTTTGTGGCGGCCACCGTAATACTTATCCCAGTACTTGGGAAGGTCGCGCATCAGCGGCTTTTGCGTGATGGAGCCAGCTTTTTTCTGCGCGGCTTCGAACTCGGCTTTGATGGCGGCTGCCTGTGCGGGCGCATCCGTGGCGCCGATATCGTCGGCGTAGATCTCCCACAACTGCGGATGCTCTTTGATCTTCTTGTAGAGCAGCGGCTGAGTGATCGTGGGGTCGTCGACTTCGCTGTGGCCGTGGCGGCGGTAGCCGATCAGGTCGATCACGACGTCGGTGCCGAACCGATAGCGGTATTCGGTGGCGAGGCGGGCGACGCGGACCACGGCATCCACATCTTCGCCGTTGACGTGGAAGATGGGAATCGATTGGCGGCGCGCGATGCAAGCGGCGAAGCGGGTGGAGTGTTCCTCCACGTAGCTGGTGGTAAATCCCAGGAGATTGTTGACCACTACGTGAATCGTGCCGCCGACGGTGTAGCTCGGTAGGTCGGCGTAGTTCATTGTCTCAGCCAGGATCCCTTGACCGGCGAATGCGGCATCGCCGTGAACCAGGAGCGGAAGAAATTTTTCACGGCCTCCATCACCGGTGCGGTCCTGCTTGGCGCGCGTGCGGCCGACCGTGACGGGATCGACAGCTTCGAGGTGACTGGGATTTGAAACCAGATGGATGTGAACCTTGTTGCCGCTGCGCGTGACGTATTCGCCGGTTGCGCCCATGTGATACTTCACGTCGCCGGAGCCGAGAACGCTGCGGGGATCGACGTCCTCAAAGCCGGCAAAGATTTCTTCGTGCGGACGCCGGGCGACATGTGCCATCACGTTGAGGCGGCCGCGATGGCTCATACCCATCACAAGTTCAGCAGCGCCAAGGCGTCCGCCGGTATCGAGCAGTTCATCCACGAGCGGGATCAGCGCGGTGACGCCTTCGAGGGAAAAGCGTTTGCTGCCAAGGTAGCGCTGCTGCATCACTTGCTCGAAGATGTCGGCGCGGATGAGCAGGTCGAGAATGCGAGCCTGATCTTTTTCTGTGACGTCGAAACCCTGAGCTGGCGATTCCATCTGCTCGTAGATCCAGCGACGGCGTTCGGGAGCGTTGACGTGGTTGATTTCTATGCCGATGGTCGAGGAGTAAATGGCGCGGGCTTCGGCTGTGTAAGGGCTGTCGATCTGCAATTCAGCCGTGGCGCGCGGTCGAAGGAAACCGAGAGGATCGAGATCGCCCTCGAGGTATCCCCACTGGCGAAAGGCGTTGAAGACGGCTTCTCGCTCGGCGTTATTTGCATGATTCGGTGAGGTCTCGACAACAGCAACAGCCGTACCGCCGTTGGAAGTCTTTGATTTCAGAGTAGCCATTTGAGTTCTTTACTAGGATAACGGATGCGCCACAGGAGTGGAGGGATTCGAGGCACAAAAGGGCAGAGCGGATAGCCGACTGTTTCCGGATATCCGCCTTTGACGCGCTTGATGGTTGACTTACCTTAGACTCTACTTATTTCGTCGGAGTCTGAAGCATCACGATGGTTCCCGAAGCTGCTCCTCCGACTACGAAATCCAGCCCGCCGTCGTTGTTGAAATCAGCCATGCCCAAGGGCGCGTAGCCACCGATCTGATTGGACAAGTTGAAGGCGAGGGGGTTTTGGAAGGTTCCATCGCCGTTTCCCAATAGAACATCAACCGTTGTTTCGAAGGAGTTGAAGTCAATGGCAGGGGTTGCCAAGTCGAGTTTGCCATCGCCATTGAAGTCTCCCACTCTAAGCTCTCCAGTTGAGCGGCTATCCACGGGCACAGCGAAAGTTTGCACGAAGGTCCCATCGCCGTTGCCGAGCAGCACCGAAACGCCGTTGGTAACGATATCGAGTTTTCCATCTCCGTTTACATCCACGGCAGCAGCGGCGCTCCCACCGTAGCCTGAACCGCCCGAAGTGGGGTAGTCAGCTTCCGGCCCGAACGTTCCATCGCCGTTCGATAAAAAGACTGCCACATAGCTCACGGAGGGGATCGCAATGTCTAGATTTCCGTCACCGTTGAAATCGCCTACAATCGGCGTTCCCCCGGCATATACGTCAACGTCCGGCCCGCCATCGATGAAAGTGCCGTCGCCATTACCCAAAAAGACGGTGAGGTTGGGCGGCCCGCCGCCGGATGCCGCTATCGTCACAAAGTCCAGGATGCCGTCGTGGTTCATATCCGCGACCGCTCCGACGCCTTGGAGGGAACCGCTCCTTGCAGCAGCGGTAAAACCGCCCTTGCCGTCTCCCAGAAATATCCCATAGATCGCAGGGTCGTTGCCGTCGCCATCAAAGTTGCACGCGGCAACATCTAGATTGCCGTCGTTATTGAAGTCAGCGGCAATGTTCGGGCCACAGAGTAAGGTGGTCTCCTGTCTGAACAGCAGTCCGGGAACTTTCTTGAAATCTCCGTGCCCGTTGCCGAAGTAGGTGTACAGGTAGAGATTTCCGGTGCTGCTTTGGCCATACACCGAAATGTCCGGAATGCTGTCATTGTTGAAATCCCCTACCGCTGGCCCGCCATACTCAATATTGGCCGAGCCTGCGGTGAGAGCAATTGTCGAAGAACTGTGGCGGATGGGAAAATAAACGACATTGGAAGCGATTCCGCCGGGATTCGCGACCGTCACCGTGGCCGTTCCGGCCTTCGCCAGATCACTCGCGGGAACGGTGGCGGAGACGATGCTCTGAGAGACGAACTGAGTGGTCAACGGAGTGCCATTCCACTTAGCAACCGCGCCCGGGACGAAGCCGGTCCCGTGTATCCGCAGGTTGAACTGCGCATGCCCCGGCGCGCCACTCGGCGGAGTGAGCTGATAAAGCAAAGGGACCGGGTTCGAGACCGCTGCCAAGTAAGTACTCGTTATGACAAGAAACAGCGGAAGCGAATAGCGAGTGAAGCTCATGATTTACTCCTACGAGATCGACTGGGGTTTAAGCCCGGGGAAGGCTTCAAAAAGTGGTCATATACTACTAAGCCATCCGTTTCTTTGCAATGCTCAGTTTGAAAAGATTCGCAAAACTCCGAAGCGGATACCGCGAGTTTCGCAGCATCCGCTTCGGCCTACAAACAACCGTGCTAACTTGCTCGGCTACTTCGTGCCTTTGAAGTTAAAGGCGTCAAACAAGTCGTCGATTGCCGGCGAGTTAGTCGGCACGTACGGATTGCTCTTGGTCGCTTTCGGGTTGGGATAGTTGTCGCGGCTGCGGCTGGTCAGCGGACTGAGGCCCCAGTTGCGTTCGATGAATTTGGTCAACGAAACGTGGTCGGCATAGCTGTGATTCACGTGGCCGCCGGTGCTGAAGGGAGAGACAATGATCAGCGGGATACGGGTGCCGTCGCCGAAGAAGTCCAAGGGCTGAACGTAGCCCGAGTCGAAGTAACCGCCGCCTTCGTCGAAGGTCACGAAGATGGCCGTGCTGGCCCACTCCGTGGGATTCTGTTGAACTGCCGTGATGACCTGCTTCGCGAAGCCCTCAAACAGGTCGAGTTTCGAAGAGGCGGGGTGACCGTCCACGAATCCACTGGGCTTGATGATCGAAACCGCGGGAAGTTCGTTGGCTCTGACATCCTCGTAGAAGTTGGCGAGGTCCTGAATGTGTTCTTCGCGAAGTGTCCCATTGGTCATGATGTCGCTGGCATACTGGAACGGGTTGCAGATGTTGCAATAGGCGTCGAGCGGATTGTTGAAGTTGGGATCGGAAAGATAAAGGTTCCATCCATCGCCGTAATACTTGAAGGAAACGTTGGCATCCATTAACGCGTCGCCGATGTGCCGCACCGAAGTCGGCGGAATCGTGAAGGAAGCGAAGGAGTTGCTGTCGTTCACGGCCAGCGTTCCGTCGGCGTTGTAGCCGGGATTGTAATTGTTCAGCAGGTAGTAGTGACCAGCATCGCAGTTGGGGTTAATGGGCTTGGTCAGCGCGCCTAGATAGCTCACGACCGCCGGAACGCCGGGCTGCATGGTATCAGAGCACGCGCTGTAACTGCCTCCGCCGTAGGGGGTGCTAGTGGTGGAGTCGAAGGCGCCGTAGCCATCTTCCACGTACCAGTTATTTGTTCCCTGCTGGGCGTCGGGATCTTCGATTTGCTGTGACGGCGGCACCAGTGCGTTTCCATTGCCGTCGCTGTACCAGATGGCATCCGCGAATCCGAGCATTATGTGGTTGAGTCCAGTGCCACCCATCGCGGCCTGATGGTAGTTGTCGCTCATGGTGAAGGTGTTGGCTAGGTAATTCAGGTAAGGAGCGTCGCCCTGGTGGACGTTGTAGAACTCCATCGAGGTCGAACCTTCGCCTGTGGTGTAGTTGGTAAAGGGATTGGGCTGCGGCAAACCGTTGTCTCCTGCGCCGATCGTGACTTCGACCCATGGAAACAGATCATGCAGGCATCCGCTGGGGTTGCTGGCCGTGGCTAGGCTGGCATTGCAATCCTCCTGCTGCCACATTTGATAGAAACGGTGCACGGGGCTGTTTGCGTATGCGTCGTAGGGAACGCCGGGTGTGAGTTGGAACGAGCCGCCAGGAAGATTCAGCACGTTAGGAATGCGGGTATCGGGGCCGGTGTAGGCATCGGTGAGTCCGGTGCCTCCGGTCAGCAGAAAATCATAATAGGTACTGGGTAGGAAGCCCGGCTCAATTTGCTGTGGTTTCGTGATGATGCCGGCGTCGATCAATTGCTCACCGTAAGCGAGTTCAGGACCGCCGGTGACAACAGGTGGAACACTGCCGTACAAGGTCTTCCCACCCGGATCGATTGAGTAGGTCCCTGTGTTGCTAGCCGAGGACTGCAACGACAGGGAATAGTTCGGACCGGGAGTCCCGTCCTGATTAACGATGCCTTTCGTGAAAAGGTTCGAAACGGTTTCTCCTGCTGTTTTCGGTTTAAAGGTCGCGAAAATGTGATCGAAGGTGCGGTTCTCGCCGATGATGATGATCACGTGTTTAATGGGACTCGCTGTGGGTGTTTGCTTGGCTGGGGTTTGAGCAACGGCCGGCGCTCCGAGGTTGGCAATCAGAGCGAACAAGCTCGTGCCAACCACTAGGTGCTGTCTGACTCTTACCAGGAAACTCGACGACATATTTTTCTCCTGAGACGTGCATCTTGAAACGTACGGAAGGGTACACGCCAAAGTAGTCGGCTCACGGTTAAGGGAGTGTGACGCAAACGTGAAATACAGATGAAAAAAAATCCACAGACTTTGGGCGTGTGAGCGCCGATTAGGAGTGAAATCTACAGCGGGAACCTGAACCAAGGTGAGAAGTGTAAAGTTCAGGTTAATAAATTTTCACAGCTTGCCAAAGTCTCTACTGCAGTTTCCGTAGGCCTAAGGCGAAGTTGCGAACAATGTAGACTGCAAGGATCCCAGTGCCAACCCTTCTCGGAATCCCGTTGGATGTGAACTCCTCTTATTTGCTAGGAGCGGCCAAGGCGCCAGCGAAGATTCGCGAAGCTTTGCATAGCGATGCTTCAAACAGTTGGACGGAACTCGGCGTCGATTTGGGCGCGGCGGGAGCGTTCGCCGACGCGGGTGATTTGCGCCTGAGCGATTCGCTAGAAAAAGTCCCGGAAGACTTTGCTGAGGTTGAGCGCGCAGTCGGAGCGCTGCTGGCGAAGAACGAGGCGCTGGTTTCGCTGGGCGGAGATCATTCGGTTACGTATCCGATTTTGAAGGCCTTCAGTCGTTATTATTCTGACCTGACAATCGTTCATTTCGACGCGCATCCAGATTTATATGATGAGTTCGAAGGCAGCCACGTTTCGCACGCTTGTCCGTTCGCGCGCATCATGGAAGAGCGGTTAGCGAAGCGGCTGGTGCAGTTGGGAATCCGGACGATGAACCGACACCAGCGCGAGCAGGCGGCGAGATTCGGCGTTGAAGTCGTGGAAATGAGAGCGCTTCCCGCCTACGACCGGCTAAAGATCCACGGGCCGGTTTATCTTTCCTTCGATATGGACGTCCTGGATGATCCGGCATTCGTGCCCGGTATCTCACACCGCGAGCCGGGCGGGATGACGGTGCGCGAAGCGATTGCTCATCTGCATGCGATTGAAGGGACCATCGTCGGGGCAGATGTGGTTGAGTACAATCCAGCGCAGGACGTTTCGGGGATGACGGCTACCGTTGCGGCGAAGATTGTGAAGGAGATTCTGGGGAAGATGATTGCGAGTTGAATGAGCAGGATCGCAGAAATCAGGGGAGCGAAACATGAACGATAACGGCCTCTTACAGGTTGCCAGTCGATATACCGTGGACGAAACCGTGGATCAGCTAAAAGCGATCCTCGCCGAGCGGGGGCTGCAGGTATTCGCATTGGTCGATCACAGCGGCGAGGCCGAGAAGGTAGGCATGAAGATGCGGCCCACCAAGTTGTTGATCTTCGGCAGTCCGAAGGGTGGGACGCCGGTGATGCTTGCCGCACCCTCCGTGGCCATCGATCTCCCGCTGAAGGCGCTGGTTGCGGAAGACGAAGCCGGAAAGGTTTGGATTTCCTACAATAGTCCTGAGTATTTGCAGCAGCGGCACGGCATTCCACAGGACTTGGTCAAGAATATCGCCGGGGTTGGAGCGTTGGTGGCGAAGGCTATGGAATAATGCTGCGGTCGTGTGGTGACCGGTAAGCGGAGGCGCTGTGGTGGAAGATTCCAATCGAGCCCGCGATCATCTGGCCAATGAGCGGACGTTTCTGGCGTGGGTGCGGACGAGTGTGGCGATCGTAGTATTTGGATTTGCCATCGGCCGTTTCGCCATTGCCATGCGGCAGCTGACCGAGTTTCAGGGGCGTGGCTCAAGAACGACCGGTTTTTCGGTGTGGATGGGAATGAGCGCGATTCTGGCCGGAGTAGTGATGGTCGGCGCCGGCCTGATGCGCTATCGAAAGACTCGGGCGCAACTGGACGAAGGCAAGTTTGAGCCTGCCGGATTCATTGTCGACCTTGTGACGATCCTCACAATGTTATTCGGGCTGGCGCTGGCAGGGTATTTAATTTATGTGGAGAAGAGCTTCGGGTAAGGCAGATTGCTGATCGTTGATTTCTGATTGCTGATTTACGGAGCGTTGTTCTTAACCTTCAATTAACAATCAACAATCAACAATCAAAAATCAAAAATCGATCATTCCATATGGCGAACGACCAGGAAAAAGAAGCGGCGGCGCGGGCTAGCTTGCGCTTCATCAAAGATGGTCAAGTAGTGGGCCTCGGAACGGGCTCCACGGCCGCGTACTTCATCCAGTTGCTGGGTGAGCGAGTGAAGGATGGACTCAAGATTCGCGGCATCCCTACTTCAGACCGATCGCGGGAAATGGCGTCGACCCTCGGCATACCGCTCACCACGCTCGATGAATGTCAGCAGATCGATGTCACCGTCGATGGCGCGGATGAGGTAGACGAGCAATTGCGGTTGATTAAAGGTGGTGGTGGGGCGCTGCTGCGGGAAAAAATCGTGGCGTCGGCAACCAGGCAATTGGTGATTGTGGCGGATGCGAGCAAAAGAGTTCCCGTGCTGGGAAAGTTTCCGCTGCCTGTGGAGGTGATCAAGTTCGCGCAGGCGCTGGTTGCGAAAAGGATTGAGGCTCTGGGCGCGGACGTGCAACTACGGCGAGACGCGAAGGGCAATCCTTATTTGACTGACGAGAACAACCATATTCTGGATTGCCGGTTCGGGCAGATTCCTGAAGCAGATCTGTTGGCACGGCGGCTCAGCGATATGCCGGGAGTTGTGGAGCACGGGTTGTTCATCGACATGGCCAGTGTGGTACTGGTCGCGCGCGGGAGCGAAATCGTTGAGCTCCGGGCTAAGGACAAGAGGTCTTAGGTCTTGGGTCTCAGGCTTGAGAATCGCCGCTAGTCGCCTCCCAAGACCTAGCACCTAAGACCCAAGACCGAGACCTGCAAGCTGAGACTAGGGAAACCGAGATACTCATGGCGGCCGGAAAAAAGACGCGGGGCCGGGATAAACCATCGCGGCGTCGCGCTCCGCGTTACCGGGTGCAGGCGCCTCTGGATGTGACCGTCTTGCGGTCGGGTATTCCAGATATCTTGCCGGGGCGGTCGCTCAATCTTGGGGAGCGCGGATTGGCTGCTATGCTGGCGGGAGAAGTGCTGCCAGGTGAGGCTGTGGGGCTGGAGATCCGGCTGCCTCAGGCAGATCCATTGCGCACGCGCGCACTAGTGCGCAATCAGGACAAGCTGCGCTGCGGGCTGGAATTTGTCGGGATCTCCGCGGAGCAGCAAGCCACGATCCGCGATTGGGTCAGTAAATCGAAAGCGCAACCCGAAGAAATCGTGCGGGCAAAGCCCGCGAGGCCCGGAGGAAAAGGTGCAGAACGGGGTGTGCCGGAGTGGGCTGATTCACAGCGAATAGTCTCTGGCGTTGCCCTACCGATGACAGCCCGGCGCCGACGGGGCTGGATCTTTTTGGTGAGTTCGGCTGCAATTCTGCTGGCGGTCTTGTTGTGGCGCTGGAATTCGGTGTGGAGTGACCTGGAGCGCGGTCTGCGCAGCGAAACAACAGTACCTCAGCCTCAAACTCACGTCTCAGCTGAGGCCATGGAAAAGCTGGTGATTCACCGAGTGGATCCGGATTATCCGGCTGCGGCGCGACCGATGAACCTGCAGGGTGTAATCGTGCTGGATGTCATTGTGGGAAGCGACGGCGCTGTCGCTGACGTGCATGCACTGAATGGGCCGGACGTGTTGGCGCGAGCCGCGGTTGACGCTCTGCGCTGGTGGCGCTTCGAGCCTTATCGCGTAAGTGGCCAGCCCGTTGTCGTAGAAACAACCGTGGCGGTAGAGTTCAAACCATAAGAGTGACTTGCGCGACCTCTCAGGGTCTGACGAAAGCCGTACGGTCGAAACTGGTCTTCACGTGCGGCCTTTGCGCAGGGCGGCGAGGACGATAATGCCGCTAACCGCAAAGGCCACCACAGCAGCCAGTGCTGCGATCAACATGACCGCAGCGTTCAGATGAACGACATCGGCGAAGACTGCTGCCACGGCGCAGGCCACGCCAATCCAATTCAGCCAGAGCGGTCCGCGTGCCGAGGACGCCTGGAGCGACGAAGGAACATCCGGCCGCAAGCGAAGTTGTAGAAGCAGCGCCGCCACGCCGATGGCCGCGACGACCACCAAAGCTACCGGGCTGAGAAACGCCCGCCGGCTTGTATAAATAACAACCAGCGCAAGGGCGACGAGCAGCAGACCGGCGGCAACTATGGCTGGCCGCCGCCGAGGTCCGGAGCCGAGGTTAGATGGGTTGTCAGGCACGGAAATCCGTCCCCAGCTTTATACAGGCGTCGCGTGGCCTTTTCAAATGGATTGCGAATGGGAACGGCTGTTTTCGACGTCCTCATCGCGTCTTAGCCGGATCGTGCCCGGCGGAATGAGCCACGATAGTACCCGTTTTCAGCTGTCCGGAACAGCCTTCATTCCCGCCAGCCATGCGGCGCGGCCCGGATCTCCGTGGTTGACGGCATACAGAACCAGTTCGACACGGGTCGAGATGCCCACCTTGTCGAAGATACGGAAGAGGTACTTCTTGACCGTGTGCTCGCTGAGATCGAGTTCTCGGGCGATGTTGCGATTGCTGAGGCCTTCGGCGACGAGCGCGACGACCTGCTCCTCGCGCGGGGTGAGAAGTTTCTGGCCGCGTGAATTCAGCACACTCAGCGACGGGGCCTCAGCGACCAAGTCGAGCAGGAAGCGCAGCTGTTCGGAATTGGCCCAGACCTGGCCGTCCGCGACTTGCTGAAATGCATCGGCAGAGCATCCGGAAATGCGTGTTGTCGATGCAGAATATCCCACGAGCACCGGAGCGGAAGGCATTGACCACAAGCTCGCGGTCGTACGACTCGACCAACAAAACCTTGGCGACGGCGGGCTGGGAGAGATGAACCTGACGCAACGCGGCCATTTGGCCTGCGACATCGATGGAGTGGTTCAACGAGAGCACGACGACTTTCGCGGGATTTGAGGCCACCGCCCTGAGAATAGAGGAGGTGTCGATAGGGCAGGTGGAGATTTTGAATTCGGAGCGGCGGCGCAAGGCGCTGGTGAGTAACTGCGCCTGCATGCGGTTGGAATCCGCGATGAGAACGGAGATTCCAAGCGAAGGAGCGGATGGCGGATTCATCAAACGGGATCCCCCGAATGAAACAAGTGGCGTCCTGATCTTAGGGTGCAAGCCAACCGCACTCAAGGACACATGTCACATAATTCGAGTGCCGCTCTCAAATCGGGACGAGAGCAAAGGACGCTGTGGGAAAACACAGAGAACATCTAGGAACTCTCGTTTTTTTCACCGCTTAGAACAGGGAATAGCGAAAAGGTACGGCTTTGTTTCCCTTCGAACTCCGAAACTCAAGAGCGAAGTGTGACTCAGAGAACATACAAGTCTACTTTTGTAG
>Ga0210394_10000673_pt1 | contig 65722 bp, 55 predicted proteins | sample IncBWC12MmetaG_FD_160121 | JGI IMG/M metagenome (GOLD analysis project Ga0210394, IMG submission 160121) | Forest soil microbial communities from Barre Woods Harvard Forest LTER site, Petersham, Massachusetts, United States - Inc-BW-C-12-M | ecosystem: Environmental > Terrestrial > Soil >...
GCGTGGCAAGGGCATTCACGTCCGGGCTGACGCCCAGACGCACCTTGGAAAAGATGACCATTGGCAATGTGCTCGACCCAGGACCTGCGACGAATTGTGATATCACCACATCATCCCACGATAACGTAAACGACAACAGCCAGCCCGACAGCAGCGCCGGCGCGATCAGCGGCAGCGTAATGCGCCTGAACACGGTCGCCGGCCGGGCCCCCAAGTCCAGCGCCGCCTCCTCCAGCGACTCATCGAAGCCGATCAGGCGCGCCTGCACGATCACTGCAACGTAGGACAGCGAAAAGCTGACGTGTGCGATCGTGATGGTGGTGACGCCGCGCCCGCGAGGCCAGCCGATCAGCTGCTCCATGGCCACGAACAGCAGCAGCAGCGACAGGCCGGTGATGATCTCCGGCAGCACCAGCGGCGCCGTAGTCAGTCCACCCAGCAGCGCGCGGCCGCGAAATTGTCCGAAGCGTGCCAGAGCGAACCCGGCCATGGTGCCCAGGATCACCGCGCCGGTAGCATTCATGATCGCAATCTTGAGCGACAGCAGGGCGGCATCCAGAATCTGCCGGTTCTGAAGCAGCTGCCCATACCACTTGAGTGTCGGCGAGTGCGCCGCGTCCCACACCGTCACCAGCCGCGACGCATTGAACGAGTACACGACCATCGACAGGATCGGCACGTACAGGAAGGCGAAGCCGAACGCCAGGATGGTCGGCAACAGCATCGTGTGTCGGCGTCTCACGCGCCGGCCCCAAGCTCGTGGCTGCGATAACGCTGAAAGATCAGGATCGGGCCCATCAATACGATCAGGATCACGATCGCGACCGCGCTCGCCACCGGCCAGTCGCGGTTCTCGAAAAACTCGTCCGACAGCACGCGGCCGATCATCAGCTGGTTTGCCGATCCCAGCAGTGTGGGAATGACGTATTCGCCGACCGCCGGGATGAACACCAGCATCGCCCCGGCCACCACGCCGGGTACCGACAGCGGAAAGGTAATGCGCACGAACGCCTTCCACGGGGCGGCTCCCAGATCAGCGGCCGCCTCCAGCAGCGTCGAGTCATGCTTTTCCAGATTCGCGTACAGCGGCAGGATCATGAACGGCAGATACGAATACACTATGCCGATGTAGACGGCGAAAGAGGTGTTGGCCATCTGGATCGGGGCATGGATCAGGTGCAGGGACAGCAGCAGGCCGTTGATGAGTCCGTCGTCCTTCAGCAGACCGATCCAGGCATAGATGCGCAGCAGGAACGAGGTCCAGAACGGCAGGATTATCAGCATCAGCAGCAGGCTGCGGCGCGCGGGCTCGGCGCGCGCGATCGCCAGTGCCATCGGGTAGCCGACCAACAGGCATATGAAAGTCGACACCGCAGCCACCTTGATCGAGTACAGGAACGAATCGAGGTACAGCGCGTCGGTGAACAGGAAATGATAATTCGCCAGGTGCAGCTTGATCGCCAGCATGCGCTCATGGGTCCACTCGATCATCGGCGCGTACGGCGGCATCGCCATCAGCACTTCCGAGAACGAGATCTTCAGCACGATCAGGAACGGCACCAGGAAGAACAGCAGCAGCCACAACATCGGCACCGCAGTCGCGACCGGCCGGCCGAGGTGCTCGACACTGAAATATCGCTGCAGCCGCTGGAGCATGCCGCGTTTCACACGCTGCCGACCACGGGACTGGAAGCCTCCCAGCTCAGATAGACGGAAGCATCGCGGACGAATTGCTCTTCCGGCTTGCGGCTGTTGTTGGCCACGGTCGCACGCACCTCGCGGCCCGATTCCAGACGCACCAGGAACACCGACCAGTCGCCCAGATAGGCGATTTCGCGAATCACGCCGTGTGCCCAGTTGTCGGTGTGCTGCTGCGCGACGCTCGACAAGGCGATTTTCTCTGGTCGCACCGCTACCCAGACCGGCGCATTCGGCGGCGCACTGATGCCGTGATCGATCAGCACCGTCGCCGGCAGCTCAGGACACTGCACCCGCACAAAATCCGGCTCGTCCTCCACCAGGCGGCCCTCGAACAGGTTCACCGAACCGATGAAGTCGGCGACGAAGCGGGTCTGCGGAAATTCATAGATCTGCCGTGGCGTACCGACCTGAACGATCTCGCCGTGATCCATGACCCCGATACGCGTGGCCAGCGTCATCGCCTCTTCCTGGTCATGTGTGACTACCACGAAGGTGACACCGAGTTGCTGCTGGATGTTGATCAGCTCGAACTGGGTGTGCTCGCGCAGCTTGCGGTCGAGGGCACCGAGCGGCTCATCGAGCAGCAGCAGTTTCGGCCGCTTGGCCAGCGCGCGCGCCAGCGCCACCCGCTGCCGCTGCCCGCCCGAGAGCTGATGCGGCTTGCGCTTCAGGTAAGGACCCATCTTGACGATATCGAGGATCTCACCGACACGTCGCGTGATCTCGCTCCTCGACAACCTTTCCTGCTCAAGTCCAAAGGCGACATTGCGTTCCACGCTCATATGCGGAAACAGCGCATACGACTGGAACATCATGTTCACCGGACGCCGGTATGGCGGTATCAGGGCCAGATCCTGGCCGTCGATCAGCAGCCGGCCAGAGCTCGGGGCTTCGAACCCGGCAAGCAGCCGCAGCAGTGTCGTCTTGCCGCAGCCCGATGCGCCCAGCAGGCAAAAGATTTCCCCACGCTCGACCGTCAGTGAAACATTATTGACCGCAACGAAATCGCCAAAGCGCTTGCTGACACTCTCGAGTTGCAGATAGCTCTGGCTTGAAGCCGTCACGAACGGTCCTTAGGAATGGATGGATTGTTCGGCCGGCTGCTTGCGTCAACGCCCGGTCTTGAAGCGTGTCCAGGTGCGGTTGAGCTCGCGTGTAAACGCCAGGCTGCGGGATGGATTCGGATACATATGAGCCTTCTGTGCCTCGCTCGGATACACCTCCCGATCGTTGTAGACCGCCGGATCGACCAGCTTGTAGCCGGCCGCGTTGCTGGTGGTGTAGTGCATCGTACTCGAATTCTTCGCCGCCACCTCGGGTCGTAGCATGTAATCGATGAACAGGTGAGCATTCCTCGGATGCGGCGCGTCGGCCGGGACCGCCAGCATGTCGAAGAACATGATCGCGCCTTCCTTGGCAATGTTGTACCTGATCTTGTAGGTCTTGCCGGCCTCGGTGGCGCGTGTGCGCGCCTGGCCGACGTCACCGCTCCAACCGAGTGCGAGGCAGATTTCGCCATTGGCCAGATCCTCGATGTACTTCGATGAATTGATGTAGCGCACGTAAGGTCGTATGGCGAGCAGCACTTTTTCCGCGGTCTGCAGGTCTTCCAGCGACTCGCCGTTCGGATTTCTGCCCAGGTACAGGAGCACCGTGGCGACAATTTCGTCGGGCGCGTCAAGAATCGAGACACCGCAGTTCTTGAAATTCCTGATGACATTCGGATCGTAAATCATCGCGAAGCTGTCCACCGGCGCGTTCGGCATCGCATTGGAGATTTGCGCCTCGTTGTAGCCAATCCCATCGGTGCCCCAGAGGTAGTTCACGCCGTACTGGTTGCCCGGATCGTGCACCTCGATGCGACGCGTGATATCGGGATCGAGATTCTTGAGATTTGGCAGCAACGACTTGTCGAGTTTCTGGAACACACCAGCCTGAATCTGCCGCTGCAGGAACGACGCCGATGGCACCACCACGTCGTAGCCGGTGTGGCCCGCCAGCAGTTTGGTCTCGAGTACTTCGTTGGAGTCGAAGACGTCGTAGTTGACTTTGATGCCGTACTCTTTCTCGAACGCCGGCAGGATCGTCGGATCGATGTAATCCGACCAGTTGTAGACGTTGACGACTTTATCGGCATCGGTGGCCGAGCCGCTGGCCGGGCTGCCGCCCGGCGCGCCGGGTTCGGGGGAGGTCGCCGCAGGCTGGCGGCCGCAGCCCGCGAACAGCAGCGCGGCGGCCAGCGCCACAGCCGTCCGACACCGGACCGTGGGTCGCGCCAGATGCTTCATCGTCCCTCCGTCACGCCGGAAATAATAACCCACGCCGGACAGGCGCACGCTAGACATTCAGCAACAGGTGCTCGCGCTCCCAGGAACTGATCACCTGCAGAAACACCTCGTGCTCGGCCTGCTTGACGATCGTATAGGCCGCCACGAACGGCTCGCCCAGGATCTGCAGCAGCGGCTCGCAGTCGCGCAGCCGGGCCAGCGCCTCGTCCAGCGACCGGGGTAATGAATACGGCATGTCGTGTGCGCTGCCGGTGACGGGTTCGGTCGGCTTCAGCCCCTCGGTCATGCCGAGGTAACCGCAGGCCAGCGAGGCGGCGATCGCGATATACGGGTTGGCGTCGGCGCCGCCGACCCGGTTCTCGATGCGCCGGGCCTCCGGCGCGGACATCGGTACCCTCAGGCCCGCGGTGCGATTGTCGTAGCCCCACTGCACGTTGATCGGCGCCGACAGATAGCGCGTCATGCGGCGGTAAGAGTTCACGTTGGAGCAGAACAGCGACATGGCCGCCGGGATGTAGCGCTGCAATCCGGCGATATGCGAGAAAAACAGCGCCGAGGGCGTACCGTCCGGATTGCTGAAAATGTTCTTGCGGGTCTTCTTGTCGATAATGCTCTGGTGAATGTGCATGGCGCTGCCGGGCTCCTTGGCATGCGGTTTAGCCATGAACGTGGCATACATCTTGTGCCGCAGCGCCGCCTCGCGCGCGGTGCGCTTGAACAGGAACGCCTGGTCGGCCAGATCGAGCGGCTCGCCGTGCAGCAGGTTGATTTCCATCTGCGCCGGGCCGTCCTCGTGGATCAGCGTATCGATCTCGATGTCCTGCGCTTCGCAGAAGGCGTAGATATCGTCAAACAGCGGATCAAATTCGTTGACCGCGGCGATGCTGTAGGACTGGCGGCCGGGCTCGGCGCGTCCGGAACGTCCCACCGGCGGCTTGAGCTGATAGTCGGCATCGATATTCGGTTCGATCAGGTAGAACTCGAGCTCCGGGGCAATGACCGCCTCCCAGCCGCGTTGCGCGTACAGGTCGAGCACGTGGCGCAACAGATGCCGCGGCGCCATCATTACCGGACGGCCGTCGGAGTAAAAGCAGTCGTGGATCACCTGCGCGGTTGGTTCCGCCGCCCACGGCACCACCCGCACCGTCTTCGGATCGGCCTTGAGCACGATGTCGATCTCGGCCGGACTCATGGCGGCGCTGGTGTCGGGCGGATAGTCCCCGGTAACGGTCTGCAGAAAGATGCTCTCGGGCAGTCGCATGCCCTCGTCCTCGGCGAATTTCTCCGCTGGCATGATCTTGCCGCGTGCGATACCGGCCATGTCGGGAATGATCGCTTCGACCTCAGAGATGCCGTGATCGCGAAAAAACTGCTGTATTTCGGTAGCCATAAATCACCTTCATTCTCGGTATCGCACTGTGCATCCAGCGAAGGATGCGGCGCGTTCATCTGCGTGCGCGGCACGCTGCGCCGAATTCGGCAAACAGCGCTCGCGAGAAATCATTGCCCGTGACCTGCCATTCCGGATGCCACTGCAGTGCCAGCGCGAACGCGCGCGCCTGCTCGACGCGAAATGCCTCGACGACGCCGTCGGGCGCACGCGCCTCGACCGCCAGCCCCTGCCCGAGCTCGCGCACGCCCTGACTGTGCAGGGAGTTGACGCTGATACGATCGGTCCCGGCCAGACGCCGCAGCATTCCGCCGGGCTCGAGAGTCACGTCATGCGCGGGGCCGTATTGCTGTTCGAGCGGTTGTTTCGGATTCTCGCGATGATCGAGGAAACCGGGCACGTCCTGCAGCTTCTGCCACAGCGAGCCGCCGAAGGCCACGTTGATCTCCTGGAACCCGCGGCAGATGCCGAGCACCGGCACGCCAGCGGCGACCGCCCGCGGAATCAACGGCAAGGTGGTGTCGTCGCGGTGCGGATCGTGCAGCGTGCCGCTGTCGCTGGGGTCGCCCCGATAGTGCCGCGGATCAACGTTCGACGCGCTGCCCATGAACAGCAACCCGTCGAGGGTATCGAACAGTTCCTCCAGGCTCAGCTCCCGGCCGATAGCCGGCACGATCAGCGGCAGCCCACCGGCCCCGTCCAGCACCGCCGCCAGGTACTTCTCACCGGCGAGGTGATACGCCTGCTGACCAAGCATGCGCCGGTCCGCCGGTATCCCAATCACAGGACGCTTCGAAGTCATGATGGCGTAATGCATCGGCTCAGCGCCTGTATGGATATACAGGATCTGCCGGCGCTCACCTTGGGTTGCGTGATGACCATTAGACCATAGCCTGCTGGGCGTCGCCGCGACTGGCAGCCTCCTGGCGTCGCAGGGGGTGTCTCTCTCAGAAGTCAAGCCATTGATCCGGCGTGGAATTTCTGGCATTAGAATAAGATGATCAGTACCGCTATGACGGATTACCTTGACACCTATTACGCCGCCACTGCGCGGGCGCCGCCGCTCACTGCAGCGCTGGCGGGAACGCACAGCGCCGACGTCTGTGTCGTCGGCGCCGGTATCGCAGGCTGTTCAGCCGCGCTCGGACTGGCTGAGCGCGGCTATCGCGTCGTGCTGCTGGAAGCGCAACGCATCGGCTGGGGCGCCTCGGGACGCAGTGGCGGCCAGGCCATCGTCGGCACGGCGGCGGAGCAGGCCGATCTCGAGCAGCTGCTGGGCATCGAGGACGCGCGCCGGGTGTGGGATGTGTCGCTGGCGGGCCTTGCATTGCTGCGACAGCGCATCGAGCGCTACCAGATCGACTGCAACTGGGTAGATGGCTGGATGCTGGCCGCGATCAAGCCGCGCCAATTGAAAGAGCTTCAGAGCTGGCAGGACGATCTGGCGCGGCGCTACGGCTATGCCAGCACGCGGCTGATGGACCGCAGTGAGCTGCGCTCGACGGTTGCCACTGAGCGCTACATCGGCGCGCTCTACGACAGCAACAGCGGCCATCTGCATCCGCTGCGCTACACGCTGGGACTGGCGCGCGCCGCGACCGAGGCCGGTGTCGAGATCCACGAAGCCAGTCGTGTGCTGAGCTTCAAGCGCCGTGACGGCCGGATTCGCGTCTACACCGTTACCGGCGCGCTCGACTGCGCCGAGCTGGTTCTGGCCGGCAATGCCTGGCTTGGCGACACCGCCCCGCCGCTGCAGCGCAAGCTGATGAGCATCGGCAGCTATGTCGTTGCGACCGAGCAGCTGGGCGAGGAGCGCGCGCGCCGCCTGATCGCCAACAACGCCGCGCTGTGCGACACCAACTGGATACTCGATTACTTTCGCCGCTCGAGCGACCACCGGCTGCTGTTCGGCGGCCGCGTCAACTACTCGCTGCTGAATGTGCGCGCCGTGGCGCCGGCCACCCGGGCGCGCATGGTCAAAGTTTTTCCGCAGCTGCGCGAAACGCGCATCGACTACGCCTGGGGATGCCTGCTCGACATCACGTTGAACCGCGCCCCGCATTTCGGCCGTCTGGAGCCGAACGTTTATTTCCTGCAGGGTTTCTCCGGTCACGGCATCGCGCTCGCCGGCATCGCCGGGCAACTGGTGGCGGAGGCGATCGCCGGCAGCGCTGAGCGTTTCGACGTCTTTGCACGCATTCCGCACCGCAATTTCCCGGGTGGCATGCTGCTGCGCCGCCCGGCACTGGCGCTTGCGATGCTATGGTACCGGCTGCGTGATCTGCTCTAAGCTATAGCGGTGAAGCACGTTCTCTTATATCTGGCTTGCCTTGCCTGCCTGACCGGCTGCGGCCTGGCAGGCACCGCCGCCACTAGCGCCACCGGTGCGTCCGCGGAGGTAGAGCAGGCGCGCCAGGCCAAGCAGATCGAGAACCGCGCGCAGCAGCAGGCGCAGGACGCGGTGCAACAGGATGCCGCACGGCGCGAGCAGGCCGAGAAGGACGCGCGCTGAGCCGCGCCATGACCGACACGCGCCGGCGCCTGGCGGTGCGCCGCTAGTTCTGCGCCGCCCCGATCTCGAAGCAGCAGTGAATGCGCGGATTGCGCTCGAAATCAAATGGCAGCGTCTGCGCCGAAATGTCCCTGACCTGCCAGCGCTGCGCGAGTGCCGGTTCCGGACGAAAACGCTGGGCGTTGGTCGAGAACAGCAGCAGGCCACCCGGCGCGAGCAGCTGCATGCACAGCTCGATCAGTTCGGGATGATCGCGCTGGACGTCGAGCACCCCCTGCATGCGCTTGGAATTGGAGAACGTCGGCGGATCGAGAAAGATCAGGTCGAATACCGGGGCGCCGTTCGCGCGCCGTTGCACTGCCTCGCGCAGCCACGCGAAGCAATCGGCACGCTCGAGCCGGTGCTGCGCGCAATCCAGGCCGTTGAGCTTGAAGTTCTGCGCCGCCCAGTCCAGATAGCTGTTCGAAAGGTCGACGCTGAGCGTGCTGCGCGCTCCGCCGCTGGCCGCATAGACCGTGGCGCTCGCCGTGTAGCAGAACAGATTCAGAAACCGCGCACCGCGCGCGCGCTCACGCAGTCGCGCGCGTGTCAGGCGCTGATCGAGAAACAGCCCGGTATCCAGGTAGTCATCCAGATTCACCAGAAACCTCAGGCCGCCCTCTTCGACCGTGAGTGTTCGCTGCTCCCCACTGGATGCCGGGGTGGCGGCGGCCGGGGTGGCCGGCTGGCGCTGGTATTGCTCTGAACCGCTCTGGCGCCGGCGCAGCCGCAGATGAATGCGCTCCGGCGGTATCTGCAGTACGCGCGGCAGGCTCGACAGCGCCTCGCGCCGCCGCCGCCGCGCCGCATCCACATCGACGCTCGCCGGCGCGGCATACTCCTGCACGTGCAGGTGCACCTCGTCGGTCGCCGCCGCCGCGTAGCGGTCGATCGCAAACGAATATTCCGGCATGTCGGCGTCGTACAGGCGGTAGCAGCTCACCTGCGCGCGCTGCGCCAGCCTGGCCAGGCGCTTGAGGTTCTTACCCAGGCGGTTGGCGAACATCTGCGCGCCGGGGCTGGCCGCAGCCTCGGCCTGCTGTTGCTGCCGCCGTACCTCGACATCTTCGGCGCCCGGCGCGCCCAGGTCGATGCGCAGCAGCCTGACGGCAATCGCCCCGTTCCACAGTTCGTGCACCCGATAGCTGCGCAGGCGCAGTTCGCGCGCGCTCTCTTGCCCGGCGCTCAATATCGCCGCATCCCAGCCGGCGAAGTGCTCGCGCAGATTGCGGCCAAGTTCGGCAAACACGCTGCGCGCCTGGGTGTCGTCCCCGAGCCGCTCGCCATAGGGCGGATTGGTGCAGATCAATCCGGGCGCATCGGTCAGCGGTCGCACGCTCGCGGCCGGGCGATGCTCAAAGCGGATCAGCGCCGTGACGCCCGCGCGCTGCGCATTCGCGGCGGCGATCGTGAGTGCGCGCTGATCGATATCGCTGCCGCGAATCACGCTGGCGACCGCGGGCAGCGCGCGCTCCCGGGCCTCGGTCTTCAGGTGCTGCCATAGCGCTGCGTCGTGCCCCTTCCAGCCGAGAAAACCGAAGTATTCACGCTGTAGTCCCGGTGCGCGCCGCGCGGCGATCATGGCGGCTTCGATTACCAGCGTGCCGGATCCGCACATAGGATCCAGGAACTCGGCGCTGCGCTCGGCGGCCTCAGGCCAGTGCGCGCGCAGCAGCACGCCGGCCGCCAGGTTCTCGCGCAGCGGGGCTTCGCCGGCCTCGGTGCGATAGCCGCGGCGATGCAAGCCCTCTCCGGCCAGGTCGAGCGACAGCGTCACATGCGTCCCGTTGGCGTGCGCATGCAGACGTACTGCCGGCCGTGACGGTTCCACGTCCGGCCGGGTGCCGGTGTCCTCGCGCAGGCGGTCGCAGATCCCGTCTTTCAGTCGCAGCGCGCCGTAATGGCTGTGGGTAATGGTCGGGTGGCTGCCGGTAAACTCGCAGGCGATGCTGCGCGCCGGGTCGATGTGCGCGCTCCAGTCGAAGGCTTGCACCCGGGCGTGGAACTGGTCGCTGTTCGCGGCTTCAAATTCGGTGAGTTGCAGCAGTACGCGACTCGCGGTACGCGACCACAGGCAGGCCCGATATCCGGTCTCGAGCGTGCCGCTAAAGATAACGCTCAGGCCGCGTTCGCGCGCATCCTGCGCGCCGCACGACGCAAGTTCACGCGCCAGCAGGTCTGCCAGGCCACGCGGCACCGTGGCGACGAAGGCATGCTCGGCAGCGCTCAAGCCAGATCGATCCAGGTGGTCTTGAGCTCGGTGTACTTATCGAAGGCGTGCAGCGACTTGTCGCGGCCGAAGCCCGACTGCTTGAACCCGCCAAATGGAACCGTGATGTCCTCGGCGTCGTAGCAATTGACATACACCACGCCGGCGCGCAGCGCGCGTGCGGCACGATGCGCGGTGGTGATGTCGCGCGTCCAGATCGCCGCGGCCAGGCCGTAACTGCTGTCATTGGCGATGTGCAGAGCCTGGTCCAGATCGCGGAAACTCAAGGTAGACAACACCGGCCCGAAGATCTCCTCGCGCGCAATGCGCATCTGCGGCTGCACCCCATCGAATATGGTCGGCTCGATGTAGTAGCCGCCGCTGCCCTGGCGCACGCGTTCGCCGCCGAGCGCAACCCGTGCGCCTTCGTTTCGGCCTGCGGCGATGTAGTCCATCACCCGCAGCGTCTGGCTCTCGTCCACCATCGCGCCGAGCGTGGTCTGCGGATCAAGCGGATCCCCGGGCGCCATGCTGCGGCCGATGCGGCTGATTTCCTGCAGCAGCGGCTCGCGTACCGATTCCTGCACCAGCAGTCGCGAACCGGCCGAGCACATCTCGCCCTGATTGAAGAAGATCGCCGCCGCCGCCGCCCGCGCGGCGCGCGCCAGATCCGGATAGTCCGCCATCACGATGTTCGGCGACTTGCCGCCGCACTCGAGTGATACGCGCTTGAGATTGGACTGCGCCGCGAACTGCATCACCGCCTTGCCGGTGGCCGTGGACCCGGTGAATGCGATGGCATCCACGTCCATGTGCGACGCCAGCGCCTTGCCGGCGGTCGGGCCATAGCCGGGCACGACATTGAACACGCCGGGCGGCAGCCCGGCTGCCAGCGCCAGTTCGCCCAGCCGGATTGCGCTGAGCGGCGACTTCTCCGAGGGCTTGAGCACCAGTGAATTGCCCGCGGCCAGCACCGGGCCGATCTTCCAGGCCGCCATCAGCATCGGGAAATTCCACGGCACGATCGCGCCCACCACACCCATTGGCTCGCGCGTCACCAGCGCCAGGCTCCCAGGTCCGGTCGGCGCCACCTGGTCATAGATCTTGTCGATCGCCTCGGCGTACCAGCGCAGGCAGCGCACCGTGGCGGCGACATCGACATTGATGCTGTCGCGAATCGGCTTGCCGACATCCAGGGTCTCGAGCAGCGCCAGCTCCAGCGTCGCCTGTTCTACCAGTTCGGCGAACCGTAACAGCACCCGCTTGCGCTCGGCCGGCGCTCGATCCGCCCAGTCGCGGCGCTCGAAGGCGGCGCGCGCTGCTGCCACTGCGGCATCGATATCCGGCGTGTCGCAGGCAGCCACCGCCGCCAGTACGCGCCCGTCGATCGGGCTGACACAATCGAAGGTAGCCCCGGAACTGGCAGGTTTGAGGGCGCCGTTGATCAGCGCCAGGCCTACCGGCCGTACGGCGCGTGAGCGCGCGTGCCAGCTCTGCGCGCTTCCCAGGTTTTGCGAATCGTTCATAGGGGCGCCAATCTGGCGCCGCGGTTACGGCCTGTCAATTGCAGGAATTCCGCCCATATCCTGCCCTGTTACATCGTGCATTTGCCATATGCCATGAACGTTCATCGGTAATTCACTGGAATGCAACGGAATTGTCATTCGAGAGCCCAAGACTAAGTACCCGGCTCCAGGACCCAACGAGGCTTGCATGCAGTCTGGCCCTCGACCGGCTATCCAGGTACGCACCGCTTTCATCTCCGACATTCACCTCGGTTCGCGCGATTGCCGCGCCGACCTGGTGCTCGACTTTCTGCATCGGGTCCAACCCGAGCAGCTGATCCTGGTAGGCGACATCATCGATATCTGGAGCCTGCGCCGCAGCTTCTACTGGCCGCAGTCACACAGCGACGTGCTGCGCACGATCCTCGGCAAGACCAAGTACGGCACGCGTGTGATCTACGTGCCCGGTAACCACGACGAGCAATTCCGCCAGGTCTGCGGCATCAGCTTCGGCAACCTGGAAATGCACCGCGAATACGTTCATGAAACCCTGCGCGGACAGCAACTGCTGGTGATGCACGGTGATGAATTCGACGGCGCGGTGCGATGCAATCGCTGGCTGCTCGCCCTCGGCTCCGGCCTGTATGACGTCGTGCTGGGAATGAACCGCGCGCTCAATGCGCTGCGGCATCGATTTGGTTACGGCTACTGGTCGCTGGCCGGTTACCTCAAGAGTCGGGTCGGCAATGCGATGAGCTACGTGCGCAGCTTCGAGGCTGCTGCCGCGCACGCCGCGCGCCGTCGCGGCCTGGATGGCATCGTCTGCGGCCATATCCATCGGCCCGAGATGGCCGACATCGGCGGCGTGCTCTACTGCAATGACGGCGACTGGGTCGACAGCTGCTCCGCGCTGGTTGAAACGCGCACCGGCGAGCTCGAGCTGTGGCATTGGACCGACGCCGATCGCGAGATGCCGCTGCCGCAGCGGGTGCGAACCGAGGCACGCGCCGCATAGCCTGCGCCACCCCGCAAGGCAAGTCTTTAATCAGCCGGTGGCAAGCCAAGCGATGCGCGCAGGCTCGAGCGCGCCTGTTGCAGCTCGCGTCGCACTGCCGGATCCTGCAGCAGCAGCTGAGCGCCCAGGGTGCCGGCAATTCGCCCGGCCTCAAGGTCGGTGGGAAAATGTGCGCCCACCACCATCCTCGAATGGTCGTAATCGCGGTTACGTGCAAACAGCGCCTCGCGCTTCTCGGGTACCATCTCGGCCAGCAGAATCGCGCAAATGGTGCCGAATGTGGCGTGACCGCTCGGATATGAAGAGTGCGCGATTTCGTCGGCGGGTTTTTCTTTCTCGGCCTTGACTTTTCCGCCCATGGCGATCTCGGGCGTCAGCTTCGATTGCGGCGCCATGTCGCCAAGGCGCTCCACCTCGGCGCTATAGGCGTACGGCCGGGCGCGTTTCCAGTACCGCTTCGCCGGTGCTGAAATCAACGCGCCTTTATGCGCCGACTGGTCCAGGAATTCGAGCAGCTTGGAATTGCTGTTCGACGTCAGGTCGTCGCCGAGCGCGTCCGAAAAACGTCCGCAACTCTGCTGCACGTCGGCCACCGCATGTAGCAGCGTGCCGTCGGCGTGCGCAGTGCGCTGCGCCTCGAGCACCGCCTGCAGGTCGGCCTGCTGCGCGGGCGAGTCCGGTGTTGGCGGCGGTGGCAACAGCGCGACGATATCAATCTGCGAGGCAAGCGGATAATGCGGTCCGCTCGCCGCAGCCGGCGACGCAGCCGGCGACGGCTGCGGCGCCCACACAACCATTATGGCGACGCAGACCCCTGGCAAGCCCCGGCGAACAATTTTCCTGGTCATCGGATCAGTCAAACTCCGTCATCAGTTGCGGACTGCGCCAGTGCTCATACATGCGCCCGATCTGCTCCGGAGTAACACGGCCCAGTGATAATTGCGGCAGTTTATCCAGCGCGAAGAATTCCACTGCACTGGTCTCTATGCTCGGGCTCGCCTCCCCTCCGATCAACTCGCAAATGAAGAAGAACTTGTAGATCGAATAGGGATGGCTGGCCGCCTGACGCTGTCGTCGGTAGTCCCAGACCGCGGCGAGCTTTACTGCCCGGGCCTGGAACCCGGATTCTTCCTGGATTTCACGCTCGACGCATTCCCTGGCCGATTGATTGACATCCCCCCAGCCACCCGGCAGCGTCCAGTAGCCATCGCTGATCTCCCGCACCAGCAGGATCCGGCCGCCGCGGAACACGGCTCCGCGCACGTCCACCTTGGGAGTCGGATAGCCGAGGTCCTGGTCGAACAGGGCGCTGATGCGCTCCACCGGCGCACCGGAGCCGGCCGCCAGCATCGCCACGGCAATCGCGCGCAGCCGCCGATAGCGCTCGACGTCATACCGGTCGTTCGAAAAAGTAAGGCCGGTCTGCGCGATGGCCTGCAGTTCTCTCGCCCACAGCAGCCATTTCGGATCATCCATCGCATCACCCTTGGCGTTCCCGCGACTGTAGCAGTAGAGTCATCGCCGGTACCAACCGCCGCGCGATTTCAGGAGCGACTATATGAAGCGAACCGCATCGGCTATCTGGTCGGGCGATCTCAAGAGCGGCCACGGGGCGCTCGCGACCCACAGCGGTGTGCTCAAGGATACTCCGTACAGTTTTGCAACGCGGTTCGAGGGCGCGCAGGGCACCAACCCGGAGGAACTGATTGCCGCGGCCCACGCCGGCTGCTTCACGATGGCGCTGTCCGCAACTCTCGGCAAAGCGGGATTCACGCCAAAGCGCCTGGCGACGCAGGCCACCGTATCGCTGGAACTGGTCGGCGGCAACTTCAGCATTACCAGCGTGCATCTCGAGAACGAGGCCTGGGTGCCCGGCATCAGTGCGGAAAAATTCGCGCAGATCGCGGCCGATGCCAAGGCCAACTGTCCGGTCTCGCGCCTGCTGCGTGCCGAGATTTCGCTGCACGCCAAACTGGAACCCGGCGAAGGCCATTGAGGCCGTTAGCGCCGCAGATGTTCCTGGTGCGCGCAGAACCATTCGTAGGTGGAAGCCAGCCCCGCGGCGAGCGTGATTTTTGGCTGCCAGCCCAGCGCGCTCAGCCGCGAGGTGTCGAGCAGCTTGCGCGGCGTGCCGTCGGGCTTTGATCGATCGAAGCGTACCTCGCCCTTGAATCCGACCGTGTCGGCAACCAGCTGCGCCAGCTCGGCGATGCTGACGTCCTTGCCCCAGCCGACGTTGAGCGGGGCCTCATCGCTATACTTCTGCATCAGGAAAACGCAGGCATCGGCCAGGTCATCCACATGCAGGAATTCGCGCCGCGGCGTGCCGCTGCCCCAGACTTCAACCGCGGCGGCCATTTTCAGCTTGGCCTCGTGGTATTTGCGGATCAGCGCCGGCAGCACGTGCGAGTCAACCAGGCTGAAATTGTCGCCGGGGCCGTACAGGTTGGTCGGCATGGCGCAGATGGCGTCGAAACTGAACTCGCGGCGATAGGCCTGGCACATTTTCAGGCCGGCGATTTTCGCAATCGCGTACCACTGGTTGGTGGGTTCGAGTGCCCCGGTGAGCAGGCTGTCCTCCGGCATCGGCTGCGGCGCGAGTCGCGGATAGATACAGCTCGAACCCAGAAACAGCAGCTTGCGCGTGCCAAAGCGCTGCGCCGCGTCGATGATGTTGGTCTGTATCTGCAGGTTATCGCGCAGGAACTGTGCCGGGTGGCTGCGATTGGCCTCGATGCCGCCCACCTTTGCTGCCGCCAGGAACACGTACTGCGGCCGGTGCTCGGCGAAGAAACGCTCGACATCGGCTTGCCGCCGCAGATCGAGCTCCCGGTGCGTGCGCAGCAGCAGATGTTTCGCCCCGTCGGCACGCAGGCGGCGTGCGATCGCGGAACCTACCAGTCCGTTGTGCCCGGAAACATAGATGGGGGAGTCATACATTAGCCGCCATTATCACCCGTGGCCGCAGGCTCGATCGCCTCAACCGCTGCCGATGCTCCCCAGGTAGTCGCTCTTGCCGAGCTTGACGCCGCCGTGGCGCAGGATGCCGTAGACCATCGCGCTGTGAAAATAGACATTCGGCAGCACGAACGACTGCAGGTAGTCCCAGCCGCTGGTGAAATTCAGCGTGCTGTTCGGGAATTTCAACACCACGGCGCGGCTCTCGGCGCCCTCGAGCTGGCGCGGCTCGAAGCCCTTGACGAACACCAGGGTCTTGTCGATGCGCTGCTTGAGCTCGGCAAAGCTCGCCTCGGTATCCTCGTACTTTGGCGCCTCGACGCCGGCCAGACGCGCCATGCAGCCCTTGGCGGTATCGGACACGACCTGCACCTGGCGCGTGAACGCGAACATGTTCGGATACAGCCGCATTCCGAGCAGCACCGCCGGATCCAGCTTCTCGCTTTCCGCATGCAGCCGGCCCTTTTCCACGATAGCCGCCACGTTGCTGAGTGCGCGGGACAGGACCGGGACCGAGGCATCATGGATAGACAGGCTCATGCTGGAAACCCCCTTGCTCACTGTTCGCACGCGCGGCGCGCGTGACCTGGGGGGTATCCTGAGTCAGAACGATACGGGCACGCAAGCCTGGATGGTTATCCTCCAATCTGAGCTCGCTGCCGTGCAGTCGTGCCACCGCGTCGACCAGGCTTAGTCCCAGACCGACCCCGGGAGTACAGCGGCTCGCGTCACCGCGATAGAAGCGCTCGACCGCCTTGGGCTTCTCGTTTTCCGGAATGCCCGGTCCGCTGTCGGCCACGACAATCTCCACGCTGCCAGCATCGGCACCGCGCCGCACCGCGACCGCAATGGTGCCCTGGTCCGGCGTGTATTTGACAGCGTTGTCAATGAGGTTGCCGAGCGCCTGCGCGAGCAGCACCGGATCGCCGCGAATCGGGGCCGGCCCGCTGCTCTCGAGCGTCAGGCTCGAGCCCCTGAGCTCCGCGGCTGGCTGATAAAAATCCACCGCAGCAGCGGCGACCGCGGCCAGGTCCACCGGCACGAAGCCGGAGCGGCGCAAGCCGCTGTCGATCTCCGACAGCCGCAGCAGCGCATTGAAGATACGGATCACCCGATCGACGTCCGCCACCGCCGCATCGATCTCGGCAAAGGTTTGCTCGGTGGATGGCCTGGTCAGCGCCAGCTCCTCCAGCCGCGAGCGCAGTTCCGCCAGCGGCGTGCGCAGATCGTGTGCGATCGAATTGGAAACATTGCGTATGCCATGAATCAGCTGTTCGATCTGATCGAGCATGCCGTTGATGGTCTGCGACAGTGTGTTGAGTTCATCACCGCTTTGATGCGTCGGCAGTCGGTGACTCAAATCTCCCTGGATAATCGCCGACACTGTCCGGCGGATACCATCGATGCGTGCCATCAACGCCCGCCGGATCAGGATGCCGCCGACCGTGCCGAGCACCGACAGGATCGCGACCGCGCCTGCCAGCGCGTACCAGAAGCGCCGCTCCAGCGGCGCATAGCGCGCGGTATCGCGACCCACGAGTAGATGATAGCCACCGGGCAGCGTCGCGTGCACCACGGCAACATCCGTAATGCCGTTGCCCAGGTCGAGCTTGACGGTATAGGTCCCGGGATCTGCCGGGACGGTGGCGGGCCACGCAGCCAGGTTGCCGGCCATCACATTGAGGGCGGGATCGGCCAGCAAAAGCTGGCGCTCGCCGGCAATCTGCATGCCGACGCGGGTATTGATATAGCTGACCAGCCCGTGCGCGCCTTCGCGTCGAAACACCTCGGTCAGCCGCAGTGCGTCGGATTGCAGGATCTCGTTGCGCCCCTCCTGGATCGTCACGCGCCAGGCGTACCACAGCGGCGCGGCAAACAGCCCCAGCGCCGCCAGCCCGAGGCCGATGTAGCCGACCGCGAGCGTCAGGGCGGAGGAGCGCAGAAACTTCATGGCATGCACCGCTCAGTCATGCGAGGTCAGCGTATAGCCGGCATTACGTACCGTGCGCAGCAGCGGCCGCTCGAAGTCGGCATCGATCTTCTGTCGCAGCTTGCTGATGTGTACGTCGACCACATTGGTCTGCGGGTCGAAGTGATAGTCCCAGACATTCTCGAGCAGCATGGTGCGCGTCACCACCTGGTCGGCGTGGCGCATCAGATACTCGAGCAGCTTGAATTCGCGCGGCTGCAGCGTAAGGCTGCGATCGCCGCGCGTGACCTTGCGCGTCAGCAGGTCCACCCGCAGGTCAGCCACCTCGAGTTTGGTCTGCGCATTTTCACCCTGGGCGCGGCGCGTCAGCGCATCGATACGCGCCAGCAGCTCGCCGAACGCGAATGGCTTGGTCAGGTAGTCATCGCCGCCGGCGCGCAGCCCGCGGATGCGCTCGTCTACTTCCGACAATGCACTCAGGATCAGGATTGGCGTGCGCTTACCCGACTTGCGCAGTGCTTCGATGATCGCCAGTCCGTCGATTTCCCCGGGCAGCATGCGATCCATGATGATGACGTCGTACGGTTCGCTGGCGGCGAGAAACATGCCGTCGCGGCCGTTCGCCGCGTGATCGGCGGTGTGACCGGCTTCCTGCAGACCCTTGACCACGAATTGGGTCACGCGTTCATTGTCTTCGACCAGCAGGACTTTCATGAGGCTCCCTGCACCAGCGGCTGGCCTGGTGCACCGGCCGTCCGGGCGGCACGCGCATGGCGCCTCTGACCGGTGAACTGATCCAGATACAGATAGATCACCGGGGTCGTGAACAGTGTCAAGGCCTGGCTCAGGATCAGGCCACCGACCATGGTGTATCCGAGCGGCTGTCGCAACTCCGAACCGGTGCCACGCTCGAGCATCAGCGGCAGCGCGCCGAGCAGCGCCGCCATGGTGGTCATCATGATCGGACGGAAACGCAGCAGGCAGGCCTGTCGGATCGAGGCCTCCGGGGACAGATGCTGCTCGCGTTCGGCCTGCAGCGCAAAGTCCACCATCATGATGCCGTTTTTCTTGACGATGCCGATCAGCAGGATGATGCCGATCAGCGCAATCACCGACAGATCGAAGTGAAACACCATCAGCACCAGCAGCGCTCCGACCCCGGCTGAAGGCAGGGTCGACAGGATGGTCAATGGGTGAATGTAACTCTCATACAGCATGCCGAGGATGATATAGACCACGACCAGGGCCGCCAGGATCAGATACGGCTGGGTCTTGAGCGAACTCTGAAACGCCTGCGCCGTACCCTGGAAGCTCCCGGCAACCGTGGATGGCATGCGGATTGATGCCGCCGCCTTGTTGATGGCATCGACCGCGTCACCGAGCGCCACCCCCGGCCCGAGGTTGAACGACAGCGTGACCGCCGGAAACTGGCCCTGATGATTGATCGACAGGAAGGTCACGTGCTGCGTATCGAACCTGACGAATGTTGACAACGGTATCATCTGGCCGCTGGCCGGCGATTTGACGTAGATTCTCGACAGCGTCTGCGGGTCGGCCTGCAGCGACGGGGTGATCTCCAGGATCACGTGATAGGCGTTGAGCTGCGTGAAATACTGCGTCACCTGGCGCTGCCCGAAGGCATCGTCCAGGGTCTGATCGATCAGCGATGGCTGGATGCCGAAACGCGCGGCCTGGTCGCGATCGATGGTCAGCGACAGCATCGAGCTGCCGGTCTGCTGATCCGACGCCGCATCGCGCAGCATCGGCAGCTTCTGCAGCTGCGCCAGCAGCTTCGGCGCCCATTCGTTGAGTTCGTTCAGATCCGCATCCTGCAGCGTGTACTGGTACTGGGTGCGCGCCAGTCGGCCGCCGACGTTGAGATCCTGCGCGGCCTGCAGAAACAGGGTGGCACCCGGCACGTGCGCGATCTCGCGGCGTAGCCGGGCGATGACCTGATCGGCGCTGGCCGAGCGCTGATCACGCGGCTTGAGGCCTATCGCCACGAAACCGTTGTTGATCGAGCGTTGCCCGCCGATCGCGGTGGCCCAGCTCTGCACATCCGGATCGCGCGCCAGCACGTCGGTCAGCAGGTGCTCGCGCCGGACCATCTCGCCGAAGGAGATATCCTGCGGAGCATCCGACAGGCCGACGATGATGCCGGTGTCCTGCTGCGGAAAGAACCCCTTCGGTATCAGCACGTAAAGCACCACGGTGAGCGCCATGGTGGCGACGAACGTGATGAGGGTAACGCGCTGGTGGCGCAGCACGAAGTCCAGGCCACGCGTATAGAGTGCCAGCATGCGGTCGAACCCCGCCTCGATCGCAAGATAGAACCGGCCGTGCCTGACCTGCTTTTCATTGCGCAGGAACAGCGCGCACATGGTTGGCGATAGCGTCAGGGCGACAAACGCCGACACTGCAATCGTCATCGTGACCGTGACCGCGAATTCGCGGAACAGCCGGCCGACGATGCCGCCCATCAGCAGCAGCGGAATGAATACCGCCACCAGCGATATGCTGATCGACAGGATGGTGAAGCCGATCTCGCGCGAACCCTTGAGCGTCGCCTCCATCGGCGACAGGCCGTCCTCGATATGCCGGTAGATGTTCTCCAGCATCACGATCGCATCGTCGACCACGAAGCCGACCGCGATCGTCAGTGCCATCAGCGACAGGTTGTCCAGGCTGTAGCCAACGACATACATCAATGCCGCAGTCCCCAGCAGCGACAGCGGCACGGTGACGCCGGGTATGATCGTGGCCCACGCGGTGCGCAGGAACAGGAAGATCACCATGACCACCAGCGCGATCGTCAGCACCAGCGTGAATTCCACGTCATGCACCGAGGCCTTGATGGTCGTGGTCCGGTCCACCACCTGATCGACCTTGATCGATGGCGGCACCGACTGCAGTACCGTCGGCAGCAGGCTCTGCACGTTCGCGGCAGCGTCGATGACATTGGCGCCGGCCTGCTTGTAGATCAGCAGCAGGATGCCGGGCTTGTTGTTCTGCCAGCCGAGCAGCTGGTTGTTCTCCGCGGCATCCACCGCGATGCCGATATCGCGCACCCGCACCGGCGCGCCGTTCTTATAGGCCACCACCACATCGTTCCAGGGTGCAGCCTTGAGCAACTGGTCGTTGTCGTAGATCGCGAAACTGTGCAGATCGCCGTTGATCGAGCCCTTGGGCGCATTGACGGTGGCCTGGCCGATCACGCCGGCCACATCTTCGAGCTGGATACCCAGAGCGGCGATCTTGGCCGGATCGACCTGCACCCGTATCGCCGGCTTCTGTTGCCCGCCGATCGCCACCTGCGCGACCCCGGGAACCTGCGACAGCCGCTGCGCAATCACGTTTTCGCAGTAGTCATCGACGGTGGTGAGCGGCAGTACGTCGGAATGCACGGCGAGGATCAGTATCGGCGAATCGGCCGGATTGACCTTTTTATATGCGGGCGGGCTCGGCAGATTCTTCGGCAGCTGGCCGCCGGCCGCATCGATGGCCGACTGGATGTCCTGCGCGGCGCCATTGATGCTGCGATCAAGTCCGAACTGCAGCGTGATCTGCGCGGTGCCGAGCACGCTGGTGGAGGTCATCTGCGACACTCCGGGAATCTGCGCGAACTGATATTCCAGCGGCGTCGCCACCGATGAGGCCATGGTTTCCGGGCTCGCCCCGGGCAGCTGCGCGGTCACGACGATGGTCGGAAAATCCACTTGCGGCAGCGGTGCCACCGGCAACAGCGGCCAGGCCACGATGCCGAGCAGCAGAATGCCCCCCATCAGCAGCGAGGTGGCAATCGGCCGCCGGACGAAGGGCTCGGAGATGCTCATTGCGTCAGGCGGTGTGCGACCTTGGGCGTTTGAGTGCCGGCATCCTGAGTGGGCGTGTCGGCGGCCTGCGATGCCTGCCCTTGAGGAGCTGCCGGCGCCGCGGTCGCGGCCAGTGTGCGCACCGGCGCGCCGGGCTGCAGCCGGTATTGATTGCTGGTCACGACGCGCTCGCCTGACTGCAGGCCGTCGGTGACGACCGTGACACCCTCGGTGTCTTCCGCCGTCTTGATCGGCCTCGCCTCGACCGTGGAATCGGCTTTGACGACATAGGCGAACAAGCCCTCGGGCCCACGCTCGACCGCGACGGTCGGCAACGTCACGACGTCACGCCGCTGCTGCAGCAGCACCCGCACGTTGACGAACTGTCCCGGCCAGAGCGCATTGCGCAGGTTCGCAAACGTCGCCTTCAGGCGCACCGTGCCGGTGGAAGGATCGATCTCGTTGTCGATCAGGGTAAGCGTACCGGTATCGAGCTGCGTGCGATCATCGCGCGATAAAGCCGCCACGCCGACTTGGCCCGCAGCCAGCGCCTGGTTGATCTGCGGCACCGCGTCCTCGGGCAGCGTGAACACGATCGAGATCGGCTGGATCTGCGTCACCACCACGATGCCGGTGGTGTCGGCGGCATGCACGATATTGCCGGGATCGACCAGGCGAATGCCGGTGCGTCCCGAGAACGGCGCGGTGATGCTCGCGTACGCCAGTTGCGTGCGCGCATTGTCGATCGTCGCGCGGTCCACCTGAAGTTGCGCCTGCAGCTGCGCCACCAGCGCCTGCTGCGCGTCGAGCACCTGCTTGCTGGTCAGGTTCTGAGGCGCCAGCACCTGATAGCGTTCCAGATCGCGCTTGGCACTCTCCAGCTGCGCGGCGTCCTTGGCCTGGGTACCGCTGGCCTGGTCGAGCGCGGCCTGCAGCGGACGCGGATCGATCTGCGCCAGCAGATCGCCCTTCTTGACCAGCTGACCCTCGACGAAGCCGACGCGCTGCAACTCGCCGTCGACGCGCGCGGTGATCTTCGCGGTATAAAAGGCCTGCACGTTACCAAGGCCCTCCAGATATACCGGCACATCGCGCCGCGTCGTCACGGCCGTCTCGACCGCGACGGCGGCCGGCCCGTGGGCCGACCCTTGTGATTTGGCCGGCGTGCGCGACACCCATAGCCAGCCGATCACGAGCAGCAAGGCCGCGCCGACGCCGAGCAACACGCGCCGATGCCGCGTGCCGGGCATGTTGCCGGATTCCGGGTCGCTTGAACCGATCATTCCGCCACCTGTGATTGCCGCCAGCCGCCGCCGAGGGCGCGATAAAGGTCTACCAGAGACTGCAGGTGCTGGTATTTAACCTGCACCAGGGTGTCCTGTGCGGTGAACAATGCGGTCTCGGTATTCAACACCGTCAGCACGTTGGTGGTACCGGCCTGCATCTGCAGTTGCGAAAACTCGAACGCGCGACGCGCCTTGTCGACCGCCTCCTGCTGGCGCAGTTCCTGCTCCGAAGTCTGCTGCACGGCCACCAGCGCATCCTCGACGTTGCCGAGCGCGGTCAGGACGGTCTTATGATAATCCGATAGCAGTTCGGCATAGCGCGCCCGAGAATACTCGACCTGACCGCGGCGCGCACCGGCATCGAAGATGCTTTCACTGACGGCGGCAGTGAGCGCAAACACGCGGCTCTGCGGCAACAGCAGCGTACCCAGGGCGCTGCTCGCATAGCCGCCGCTGGCCGTCAGGTCGATGCTAGGAAAATAGGCCGCCCGCGCCACGCCGATATCGGCATTGGCCGCCTTCAGCAGCGCCTCGGCCTGCGCCACATCGGGGCGCCGCGCCAGCAGCTCGGACGGCAGCCCTGCGGCGATCGGCGGCGATGTGAGCTGCTCAAGGCTGCCGCCGCCGAGGTCGATGGACTCCGGCATCTGGCCGACCAGGATCGCGAGCGCGTCGATATTCTGCTGCAGCTGCTGCGCCAGCGGCGGAATGGACGCGTTCAGCGTCGCCACGGTGGTCGCCTGCTGCGCGACATCCAGTGCGGTGGCCGTGCCCACGCTTTGCTCGAGCTCCAGGCCGCTCAGGACATGCTGCGCATTGGCCAGATCGTCGCGCGCGACTTGCAGCCGATCGTGTTGTTCGAGCACTTCGAAGTAGGTCATCGCCACGCTGGTGATCACCGTGAGCGCGACGGTTTCGCGGTCGTAGCGGCTCGCCTGGGCAGCGAACAGCGCCGCATTGCGGGTTTCGCGATTCTTACCCCAGAAATCCAGCTCGTAGCTGGCCGTCAGTTGCGGCGAATACTGGTCGAAAGTGACCGCTGGGCCGCCAGTGACGGTGCGCTGACGCTGGCGGCTCGCGCTGGCGCTGCCATCGAGCGTCGGAAGCAGAGCGGCGCCGGCGATGCGCGCCTGCGCATCCGCTTCACGTATCCGCGCGACCGCCGCGGCGATGTCATCGTTACTGGACTGTGCGCGCGCAATATAATCGTTGAGCTGCGCCGAGCCGAAACCTTGCCACCAGTCGGCCGCAGGCCAGTCTGCGCTTACGCTACCCGGCATATTCTGCCAGGCCACAGGCGTTGCCACCGCGGGATGGCGATAGGCCGGCGCGACGCTGCAGGCGCCAGCACCCAATGCCAGACTTAAAAGCAGGCAGGCACGGAATACCCGCGCGCCCGAGGATTGCGCTGTCACGCACAGCAGCATACGGGCGGACCGGTTAAGTCCATATGGCCGGAACATTAAACTGCATTAATCCCCCCAGCAAACGCGGACTTAGCTCACGCTTACAGATGGTTCAGGGCTGATTCTGCAGCCGCCGCCTGCTCCACCCGGCGCAGCAGGCGTTCGAGCCGGACGACCTCGCGGCGGCCGATCCCGCCAAGAAGTTGTGCTTCGTACGCCAGTGCCAGCGGCACGATCCGATCGTACAGGCGTCGGCCGGCGGTAGTCAGCATCAGCCGATGCGAGCGTCCGTCCTCGACGTTGGGCAATCTCTTCACCAGGCGCCGGCGCAGCAGCGCCTGCGCCGCGCGCATTACCGTCACCTTGTCCATGATCGTGCGGCCGCACAGCATCTGCTGCGTCAGCGCGCCTTCATCTGCCAACACCGCCAGCAGGCGCCACTGTGGGTTCTTGATGCCGAACTGGTGCTCATAGGCCCGGGCGATCAGCCGCGACACCGCATTCGATGCGACCGACAGCCGATACGGCAGGTAATCCTGCAGCCGCAGCTTTCCGGCGCCACTACTCGGCATCGCCCTGGGCTCCCGGGGCGGCGCGTACAAACGCCTCCAGCCGCATGCAGTGCTGGTAGATACGCCAGATGGTCGGGAATGGCTCGAGCGGGCAGTTCACCCGCTGCGCATTGAACACCTGCGGTATCAGACAGCAATCGGCCATTGTCGGCGCATCCCCGTAGCAGCAGGCCCCGGCGGTTCCGCCCTGCACCAGCACGCGCTCGAGCGCGCTGAACCCGAGCGCGATCCAGTGGCGCGACCATTCGGCGCGCCGCTCCTCATCGATCGCGAGCGGCTGCTTCAGATAGCGCATCACCCGCGTGTTGTTGAGCGGATGAATGTCGCAGGCTATGGCGAGTGCCAGCGCGCGCACCGTGGCGCGCGCCACGGCATCGCGCGGCAGCAGCGCCGGGGTGGGATGCGTCTCGTCCAGATACTCGATGATCGCGAGCGACTGCGTCAGCGTGAACGCAGCATCCTCCAGCACCGGTACCAGCCGCGCCGGATTGCGTTCGCCGAAGCCCGCGCTGTGCTGCTCACCGCCGCCGCGCAGCAGGTGCACCGGTACCGCCTCGTACGGCAGCTCCTTGTAATTGAGCGCGATGCGCACCCGAAAGGCGGCCGAGCTGCGATAGTAGGTGTACAGCCTGAGCATTGGGATCACCGCCTCAATGGCGGGCGCCGAGCACCCGTCCGATCAGCTCGCCAAATCCGACGCGCGCGGCGCCGGCGCGCTCGCACCAGCCGCGCATGATCACCGCGTCGCCGTCTTCCAGAAAGTGACGCGTCTCGCCGTCGGGCAACGTCAGCGCTCGCTTGCCGCCGACCGACAACTCCAGCATCGAACCGGCTTCAGCGGCTTGCGGACCGGACTGCGTGCCGGTGCCGAGCAAGTCTCCGGGCCGCAGGTTGCAGCCGTTGATCGTGTGGTGCGCCAGCATCTGCGCAATGTTCCAGTAGGCGTGCCTGAAATTGGTGTGCGATAGTCGGCAGGGCTTCTGGCCGGCGCGGCGCATGGCCTCGGATTGCAACCACACCTCGAGTTGCAGGTCGATGGCGCCGCGCGCGCGCAGCTCGGTCGAATCCAGGTACGGTAGCGGTTGCGGATCATCCTCGGGCCGCATCCAGGGGACGCGGAACGGCTGCAGCGCTTCCCACGTCACGATCCACGGCGAAATAGTGGTGGCGAAGTTCTTGCCTAGAAACGGCCCGAGCGGCTGGTACTCCCAGGCCTGCAGATCGCGCGCCGACCAGTCGTTCAGCAGGCACAGCCCGAACACATTCGACTCGGCGGCCTCGATGCCAATCGCACTTCCCGGCTCGTTGCCGGCGCCGATGAACACGCCGAGCTCGAGTTCGTAGTCCAGTCGCCGGCTGGGAGCCAGCGTCGGTGCGCCGGCGGCAGTCTCGGAGCCGCCTGTGAATATCTGCCCAGACGGCCGCGGAAACTGCTGGCCGGAGATCGCGATCGAGGAGCAGCGGCCGTGATAGGCGATCGGCATCCACTTGTAGTTGGGCAACAGCGGATTGTCTGGACGAAACAGACGACCGACCGCGGTCGCGTGATATATCGAAGTATAGAAATCGGTGTAGTCGCCGATGCGCGCCGGTAGCGCATATTGCGCCTCGGCCTGTGGCAGCAGGCACGATGTCAGCGCCGCACGCTGTGTCGAGCCCGAGCGCAGGGCGCGCGACAACTCCAGGCGCAGCGCCGCCCAGGCCGCAGGTCCTGCCGCCATGAACTCGTTCAGCACCGGCTGCGCCACAGCGGCAGGCACGCCGAGCACCCCCGCCTTCAGCGCGGCCGCCAGATCCAGAACCTGATCCCCTATGGCGACGCCGCCGCGAAACGCCTCGCTGCTGCCGGCCCGGCGGAACACGCCCAGCGGCAGATTCTGTATCGTGAAATCCGTATCGGCGGCGTTAGCGGAGGCGACCCAGCTCTGCAGCCGCGGATCGTGGGTCTCATTCAGCGCCATGGCGGCTCACCGGCGGCGCCTTCAGCGCTGCCGCGGATTGAAGTGTTTTGCCAGCCCGTGCCAGCATTCCAGATAGTCGCTCTGCAGCAGCGCGGACTCGAGCGCGAAGCGGGTCGGGCGGATGACGCAGCGTGTCTCGAACATGAAGGCCATGGTGCCGGAAATGCGCTCGGGATGCGTGGTGTCCGCAGCGCTGGCAGTATCGAATGTCGCCGCGTCCGGACCGTGCCCGCTCATGCAGTTGTGCAGTGAGGCGCCTCCAGGCAGAAAGCCCTCCGCCTTGGCATCGTAGCTACCCTCGATCAGGCCCATGAATTCGCTGGCGACATTGCGGTGGAACCACGGCGGACGAAAGGTATGCTCCATCGCCAGCCAGCGCGGCGGAAAGATCACGAAATCGATGGCGTCGACTCCCGGCGTGTCGCTGACCGATTGCAGCACCAGGAAGATCGATGGATCCGGATGGTCGTAGCTGATCGAGCCGATGGTGTTGAAGCGGCGCAGGTCGTACTTGTAGGGCGCCAGATTACCGCGCCACGCCACTACATCGAACGGCGAATGATCCATGTTGGCGCTCCACAGCCGGCCCATGAATTTTGCCACCAATTGATGCGGCTGATCGCGATCCTCGTACCACGCCACCGCTGTACGAAAGTCGCGCTCGCAGGCCAGCCCGTTGGAACCGATCGGTCCGAGGTCCGGCAACCGAAACGCGGCACCGAAGTTTTCACACACATAACCGCGCGCGGCCTGCTCGCCGAGCTCGACGCGAAAGCGCAGGCCGCGCGGTATCACCGCGATCTCCTGCGGCTCCACCGCCAGCCGCCCGAGCTCGGTGGTAATCAGCAGCCGCCCGTGCTGCGGCACGAGCAGCAGTTCGCCGTCAGCACTGTAGAACGCGCGCTGCGTCATCGAACGATTCGCGGCATAGACGTGGATCGCGCATCCGCTCTGTGCGTGTGCATCGCCATTGCCGCCCAGGGTCACCAGGCCGTCGATAAAATCGGTCGGCTGATCCGGTATCGGCATTGGGTCCCAGCGCATCTGGTTCGGCGGCGCGCTCACACCGGAGAAATCCCCGCTGATGAATCGCTGCTCGAGCGGCTGAAACCGGCCATGGGTTACTGCCGGCCGGATCCGATAGAGCCAGCTGTGTCGATTGAGACTGCGAGGCGCGGTAAATGCGGTACCGGACAGCTGCTCGGCATACAGGCCGTACGGGCAGCGCTGCGGCGAGTTGTGCTGCGGCAACGCACCGGCCAATGCCTCGCTGGAAAAATGATTGCCGAACCCGGTCAGGTAGCTCAGCTCGTGGTGCACGCGTGCACCGGTTTTCGCGTCCGCGCCCGCGCCCAGCCGCGGTTCCACGGTGCTGTTCATGGCACCTTCCCCGCGCCCGGATCGAGCGACAGCACCCCGCGTCGCACCTGATCGAGTTCCAGCGATTCGAACAGGGCCTTGAAGTTGCCTTCCCCGAAGCCCTCGTTGCCCTTGCGTTGAATGATCTCGAAGAAGCACGGGCCGACCACGTTCTGCGTGAAGATCTGCAGCAGCAGGCCCTGCCCCTGGGTCGGCGCACCGTCCACCAGGATGCGCCGCTCTCGCAGCCGCTCCAGGTCCTCGCCATGCCCGGCAACCCGCTGCCCGAGCGCCTCATAATAAGAGTCGGGCGTGTCCTGAAACTTCACGCCCTGCCCGCGCATCCGCTCCACGCTCGCGTAGATGTCATCGGTCCCGAGGGCCACATGCTGGATACCCTCGCCCTTGTAGTCGTGCAGGAATTCCTCGATCTGTGACTTGTCATCCTGGCTCTCGTTGAGCGGTATACGGATCTTGCCGTCTGGACTGGTCATCGCCTTGGAGAACAGGCCGGTGGCCTTGCCCTCGATGTCGAAATAACGGATCTCGCGGAAGTTGAACACCCGCTGGTAGAAGTCCGCCCAGGTCGTCATGTTGCCGCGGCTGACGTTGTGCGTCAGATGATCGATATAGGTGAGTCCGGCGCTATTGGACTGTTCGCTGGCAGCGGCACCCGGAATAGCAACGAAATCCACGTCGTAGATTTCCTGCGCGCCGTAGCGATCGACGAGGTAAAGATAGGAGCCGCCGATGCCTTCGATCACCGGAATGTTCAGTTCCATAGGTCCGATCGATCCTTTGGCCTCGGTCGCCCCGCGCTCGACTGCAAGCCGCAATGCCGCAGCAGCATCGCGCACACGAAACGCCATGGCATTGATCGACGGCCCGTGAGCTCCGCGAAATTCCGCCGCCTGGCCGCGCGGCTCCATGTTGAGGATGAAATCGATATCCCCCTGCTTGTAGCGCAGCACATGCTTGGAGCGATGGCGCGACACGGCGGTGAAGCCCATGGCTTCGAACTGCCTGCCGAGTGCGATTGGATCCGGGCTGGTGAATTCGACGAATTCGAAGCCGTCGGTACCTAGTGGATTGTCGTGCAGATCCTGGCCCATGGATCACCCCCGTGACCGTGGAGCCGCCGGCTCCAGTTGCCGGCGATTATACACTGGTTTCATTTGTTACTATCAGCCGTCGATCGGCAGGCCGGCATTCTTTACAACCGAACGCAGCAGGAAGCTCGAGTCCACCCGCGCCACTCCCGGCAGCTTGGTCAGGACCTTGCTGTGCAGGCGCTCGAAGTCGGCCGCGTCGCGCGCCACCACCCGCAGCACGTAGTCCGACTCGCCGGTGGTCAGGTCGCACTCGGTGACTTCCGGCACCGCCTGCACCGCCTGCTCGAACGCACCCAGATCCCGATCGGTCTGCCCCTTGAGGGTGATTCGAATGATGAAACCGACCGTGATGCCGACCTTGGGCGGATTGAGCATCGCGGTGTAGCGCTCGATGACGCCGGCTTGTTCCAGCAGGCGCACCCTGCGCAGGCACGCCGATTCCGACAGCCCGACGCTGGCCGCAAGCGCGGCATTGGACTGCTTGGCGTCCCGCTGAAGCTCGCGGAGAATCTTGCGGTCTGAGCGATCCAGTTGCATGTCTGTTTAACATACAGCATTATTTCGCAAGAATCTGCCATTTTTGCATCATATTGCGGCTCATTTCGCAATCGTCTGCCATGCCGACGGTTCACAATGGTGGAACGATCGGACCTGCAGCATGGCCACCGGGAGACAAGCATGAAAATCGGCGTTCCCAAGGAAATAAAGATCCACGAGTACCGTGTCGGGTTGGTGCCGGCAGCGGTGCGCGAGCTCACCGCCGGCGGTCACCAGGTACTGGTGCAGACCGGCGCCGGCGCCGGCATCGACTGCAGCGACGAGGACTACCGCAATGCCGGTGCGCGCATCGCCGCCTCTGCCGAAGTGCTGTTCAACGATTCGCAGATGATCGTCAAGGTCAAGGAGCCGCAGCTGGGCGAATGCGCGCGCCTGCGGCGCGATCAGCTGCTGTTCACTTACCTGCATCTGGCGGCGGATCGTCCGCAAGCCGAGGCGCTGATCAAATCGCAATGCGTGGCGATCGCCTACGAGACCGTGACCGCTGCCGACGGCTCGCTGCCGCTGCTGATGCCGATGAGCGAGGTGGCCGGACGCATGTCCATTCAGGTCGGGGCGCACTACCTGCAGCAGGGCAACGGCGGCCGCGGCGTGCTGTTGGGTGGCGTGCCCGGCGTGACGCCGGCCAGCGTAGTCGTGATCGGAGCCGGCGTCGCCGGCACCAACGCCATCGAGATGGCGCACGGTCTGCGCGCCAATGTCACTGCAATCGATCGTTCGATTCGCCGCCTGCGCGAACTGGATCGCCAGTTCAATGGCGGCGTGCGCACGCTGTTTTCGACCGCCGACACCATCGAGCGCGCCGTCGCCGATGCCGATCTGGTGATCGGTTCGGTATTATTGCCGGGCGCCGCCGCGCCGAAAGTGGTAACGGCGGCGATGATCAAGCGCATGCGGCCCGGCTCGGTGGTGGTCGACATCGCCATCGACCAGGGCGGCTGCTTTCAGACCAGCCGACCCACGACACATGCAGCGCCGACCTATGTGGTCGACGGCGTTATTCACTATTGCGTCACCAACATGCCCGGCGCTCTGCCGCGCACGTCCGCGTTCGCACTCAACAACGCGACGCTGCCGTACGTGAAGGCGCTGGCGGACAAGGGCTGGGAGCGCGCCACGGCGGACGACGCCGGACTGGCCGCCGGCCTTAACATCGTTCACGGCGCGGTGGTGCATCCGGCGGTGGCGCACGAGCTCGGGTTGGCTGTGGCCGCGTGATTCAGCGGGAAAAAAAGGAGCGGCGCCCGTTACCTTGCAAGTTCGGCGCAGTGATGCGGGGGTTGCACCTTTCAGGCCGAGCAGGAACTTCGATCAACAAGGCCGTCGCCGCCGCTCCACTGGAAAGCAGGCAAAAGTAAGTATATCCGCAGCTCGAGTACGCAACCAACGATCGTTTCGCTGCACTCCCACCAGCCGATGCCACCTAGCCGACGCCACCTAGCCGACGCCACCCTGGCACAGGTACTTCAGGTCGAGATATTCGTCGATCCCGTATTGTGAACCTTCGCGCCCCATCCCGGACTGCTTCACACCGCCAAACGGCGCTACGGCGGTGCTGATCATTCCGGTGTTGATACCGACTATACCGCACTCGAGCGCACTCGAAACACGCCACACCCGGCCGACGTCGCGCGCATAAAAATACGCTGCCAGGCCGAATTCTGTATCGTTCGCCATACAAATCGCGTCTGCCTCGTGTGTAAAGCGAAACAATGGCGCAACAGGTCCGAATACTTCCTCTCGCGCGAGGCGCATGCTCCCGCGTACGTCGGCCAGCACCGTGGGCTCATAATAGGTGCGTCCGAGGGCGTGCCGGCGGCCACCGATGATCACGCGTGCGCCCTGACCCACGGCATCACCCACCAGTTCCTCGACTTTGGATAGCGCCGGCATGTCGATCAGTGGTCCCTGCTCGACCCCGGCATCCATGCCGTTACCCACCTTGAGTTTCGCCACCGCGGCGGCCAGCTTTTTTGCGAAAACCTCGTAGATCCCGTCCTGAACCAGCAGTCGATTCGCACACACGCAGGTCTGGCCGGTATTGCGGTACTTCGACACCATCGCCCCTTCGACCGCGGCGTCGATGTCGGCATCGTCGAACACGATGAACGGCGCATTGCCGCCGAGCTCGAGCGACATGCGCTTCAACGTCGGCACGCACTGCGCGGCCAGCGTGCGGCCGGTCTCGGTCGAGCCGGTGAAACTGAATTTGCGCACGATCGGATTTCTGGTGAGTTCGCCGCCGATCGCGCGTGCATCGCCGGTGACGACACTGCACACACCGGCCGGCACACCGGCGCGCGCAGCGAGTTCGGCCATCGCTAGCGCGGAAAGCGGTGTCTGCAGCGCCGGCTTGACTATGATGGTGCAGCCGGCCGCCAGTGCCGGCCCCACTTTCCGGGTGATCATGGCCGCCGGGAAATTCCACGGCGTGATCGCGGCGCACACGCCGACCGGTTCGCGCAGCACGATGATGCGCTTGTCGGCCCAGGGCGAAGCAAGGACGTCGCCGTCGATGCGCCGCGCCTGCTCGGCAAACCACTCGATGAAGGACGCCGCGTAGCCGATTTCCCCGCGCGACTCCGTCAACGGCTTGCCCTGCTCGCTGGTCATCAGGCAGGCGAGGTCCTCCTGATTCGCCAGCATCAGCTCGTACCATCGCCGCAGCAAGCGCGCGCGATTCTCGCCAGTCCTGGCGCGCCAGGGGCCGAATGCACGGTTGGCCGCTTCGATGGCGCGAAGCGTTTCGGCCGCTCCCGCATAGGGCACCGTCGACAGCAGATCTCCGGTTGCCGGATTGCGCACCTCGCGCACGGCGCCGCTGTCGGCCCCGACCCATTGACCGTCGATGAAACACTGGCTCTTGAGCAGGCTCGAGTCTTTGAGATGCATGATTATTCCTGGGGCCATTGCGGGACGCGGTGAATGATACCGCCGGTGTCGGCCCGCCTGGTACGCTGAGGCGATGAATCTTCGCCGGACACCGGCCAGGGCCGCGCTTAGGTCATAATGTCACGCAGTCGCCCTTTCAAGAGCGCGCTCATGAACGAAAATTCGAGCAGCCGGCAACCAGCTCCGACAAGCGCCGCGCAGGGCGGCCGTCGCCGCCTGATCCTGCCGCACCCGATCGCGGACCTCGGCCGCGTACACCCGGAACTCGAACGCGACATGATGGCGCGGCTAGGCCCTGACTGCGTATTCATGATGGGCGACAACCCGGTATTGCCGAAGATGCCGGAGAAGCCGCAGCTGATGGATTTCTTCAATCTTCGGTTCACCGCATTCACGCGCGACCACCTGCTGCAAAGTGCCATGCTGGCGCTGAGATCCGGACTGGAAGAAAAGGTGGTGCTCGCCTGCCTGCTGCACGACATAGCCAATGGAGCCCTGATACGCACCGATCACGGCTACTGGGGCGCGCAGCTGATCGAGCCCTACGTCAGCGAGGAAATCAGCTGGGCGGTTCGCTATCACCAGGCGCTGCGCTTCTTCCCGGACGAGTCGGTCGGATATGAATATCCGCAAGCCTACCGCGAATTCTTCGGACCCGAGTACCAGCCTTCGGCGTATGTATGGGAGGCGTACGAACAGGCCAGGAACCATCGCTGGTACATGACCGCGAGATTGATCACGCTGAACGACGCCTATGCGTTTGATCCCAACGTAGTGGTCGACCCGGAGGAATTCACCGATGTGATCGGCCGGCACTTCAGGCAGCCCGCCGCGGGACTGGGCTTTGACAATTCGCCGGTGGCCCACATGTGGCGCACGATGATATGGCCCAACAATCTGCTATGACTCACGCGGCATTCGCACCCATGGCGGGCGTCGGCCGCGAGGTGTATCGATCGTGAGTGCTCGCCTGCATGCCGGCATCGTCGGCGGCGGCCGCGGCGCCTTCATCGGCTCGGTGCATCGCATCGCGGCCGAACTGGATGCACAGGCACTCGTGGTCGCCGGTGCAATGTCGGCCGATCCGCAGAACGCGCGCGACAGCGCGGCGGCGTGGAACCTCGCGCGCTGCTATGAATCCTACCTCGACATGGCGCGCGCCGAGGCGGCGCGTCAGGACGGCATCGATTTTGTCATCATCGCTACCCCGAACCACCTGCACCTGCCGATGGCCAGGGCATTTCTCGAGGCCGGCATTCATGTGATCTGCGACAAGCCGTTGACCGCGACACTGGCGGAGGCCGAGCAGTTGCTGCAGCTGGTGCGGCGAAGCAAGGCGTTGTTCGCGCTGACCCACAACTACACCGGCTATCCGGCCGTGCGTCAGGCACGGGCAATGATGCGCGACGGACTGATCGGCGAGGTACGCAAAGTACTGGTCGAGTACCAGCAGGATTGGCTGATGGAAGCCGTGGAGCACAGCGGCAACAAGCAGGCCGTCTGGCGCACCGATCCGGCGCGCGCCGGGCCGAGCGGCTGCCTGGGAGACATCGGCACGCACGCGGAAAATCTGCTGCAGTTCGTTACCGGCCTTTCGATTCGCGCGCTGTGCGCCGACCTGACCAGCTTTGTCCAGGGGCGGCGGCTGGAGGATGACGCCAACCTGCTGCTGCGGCTGGAGGGCGGCGCCAAGGGCATGATGGTGTGCTCGCAGGTCGCCTGCGGCGAGGAGAACAACCTGGCTATTCGTATCTATGGCACCAGGGCCGGGCTCGAATGGCATCAGCAGGAGCCCAATACGCTGCTGCACAAGCCCGCCGGCGAACCCTGGCGCCTGCTGCGCGCAGCCCATGGTTATCTGGATGCCAGCGCCCAGGCTTCGACGCGCACCCCGGCCGGCCATCCGGAGGGCTATCTGGAGGCGTTCGCAAACATCTACCGCGCTTTTATCGCCGACGTCCTGCAGCTGCGGACGGGTCAGGCGCCGCGCGGCGGTTACCCGACCGCGCAGGATGGCGTTCGCGGGCTGCGTTTCGTCGCCGCAGCGCTGGAAAGCGCAAAGCGCGGCTCGCAGTGGGTCGAGGTCTAGACGTCGGCGACCGGTTTCGCCCTGTGCGTGTACCAGGCCAGCGCGATCGCTGTCACGCTGCCGATAACGGCGATCGGCAGCAGGTCGGTCAGTAGCTGCGAGTAACCATGGCCCGCTGCCTTGAGCAGGCCGGCAAGCTTGGGACCTGCGATGGAACCGATGCGACCGACCGCAACCGCGGCGCCGACACCCATGCCGCGAATGGCGGTCGGATAGCACGCGGGCGCTATGGCGTACAGGAATGATTGCGCCGCCAGAACCGCGCATCCCAGTGCGAACACGATCAGTACGGTTGGGCCCGGCGCGGCGGGCGCGCGGCTGAGCAGCAGGATAAGCGCCGGCAACGCCACGAATGTCGCGACGATGCCTGCATGCCGCAGCCGGCCTTCGAGCACCTGGCCCATCAGCAGTGCTGCGAATCCGCCGCCGACATTAAACGCTATCTGTGCCGCTGCCGCTTGCGGCTTGCTCATTCCATTGTCGACCAGCAGCGTCGGCAGCCAGCTCAACAGCAGATACAGCGTCAGCAGGCCCAGAAAGAAGCTGATCCACAGCAGCAGTGTCGGAATCGCGCGCCCAGCCGTCAGTATCGCGACGACGCTTGAGCCTCCGGAGCCGGCGGCACTGGCGCCACCCGCACTGCCGCCTTGCGCACGGCCCGCCATCGCCTTCTCGGCGCGCACGCGCTCAAATGCCGGCGATTCGCGTAACTTCGCCAGCATGATCGGCGCGATGATCAGCGGCGCCACGCCGCCGGCGATGAATATCAAACGCCAATGCGAGGCTGCAATCGACATGCTGATCAGGCTGGCGACCGCGCCGCCGAATGGCGCACCGCTGTAGGCAAGCGCGACGTTAGCGCTGCGCCGGTCCGGCGCGCTGCACTCGTTGACCAGCGCGATGAGATTCGGCAATGCGCCGCCGAGACCTAATCCGGTCAGTAGCCGCGCCCAGTAGAGCATCTGCATGTCCAGGGACAGTGCGGTGAGCAGCGAAAACAAGCCGAACAGGACTATCGAGGTGAGCACTACGCGTTTGCGGCCGATCGAATCCGACACCCACCCGCCGATCAGAGCTCCAAAGAGCAGTCCAGTGGTACTGGCACTGAAGAAATTGCCGAGCTGCCCGGGGCTTGGTTTGAACTCCGGAATGATGCCGCCGGCCGCAACACCGGCTGCCTGCAGGTCGATACCCTCGCAGAAAACTGCCAGCACGCAACAGACGATCGTTGCGACCGCGAGCCCGGGGCGGTCGCGATTGCCAGGCTGCACAGACTTAGGCAACCTTACGGGTTGTTCTTTTCGAGTTCGTAGTCCTTGACGCTGCCGCAATCGGGACCGAGCCACTTGCCTTCCATGGTGCTGTTCACCGTCATGGTCTTCGCGCCATGAGAAATGAGCGAATTGACGGTTCCCGAGACGTGATCGGAACTGACAATCCGGAAGTGCACGTCGGTGGATTGCTTGCCATCCTCACTGGCGCACTCGCGGTGCGACTCGAATTCGCTGGGCGTATTCGTCACCAGCGTCACCTGGCAGTTCTTGCGCTGATCGCTGGCGGCGTTGAAGCCGTGCGAGCGCTTCTCGGCGGTCATGCATTCCTTGAAGATGCGAGGTTGCGCCCCACGGGCGATCGCCGCCTGCATTGCCGCTTCAAATTTGGCGCGTTGCTCGGGCGGCAGTTTCGCCAGCTGCTCATCGGTAATCGGCAGGTTGCCGTTGACCTGGGGGTGCGTGGCAACCTCCCACAGTCCCAGCCTGACATTGAGCTGCGGCGTATCCGCGGCATGCGCCAGCGCCATGGCTGCCCCGCCGGCGCCGAGTGCCCACAGAATCACCCATTCCTTGCTCGCCATGGCCGTCCTCCGATATTGTGCGTTGACCGATGCCCGTCGCAGACGGCGACATATTACTCGCTCTGGTGTTAATCGAAAGAAGCCCGTTAGTGCCGATACCATGGCAATCTTGCGGCCTCACGCGGCAGCGCTTGTCGAGCGATAGCGGCATTTTCGTGAACCTGCGGATACCGCATCTACTGTGGGTCGCGTTGCTGTTCGCAACACTGTGCTCGGCGACGCTGCTGCTGAGCGCCTGCAGCGGCATCGAGCGTCGCCAGGATGGGCAGTCGCAACGTGATCGCTATCTGCGATATGCCGGAGCGCCAATCGATCGTTTCACCTACCTCGGCCGCTATGACAGTTGGCAGGCGCTCAGCCGCAACCAGCTGGTCGTCTGGACCTCAATGAACGACGCCTACCTGCTGACGGTCGCGGATGTCTGTACCGGCCTGCAGTTCGCCCAGCGCATCGGCGTCAGTTCAACCGGCGGTACCGTGAGCCGGCTGGAAGCGGTCAGCTTTGACCACCAGAGGTGCCCGATCAGCGAGATCCGGCCGGTGGACTACCGCAACATGAGACGAGATGCGGCTCGCAATAGCGATGCGACCAGCGATGCCAGGTGACAGCGGACCAGTCCTGGGCTCGCCTCAGCGGTTTTCCGGGACGTAGCCGTAGCCGAGTATCTCGATCATCACCACCCGTCCACTCTCGAAACGCACCCGGCGCATCAGCTGAGACGGGCCGAAGTTGTACAGCCATAACTCCACCGGAACCTCGATCAGCGTGTTGCCGGCTGAGACCGGGACGCCGTTCACCCACGCCATTGACTGGACAAATGCCGTGCTGCGCTCGATGTCGGAGGGATTGCCGCATTTGGCTATTACCTGATCGCGGGTATCACCGGTGCCGACCAGAGTGGTTCCGCATTGCAACGAGTCGGCGTGCACGACACCGCCGGCCATCGACACAAGCAGCAGCAAGAGCAGGCGATGCATAGCGCGGCAAACCCTAGCCCGATTCCATTCGAGTGGCAATGAAAACCGGCAGCGCGAAGCCGCGCGCTCATTGTTTCTGTGCGACCACCGCCTCACTGAAGCCGTCGGCGCGCCGCACATGCCCGTTCCAGTCCCGCTGGCGACCATGGCATAGCTGAGCTGCGAATCATCCGGCTACCGTGGCGTCGCTGTCACCGTTGCCCCTACATTCGACAGGAGAGATGCGATGCTATATCAGATATCTAGCGCCCGCCCGGCCTGGCGCTGTGTCGCGACTGCGGTCCTGGCAATGACCGCCCTGACCCCATTCGCAACCGCATTGGCCGCCGCGCCGACAGTGGATGCGGTGCCGCAGGTCGTAGTGAAGTTCGCCGATCTGGACGTGGCGACTGATTCCGGCGCCGCCACCCTGCTGCGGCGTATCGAAGCTGCAGCAGAGCAAATCTGCGGCAGTCCACGTGGAATGCAGCCCCTGGATCGATTGGTGCGTGTGCAGCAATGCAATGCGCAGGCCATCGCGCGCGCCGTCACCGACGTAGGGGCACCGAAAGTCACGCTGGTCTATCGCGCCCGATATCAGCCTACCAGCATGGGCTAGGATAAGGAGTCCGATCCGCTTGTCGCTTTGGCCGCGCGGCGCTCGTTGCAGCAGCGGGTGCGCGCGGCGGCGCAGCCGACACGCAAGCGCGGTCGCGCTTTTGGCTCGGCACGCACATCCACTGACTGGCGCCGGCGACGCTATGTTCTGCGCTTATTCCCGTCGAAGAATCGCGCAACGCGCTGCTTTGCATCCGGTGCCAAACCCTCGTTCTTGAACAGCTCCAATGCGTGTGCGTCACGAAGACTCAGCCCATCGCTCTCGATCAGTGCGCGCTTGTTCACCTGGTTCGCGTACCATGAATTGGCGAGGACATCCCTGCAGAGTGCAGCCAACTCTGTCTCGAATCGCTCGTCCGCGAAGCACAGATTGACCAGTTGCATTGCCTGCGCCTCGCTCCCGGAGTAGCTGCGGCAAGTGAGCATCATCTCAGTCGCCTTGGCGCGTCCCACACGATGCGGCAGTCGTAAGCTCAAGCCCCAGATCGGGGTCAGACCCCAGTGCGCGTAGGCATCGCTAAAGTGCGCCGACTCACCCGCAATGATGAGGTCGGCCGCGAGGGCCAACTCCAGCGCTCCAGTGGAGCAGTGACCCTGCACCGCGGAAATGACCGGTTGCGGCAGATTGGCGATCTTGTCGATCACTTCCGAGTGGTAATGGGGTTTGGCACCGGCCCGCACGTACTCCAGGACTTCGGCCATGTCGTATCCGGACGAGAAATTGCCGCCAGCACCACGCAGCACCACGAGGCCGATATCCCGGGTCTGGCGCGCGATCGCCTCCACATGTTCATCCAGAGCCTCGAACACGTCTTTGGTCAGGGCATTCAGTTTCTCCGGCCGATTCAGCGTCAGGATCGCGGCACCGTGCTTGTTTTCGCGAAGGACGAGACTATTCATGGTGTATTTCCTGAAGGCCGATTCCACCAGCCACCGCCCAGGGCCTGAAATAAACCGGCCGTGTCGGCATATCGGTTGGCGCGCGCCTGGACCAGTGCCAGCTCAGACTGCTGATAACTCTGTTCCGCATTGAGCACTGCGACGAAGCTGATCGTTCCGAGCTCATGCTGACGGCGCGCGAGATCCAAGGTCGACCTGGCGGCCTGATCGGCCTCGAGAGTCGCCCGCAGCGCATCGGCGTCCGCCTGCAGGGCGCGCAACGTGTCGGCTACGTTCTGACAGGCGAGGACAACCGCTGCGCGATATTGCGCGGCGGCCTGATCGAGCGCGGCATCCGCGGCCCTATGCCTGTGCAACAACGCCCCCGCATCGAACAGGGTCTGGGTCAGTGACGCGCCGAGGTTCCAGAAGCCAGTGTAGGGCCCGAACAGATCGCCCAGTGTCAGCGCGCTGGAGCCAAGGTTGGCGTCGATCTGAAATTGCGGCAGCATGTTGGCGAGCGCTACCCCGGCCTCGGCCGAGGCGACATGCAGGTTCGCTTCCGCCTGGCGCACGTCGGGGCGCTGCTCGACCAGTTTCGACGGCAGGCTGACGGGCAGGTCGCTCGGCAATGTCAGATCATCCATGCGAAAGGTCTGCTCCGGCTCCTCGGACGGCAACTGCCCCAGCAGCGCCGTCAGGGCATCGCGCGCCTGACCCAACTGCTTCTGCAACGGCGGCAGCGTTGCGACCGTTTGCGCCTCGATCGCCTGTTGGGCCAGCAGGTCGAGATCGCTCGCGGTACCAAGCGCGCGCTGCCGTTTCACGGTTTCGGTCAACTGATGCTGCAACTGCAATAGACGCTCGGTCGCTGCAATCTGATCGCGCAGGGAGGCTTCCTGCACCGCGGTGACCACGACGTTGCTGCTCAAAGTCAGGTAGGTTGCTTCGAGTTGGAAACGGCCCGCTTCCACTTGCGCCGTGGCAGCTTCGACCGAACGGCGCGTGGCGCCGAACACATCGGGCAGATAGCTGAGGCTTAGCTGGGCCGTATAGAGACTGTAGTAGGGATTCGACTGCGGCAGGCTGGTCGGATTGGCCAGGGTGTCGAGCGGATTGCGGGCGCGGGTCGCGCTGAAGCTTCCCTGCACCAGGGGCAGGAAGCTGGTTCGCTGGGCCAGGTAGAGTTCATGCGCTTGGCGCAATGCCGCTGCGGCCGCGGCAGCATTCGGATTGGCCTTCAATGCCTGCTCGACCAGCGTGTTGAGCTGCGGCGACTGAAACAGCGTCCACCATTCGCCAGGGATGTCCAAATCGGCGACAAAGCGCTGCGAGTTGCCGTCGGCGCCAGGGGACGAGACGGTCTCTCGCGGCACGGATGCGCTGCCATACCCTGCCGCGGTGGGCGGCGCGGGCGATTTGAAATTCGGGCCAACGGCGCAGGCGCCAAGGCTTGCAACCAATACGGTCGATGCCAATCGGCCTGAGATCAGGCGCCCCATCGGGCCCGTCCGCGCCGCTGTTCGGCCCAATGCTCGATGACGTGATACATCGACGGCAGCACGAACAAAGTAAGCACCGTGGCGATCGCCAGGCCGCCCACCACCACGGTTGCGATCCCGCGTTGCACGTCGCTGCCGACGCCGGTGTGGATCGCTGCCGGAAGCATCCCCAGGGTTGCCACCGTAGCCGTCATCAGTACCGGCCGTAAGCGCTCGGTTGCGCCCTTCATGATCGCTTCGTGCAGCTCCAGGCCTGACTTCCTCATGCGATTGAGATTCGACACCATGATAATGCCGTTCTGGACCGCCACGCCGAACAGCGCAATGAATCCCACACCGCTCGCGACGTTCAGGTTCTGGCCAGTCAGGTGCAGCGAGATCAAGCCGCCCAGGGTCGCCAGAGGCACTACGCCCAATATCAGCGCCGCCTGCCGCACCGAGCCGGTTCCGACCGTGAGCAGGATCAGCATCACGATCATCAGCACGCCCAGTATCACCAGCAGCCTGGATTCCGCGCGCCGCTGGTTCTCGAACTGCCCGCCCCATTCCAATCGGATCCGGGTCGGATCGAAATGGACCTGTGCGGCGATCTTCGCCTGCGCTTCGGCAAGGTACGAGGTCAGATCGCGCTCGCGGTTGTCGATGCGGATGGTCAGATTGCGCTGGCCGTTTTCGCGCGTCACGGTACTCTCGCCCACACTCGGACGAACCTCAGCGATCTGCGACAGCGGCACCTGCATGCCGCCCGAGGTGTTGACAAACAGGTTGCCGAGCGCCTCGGGCCGGTCTCGACTGCCTTCCGTGAAGCGGATCGTCAGCGGGTAGGTCTTCTCCCCCACGTAGACGGTCGAGACCGGGGCTTGTCCGACACCGGTCTGGATGACGTTCACCACGTCGCTCATGTTGATCCCGTAGCGGGCGGCTTTCTCGCGATCCAGCTTGATCCCGACCTGCGGAATGGGCGGCTCCTGGAAGATCGACGCGCTGGACGTGCCCTGGATCGTGTACAGCACGTCGACGATTTGGCCGCCGGTCTCGCGCAGCGCATTCAGATCATCGCCGAAGACCTTGATCACCAGCGGACTGTGCGCGCCGCCGATCATGTCGTTGACACCGTCGATGATCGGCTGACTGATGCCGATCGAATATCCGGGCAGGTCCTTGGCGAGACCCGCTGCGAGCCGATCGATGAACTGTTTCTTTGATTCGCCCCCCGGCCAGGTGTCATAGGATTTCAATCCAACCGGCACTTCGATGTGCGACATGGTCCAGGGATCGGTGCCATCGTCGTTTCGACCGGTCTGTGTGACGACATACGAGACCTCGGGATACTTGAGGATTGCTCGCCGAAGATCGCTCGCCATGTCGCTGGCCTTGTTCAACGAAAGGCCGGTGGGCATCTGCACCTGCAGCCATAGCGCGCCTTCGTCAAGATCAGGCAGGAAATCGCGGCCGACGGTCACCGCCAGGCCGACCACCGCCAGCAGCGCAAAGATGACCACCCCGTAGATGATGCGCGGCTGCTCGATGCAGGCGCCGAGCAGGCGCTCGTAACCGTCCGTCAGCCGTTCGAGCCATAGGTTGCGATAGACGCTGCCGGGACTGCGAAACGCATAGTAGGCGAGCGCGGGCACCAGCGCCAAGGAGGTCAATAGCGCACCGAACAGCGCATAGCCCATGGTATACGCCATCGGCGTGAACAGTTTCGCTTCGGCGCGCTCGAACGAGAACAACGGCAGGTAGGCGGAGATAATGATCAGGCTGGCGAAGAAAATCGGCCGGGTCACCTGCAAAGTCGCCGCCCGCACCTCGCTTTCGCTCAATTCCTCGCTGGGAGTGGCTTCCCGCCGGCGCAGGATGGCCTCGGTCACGACGATGGCGCCGTCCACCAGAATGCCGAAATCGATCGCGCCCAACGACAGCAGGTTGGCCGATACCCGGGTGAGATTGAGCAGCGAGAACACGGACACCAGCGCTAGCGGGATGCTGACCGCGACCACCAGTGCGCTACGCGCGCTGCCGAGGAACAGGATCAGCACCAGAAACACCAGGCCGATGCCTTCGGCGATCGTGCGGCCGACCTTGCTGACCGTCGCCCGGACCAGGTCGTCGCGGTCGATATAGGGCACGATCCTCACGCCCATGATCGCCAATTGGCCATTGAGCTCGGCTACCTTGGCATGGATACCGTGCAGGGTTTGCGACGGGTTCTGGTATTTGAGCATCAGCACGATGCCCTCGATGGTGTCCGGGTTGCTGTCCTTGCCAAGGATCCCTTCGCGCTCCTGGTGACTCAGCGTCGTACGGCCCAGGTCGCGTACCAGCACTGGCGTGCCGTTAGCCTGCGTCACTACGGTCGACCCGATATCGTCGAGCGTGTGCATCAATCCAACACCGCGGATGACATAGCTCTGATCACCGCGCGAGACCCGACCGCCGCCGGCATTGGTGTTGTTGTTGTTGATCGCGTTGATGACGTCGGTGATGCCGAGGCTATAGTGCTGCAGCTGGCTGGGATCGAGGTCGAGTTGATACTCGGTGGTGAAGCCGCCGAAATTGGTGTCATCGACCACACCCGGCACCGACTTGATGGCGGGAATCACCGTCCAGCGCTGGATCTCGGACAATTCCTGCAGGTTCTTGCTATCCGATTCGAGCGTGTAGCGGTAGATTTCCCCGCCCGGACCGGCCACCGGATCGAGCGACGGCGCGGCTCCTGCCGGCAGCACCGCCTGACCGATTCGCTCGAGCAGGCGCTGTCGCGCCCAATAGTCCTCGTAGCCGTCGCGAAATAGGACCGTGATCAGCGACAGGCCGAAGGTGCTCGAGGAGCGCATCAGCAGCAGGCCGGGAGTGCCATTGATCTGCCGCTCCAGCGGCACCGTGATCAACTGTTCGACTTCCTCGGCCGCCAGGCCCGGGATCTGCGTCGTAACCTGCGCCGCGACGTCGCCGAGCTCGGGATAGGCTTCGACCGACAGCGTCTCCCACGCATAGATCCCGAACACGCTCAGCAGCACCGCCACGACGATGACGGCCACGCGCCGGTGCAGGCAGAAGGCGACAAACTGGTCAATCATTGAGCAGGATTCCGCCCTTCACGACGACCTGGTCACCCGCCTGGACACCGGACCGGATGGCAACGGACGCTCCTTCCTCCAGCTGCGGGTCCACCGTGCGGCGCTCGAACGTCCAGGGAGCCGTCGCGACGAACACACTGGTCCGGTCGTTGTTCATCAACAGCGCCGAGGTCGGCAGCACGATGCGGGTCTGTGCCGGGCCGAGCAGTGTTGCCGTGGCAAACATGTTGGGCTTGAGCCGGCGTTCGGGATTGGGGAAGGCAATCCTGATCTTGTCGCGCCGCGAGTCCGGTTCGATCACATCCGTCACGAACAGCACCTTTCCGTGCAGGATCTGGTCGGGATAGGCGGCAAGGGCGACGTCGGCGTCCTGATCCTTTGCGACCGACCCCACGTCTTTTTCGGGAACCAGCGCCGTCACCCACACGGTGCTCAGGTCCGCCAGTGTCATCATCGGTTGCGTCGGGTCATTGATCATGTCGCCGCGCGCGATCGACAAGGCAGTGATGCTTCCAGCCATGGAAGCCCGCACCGTGAGCAGGCGCGAGCGGTCGTTGGCATCGGCGGATATTCCGAGCACCTTCAGGCGCGCCTGGGTGCGGGCGTATTCGGCCGCCGCCTGCCGCTCATCACTGCGGGTTTGATCCAGATCCCGGTCGGAGACCGCGCCGATCCTGGCTTGCCCTTCCTGGCGCTCAAGGTTCTTCTGCGTCAGCGCGAACGCATCCGCGGCCTTGTCGTTGTCGTCGTAAGCCTGCGCAAGATCCGCAGAATCGATCACGACCAGGACCTGTCCCTGAGACACACGATCGCCGAGCGCGACTTTGATTTCCACCACGCGGCCCGCCAGCGGGGTGAGAACCGATGCCGTGCGCGTCGGGTCGGACTCGACGATCGCGGGCAGCAGCAACTTTGGCCGCACGGGTTCGACCTGCGCGGGCATCACGGTCAGGCGCTGTCGCAGCGACGAGTCCGGGGGAACAACGATCTTGTTGCCCTGACGCACGAACAACGGCGCCTCTCCGGACCCGGCGTCCCGGCGACCGAGCAGGCCGAAGCCATGCGTCACGAGGGCGGCCAGGACGACCACGCCGAGCACGATTCCGCCCCACAGAAAAGCTCGACCACGAGCGCTAGGAGTATGGTTGTCTAGTTCCACGGCGATGACTCAACCGAGTTGTTTTTGCAATTCTTGATCGCTCCCGAACACCTGATCAGGAAAACATCTGGAGCGATCCCTCGCGGCCGGGTCGCACCCCAACCCCGGTGTCTGAGCGCCGCCTCAATATCCCATTCTTACGCTGCTACTGCTACGGTCCGATTAAAGCCGGCCCTTTGGGCCCGGCGGATAGTTCGCAGCCTATGCGGTTTCGTGTATCCTGTCCACGGGGATAGGATTACTTTTATCAGAGGGTACGGTCGATGCACAAATTTCCCGAGATCGCCACCCGGCTCAAGCGTGCCCAGGGACATCTGCTCCGGGTGATCGAGATGCTTGAGGCGGGCCGACCATGCATGGAGCTCTCGCAGCAGCTGCACGCTGTGGAGAAGGCGGTGGGTAACGCCAAGAAGGAGCTGATCAAGGACCACATTCACCACTGCATGGAAGAGACCTCCGAGGCGATGCCCCGAGAGGTCAGGGACTTGATCAGGGAGTTTCAAGGGGTCACCAAATACCTCTAGCGGACACAGGAGTCCACCCGTGACCAACATCGACGGCACTGCGCGCCTGGACGCACATAGCCACGTCTTCCTGGGGCTCGGGCATGAGCAGAACGAGCGCAAGACCTGGGGCGTGATCGTGTTGTGCGGCGTGATGATGCTTGTGGAAATCATCGGCGGCAGCATGTTCGGCTCATTGGCACTGGTCGCCGACGGCTTGCACATGTCCACCCATGCGGGCGCCATGTTGATCGCCGCGTTGGCCTACACCTACGCTCGGCGGCACGCGCACGACAGCCGTTTCGTCTTCGGCACAGGCAAGCTCGGAGACCTGGCGGGCTACAGCAGCGCACTGATTCTGGCGATGATCGCATTGCTGATCGGCTACGAGGCGATTGCGCGGCTTCTGCAGCCGGTAGCGATTCACTTTACCGAAGCCATTCCGATCGCCGTGGTGGGCCTGTTGGTAAACATTGCCAGCGCCTGGCTGCTGAGCGGCGGGGAACACCATGGTCATGGTCACAGCGATGGCCATGACCATGGCCATGAGCACGCCGAATACGATCACGCTGGCGAGGCGCGCCAGCTCGCCACCAAGCTGGGCAACGTCGAATTGTCGATATACGAGCGCGGCGCTGCGCCCCGCTTTCGGGTGTCGTTTGAATCGCCGGCGCTCGCGGGCAACGAGCCCGTGCTGGGTCTGGAGACCCGAAGACCGGACGGTCAGCGCCAGCATTTCAGCTTTGTCAATCGCGGTACCTACTGGGAGTCCGTAGAGGAGATCCCGGAGCCGCACGCATTTGAGGCGGCGCTCGAGCTTGCAGATGGCGTCCACGATATTGCCTTCGAGGAGCACGTACACGAGCATCCGGCCGACGACGGCCGCAAAAGCGCCGCTCACCGTGACCACAACATTCGCTCCGCATATGTACACGTCATGGCAGACGCCGTGGTGTCGGTACTTGCCATTACCGGCCTGGTTCTGGCGCGCACCTTTGGCTGGCTGTGGATGGACCCTGTTGCCGGGATTGTCGGTGCGCTGGTCATCGCGAACTGGTCCTATGGGTTGATTCGCGATACCGGGCACATCCTGCTCGATATGCACCCCGACCAGAACATGGACACCAAGGTGCGCGCGGCAATTGAGTGTGATGGCGATGAGCTTGCGGACCTGCACCTGTGGCGATTGGGCCCCGGCCACTTAGGCGCAGTGCTGTCCGTTGTCACACACCAGCGGCGCGACTGTGCGTACTATCGCGAGCGGCTTAAAGCCATTGCGGGTCTCTCTCATGTCACCGTTGAGGTGATCAACATCGCAGCGTAGACAGCGATGATCATCGGTCGAGCCGCTTGGAGTTTCTCGGCTTTCGCTGCACGGACCGTTAATGAACTAGAGAAGCTCAGGCGCCGCGATTCTGGTTCGCCGCAAGCACGAGCAGAAAGCCGCCTCGAGCCCACGCCGATCGAGGATCGTGATGTTGCCGCGGTTATAGCTAATCAGCTTTCGGCGCTTGAGCGCATGGGCAGACACCCTGATATCCGTCAGCTCGCAGACGCGGCTTCTCAGGAGTCGCGTCCCGCACCATCGCAAAGGCAGGAGTGATCGTCGTGAAAACCGCAATTATCGGACTTGGAAACATCGGCAAGCAGGTGGCGCTGAACCTGGTTGCCGGCGGCCAGCAGGTGATCGTTGCCGATCACGGCCCCACGAATGCGCAGGATTTCGCCAGGGCCTCGGGCGGTAAGGCGCGCGCCCTCGCGACCGCGGACGCTGTAGCGGAGGCCGACATCATCGTACTCGCGATCTCCTTCGACGCGATCAAGGAGTTTCTCTCCGAGTATCGACGTAAGCTCCCCGCCAAGATCATCGTCGATCCCTCGAATCCGATCGCTCCCGACGGCAAGGGCGGCTTCAAGAAGACCATTTCCCAGGACCAGTCCTCAGGGCAGCTCATTGCCGCACTCCTGCCCCCCGGTGCCCGGCTGGTCAAAGCTTTCGGCACGCTCGTCGCCGGATCGCTTAAGAGCGGCGCGCGCCGCACGCCTGAGCCCAACGTGCTCTTTTATGCGAGCGACGATCGCGATGCCGGCAACGCCGTGGCGGAGCTGATCAAGGCGAGCGGCTTCGCGCCGGTGCGCATTGGCGGCATCGATCAATCGATCCGCATCGAGGTTTTCGGGGATCTGCACGAGTTCGGCAAGCTCGGTAAGCTCGTGACCGCGAAGGAAGCGGCCGCACTCGTGTAACGAGCCGACCCACCAAGGATCTCGCCTGCATTTTGGTGCGCGCTTATAAGCGCAGCTGCGAACACATGAGCCACGCGCAGTAACGGTGAATGCCGTTGTGGCGCGCGACCACAGTATCGGCTTTACCACCATCCGCGGCGCTTGAACCAGAGAATTGGCAGCAAGGTACTCAATGCGATTAGCGCCAATCCGTAGGGATAGCCCCAACGCCATCCTAACTCCGGCATGTTGTGGAAGTTCATGCCGTACATGCTGGCGATCAACGTCGGAGGAATCCCGACTACCGATACGATCGTGAGCACTCTGAAGATTTCGTTCTGTTCGGTATTGATAAAGCCAAGAATTGCGTCCAACAGAAACTGCGCCTTACCGCTCAAATGCGACTCGAAATCGACCAAAGAGAGTAGGTCCTGCTGTGCCGTTTTCAGGTGAGTCTTCAATTCTGGTAATAACCACTCCGTCGCCGTCTCAGACACAAACCCAACAATTCGCTGCAAGCCGAGCAGGCTTTCGCGAATGCGTGATAATTTATCTCCGGCGCTGCCCACCACTTTGAGACTTTCGCGCAGAGCATGTGTCATCCGTTTCTGGCGAACCGCCGAAGCGGCCGCGTTTTGGCCGAAGGTGTTTGCTGAGAGGGCGGCCAGGCTATTGCTCGAGGCCTCGAGCATATCGGCTGTGAAGTCCACCATGCCGTCTATCAAGGCGACGAACACCGCTGCGCTGCTCATGTGCGGATCGTTTTCGACCAGTGCCTTAACTTTGGCGAAGGCATGTACATCGGAATAGCGGACGGTGACTAGCAGCTCTGGCGAGAGAATGAAGCCAAGCGGCAGAGGCGCGAAGCCTGCGGATGCGTCCTGAATTGCGAGGGGCATGTTCACGTACAGAACTTGACCCTCCGCTCTGACCCGGCTCGAGGTTTCAACCTCCTGCAGAGACTCGCGCGAGGGAACAAGGATTCGGTATTCAGCGGCGGCTTTTGCGGCCTCATCCGGCGTCGGATTTAGCAAGTCCACCCATATGGGTCGATCAAGTCGAGAGCGCGAATCCGGGGTACTAGAAGTGTTCGCCATTACGCTGCAATTATCCTCCGACTGGATAAGTGGATTAGACAATCCGGGCGACCTGCTCCTAGGAGCTGCCAACCGTGAAATTCAGCCTGCGATTGGCTCAAGCCGATTGGCGCTCGTGGCGTGCTCGCCGGCACGTGAAAGGGAAGCCGGATTACGGCGGCGGCCATATTGCCGCGGCGAACGGCCCATGACCCTCTTGAACGCTGTACTGAAGGCGCTTTCGGATTCGTAGCTGAGCGATAGGGCGATAATGGATATGGGATCGCCGGAATTGGTCAGTTTGTCCGCGGCCAGCAGCATTCGCCAACGCATCAGGTATTCCATGGGTGACGCCCCAACCCTCTGTTTGAATTTCAGGGCGAAGATTGATCGCGACATGCCGGCACGTTGTGCCAGCTCGACTAATGTCCAGCGATGCGCCGGATCTTCGTGCATGGCATTGATCGCCGCGGCGAGCTGTTTATCTGCCAGGGCGAAGAGCCATCCGACGTTTCCGCTCAACTCTTCCGCCTGGTGCAGCCGCAGAGCCTGAACCAACATCATGTGCGCGAGGTGTTGTGCAACCAGAAAGCTGCCGGGCTGCGGCTCGCGCAACTCCTGCATCATCCGCTCCACCGACCAACGCATCGCCGCCTGATCCGATTCTTTACAGATATGCACCACGGGTGGAAGCATCCCCAACAGGATGCCGGCATGATTACCGCTGACGGCAAAGCGGCTACCGACAAGAAAGAAATCGCCGCCACCATTGTACGAGACGACGCCGCCATACCGCGCAGGAGAAAAAATCGGGCCGGCGTCGGCAGGCATCAACGTTAGGTCGCTTGCGAGGCGGAAAGGCCGCCCACTCGGCAGCACGAAGCAGTCGCCAGTCTTGAGGCGTATCGCGTCAGGAACGCCCTCCACGGACAGCCAGCATTGACCGGAAACCACCGCGTAGCACTTGATGAATTCATGCTGGTCGCGAAACTGGATCGACCAGGCTCCCCCCGCATCAAAGCCAGCGGACACATAACTGCGCGGTTTCAGCAGCGACAGGACTTCGGAGAGCGGATCCACGGGCCATCCGGACGATTGCGAAGATAATACGGACTTTAGAGCATAGCTCGTCTTTCCTCAATCAAATAGCTTGATTGTCACCGGACCGAGAGCGCGGTCATGCAACGACGTAAAGGAAACGATCTATGCCACCCACTGGCAACACTATCCCGGCGAAATCGTTGCCCAACGCGCCAAAGCACTTCGCTTGGCCGCACAGAACGAGGATTACGAACGAATATTCACAACCAAAAATAATCGCTGATTTGCGTTGCGTGAAACATAGAAAAGAAGGAGTTGTCATGCGTATCTTTGTCACCGGGGCCACAGGTTTTATCGGGTCTGCCATTGTTCAGGAACTCAACAACGCAGGCCATCAGGTCATCGGCCTTGCCCGCTCAGATGACGCCGCGAAATCTCTTATCACCGCTGGTGCCCAGGTGCATCGAGGCGATCTTGAAGATCTGGAAAGCCTCCGCAGTGGAGCTACCGTATCGGATGGGGTGATTCACACCGGCTTCATCCATGACTTCTCGAAATTCAAGGAGGTCTGCGAGACAGATCGACACGCTATTGAGGCTCTTGGCTCCGCATTGGCCGGGTCGAACCGTCCCTTAGTCATCACGTCCGGTATCGGAATCCTTCCACCTGATGGGCTTGCCACCGAGGACACCATGCCTACTTCCGGAGCCACCTCTCACCCTCGCGCAGCTTCGGAAAACGCGGCAGATTCAGTGGCAGCACGAGGCGGGCGCGTTTCGGTGGTGCGCCTTCCGCCATCGGTCCATGGTGATGGCGATCACGGCTTCGTTCCAACTCTCATCAGAATTGCACGTGAAAAAAGCGTGTCAGTCTATGCAGGTGACGGACTCAATCAATGGCCTGCGGTGCACCGACTCGATGCTGCCCATCTGTTTAGGCTTGCACTTGAAAAGGCGTCTGTTGCGGGGACTCGGTATCACGGCGTTGCCGAAGAAGGCGTAGCGTTCCGGGCTATTGCTGAAGTGATCGGGCGGCGCTTGAACATTCCTGTTGTATCCAAATCACCCGAGGCGGCGGCTGAGCACTTTGGCTGGTTTGCGCATTTCGCAGCGATGAACAACCTGGCCTCAAGTGAGCGAACTCGAGAACTGCTGGGGTGGCAGCCGAAACAGCCCGGGCTGATTCCCGATCTCGACCGACCGCGCTATTTCGAAACCTGAACAGATTGCGCGATTTGTCGCACAAAGGCCGTCACCGGCCAATGCTCTATTCGGGACTCACTGCACACCTTCTTTGCGGACAAAAGCCTTGAGAGTCACGTGCGGGCCTCGACCCAAGGGCGAGATGCTGTAGGTTCCGACAGCGGCCGGCACGATGAACGTTTCGGCATAGTGCACGACGAACGGCGGGAATTCCTTATCAGGGCTTTCAACTAGGCAGGCCTCCCCGCTAACAAGGTTGAGTACATTGACGGTACTACCCGTGTCATGAGCAACGGCCGCCTCAAACCAGTGGCGGCGAGTTTCGATGAACTGCAGCGCGTGCAGGCCTGTACGCTCCTCGCGCCAGCCCTTGCCATCGGCAACGGGAGCCACGGCATTGATAAGTTCGCGCTTTGTCCATTCGGTGTCGCGCTCCCAGGCGATATTGGCGAGGCCGTGATCGATATGGATCGGCCGAGGCTTGCCGTCGAGTCCCAACCGACCCCAGTCCCAGAGCTTGAAGGTGTAGATGTAGGGCGTGGCGCTGATCTCCAGAACGACGATGCCCGCGCCGGAACAGTGTATTGTGCCGCCTGGAATCAGAAGGTGATCGTGAGTCCGGACCGGCCATTGGTTGATATAGGATTCAGCTGGGAACGGCGCACCTCCATAGAGTTGAGCACTCCTAAGATCGGTGACCATGGCTTCTCTATCGATCCCGGATTTCAAGCCGAGGTACACGGTGGCATCGGGAGCGGCCGCCAGTACATAGTAGCTTTCGTCCTGAGTATAAGTGACGCCAAATTTATCGCGCATATAGGCCGTGCGCGGGTGCACTTGTAAAGAGAGATTGCCGCCGCCCATCGTGTCGAGCAGATCGAACCGGATCGGGAATTCTGCCCCGAAGCGTGCGACGATATCCTCTCCCAACAGGTGTTCGGGCTCGATGAGGACAGCGTCAATAGCCGGGGTTTCGAACACCTGGTCGCCGAAGCCCAAGAGCATGCTGTTTTCCTCTGGTACGCAGTCGAAACACCATGCGTAATTGGTGGGAGTTTGCGGTAAGCCGAACGTTTGGCGCATCCATTGCCCGCCCCAAGGGCCAGGATCGAAGAACGGCCTCACGCGAAATGGTCGACGGGCAACTGTGTTGAGTGCCGCGCGATAGTCGACGCCCGACACCATACGGGGCTGCATGGCTTCGTTGCCATCAATCACCCAGTCAATGCGCCGCATCAGCCGCGTCTTTAGTCGGTCGGCAGATCGCCAATCGACGAAGAAGGCGCGTTTGTAAAGGGCGGCCGGGCTGTCGGGTCGCGCCTGCGTGCCCAAATTGAAGGCCGTTCCTCGACGGAAACGCAATTGCAGTGGCCAACGAGCCATGTTGACATAAATGATCTGGTCAGCGTCCGGGCAAATAATGGATGCACCTGCCCCAACGACCAGACAGAGGCCTGGCAACGCGGCCCGCGATTGCGCGATGACTAACCGATGCGGGTCGAGAAAGTCGGCAATTTCCACCCGGTTCAGTTGGCCGAAAACGGGATCGTCTCCCAAATATGGGCCGAGCATGGCGTCGATTGCCTCGGGTGAGCGAAAGAATGTCTCTACATCGATGATCCGGTCGGGCCTAAGACCAGCGGTCAGTGCTTCGATGACCTCCGCTTTATCAGCGCCGGGATAGAGTTCCACGGCAATTCGGCCAGTGGCGCGCCCGGTCAAGGCGGCGCAAATCGCCTCCCAGCCTCGAAAAGCATCCCCCGAGACGAGCGTGATCGGATTGAGGTCGTAGTTTGGACAGCTCACAGACATTGCTGCAGCAAGGGCCACGCGCCGATGAGCGCCGCGTCGGGGCCCAGTTTCGCCGCGCGGAGTTCCGGTTTACCCCACCAGGTAAAGGCATGACGTTCGATATAAGAGCTGACGGCGGGAATGATTTGGTCGGCGGAAGCCATTACCCCGCCGCCCAGAACTACTACACTGGGATCATAAGCGTGAATCAGACCCACGATGCCCGCACTCCAAACGTTCAGGCAATGATCGCGTACCTTGGTCATGAAGGAGTCGCCGGCGGCGCTGCGCCGGAACACTGTCGCGAAATCAAGTTGCGACGGCAGCGGGAGGTTGCCTTCGCCATCGGCATGGAGTTCTCGTGCGATGGCATCCAACGCCCAAGTCGAAGCCTCCGCCTCCACGCAGCCGATTGCACCGCAGATACATAGACGCCCGTCGAAGCGGGCGGGAATATGACCCCCGAGGCAGCCCGCTTGAACATGTGCACCGCGTAACAGGGCGCCGTGGATCATCACGGCAGTCCCCACCCCCGTACCGAGCATCACGATCACCACGTCAGTGCAATTCTGTGCCGCCCCGGCCGCGCACTCGCCCAGCAGTGCCATGCGGGCGTCGTTCTCCATGATCAAGCGTAGACCGAACCGCTCGTTCGCCCATGCGGCGAGATCGATGTCCGGCGCGTCCTCGAACTTGCCCCGTGGCGTGGATAGCACCTTGCCGTCGCGCGTCACTATGCCGGGAAACGAAATGGTGATTGCACGACAGTCAGCATTCCGTGCAAAACCTGCGACATGATGTTCGAGTACCTGCAACAGCGGCGCCAGCCGTGATTTCGGAGAAACGGGATGGTCGAACACGCTCAAGATGCCTTCGTGGCCAATCAGTCCGCACCGCATATGTGAGCCGCCAACATCAATGGCTATAGCCCGAGAAGTGATGCAGGACTGTGCCGTGTCGTCAAACCCGCTGGTGATGGGTGTCACAAATGAGGGTTCGATGGTTCGATGATGCCATGCCCGGCTTCGCGCCCGTGGGCGGTCACCGGCCAGAACAGTCCCGGCATGCGGAAGGCACGAGCCCGGCGTCCGATCTCCGCCAGATCGGGCCCGATGATGCCGCTCAGTCCGTAATTAAACACCATGCGGCCGGGCTGGATGCGCGGAAAGTTGGTGTCCCAGTAATTTGATACGGGCCACGCAAGCAACGTCGGGTTCTTCCCACGCTCCACGCGATCCATCGGTGCCCGGAAATTGAAGCCGCCGATCTGAACCATCGGCGCTTCATCCACAAACAGAGCAACGCCGCCCAGACTATCCCACATGGCTGCATAGTTTTCGGCAGTCGCCCAGTTGCGGCAGGAACCCGGGAGCTGGTCTTCGTCCAGCTTTATCGAGATACCCGCAGAATCGAAGGCGGCTTCCCATCCCGCATCGAGCGCGACTGAAAAACCAAAATAGACGCTTTGCGGCGCGGGATCAGGCAGTAGTTCTATCTCGGCGCGCAGACGGATCAGAGGGTCGTCTGCATCGAGACGCAGGGTCTGCCTTAAGTACAGTACGCCCCGCGCCTGCAATTCTCGGACAAGATGGAAACTGGCGTCATCGACTTTGACGGCGCAAGTCAGCACCTTCGTCGCACGTTCGTGAACCGGCTGCCAGGGCACCCAGCATGGCCGATCGTATTTCTCCCGTGCCAGGTCGCGCTTGTAGAAGGCCGAGCGCTCACCATCGACCAAGGCGTCGGGCCGTTCGCGGACGAAGGTGAAAAAGCCGAGGCCCTCGGAAGCCAACAACTCGCGGTTCGTCGTCTTATCAAGCAGCGAAATTACCCTCCCGGTTGTCGGCTGATACGTCAACCTGTAGTAGCGATTGTCCACCGTGGCCTCATCCGACACCACTTCGGTCAACGTGACGAAATTCTGCGTGCGAATATGCGACACGCTGTCTGTCGAGCAATGCACAATCCGGTCGGCATTGGCGCTTTCAGTCCTGAGTGTCCTGGCCGACCGCACGACCCACGACGAAGGCGCCAGGCTGGCGATGGCTTTTTGCGAAGTCGTCACCGGATCATAGGCAACCCAGGGCCGGTTATCGTAAGAGATGCGGCTGGCCCGATAGGTCCTTTCAGCGGCCTGGAACGGAATTGCGAAGGCCCCGTCGCGTGCGGGTAGCGCGATATTGACCGCCGCGTACGACGGATTAACTATCAGTACGCGCTCACCGCCGCGATCCTCGGTCGGATTGGCTGCGAGATTATCCAGGGCGCTCATCAAGGCGAAGCTGACCAGTTCATACCCCTCATGCGCCAACGCTTGCTTCAGCAATTCTGTCGTCTGAGCTTGCGGATGCGAGTGGCGCGAATCGTAGTAGCCAAAGGTGTGCTCGTCATAGAGATCGATGGCATCGGCGGCTCGCACCAGAGCGCACCGCTCGTTTTCGCTCTTCGCCATGCGCGCCGCCGCCTGCAGCAATGGTTTTGCGCGGCGGCTCAGTCCGGTGGCAATCGGCGCGCTCGCGCAGCCGAAGCTCCAGAAATCGGTCCAGTCACCGCGCAGTACCGGCAAGTCGCGATCGTCGATCTGTGCTGCCCGCTGGCGGACCTCACCGAGCGTACTGTAACGGATCGATGGACGGGCCTGCTCGCGGTTCCAACGTTCGATCAGGCCCGGCATGACTGGATTGGGCGGCGCGTTGTCCCACATGATCGGTGAACAAGTCGAGCTCAGGACGATGAAATCGTGCGGATAGGCCTGGCTTTGCAGAAAGGCTTCGTATTCAGTCCAACCCTCCTTCATGCGCGCGACGGAGTCGTCCCAGGCGTACAAAAGCTGATCGAACATCGTGTAATGATTGCCGTTCAGCACGCGCAGATACCGCCCTGACGGCGCTTCCCAGAGGAAGAGACCCGGACGCGGCTTGGCGGCCCGCCCCAAGTGAATATTCGTTGCCATGACGAAGAAATCGACACCGTGGTCGAGCAGTTCGTCGGCCAGCCGCCACGGAACACCCGTGACATCAAACTGGCATGCCACCTGTATCGGCAGACCGCTGACGGCCTCCAGCCTGCGCTTGCCATCGAGCAGACGCCTCAGGCTGGCCGCGTCGGCAAGCGCGGTCGTATGCCAGCGCAAGGCGGTCAGCCCGATACGGCCGCTTCGACACAGCGCAAAGAACCTGTCGATCAGAGACTGCGGCGACCGGTCGATCCAACGCAGCACGGGTTCAGTCGCCTCGCAAGTCCATTTTGGGGCAGCGCCGGCCTCAAAGTCGCTGGCCGTGTCTTCAAGCCAGGTGACGACCTGCGTCAGGTACTCCTGCTGCAACTCCCAAAGGATGGGTTGCGAATGCGTGTAGCCGACATCCAGATGGCTGTGATGGACAAGGAGAATTTCATCGATCATGGGGCAATACGACACTGAAGGCGCAGTGGCCTCAATTAGACCAGCCACCGTCAATGATGTGGCATTGCCCAGTCACAAAGGCCGATTCGTCCGACGCAAGATACAACGCCAGCGACGCAATCTCGGCCGGTCGTCCCAGACGACCCATCGGTTGCCTGGCGGTAAACGCATCCCTGGCACTTGCATAGTCGCCGGTCGCTCTGAGCCGCTCGTGCAAGGATGGCGTGTCAACCGTACCTGGGCATATCGCATTGCATCTGATTCCTTTTGAGACAAAATCCGCCGCAATCGACTTGGTCAACCCGACGACTGCAGCCTTCGTTACGCCGTACACGAAGCGATTAGGGACCCCCTTGATCGATCCTGCGACAGAGGACATGTTGATAATCGATCCACCGCCTCGCTGCAGCATTCCAGGCAGTACGGCGCCGATGAGGCGATACATCGCGGTGATATTCAGGTCCAGCGAAAACTTCCAAGCCGTCTCGTCGCACTCCAGAATTGTGCCGCTGTGGACGTAACCCGCGCAGTTGAACAGAACGTCAATCGGTCCGGCCTCCGAAATCACAGCACCAACTTCGATCGGATCTGTGACATCGAGGTGCTGAGTTCGACAACCGCGCACGTTCGCGAGCAATCCGGTATTTATGTCGGTTGCCAATACCGTCGCACCTTCAAGGGCGAACAGCTCCGCTGAGGCGAGACCGATTCCCTGCCCTGCCGCTGTTACAACAGCCGTCTTGCCTACGAGGCGTTTATTTGTCACGTCGAGCGTCCCGCAGTACCGCCGTCATGGAGTTCGGCGCGACAATCATCCGCGTTAGGCACCGGAATCGGAGCATCGGCGCGCAACAGGTTGTCGTTCTTCAGGTCGTGCCAGAATGCAATGGGAATGTTTCTGCTGAATTGCTTTAGCGCCCGACTGACGTGGCTTGGGCTACCAAGCCCTGGAATGACACTCGCCACTTGCGGATGAGCCAAGGGAAATTGCAGGGCCGCAGCCGCCAAGGGCACGTCGTGACGCTCACAATGCGTCTCGAGGCGACGGACGCGATCAACCACGGCTTGCGGCGCTATCTCATAGTCATAGCGCAATACTCCCCCGTGGCGGGTACCCGTCGCGAGAATGCCGGAATTATACGGGCCGCCGATCACGATTGATGTACCTGAGCTAACGCACGCAGGCAGTAGAGCGTCCAGCGCGTTTTGCTCTAGCAAGGTGTAGCGACCCGCGAGCAGGATTACGTCAAGGCGCGCATGTTTCATCGCCTCAAGACAGATTGCGGTCTCATTGACCGCAACACCGAATGCCTGGATCGCCCCCTTGGTGCGCAGCTGCTGCAGCGCCTGAAAGCCCCCACCGTCTGTGAGCTGACGAAAGGTAGTCTGGTGTTGGTCGCCATGGGTCAATCGACCGATGTCATGGACATACAAGATATCGATCCTTGCTAAGCCGAGCCGTTGCTGGCTCGCGCCCCAAGAGCTCATCACCCCATCGAAGCTATAGTCAAATTCGGGGGAAAATGGCATCGGCGAACAATAGCCGTGACGCTCACCATAGCCGTGAACAGTCGCATCAGCTTTCAACAGTCGACCTACCTTGCTCGATAGAGCGATCCCATCGTGTCCCCGCAACGCATCGCCCAGACGCCGCTCGCTGAGCCCAAATCCATAATAGGGCGCAGTGTCGAAGTAGCCGATTCCCGCTTCCAGGGCTGCCATCGCTGTTTCTGTGGCATCCCCGTCGCTTACGACGCGATAGAGGTTACCCAGTGGTGCCGCGCCAAAGCCCAACTGGGTAACAGTAAGTGTCGTCGTCCCAATGCACCGAGTCGGAAGGGTCACAACTTCGCTAGTCCCTTATGATCGGATAGTACGAAAATGCGCCGCATCGATGACCACTTGTCCCCGGCAGCGGCATCCGGCAGGGCTCGCTGGAACGTCGCCATGTAGGCTTCCCACCGAGCAGTCTCGCGCTGAGCGTCCTCGGACGTGTCGCGCCGCGGATAGTCGTCGGCCGCTTCCATAATCATGAATAGGCGATCGCTTCGCTGCCAAATCTCCAGAGCTTCGACGCCCTGGGCGCGGATATGCTCGATGACTGCAGGCCAGACCGACCCCGGCTCGTGCATCCGACAATACTCTCGAATGAGCGCCGCATCATTTACCAGGTCCAATGCGAAACACATGCGGCGGCTCACGGCGATCCTTCATTCACGGAGCAGTGGCGCTGCGTTGCCGGCAGCCCCGTGCTCGGCAATTAACCTGCCTGCGACCAGAAAAACCAACCATCGCGCTTCCAAACCGTCGTGCGAAGCCCCAAATTGCCTCAGCTTGACGTCAGCGTAAGCGTTTCTTGACAGTTTTACTAGTGGAAACACTATGCACCTGTGATATAACGTCGGAGAGCAGCTCGTGAACAAGTCTTGGTTGCCAAACTTATTGACCATTGAGACGAAGAATATAGATCCGGCGTGCACGCCGAAGAATCGCTGGGCCATAGGGATAATCGTCAACGACCGGGCGACGTTCTCTCGGCGGCGGTGTACTCGAGTTCGATGATGGAATCAATTGGCGATGATATGTCATTGAGAGGCCATGACAGTTGGACACCAAATAGCGATCCACGCCGCTCTTAGGGCGTTATTTCGACGCAAACGCCAGGCGCATGGAGGTTCGTTACCGCGTGCGCCAGGTGATAGGACGTCGTGATGCGGGTCGATGCACACCAGCACTATTGGAGTCTGCAGCGGGGCGACTATGCATGGCTCAAGCCGCACGACGCAATCCTGTATCGAGACTTCGGGCCCGAGGATCTTGCGGATCAACTAGCGGGCTGCGAAGTAAATGCAACGGTACTGGTCCAGGCAGCCGCCACCGAGGCGGAAACCCGCTTCCTATTCACTCTCGCCAACCGTCACTCCTCGATTGCCGGTGTCGTTGGGTGGGTCGATTTTGTGGCGAATGACGTCGCAAGCCGGATTCGGAGGCTCGTCCGGGAGGGTAACGGCAAGCTCAGGGGATTTCGTCCAATGGTGCAGGATATCGGTGATCCACAATGGTTAGAGCATTCTTCGCTCGACGCGGCCTTCGCCACAATCCTGGAGCACGATCTGGCGTTCGATGCGCTGGTGACGCCGCGTCACTTACCGGTGCTCGAGCGGCGCCTGCAACGACACCCGACGCTCAGAGCGGTACTTGATCACGCCGGCAAACCCGATATTGCAGCCGGAGCTTTTGAATCGTGGGCGCGCCAGATCGAGCAACTTGCTGGTACTACATCCGCATACTGCAAGTTGTCCGGATTGCTCACGCAGGCGGAACCGGGCGCCGGTACTGCGGAGCTGGACGCCTTCGTGGCGCATATCTTCAAGTGTTTTGGGGTCAACCGTGTCATGTGGGGCAGCGACTGGCCCGTCGTTACGTTGCGCGTGCCCTATCGACACTGGTTTGAGATGGCGCTTGCCTTGGTGGATCGGCACGCCCCGGGACACGGGGAAGCCGTATTCGCGGGCAACTCCATTCGCTTCTACCGCCTAGACCTTGGAGGTTACACGAGTTGACGAACGTATCGCGCGGCGCGCCGCACCACTCACTTCAGACAATAGCCAACCGATGCGAGCGGCCGGGGTACATCGCAGCAAGCGACGTGCCTCCCGGCAACAGGGGCGAAATCGCGTGGCCGTGATTACCGCGTTGGAGACCTACGACATCCGTTTCCCGACTTCTCGGGAACTGGACGGATCAGATGCCATGAATCCTGATCCTGATTACTCTGCGGCGTACGTGGTGCTGCGCAGCGACGCTAACGGCCTATGCGGTCATGGGTTTGCCTTTACCATCGGACGCGGCAACGATGTACAGACGTTGGCCTGCGCGGCCTTTCGCCACCTTGTCGTCGGCCGAAATGTCGAAGACGTAGTAGGCAACCTCGGTGCCTTTGCTCGAAGTCTGACGAACGACTCGCAGTTACGCTGGCTGGGCCCCGAGAAAGGCGTCATTCACATGGCGATCGGGGCAGTGGTAAACGCCGCATGGGACCTGGCCGCGCGCCAGGCAGGTAAACCCGTCTGGCGGTTGATTGCCGACATGAGTCCCGAGCAAATCGTTGATCTGATCGACTTTCGATATATCAGCGATGCACTGACGCCAGCGGAATCGTTGGACATTCTGCGTGCGGCCGCAATTGGCAAGGCCGAACGCATTCGCAAGCTGAACGCGCTCGGCTATCCGGCCTATACGACTTCGCCCGGCTGGCTCGGGTACTCTGATGAGAAGCTTGCACGACTGGCTAGCCAGGCGGTTAAGGACGGCTTTCGCACTATAAAGCTCAAGGTCGGTCTCAATATTGAAGACGACTTACGCCGCTGCCGGATTGCGCGCCAGGCGATTGGCCCCACCGTCGCGCTGGCTGTCGACGCGAACCAGAGGTGGGACGTCCAGGCGTCGATTGACTGGCTTAGACAGCTCGCACCCTTCAATGTTGCGTGGGCTGAAGAGCCCACGAGTCCCGACGACATTCTTGGTCATGCCGTTATCCGCCGTGGGGTCGCGCCGATGCGCATCTCCACCGGCGAGCACACCCAGAACCGAGTGATCTTCAAACAGCTGTTTCAGGCCCAAGCGGTCGACCTTGTCCAGATCGATGCGGCACGCGTTGGCGGAGTCAATGAAAACCTTGCAATTCTATTGATGGCCGCAAAATTCGGAGTGCCCGTATTTCCTCACGCCGGTGGTGTCGGCCTCTGCGAATTGGTGCAGCATCTTGCGATGGCCGACTATGTCGCCATCAGCGGTTCGATGGAAGATCGTGCGATCGAATTTGTAGACCATCTGCATGAGCACTTTGTCGAGCCCGCGCGCACCCGCAGTGGCCGTTATGTGGCGCCTGCAAGCGCCGGGTTTTCCGCGGAAATGCGAGCAGAATCTCTGGAGCGCTATCGCTTTCCGAACGGTGCCGCCTGGACAGCAATCCACGGCTGACGCCAACACCTAAGTGCACTTGCGGGCGACAATGTGCCTTGAGCTGCCTCCTTCGCAAGGCCAAGGTGCTCGCTCTAGTAGTGGAAAAATGGCTCAAGATTGAGAGATCATCGCTGTATGGCAGACTCGGCACACCCAAAATACCGTGCACCGGCGCTGGAAAAAGGCTTGGCCGTCCTTGAGCTGTTGGCTGGCGCGCGTGAACCGATGTCGCTCAATGTCATTTCCAAACACCTGAAGAGATCCGTCAGCGAGCTTTTCCGAATGATTCAAGTACTGGAATTTCGTGGATATCTCGAGATTTCTAGTTCTGGCGAAGGCTACGTATTGAGCAATAAGTTATTTGCGCTGGGCATGACGCGGGCTCCGCTCAGAAATCTACACGACGCAGCATTACCGGTAATGCACCGGCTTGCCGAGCGCATTGGACAGTCATGCCACCTCGGTATCGCGTCCGCCGATCAGATGGTCATTGTCGCTCGCGTCGAGGCGCCGGGAGACCTTGGATTTTCGGTACGCATCGGCTACCGCCGCTCGCTAATCGACTCGACTTCCGGGCTTGTTCTGTACGCGTTCCAGCCCGAGCTCGTGCGTGCCGAGTGGAAAGCTCGCCTCTCCGGCTCTGTGCGCCGCCGTGACTGGGTAGCTCTAGAGCGGCGCGGTCATGCTGCACGACAGGCTGGCTTTGTAAGAGCCGACAGCCACGCTGTTCAGGGCGTGGTGGACCTATCAGCTCCCGTGACTCAATCTGGTAGCGTAGCGGCCGCATTGACCATCCCCTACGTAAAGACTGTTCGATCGTTATCAATCGAAGAGACCGTCGGCCTGGTCGTGCAAGCAGCGCAAGAGATCTCAAGCGAACTGGGCGGGAAACGGCCTATAGAGTCGGCGCACGATCTGCTCGAAAAATGAAGGCCGTTAGCGCGGAGACGCTGCATCGTTCGCCAGGGCCAAAGCACCTGGAATCCCGACCTGCGTGCCGAGGCTGGGTGGAACGACGGATCGAGTTCCTGTAGCGACCAGCCGGTACGCGCGAGGATTGCCGGGCCAGAAGCGAGCCCTTCCAGGCAATCGCGCCACCGCCTATCCCCGTACCGATCGTCAAGTACACAAGATCCGCGACGCCCCTCCTCCGTGGCAAGCGCAGCTTCGGAATAGAACCCTCGACGCAGCGGCGGCAGGTGCGTAGTGCCCCAATTCTAGGTAACTTTGCCTATAGAAACATTTTTATTGCTAAATATAAGGATCGTGCTTAGAATTCCTTCAGCTCCCGCGCAAATGAGTGGGGGGCACAGTTCGGCGATTGGAGCCAGCGACTACAAGAAAGACGAACTGGGGGGATCGACCATGAGGAAATCGGGCAAAAGTCCGCTGCTTCGCGCAGTTCTGACGGCAACGTTGCTTGCGGCAAGCGCGCTTAACGGGCCCCTGCCGATGCGCCACTCGTCGGCATCGATCAGGGGTCTCGGCAGAACGAAGACCTGAACGATACGGGAGACGAAAAAATGAAACGTCATGGACTACTGTCTCGCTTGCTGGCGTTCTTCACGGCCTGCAGCATCGGTGCGTTAGCATATGGTCCTGCGTGCGCACAGGGCACCCAATCGGGCGGCGCGGCTACAGGCACTGAGGATACGGGTCAGGCTCTGCAGGAAATCGTGATCACGGGCACGATCGAGGCTCAGAAGATCCTCGATACCTCCTTCGCGATCACGACCATGGATTCGGATACCTTGAAGAACTCCCCCGCGATCAGCCTGCCCGCGTTGTTATCGAGCGTTCCTGGCATCTACAGCGAGTCGAGCGGCGGCGAGGAGAACCTCAATATCTCTGCGCGCGGACTGCGCGGCGGCTTTCTCGAGTACCTCAGCCTGCAGGAAGACGGGCTCCCGCTGGTCTACAACGGCTTTCTCGAAGAGCTCCAGCACCGCAAGGACATCATGGACGATAGCCTGCAAATCGTCCGCGGCGGCCCATCGGGCGTACTGACCACGAATGGCGCAGCCGCAATCATCAACTTCATTACGCGCCGCGGGACCGATACGCCCCAGGGCGAAGCGACCGTGTCCTACTGGGACTTCGGCCAGGTCAGAACCGACTTTTACTATGGAGGCCCGCTCGGGCACTCGACAACTTTCAGCGCCGGTGGCTATTGGGAGGTCGGCGATGGCGTCAAGAGCGTGGGCTATCAGGCCGATCGTGGCGGCCAGTTCCGATTCCTGATCGATCATAAGCTCGAGAACGGCGATCTGTGGATCAGCTACAAGCACGTCGATGCTCACAGTCAGTTCTATCTGCCCCAGCCGGTGCAGCTCATTCAGGTGGGAAACATAACGCACGTCTCGCCGATCCCAGGATTCAACGCCGAACACGATTATCTGGCGGGACCCGATACTGAGAACGTTCTGGTCAAGACTCCCAACGGCGCGACTGAAACGATCAACCTGCGTGATGGCATAGAGGAAAAATCGGATACCGTGACTTTGCACGGAGAGTATGACTTCCAGAACGGCCTCAAGTGGTCGGACACGGGTCGTATCGTCAAGGACTCGTACGTAGACAATGATTTGCGTAATCTCGGCGGCAACAGCGCTATTTTCACCGCGGAATCGTTCCTGACCGGGCCAGCTGCGGCGAGTTTGATCGCTGCATTTGCCTCCAAAGGCGCCGTGGGCACCGAGCTCATGTACGCCACCAGCGGCGGGGCGATCACGAATCCTGCGACCCTGAACGGCAATGGGCTGCTGACCCAGCAGGGCGCAAATCAATACGCCGAGAGCATGGATGAGGTCATCAACGATGTCCGGCTGACCTGGGATATCGCAAACAACAGCGCCACGATCGGCTTGTTGACCTGGTCCGTTCAGATGGACGTGTTCCAGAACTCCGTCAATTACCTGCTAGATGTCAGGAACAATGCCCACTTGATCAATATGGCTGCGGTCAATGCAGCGGGCAAACCGGTAGGCTACCTGACCGATAACGGCGTGCTCAGTTATGACGACGGCTACGGCAATGGCACGGTCGACATGACCTCGAATTCGTTCTACATCAATGATCAGTATCACCCCTTCGAGCGGTTGCGACTGGATGCGGGCTGGCGCTACGAGCGACTCAACCAGGCTTCCACTTCTGAAAGCAGCGCGAGCGCGGCGCTGGGCGGAGTCATCAACCCGAATATCTTGGCCGACACGACGCCCGTGACGTACGGGAACGGCACCTTTACCAACGGGAGCAGCGACTTTTCCGCCTCAGCCTGGACCGCAGGCGCCAACTACGAACTCACTCCGAACCTGGCGTTCTATGGCCGTTATTCGAGCGCCATTGACACCGGCATCAACAACTTCGCGATCTTCTCTCCCGGCTCCTCGGGTCTGCCAAAATCCGCGACCAGGCTCGATTTCGCCGAGTTCGGCATACGGCTGGCCACACCGGTCTACTACGCCGAATTGACAGCGTTCTACTCCGTGAACAATCACATTGAGGAGACGGAAAGCAATACCGGCCAGCTGGTATTTCTGAATAACATCGCCCAGGGCATCGAGTATCAAGCCAAGTACCGTCCGATCCCGGAGTTCACTGCTACCCTGAGCGGTGTCGTCCAGAAGTCGTACATCACGAGCTATAACGGCACGACAGCCCTCACTGGAGATCAGATCGATCGCCTGCCCGACCTGCAGATTCACTTCACTCCGACTGTCAGTGATCCGTCGGGCCGCGCTTCGGCGTACGCGCAGATCTCCTATTACTCCAGGCGCTGGGGCGATCTGGCCAACACGCTGGAATTCGCCTCTTACACCAATGTCGATGCAGGAGTCAGCTTCAAGGCCACCCCCTATCTGACACTCGCAGTGCAGGGAACCAATTTGACCAATGTATTCTCCTTAACGGAAGGCAATCCGCGTGGCAACGCCATTACCGCCGGGACAAATCCCTATGGTTTTGCGCGTGCGAACCTGCCGCGCGTCATCATGGCGACGGTCGACCTGAGGTTCTAAGCACGACCGGCGCACCTCCAATTGAGTATTTTGGATCTGGCGATAATCGCCTCTACTTTTCGGGCATGATCGCCCGATGCAGGCAAAATTGGCCGGGAAGCAGAGATCTGCAGCCGCTGCCTGCGATTTAATAAGACTGAGTATCGAACGCAGCTGAGCGTTTGCCGGAGCATGCCCCCGACTCTCTCTCGAGCTGGCGTTGGAATTTAGCCGCCATTGAATTTGGGGGATGCTGATGAAAAAGAGTTCGGCGGGGTGCCGACAAATTGGCAGGCGCGCCTTTGTACAAGGCGCCGCAATAGCGGCTGCCGAAGCGGTATCTGCGCTGCTACCCGCCGCCAATGCGGCCACGAAGCCAGGAGCGAGCGCTTCGATCCCGGAACTCGTTGCCTCCGATGCCAAGAGCGTGGTTGAGATCTCAAGCGGCAAGATTCGTGGCTTCAATCGTCGCGGGATTTTCATATTCAGAGGCATTCCCTATGGCGAGTCCACGAGCGGCGAGAACCGTTTCATGGCGCCAATGCCGGCGAAGCCTTGGACGGGCATACGCGATACGCTGCAACTCGGACGCGCCTGCATTCAGCCGGCGTCTGATTCGGCGCACTATCGCTATGACGGCGGAAATATGGCGCCGTCTGATGCAGAGGACTTTCTGCTGCACCGCGGCGAGGGAATTCTGGTGCCGGGGGAGGATTGCCTGCACCTGAACGTCTGGACGCCGGCGATCAGGGACTCGGGCCGCCGCCCGGTAATGGTCTACATGCATGGCGGCGGATTTGAGGCCGGCTTCGATTTTGATCTCGGCTCCTATGACGGCGAGAGTCTCGCGCGTAACGACGTAGTCGTGGTGACGCAC
>Ga0210394_10000674_pt1 | contig 65627 bp, 59 predicted proteins | sample IncBWC12MmetaG_FD_160121 | JGI IMG/M metagenome (GOLD analysis project Ga0210394, IMG submission 160121) | Forest soil microbial communities from Barre Woods Harvard Forest LTER site, Petersham, Massachusetts, United States - Inc-BW-C-12-M | ecosystem: Environmental > Terrestrial > Soil >...
GGGCTTTGCTTATGTTTACTTCATCTATGGGACGTCGTACATGCTCAACGTGACCGCTGAAGAGCCAGGGGTTGGCGCAGGAGTGCTGTTGCGGGCCATTGAGCCTCTTGAAGGAATCAACCTGATGAAGCGGCTCCGCAAAACCGACAAACTCAGAGATCTGGCACGTGGGCCGGGACGGCTTGCGGCCGCATTGCAAATTGACAAGCGGTTGGACGGAGTGGACCTGTGTGCCGACGGTCCGCTTTGGCTCGGGAGTGCGGTCCGAGAGACTGCGTCCATTAGAAAAACTGTACGCATCGGCATCTCGCATGAAGTTGGCCGACTGCTGCGTTTTTTCGAGGTCGGCAGTCCATTCGTTAGCGCCCCCTCAACAGGATAAGAACTCGTTAGGCTTGAATCGAATCGATTCGGATTCACAATAGCTCGCTGGGGCCGGACTCGCAGGAATTTGCATTGAACCCGTCCTTAATGAACGGAATCAGTACACAGCACTCCTCTTCATCACTGTTGAAAAAAGCGCAGACGTGACGCGTATGTCGAGATGGAACTGGCAAATGGGATCGGATCAAAGCTGTGCCGCGAGCCGATGATTGTTCGGCCAACGCGCCCGCCTTGGGCGCAGTACGCCCGCGGTTCAAATCCGGGCGCCCCGACCAATCTTTTCTTAAGCTTACGGGCATCTCGCAAAGCCCTTCCCCCGCACTATGGGAAAATTCGGGGGACGTACTGCAGCATCGTGGTCCCCAGCCTCTTCTCCACTTCTTGGATCTACAGTGCGCGATACCTCTCTAGCCGTTCCACCGCTTCCACTTTGTAATGCTCTGAGATTTTAATGTACCTCATCGTCATCCCAATTCGTCTAACTCGTTGTTCACCGCCCTTCTGTTTTGACAACGGTGTGGTCAAGATTCAGTCGGAATCTGCATCTCGAAAAGAAGGAGACAAACATGAAAATTTTGCAGGTGCTAACCTCACACGATCAGCTTGGCAACACAGGCCGTAAAACCGGTTTTTGGCTTGAAGAAGGCGCGGCCCCGTACTTTGTTTTCAGGGATGCTGGTGTCGAGCTCACCCTAGCCTCCCCTAAAGGCGGGCAGCCTCCGATCGATCCAAAGAGCGACATGCCGGAAAATCAGACACCGGCACAGGTACGGTTCAAGAAGGATGAGAAGGCGCTGAAGGCTTTTGCAAACACAGTGAAGCTTGCGGATGTAAAGGCAGAAGACTTTGACACGGTGTTTTATACGGGCGGGCATGGTCCGATGTGGGATCTCGCGGAGGACCCTGTGTCCATCGCTCTTCTTGAATCGTTCTACAATTCCGGCAAGCCAATTGCTTTGGTCTGCCATTCCCCTGGGGTGCTTCGCCACGTTAAGTACAAGGGTGAGCCGCTGGTGAAGGGGAAGCATTTAACTGGATTTACGAACGGCGAGGAAGAAGAGGTACAGCTCACCAAGGTTGTGCCTTTCCTCGTTGAAGATGAACTGTTACGACTCGGTGCCATCTTTGAGAAGAAGGCGAACTGGCAGCCTTTTACCATCACCGATGGCCGCCTTATTACCGGTCAGAATCCCGCATCATCGACCTCGACGGCTCAAGCCCTTATGGAGCTAATCCGCGAGAGAGCCGCTCGAGCTTCTGCTTGAGTTTCCAATCACATTGATTCGTCATTGTTATCAATGATTCGCGGCCAAGGCAATTTCCCAGCCTTGGCCGCAAAAATCCAACCCAACGTCTGGAGCACGTCACCGCAGCGAGTTGCGACCCATAGACGAGTGAGCAATCTGTACTGCAACCATTGAAGGAGGAACTATGCCAGCCAGTAAAGCAGCACAGCAAATCAAGGAAGCAAATCCTCTCGATTTTGTGCCCGACAAAATTCCTTTCGACACCCCGTATGGCCCACCGATATCACTAGACCGAGCCCAGGCGGTTATTCAAGCGGCAGTGGCAGAGGCGAAGAAACGGAATTGGAAGATGAACGTAGCGGTGGTCGATCCCGGCGGCCATCTGGTGGCCTTCCAGCGGATGGATGGCGCGATGCTCGCCGCCATTCAGATTGCCGAACACAAGGCACGAGCTGCTGCGACCTTCCGGCGCGAAACCAAGGTCTTCGAGGACGGTATCAACCTTATGCATCTCAACTATCTGCTCGCGTTCGATGGAGTCATTGCGTCTCGCGGCGGCATTCCGTTGATCGAGAAAGGTTCGATCATTGGCGCAATCGGTGTTTCTGGAGGCACCGATTCTCAGGACGAGATCGTTAGCAATGCCGGCGCGGCAGTAATTAACGAACTCCAAGCAAGCAACAAATGATCCAGATCTCGAGAAGGCATTGAGGGCAATCAAACAATTTCCGCGAGTGCAAGTACCAAGGAGAATCCCATGACAAGTGCAAGTGCAGCTACGAAACCCGCACAGATTCGCGTGGTCCGCCGGTCGCCCGCCTATTGGCGCGTCACGATCGACAACCCGCCGATCAACGTGATGGGCCCGGAAATGGTCCGGGAGTTTCAGGAACTGATTAACGCTCTTGAGGCCGACGGGCAAGTCAGGGTGGTGGTCTTTGATAGCGCGGTTGAGGACTACTTCCTGAATCACTCCGATTTTTTCGCCAAGCTCGAGGACCTGACCTCGATGCCGGCTGGCCCCACAGGATTGCCACCCTGGCCGGACTTCCTCGTGCGTCTGACGCGCGCGCCATTCGCCTCCATCGCCCTCATCCGCGGCCGGGCGACTGGCAACGGCAGCGAGCTGACGCTCGCGTGCGACATGAGTTTCGCCAGCCGCGAAAAGGCCATCTTCTCGCAATGGGAAGTGGGCGTGGGTCTGGTTGCCGGCGGAGGCCCGATGGCCCGGCTGCCCAAAGTGATGGGGCGAAACCGCGCCCTCGAAGTGCTCTTAACCTCGGAAGACATCAGGGGAGAGCAGGCTGAGGCCTACGGCTACGTGAATCGCGCCCTACCCGACGCCGATCTAGACGCGTTCGTAGATGCGTTCGCGACCCGGATCGCCGGATTCGATAAATGGGCGATCGCCAACACCAAGCGGCTCGTCAACACCAGCCTGCCGCCGGATGTCGAGTTCGCCGCTGGGTGGGATGCGTGCATGGCTTCGATCGGCCGACCCGCCGCCCAGGAGCGGATCAAAGCGCTGATGGCGAACGGCTTCCACAAGCCGGGAGACGTCGAAAATCGACTGGGATACCACATCGGTCAAATCGCGCGCTAGGCCTAAAGCTCGGGCTGAGACTGCAAACGACAACCGCGGAGAGACAGTGCAGGAGTCACATTCTTATTGATTGAGCCACCTTCCGGATTCCGCTAATTTAGAATCCCGCTTTTCCGGTGGACTTCAATGGGCGAGGACAACACTATGAAGACCGCAACCCCAATTCATATCGGCGGTTCGCAGCTTGCAGAGATGCGTCATGTTTGTGCGTTCTTTAGCAGCGACGAAGAAGAATACCGCGTTCTGCTCCCATTCATTAAGGACGGATTCGAGTGTGGCGACAAGGCCGTCCACGTAGTTAACCCCGAACAACGCGAGGATCATCTTCAACGCCTGGCTGCGGCAGGAATTGATACCAACGCCACCGAGCAGAGCGGTCAATTCGAGCTTCGAACCAACACCGAGGCGTACCTGCGCGACGGCCGTTTCGATCAGGATCGCATGCTCGAAGTGTTCAAGCAGGTGGCTAGTGACAATGCCAAGGGACGTTTCCCGCTCAATCGAATTGTGTGCCGAATGGACTGGGTGGCCGATCGTGGGCCTTACATCGACGACGTCGTTGAATTCGAATCGCGTGTCAACGATGTGTGGAGCCGTCACGACGACGCGGTCATTTGTACCTACCGCCTGGGGAAGTTTGGTGGAGACACCGTGATTGACATTCTGCGAACGCACCCCATGGTCATCATCGGCGGAATTCTTCAACAGAATCCTTTCTTTGTGCCGCCGCAGAAGTTCCTGCGCGAGATCCGCGAACGACGAGCAGGGCGAAATAAGTCAGCTTCAACAGCATCCTGACATGACAAAACATCCCGAACGTCCCGCCGAGGAGATCAAGCGGCTCCAGCGCTGCATTAATGATTTGGTTGGTATTCTCGCTCTGCCTGCGATCTGGACTGGTGCCGAAGCTTCCCAGATTGTTGGTACATTGAGCGATTCATTGCTGTTAATGCTCCAGCTGGATCTCATTTTTGTACGCGTGAGGGGTTCATCCGGGGAGGCCCCCGATCCAATCGTGCGGTTCGCGCCGACATGGGAACCAACACCGCAGCCGCAAGAACTCGCCGAAGTGATCGAGCAATGGTTAGGCAGCGACTCGCAAAAATCGCCCGCCGCGATACGAAAATCCTTTCGAGGCCAAGAGATTTCTTTAGTTCCGCTGCGCTTAGGTCTGCACGGCGAATTCGGCACGGTTGTGGCGGGATGTCAGCGAGTCGATTTCCCACAGCAGACTGAGAAACTTTTATTGAGTGTGGCGGCCAATCAGGCTGCGATCGGGCTGCAGGAATCAACCTCCCGGAGTGCACAGAGGAGAGTCGCCAGCCACCTCGATCAACTGGTCACGCAACGAACCGCAGAGCTAGCTGCCACGAACGAAGAACTCATGAAGGCGGTCGATGTGGATACCGAGACCAGGCCGGTCCTCACGCAAGTCGAGATTGATCGTGTGCGGCCCTATGCACGGGTGCGACAAGCGCAGCTTGGCGAGATTCTGTATCGGCCTGGAGAGGTGGGGGTGCCGTGCTTCATTCTCTTATCCGCCAGCTTGGAAATCGTTCAGCCAACTATCCACGGCGAACGGCTGGTCTTCAACTTATGCCCGGGAATGTTCACCGGCGAGGCGGGCATGATTGCAGGACAGCGAACCGTAGTGCAGGCCCGAGTCATGCAAGGAGGTGAAATCCTGGAGCTTCGGCCCGAAGAGCTTCGCACTCTTGTGGCGCGCGATGCAGGTCTGAGTAAGATCCTTTTGCAGGCATTCATATTGCGCAGGCTTATGCTCATCAACCGACAGTTAGGCAATGTCGTTGTGATTGGTTCACGACATTCTGCGGACACGCTGCGCCTTCGGGAATTTCTGGGCCGAAATGGTCATCCATACACTTATGTCGACTTAGATTCCGACGATACCTCTCGGAACCTTCTCGACCGTTTTGCAATTGCTGTCTCCGAAATCCCGATTGTGATCGGCAACGGGACGATGGTTTTGCGCAATCCCTCAACCTCACAGCTCGCGGATTGCCTCGGACTAAACGACAATATTAACAAGGGTTCGCTTCATGATCTCGTTATCGTGGGCGCTGGGCCGGCAGGCCTGGCTGCGGCAGTATATGGGGCCTCGGAAGGATTGGATACTCTCCTTATTGAAAGCCAATCGCCCGGGGGGCAAGCGGGAACCAGTTCAAAGATCGAGAATTATCTAGGATTTGAAACCGGGGTGTCTGGTCAAGAACTCGCCACGAGCGCCACCAGGCAGGCACAGAAGTTTGGGGCGAAGATCGCGTTGGCACGCGCGATTGTTCAACTTCGGTGCCAACGTCGCCCCTACGAACTCGTGATGGACGACGGGACTGTCTTCTTCGCCCGGACGATTGTGGTTGCGACCGGCGCGAGTTACAACAAGCCAACGACCGTCACCCTAGACCGCTTCGCGGGTCGCGGCATCCATTACGGTGCGACCCACCTTGAGGCTCAGCTGTGTGAGGGCCAAGAGGTCATTGTGGTCGGGGGCGGCAACTCAGCTGGTCAAGCGGCTGTCTTCCTCTCGCAGACAGCGCGCAAGGTTTTTATGCTCGTGCGCGGGGCCGACTTGGCCGAATCGATGTCGCGGTATCTCATCCAACGCATTTCTGGAAATCCTTCCATAGAGTTGCTTTGTAACTCCGAACTATGCCGTCTTGACGGCGACAAAGATCTCGAAGAAGTGAGTTGGGTCAACAAGCAGACTGGGCACGTACGTTCAGTCGTAACCCATCACCTCTTCGTAATGGCTGGAGCCTCGCCTAATACCAACTGGCTGCAAGGCCGTGTCGCTCTTGATGAGAAAGGCTTTATCCTCACCGGACGCGACCTACCACTGGCGATCGATCCAGATCGAAATCCTCCTTGGCCGCTTTCCCGCCCACCTTACATGCTCGAAAGCAGCCTGCCAGGAGTGTTCGCAGTGGGTGATGTCCGGGCGGGAAGTATCAAAAGGGTGGCTTCGGCTGTTGGCGAAGGATCTACTTCGGTGAGTATGGTGCATCGAGTTCTCGCCGAGCTTTAGTGTGGATCGGTACGAACAAGTTTTCGGTTTCTAATGATCTGGTAGAATTCCGGAATGAAGAGACGAACCTTGCTGATGGCGGCGCCGTTGGCGGTGCTGGCGCCCTGCGAGATAGCAGAGGTGATGAAATCGACGTTCGCTTCAGTTGCGCATGCGATTTTGGCAAGGGGAGAAAGAGAGCAAGGTGGCTCGATGGGAGGATCAACTGTGGTATATGAACTGCGCATTTATCATGTGGTCGCCGGAAAGCTGGAGAACCTGGTAGCCCGCTTCCGGGACCACACGATGAAGCTTTTCGCGGATCATGGAATCAAGAGTGTAGCGTATTGGACTGCGCTGGACGAACCGGTGAAAAGCAGCACCTTCTTTTACATTCTGGAGCATCCGAGTCGGGAAGCGGCGGCAGCGAACTGGAAGGCCTTCCAGGACGATCCGGAATGGAAGAGCGTGAAGGCGAAATCGGAAGAGAATGGGAAATTGGTGGAGAAGATTGACTCGACGTTCTTGACGCTGACGGATTTTTCGCCGCGGTTGGGGTGACTAAGCTTCCACAGGGCATTGCGAGGAAGTGATCTCCGCGCTCTGCATCGACTCTGGACGGATTACAGGCAAACAGGAAAACGAACCAGCGCAATTTCAGATTGCCGACCGTAAAGCGATCTCATTTCCTTTAGAAGGTGCGGATCAGCCCCTGGGACGACGGTTCCTTAGACCGTTGCCGACAGACACCGTCAAATACGGCGGTTTATTAAACCGTTGCAGACGAGGCCGACGCAGGTAGAGAACTGAATGTAATATTTCTGGAGCATACTGTGACGCGGACGTGAGGAATAACAAGTGCCTGATCCAAACCCCATGAACTGGTGGACGGATCCAGAGAGCGCGCAAAAGCGATTGGAACCGTGCGAAGCCGAGTTCCTGTTGCGCAATCTGATGAATCGCCATGGTCTTGGAGATTGGGAGTATGAATTTGTTGGCGGACTCCTCGAGGACACCACGGAAGTACGACACCTCGGCTTGTGCAACATCACCCAGAAAAGGATTTTGATAACTAGGGCCTGCATCGAGAGGACCGTGGCCCAGGTTAAGGATACGATACTGCACGAAATTGCCCACGCGCTCACGAAAGAGCCAAACCACACCGCTGAGTGGGCCCTTAAGGCGTGGGAGTTAGGTGTAAGCTCATCCGAAATCATGCGGACCATAGACGACGAAGTTTCGCACGCTTCGAGGGACAGCACGAGGGAATCTGAGCAGCAGGGCGGAAGCTGAAGTAATCTCCCTTTAGAACAACGGTTTCAAACACCGTTGTAGTCACGTGGCTCTGGGGAACGGCTGTTATGGAAGCAGGTCTTCCGCTGGTCCTACGACTATCGGTTCGAAATGTCCCCGATCATTCGGCAGAGAACCGAATGGTCCAAACAGTTTTGGAAAGCCTTACATCGTAAGGGACCGGAGCCGGCGCCCCTGCTCACGAGGCAGGGGCATCCCCATCCCCGTTGAACCTGGGACCAACGGAAACTCACAGATCATGTAAGTAGCTGGTTCTTCTAGCCTCTAACTGCGTCATACTAGCTGATTTTGTAGGGTATTTTAGGGGTTTTGTTCTCAATTTGTTCTCAGGCAGAATTCTTCGCTTTCTGTACGCTTTTTATCATTCTGTTCTCAAGTTGGAGGTCAGAGATTTAGCGTCTCGAACCTGTTATTTTTTGGTTAGTCTTCTGAGAACAACTTGAGAACAGAACTCAGTCTTAATTTGTGTACTTCATCGTCCAGTGAAAATGGGCAACGCGTTCTACCAACGGTATAGCAAATTCCCGATTTTATACGCTGTTGTTCGGAATCGACAGCTTGTGAAATCATGAAGGCGCCATCACGGTGTATCCACTTGTATGGTTACCGCGTCAATCAGGACTTAGCGAGCATCTGAGGCAGGAGACAGTCGTTTTGACTTCGTCTTTTGCCGAACTATTTCATGGCCTTTTTGGCTTGTGCTCGCACCTTGGCCCAGCGCTTCTTGGCTGCTTTCGCAATCTTCGCTCTACCAGCTTCAGAGAGAACTCGCTTTTTTATCCCTGATAGCTCCCGACCAGCTGAATTCCCCATCGCCTTTCCGGCAGCTTGCACACCCTCTAGTTGCTTCTGTAATTTACCCAACTGTATCTCCAGCTTCCGCTCTTCACGCTTGATCGCCGCCAGAATGTTCATTGAGTCCTCCGCAAGAAATCTATCTCAAAGCGGAGACGACGCGCTAGATGTCCCTTGCGAGTGAAGTAACTGGATCGCGATCGAACTTGTCCGGTTAGCGCTAACCGGGACTTAGGGAAGAGATGTAGTTGGATGGTTAGGCTCCTTCACGAATGCCAACCATGCGTGCGCAATTCCCTGCGTGGGGAACCAACCAGCAGGAATTTGATCCAAGGGTGCGGTGCGACCCACAAGCTGGATACTCGCGTCGCACACATCCCATGTCACGTTGCCCCAAGTGTCGCGAATCGGCGACGGGCATGTTCGTATGAAACCAATCCAGCCGACGTCTGTATTTAGTTTTCGGAGTGTTGTGCTCGGAGATCGATCCTAGAACCTGCTTGCATCAATCCACGCTTGAACTTCAGCGGCTACTGAAAAGGAAGTCGCAGGCGCGGCGGCAAACTTGGCCTCCAGTTCATAGGCGTTCCTTTCAAGCGGAATCATAGGGTAAGAGCCGCCAGCCAGAAAGCCCGTGACGTACTTGGCCGCGAAACTGGCCAGACCTAAGTTCTGGTATTGAACAACGTGAACCAACTCATGGAAGAGCAACCTATCCGCAAACGGGACACGAGAAACTATCGTATCCACATACGTGATCGCAGCCATGTCTGCGAAATTCGGAAGTAAACTCGGTTGAAACCCCATCTTCACCAGTTCTGCGTAAAATGGCGGGTTCGCAAACTGTTCGGCAAGGAGTCTCGTCGAATCCAGAGCAGACTGCGGGAAGAAAGGACTCACCTTCGCCCTTTGAGTCGGACTGAGCGGTTCAGCAGCCGGACGATACGCCGAGCGTTGTGCCCCGATGTATTCTGCAACCTGTTGAACAATCCACTGCACCTGGCCAGCATTCAGAATGGGTAATGGCATGATGGCCCCGTTCTATTTCGCCCGCCCCGATTCATCCGTCTTCTCGATCCGCACGGTCGCTGCAGGATATGCCATCAATATTTCCCGCTTCCGGCTTCGTGCCTCGGCTTCGGTCAATCGCTCGGAAATATCGCGGACATTGGGGACACCAGGCGCGAACACGCGGTAGAAGTCTTTGGGATTTTCGTTGGGTCCTTGCATGATACTTTCCTCGCTTCAGACGCGTTCGTCGTCAGGCTGTTCATTGACTCCAAGCAGAATCCACGGGCCTTCAAAGCTGAACGCTTTTGCACGAATCCGGCAAGCTTTTCGGGGACAGCCGACGACCGTATACTGGCGACCAACTTTCGGTTGATACCATCCACCTATTTGCGACATGAACAGTCCGTGCGTGGGGCAGCATCCCCGCGAGAGCCGTTCTTGGCGATCTCTGACGCCTTGTTTCTTCATGCGCCTACCCGTTTCGATTATAACCCTGCAGCAACCGCGCCGACATATAGGTCGGCAGTGCTAAAATGAATCCATGGGGTGGTTCTCTGAAAATTATAAGTGGCTGTTCGACGGATTCGCAGGTGCGGCTGTGCTAGCCGTGATCGGTTATGTGCTCCACCATTTTCGAGGCTCGCGGAACCGGCAAGGAGCTGCAACGTTGACAGCCCAGGGCGCAAAGGTCGAAAGCTCCCCGGTAGCTAGTGGTTCTGGCATCACGCAAACAATAAACTCTCCGACCACTATTAATGTGTCTTTGCCGGGAACATCCGCTCCCGCGACCCCGCTCCGGTTTTTCAATTTTGACGGCAGCGCAGGACCGCTTTTTGTGTCGGGGAAGCAGCATTCAGTACACGATTCCTCGCTGGTGGATTTGACGTGTTTGGTGACTATCGTAAATTACACCCAATACCCGTTGAAAATTGCACCACAGCAGCTTTTCCTGAATGGTGCGGAATGGCCAGTCAAGGAAATATTCTTTCGTCCTAAATCGAATCCACTAAACAAATTCGACAGAATCAGTCTGACGGGCAATAACAAAGAAGATCACGAATTGCATTTTATGTTCGCTGCTGCTGATTGGCCGAAGGCTCGTTCGGGTTACGTCGTAATGGACACCGACGCAGGTGAGGCCATTCACGTTGAAGTGAGGTTTCCTTAAAGACAGATATGCAGAGCTACTGGGAGATAGTTAACTTTCTCAAAGTGGCGCTTGGCTTGAAAAAGTCGAGTCCCGCTGCACCGTCATCCACGCTGGTAGCCAAAGACGCAAAAGTCACGGACTCGCCAGTAGCGAGCGGGACTAACATCTCGCAAACAATCAACTCCCCCACCACTATCAATGTATCTCTGCCGCATGGGCCTGTCCTATCCGAAACGCTGACGGAATCTTGGCTGGATTTGTATCGAGAAAAGAAACGATTAGAAGCCGAAGTCGAAGCGCTAAAGGCACGGGCTGATTTAGATAATGTGTCCATAGACTCACCGCTTATCGTAAGAAGGATGACGCGGTTGGAAATGCGAAAAGCAGAACAGATTGCGCAGATGGAGAAAGACATCGCGCTAATAAATGAAAAGCTCAAGCAAGGCGCTCGTCGAGACCAGAATCCTAGACGGCCAGCTTGGCCCGACGAAAAGGGTGAGTACATTGCCGTTTCAAGTGAAGCTATTCCTTATTTTCCAGACAAATTGAGCGAATTTCGACCTGCTGGAGATGATAAAGACTTTTGGAGCAAACCATTTCCGCCCAGGGGATCAATTCGCTTGCTTGAGGGTAATGACTGGGAGGGCATCCCAAACTTTCCTCACACAATGAATGGCTGTTCTCATGGGGTTTTTATGATTCGCTGGAGGTCTGCAGACCCTAGCCTCCCTGTTCGGTCAAGCCTGCGTCATTCCAGCAAATCGAAAGGCGATGAAAAGACGGGAGCCTTCGGCTACATGTCTGGAACCAACTGCGAGCAACCGATGTTCAAAATTGTGGAAACTCCCCACGGCCATACACTTGTCGATCTCTTCTATGAGTTGAAGTTCTGGCAAGCGGCCCCATCAAAATTGACAAACAATTCTCAGCAAGGCGGGCAGAACAAAGAAAGCGTGCGCTAGATGCGGCCCCGGCATAGCGATCCATCAGGCGCAGGGCACAAAATCGACACGCAAAGAGTAGCGAATCACCCTGAGCAAACGGTCGTGCGCCACTTCTCGCAGCACTTCGTCCTTCAGGTTTGCGGCACCGCCATGAACGAGGATGCCCCTCGTTTGCTTCTTCCCAGTCAGCTTTCTGACTTTCTTCATGTACCCGCGCAGTTGGTCGATGTTTTCCAATGTGGGCGCTCCCTGCTTACATTCGACGACGACAGGAATCCCGTATCCATCGATTAGGAGAACGTCTGAACGGGTCTTGTCAGAAAATGCATTCTCTCTCACTTTCGCATCAGGATATGGCATCAGGTCGTCCTCGACGCGGTGTGGGTATGTCGCTATGTAATCTGAAAGCGACCGTTCGTAGTCGAAGCTCCCTTGTAGTCCGACCCAGTTGGCCTTATCCCCCATAGCTTTCGTGATGCGGCTGAATGTCTTCGAGTCAAGCTCACGAATTGTTCCTAACGCTAGGTTCGAGGGAAGACGAGCAGCCTTTGGTAGTGAAACCACCGTATCCGGGTCGGTGGGACCGATATTAAGGTCCCAACGCACCGCGATTCGGCGACCGTGGTGACCCAAAGGATATTTCTTGTTGGGAGGCACCGTTGGATTCCATTGTTTATCGTCAACTTCTTTGCGAACGACTTCGCCAACCCGCCCCACACGATTGTGTTTCAGTTGAACAAGAAGCATGTCTCCCGGTTTGACGCGCTTGAGGTAATTCCTTGCCGTGGCCCAGTCTGGTTTTCGCGCTTTGCCTTCCATTGTCCAGCCATTCTTTGGATTCCAGCCAACCGCAGCACATTGGTTCCTAAACCAGCGCGGCCATAGCCCCGGAAACTTTGTCTCTTCGCAAAATACCTTCCAGTAGCTCTTCATGTGCTCCTTAGAAAACAGGGATCGCCATTCCGAACACACTGTGCTTCGTAAAGCCTCCGTCTGACTTCTTGCGCGGAGTCTATCATGCGAATACTCTCTCGTGGTGGAACGAGCGGCGGTACCATCCTTCACCGTCTCTGGCGGTCTCCGCCAGAAGAAAACAGGCTTACGGTTCGCGTCGCCATATCGGTCCTATCTCCTCGTGCGGTAACTGAGCATCAACACCGGCGACACCGCACTTCCTGCCAAGCGCATCCGTCATGCGTCCTGCGTTTCCTCCGTGTAACTTTTTGTTGATGATGGCAAGCTGCTCGTCCTGCCATTCTTTGCAGTGTTGTGTCCAATCGGCGATCTCAGTTTTGATTTCCGTATCCACATTTCGGAAACTTGTTACCTTAAAGCCGATCACCAGTTCTGGGTAAAGGTCAGTAAGTACACCTGTCACTTCGAGATAAGCCCTTTGGGGTAATTTTATGTTTCTAAGAGGTTCGTCAGTGACGTTTACATCCAAGTCCGTCAATGGTATGTGACTCGTTCGTTTAGGATAGTGCACGCAGAGACTTTTAGCTCGCGGCTGATACAGATGGAAGTTGCTACCAATTGTCGGCGAGTATGTGCCTGTCACCGTTATCGTGTCACCGATACTGAAACATGGAATACCTCGTGGTGTCTGGGCATTCGTCGCTGGCAGTAAAACGAGCAGCAGAAAAAGTGTGAGGTACCTCACGTCACCGCCTCCATTGCTCCATGCCGCCGAAAGCATACCAAGCACCGCTCGTGTTATCCTCGGCACCAAATGACCTCACCACTTCGATGCTTCGTTGCGATGGCCGTGGGCCGTGACGACATTAACCAAATCTTCGACAAACATATTCTACCGACTCTTCGCACGATGAACATTACCCCGGTTTTCATGGGCCGACTGGAACACAATGATGATATCGACAAACGGATAATCCATGAGATTGAGGCTTCTGATTTTGTCATTGCCGACCTGACATACGTCCGGCCTTCTGTATACTTCGAGGCTGGCTACGCTCAACGCAAAGTTCCTGTCATCTATACCTGTCGAACTGACCATCTTGGGCAAGGGTCTGGTGAATTGAGGGTTCACTTCGATTTGCTGATGCGGAATATCGTTCCATGGTCCGATTCGAAAGACCGCAGTCTCGCTAGCAGGCTAGTCAGAAGAATCAACATCGTAATCAAACCGCTCATACAGCGGCGACAATCTGATGATAAGGCTAAGGCAGACACGGAGCAGTTTCAGCGACTCTCACTTGTAAATCGTCTTGACTTTATAGTCCGAACATTTGGGAACACACTAAGGAGTTGCGGCTATCGTTCTTTAGCAATGGACGGCAGATTTAACAATCCGTGGGTCGGGTGTGCCCCTAAGCGCAATGTGTTAAATCTAGGCGTAGTTTACGCTCAGGCGGGATTCACTCAACGAAATGTAAAGGACCATGTTGACCAAACATTTCAGCTAGTAAATTCACGGTTCGAATCTTTCGACCATGATTTGGAAGATTACAACAGACAGCGATGGCACAACAGATGGGGCCACTTTAGGGAACCAAAAGCAATCGAGACAAAATATGTGAAGAGAATCGTCGTTCGACTAGTCCTTTGCTCACTTCAAAAGATTCCAAATCAGCGATTGGTTTCGGCTTTACCATCCTCGATGGCAAGCGCTGATGGACAAGTCTACAGTTGGACTCAAATCTTCAATGTTGCCTACCAAAAGGCTTTTCCCGGCTCCATATACGTTCACGTCATTGCTCCGGTATTGTCCGAGTCTGACGCTGAGATGAAGAGCCGAGAACTGAAACGAACTATTAAACGGTCTCCGGCAGGTAGGACATGAAATTTCAAATCGGAGATGTTACTGACACGGCGCTTTGCATCGTCCTGAAGCACGAATTCCTGCGGTGCGATGATGCCTTCAACGAATTTGCATCATCTGCGAAGGTGATGATCGAACAAGGTGAAAGCAAGCGGATCGCCTACAAAACTTACAATGCCTACGCCAGATTTATTCATCACCTGTACGAATTCATTTTGGCTGCAGTAGCTAGGGACCGCCAGGACACCGAATCATTAAAATCGGACGTGGCCGAAAGCTATATCGCGGGCCACACGCAACGCATCCTCACGAGCAGAAGAAATGCCATCCTAAGCGGAACTGCGCCAGCCTGGGAGAACGACATCAGCTTCTATCCCGAAAACGTTCCCAAAACATTTCCTGCGGAGTTTCGCCGATGTCGAAACATCGTTAGCGGCCACGCCATACACAAACGGTCGGATTTAAGCCTGACCAAGTTCTATGATGAAAGTCATAAATTTCTCTATTTGCTCTATTACGATGCGAAGAGTTGGTGGGGCCGCGAAAGCGGCGAGTTTCCCGATCTGAAGGAGATCACTGCTTTCACGGTACTCGTGAAGAGCGACCCATCACTAGAGCCGTAGCCACATGACATTGGGTGACGTGCGATGCGCCCAGCAAAGCCGACGACACATAGCCGATTCGAATCTTTCCCTTTAGTGCCGGTTTCGTTCGGGCGAAAGTGTAGTAATGGGACTGTAAGCTGGGCCAGAGGATTTCACCCGATGGGAAAAGAAGGTGTTTGCCTGATTGCGGGACCTTGGCCCGTGTCTAAGCTAGTAGTTCTAACCCTCAAACAGCGCCCAGCTCAATGAGGTTTTATGCTGGAAGGTCGGAAACAGCCGCGCACCGCCACGCGATTGATGGTGCATATCCTCTCCGTCCGCGATCCACGCCTGACCGACTTGGCCTCCATAGAAAATCTCAGCTCTCGCGGCGCACGCGTGACAACACAGCGGGCTTGGGAACTCGGATCGCATGTCGCTATAAGGGCCATATCTGGTGCAATGAGCGCCAGGGCACGGGTGGTGTATTGTCAGCCTATGGCGAAGGATTTCGCTGTTGGCTTGGATTTTCTAACGCAATTTCGATAGGCGGAGCACGACGGATTCACATACCTAACGAATGCCCTTGAGCGGGCCGGACCACTATGAGCTTGCGCACACCTTCAGCATTCAGTTCGCCACGTCCAAGAAGTTCGAGTATCTGGTCTGCGGAAGCTCACAGATCATGTAAGTAGCTGGTTCTTCTAACCTCTTACTGCGTCATACTAGCTGATTTTGTAGGGTATTTTACGGGCTTTGTTCTCAAGTTGTTCTCAGAAGAAACAATGTCAGATGATAGATGGACTCCGCAGGCGTGGAGTGTGGCTCAAAAATCCTGGGAATGGGATTGTCGCCGGGCGGTGGACTTGCAGTACACAAATGCGCTGCGAGTAGTATGCCGGCGAGCAAGACCAAAACGCCGGTGACCCGGCCGACGACCAGTGCCCATTCCGTTCCGCGCCCAGCTCTCCACATGCTGTTCAGGACTTCCGCTGCCGGGCATTGACGGTGGCAACTTGTGCTTCTTTCTCACCGCGAACACGCGTGGCGAGCAATTCCAACAACATCGCGTCGCGTTCGCGTTCGAGCTCCGAAATGGAGCGGTTGCCGGCCTCTTGCAGAACGCCATCAACGATCATCTGCTTCACTTGCGGACTGAAGGCTGTAATCGTCCCAAGGTCTTTCCACCAAGTCGAGACGGGGCCTGAGAGATGCTCCATGAAGTGCTGAATCCCGCCTTGTCCGCCACCGAGGTGGAACAACAGATTCGGCCCCATGACGCCCCACCGCAGTCCCGGTCCCCAGCACACTGCGTCGTCCGCATCGGCGACATCCAGCACGCCCTGCTCGATGAGGTAAACCACCTCTCGGTAGAGCGCGGCTTGCAGGCGGTTTGCGACGTGTCCCACAACTTCCTTCCGAAGATGGATAGGCTTTTTGCCGATCGAGGTGTAGAAGGAGATTGCCCGTTGGATAGCTTCCGCGGATGTTTTTGCGCCAGCGACGACTTCCACCAAGGGAATCACGTGGGGAGGATTAAATGGATGGCCAATCACGCAGCGTTCCGGATGCTTGCAAGCCGACTGCATGATGCTCATGGTCAGCCCCGAGGAGCTCGATGCGATAAGCGAATCAGGGGGAGTAGCGTTGTCCATATCCGCAAAGAGCTTGATCTTGAAGTCCTGGCGTTCGGGCCCGTTTTCCTGGACAAAATCGGCGTCCGAGAGCGCCTGCTTCATGTCGAGGGTGAAGCTCAGATGATCACGCGATGCTTTGGGCGAAACTCCGAGGACGGTGAGGTCCTTCCAAGCGGCATCCACGTACCGGCGCAGGTTCGCTTCGGCATTCGGCGCCGGATCGGTTGCGACGACATTGAGGCCGCGCGCGAGATAGAGCGCGGCCCAACTAGCGCCGATGACTCCCGTCCCGACGATAGCTACGGTTTGAATTTCCTTGTTCTTGGCCATTCGATTCCCTCTTTCTAACTTTTCAATTCCTCGATTGTCAGTGCCGTTATTTGCTCGAAGCCATGTCCCGCAACGCGGCGTCAGCACTCGGCACGCCGGTTCCCTGACCGTGATGTGCCACGATGAGCCGCGAACCCCGCTGCCCAGTCAGATACGTCCAGACCCATTGCAGGAAGACGCTGATACGCAGGCCGGACTGCGCGAGAAATTGAAGGTGAACACCGGCCCAAGCGAGCCATGCTATAAAACCGCTAGTTCGCAACTTGCCGCTTTGCAGCACGGCAAATCCCTTGCCTACGACGGCCATGTTGCCCTTGTCAAAGTAACGGAACGGTTTTGGCGAGGGCTCACCCTCGATATGCCGCTGAATCCATCGGCCGGCGTATCGCCCTTGCTGGATGGCTACCTGCGCCACGCCCGGCAGAGGCTTGCCGTCCTGGTCGAGCGCGGCTGTGTCGCCAACGACAAAGATTTCTGGATATTTCGGAACCGTGAGATCTTTCCCGATACGCACTCGGCCTGCGCGATCCGTTTCTACCCCCAGCCACTTGCCTGCCGCAGAGGGTGTAACCCCGGCCGTCCAGATCACCGCTTTGCTTACGATGCGCTCCCCGGCTATAACAACGCCGTCCCCATCAATCTGGTCCACTCCATGTCCCAGCCGGACTTCCACGCCCAAGTTCTCGAGTCGTTGCTTTGCAGCTTTGGATAGGTCCTCAGAAAAGGGGCCCAGAACGCGTGGCGCCATGTCCACCAGGACAATGCGCGCGGAGGTCGGGTCGATCCGCCGGAATTCCGACTTCAGCGTTGTGCGGATCAGAACCGCAATCGCTCCGGCCATCTCGACGCCAGTAGGACCAGCGCCGACCAGGACAAAAGTTAGCAGGTCGCGGTGACGTGCGGGATCTTCCTCGGCCTCCGCCTGCTCGAATGCCTGAAGAATTTTGTTTCGAATGTCTACCGCGTCGGCGAGGCTCTTCAACCCGGGCGCAAACATCTCAAATTCGTTGTGGCCGAAGTAGCTGTGCGTAACGCCCGTGGCCAGAACCAAGTAATCGTAAGAAAGCCGTACGCCTTCGCGGTCGGCGTCGCGGACGATCACGCATTTCTGGTCCTTATCTACGCCGGTGACCTCTCCAAGGATCACCGTCGTGTTTTTCTGGTTCCTCAAGATTCCCCGTAGTGGTGAACCAATCTGACCCGGTGCGAGCACCGAGGTCGCCACTTGATAAAGCAGCGGCTGAAAAACGTGATGGTTGGTCCGATCAATCAAGAGGACCTGTGCGGGCGCACGACGTAACGCTCGGGCAGCCGCCAATCCGCCAAACCCCCCGCCGACGATGATGATCCTCTTTCGAACCACGTTTTCCCTGATTTCGTTCAGAATCCTAGAGATGGTTTCGGTTTGTTATTTCCCGACCCTGCGAGACCATCGGACGTCAACACCCGGCGTCGGACGATTCCTATCGACCATCGACGATGAACGCGAGCACTTCCGCGTTGATCTGGTCCTTGAGGGTCGAGCACATTCCGTGCGACGCGCCTGGAATGACTTTCAGCGTGGCTCCTTTCACAAGTTTGGCGGAGAGAAGAGCCGAATCGGCAATAGGCACAATTTGATCGTCGTCTCCGTGAAGAATGAGTGTTGGCTTGTCAATCTTTTTGAGATCTTCTGTAAAATCCGTTTCGGAAAATGCTTTGACGCAGTCATAAACTCCTTTCAAACTAGCCTGCATTCCCTGACGCCAGAACGAATCGCGCAACCCCTGCGAGACGGTGGACCCCGGACGATTGGCGCCATAGAAAGGTCCGCTGACATCCTTGAAAAACTGGGAACGATCGGCGTGGATACCAGCCCGAATGGAATTGAATACGTTGATTGGCAATCCGCCAGGATTGGCCGGTGTTTTCAACATCAACGGCGGCACAGCTGCAATTAACACCGCCTTTGCTACACGTTTGGTTCCGTGACGTCCTATGAAGCGGGCAACCTCGCCGCCGCCCATCGAGTGACCGACATGAATTACGTTATCGAGGTCAAGTGCTTCTACCAGGGTTGCGAGATCGTCCGCGAATGTATCGTATTCGTAGCCGTCCCACGGCTGGCTAGAGCGGCCGTGGCCGCGGCGATCATGCGCGATACAGCGATAGCCGTGATCGGCTAGAAATAGCATTTGGTCTTCAAATGCGTCCGCGCTCAGCGGCCAGCCATGACTGAAAACAACTGGTTGTCCCTTGCCCCAATCTTTGTAATAGATCTCCGTGCCGTCCTTAGTCGTGACCGTTGTCCGGTGTTGCTCTCTCTGGCTGTTCGTTCTGGACGTCGAATCGCCTTGTACTGCACCGGAAGCGGTCGCCACGGCTGGCAACGCTGTGGCTGCAATTGCCGCAACTCCACCGGTGAGAACGTCACGCCGCGATGCCAACCTGCTCCCATTCGATCCATCAAAGTTCATCTGCTTATTCCTCTTTTTCGTAAATTTCGTAAACAGCATTGCGTCCACAAATTGATTGTCTAATTCGCCGTTGCTATATCCCTTGTTTTGGTGAAGTCCGGCACACGCTTTTCGAAAAACGCCTTGAAGGCTTCTTTGGCGTCTGCCGACCGCAACCGTGCCGAGAATTCTTCATTCTCGAATTTCGCCGCCTCCTCGAGTTGCTCGCGGGAGGGTCGCCTCATGAGTTTCTTGCAAGCCTGAAGAGCGCCAGCTGGTTTTTCCGCCAGCTTTTGCGCTGTCTCGGTCGCCGTTCCCAGCAGTTTTTGGTCCGGTACGACTCGGGTCACAAGTCCAAGCTCGGCGGCTCGCAGTGCATCGAACGGCAGTCCCAGCAGAATCAGTTCGGCCGCTCGAAGGTATCCAACGCGCGCCGGAACCGAATATGTTGTTGCAAATTCCGGCACCAGCGCCAGGTTGATAAAAGGCAGGTGGAACTTCGCACTTTCGCCGGCGTACACAAAGTCACAGTGCGTCAACATGGTCGTCCCACCCCCAATGGCTGCACCTTGCACGGCGGCAACGATCGGCTTGTCGAAGTTGATCAGCGCGCTGATCAAGCGGGATTGCGGGCTGTCACCTGGGCCGGGGGGATTCTTCATGAAGTCCTCCAGATCGTTCCCCGCGCAGAACGAATCTCCCGCGCCGTGCCAGAGCACGACCCGGATGCGTTCGTCCTGTGCCGCACCAGTGAGCATTTCCGCCAGATTGACGTACATCGCGGAGGTCATGGCGTTCTTCTTTGTGGGACGATTCAACTGAATGCGCAAAATACTTCCGGAGCGTTCCGTAGCAATTTCACTCACTGGCCACCCCCCGCCGCCGCTTCCAAATGCCACAAGTGCGGGATGGCGCCACTGGCCCGCAGGCCGTCGATTTGATTCGCATCAAACCCGAGTTCCTTCAGGACCTGGTCCGTGTGTTCGCCCAAGTTTGGAGCAACGCGGGGCGCGACCTTTTGCTGCTCCTTCACCACGAACGGGCTGTCGACCGTGAACTTTGGATTCGTGCTCCCGTCCTCGATCGCAACGATGATCTGATTGGCGAGAAGTTGGGGATCCTTCACGATCTCCTCGGGTATTTGCACCACGCTGTAGGGCAAGCGCGCGTCATCGAGAAGTTTCTTCCAGTATTCGAGCGGTTGGGCGCCGAACATACGGTCGAGCTCCGTGACGAGTGCGCTGGCGTTATTCCGGCGGGCCTTTGAGTCCGCGAACCGCGAATCACCAAGCAGGTCGGTCCGCTCGGTAGCTTTGGCAAAAACAGGCCAGTTTTTTTCTTCCTCGACAAAGGCGAGAAGCAGCCAGCGATCGTCGGAGGTCCGGTAGCTTCCTCCAGTCACGGCACTGGGCGGGTTTTTCCGGTCAATTTCACCGCTGAACTTCGCGCCAAACAAACCCGCCTGCAGCCAGGTGGCGACTGCCCAAGCCCCATTGGCAATCAGCGACGTCGAGACATTGCATCCCTTACCGGTGCGCTCACGCCGGTAAAGCCCTGTCACGATGGCAGCGTAGAGAGAAATCGCGGTCGCGTGGTCGCCGATGCCGGGGACAGGTACTGCCGGCGGACTTCCGGCGTCCCGCGTGAACTGCATCAGTCCGGAACGCGCCCAATATGCCGTGATATCGAATCCCGGCTTGTCGGCTTCCGGCCCCAGTTCTCCATAGCCTGTGATGCCCGCATAGATCAGACGGGGATTGAGCGGGCCCACGTCGTCGTAGTTCAGTTTCAGCCCCTTGCGAACCCGAGGGGGAAAGTTTGTAACTAAAACATCCGCCCACTTGACCAGGCGAGCCAGGACTTCGCCAGCTTGGGGATTCTTCAAATCGACTGCCAGGCTTCGCTTGTTGCGATTGGTAAGCTGCCACGGGTAATTCTCTTTCAACCGCGGATTGGGCGGGGTCAGGTACAAATAGCGATAGGGGTCTCCAGTCCCAGGCGGTTCCACTTTGACGACTTCGGCACCGAAGTCGGAGAGCACGGTCGTGGCCGCGGGTCCGGCGATGAAGCTTGCGAAATCCAATACCTTAAGACCTGAGAACAAATTGTCGCTAGCCATGCAGCCCCCTAAAATCAGTTCGCCAAGAAGTGTTGGTATAAACTCCGTGCTGGGTGTCGAGAGCCGTTAGCGGCCTTGGAATTGTGGCGCGCGCTTCGCGAGGAACGCGGTCGTTCCCTCTTTCTTGTCTTCTGTCGCAAAGCAAATCGCGAAGAGCGAAGCCTCGATGACAAGCCCTCCCGCCAAGCTCGTCTCCAATCCCTTATTCACTGCTTCAATGGAGAACTTCACGCCCTGCGGAGCATTGGCGATGATCTGCTTGAGGATGGCTTCACCTCGGGCGATCAGGTCGGCGCCCGGAACAATTTCGTTCACAAGGCCAATGCGATAGGCTTCCTGCGCACTGACAATCTCGCCGGTGAGAATGAGCTGTAGTGCGCGGCCCTTCCCGACTAGACGCGGAAGGCGTTGTGTTCCTCCGTACCCTGGCATAATTCCTAATTTCACTTCCGGTTGGCCGAACTTCGCTGTCTCTACCGCAAGTCGAATGGTGCAAGCCATTGCCAGCTCGCAGCCACCGCCGAGTGCAAACCCGTTTACCGCAGCAATAACCGGCTTACCGAGGTTTTCGATTAAGCTCGTGACGCCTTGCCCGTATCGCGTTTTCTCTTCGGCCTGAACAGGAGTGTCGTTGAGAACTTCACTGATATCCGCCCCTGCCGCGAACGCCTTATCACCTGCTCCGGTGAAAATAACTCCTCGCACATTGACATCATCACGGGCGTCCTCGAATACTGTTCTCAATTCCGCAATAATTGCTTTGTTCAACGCGTTGAGTACTTTAGGTCGATTGAGCGTCACATACGCGATCGGTCCTTTTTTCTCGTATAGAATCGTTTCGAGTTTCAAAGCAGACGCGGCTGAACTCATGACTTTCTCCTTTCAAATACCAAGACCGCTCAAAGCTTTCCGCTTCTAACGCACAGGAAGTTCGGCATACGCAATCCCAGTAAGATTCCCCTGTGCCACGAGCAGCGTTTTCCTGTTCGATCCGTCGAGACCCGCGCTGTAAACCGATCCGGCGAAATCGGTGAGGAACATGCGCCCGCCCTTCAGGTCAAGCGACAGACCGATTCCTTCCATGAGGTGGGCAAAAACAATCTCGGGTTCTTTGCGATTCCCCGACAATGCGTCCATCGGCGCCCGGTTCACGGTGTTGCCTCGTGGAGGATCGCCGCGATCGGTCCAGTACATCATCCGATTGCCGGGATCGAGGTCCAGATCAATTGGCTCCGGCAGATTGTCGAAGAGGACTTCGATGTCCTTGCGATTTGCTGGAGTTTGTCTTTTTGGAATTTCCAAATTCGCGCGAAAAATGCGGCCCTCTCCCGCGTTGTCATTGCCTTTCTGTGTCCAGTAAACTTTTCCGCCCTCCACATCGAGTGCGATCCCAACACACCAGTTTCTTGGGTCATGCCGGTCGGTTTCGCCATGTCCTGTCTCTACGAGCGTTTCGATCGCTGAACCATCGAGATTTGCACGCATGACGCGCATGCCTTCTCGATCCGACCAGTAGAGCTTGCTGTTCTTTTTGTCCAGTTGAAGCTGCTTGGGAGTAAACGTGCCGCCCGGAGGAATAATGTTGGTGAGACTCGAGCCATCGAGGTTTGCGCGCTCGATGGAACCATCATCCGCGCTGGGGTTGCCCATATTCGTCCAATAGATGTGGCCGGCCGCAACATCGACGACCACACCGTCCGGAAGCCGCCGGCCTTCGGAGACGATCGTCTTCAAATCGGAGCCATCGGGGTTGGAGGTCATGACACGCCCACCACCCAGATCCAAAAAGAACAGCTGGCCAAAAGTGCTCTTGGAGCCGAATTTCGACGGCTTCGAGTTGGAATTCGTGGAAGACATGGAACTCGCTTGCTCCTTTTCGGCAATCTGACTTGACCAGTTGCCTCTACAAACTATTTAGATAAAGGCGCTGAAACCGGAGACCGCCTTGCCCACGATGAGCGTGTTCATCTCCCGCGTTCCTTCGTAGGAATAGATCGCCTCGGAGTCCGCCACGAAACGGCCAACGTTGTAGTCCAGCAATATTCCGTTGGCCCCAAGCAATTCACGGGCATATCCAACGGTTTCACGCATCTTCACGGTGCAGAACGCCTTTGCGAGCGAAGCCTGTTCATCTTTCACTTTTCCCTCGTCCTGAATCTGGGACAGACGCACGACCAGACAAAGGCAGGCGGTGATGTTGCTGATCATTCGATACAGGAGGTCCTGTACGAGTTGAAAGGAGGCGATCGGCTTTCCAAATTGCTCACGCGTTTGCGCGTACTTCAAGGCGTTCTCGTATGCGCCCATCTGGCAACCGACCGCTTCCCAGGCAACAAAGGCGCGCGTCATGCGCAGTACGCGCGCGGTGTCCCGAAACGAAGTGTCCATCTGCAACCGGTTCGCTTCCGGCACACGGCAGTTGTCCATGGTGATTAGCGCGTTCTGGACCACACGTAGCGCCATTTTGTGTTCAATCTTTTCTGCTTTGAAGCCCGGCGTTGTCTTGTTTTCAACGATGAAGCCTTTGACCTGATTGTCGGCCAAGTCGCGTGCCCAAATGATTGTGACGTCGCCCCACGTGGCATTCCCGATCCACTTTTTTTGGCCGTTGAGGATCCATGTGTCCCCCTCGCGCCGCGCGGTTGTGGTCAGTCCGCCGGAGGCTCCAGACCCCACCAACGGTTCAGTCAACCCAAACGAACCGATCTTCTCCAGCCTGGCCATGGGCGGCAGCCACTTCTTTTTCTGTTCCTCGGAACCACACAGAAAAATCGAACCCATCGCGAGGCCACTGTGAACACCGAAGAACGTCGCACACGAGCAGTCAATGCGGGCAATTTCCATGGCGACAAAACCAGCGAGGAGCGTGCTGCCGCCGGCGCATCCATATCCCTCGTATCCGAGACCTGCAATCTGCAAATCCCGAATTCCCGGCACGAGGTCAAAGGGAAAGGAATCCTCCGCCCAATGCTTGTTGATCACCGGCGCGACTTTAGCCTCCATGAACGCACGGACCCGCTGCAACACCTCGCGTTCTTTGTCCCTCAAACATTCGGCGACCTGGTAAAAGTCGCTGTTCGGCGCGGGAAGCATCACGGGCTTCTTATTGTTTTTCGCAGCATTGGCGTCCTTCGGTGCAATCGCCATCTCGAACTCCTCCCGTTTTCGACCGCTTCAAATGTTTGTATCGCGCCTTCCACTAAAGGCACTTGCTCAGCCAAACGCCCAAACGGCATAGCTTGCTGAAAAAAGGCGTCTTAGCTGTCCGGCGTGGACTTGCGTTTAGGAATGCGTGCCAACATGTTCACAACTGCGCAGTTGTGACCAGGCGCCAGGAATGGCAAGGCGGGTCCTCACGTGACCGTCACGCCGTCGACATGCGACATCGGGAAAAGAAACGCTTTTCAGCAAACGCACGCGCGTTAGGAGACTACCTTCGTGCGCAAATCAAGTACGGCAGTGTTCGGGTGCGTCGAGTCCATCGCGATTCCGCAGTTCTGCGAAATCATCATTGTGCGGGACAATTACTTGGCGCCGGTTCTCCGGCAAACCTGGCTGCGATCCAATCGAGCTGATCTCTCAGGGATCCGTAGACAACCGGATCATGCCCGAGACCGGAATAGACATTACGCTGGACGCGGGTCCCCGAACGGCAAATGCGCTCGAAGATCCTTCGGCCAGCAGATGCCGTAAACAAGATGTCTTCCCCGCCACCCACAAGTAGCAAGGGGCCATAAGTCGAATGCATTCCCGGTTGGTTGCGTGCAAGGAACTGGTCGATGAACTTGTTGTTCCCCCAGCCCGGCAATAACATTTCCTCGGTAGGGAGCGCTGCGAAGGCGCCGCTGGCAGCGCTGCACCCGTCCTCGACAGACGCCTTATAAATCGCGAGTGCTTTCTTCGTCAGAATGTCCTCAAGCTCAAGCTCCGGATAAACCGTTTTGGCCCCGAAAACCCAGAATCCAACGAGTCCATTGAGCACCCGCAACCTCACACTGACAACCGCTTCAATCCCATCTCGAAGATCACTCGCACCGGCCAGTGCCACTGTGCCAAGAAAATTAGGGTCCTTGATTGCTCCTTCGAGCTCCGCGACTCCCAGGCTGGACAGGCCGCCCTGCGAATGCCCGACGACGAGCCACTTCTCACTCAGTTTCGGCACCGCGGCGCGCGCGGCAGGTACGGAGTTGATGACATCGGTGCCGTTGCTCAACATATCGAGGTACGCGTGGCGGCCTTTGGTCCCGAGTCCGGCGTAGTCCGTTGCAACCACGGCATAACCCATCAAGACGTACTCATAGAGACCTTCCCAATTGTAGAAGAGCGACTTCATTAGAGAGGGAGCGCAATTCCTTGCGACCCCGCTTGTGCCATGCGACCAGGCAAGTACCGGCCAACCGCTCTTAGGAGGCTGCCCGTACGGGACCAGCACGACGCCGGACGCCAATGCGTCTTTCCCGCTTGCCGTTCGAGTGTGATAGAGGATGCGGGTTGCCGTGATCCCTGGCGGTAGCGCGTAGTCTGTAGCTGGTTCCGATCGAACCAGCGTTCCTGGCCCGGCCGGTATAGTAAGTTCGCCATTTTCGTAAAACCGTGTGATGGGAAGCGCTCGGCCGGCGTCGACATCTTTGCCGGCTCGGTAGGAGGCCGCAAACAAGTCAGCGCCTCCCGCCAAAGGTTGCTGGGCCAACGCTGCTCCAACCCAAAAACATAGCGAGATAAGTAGGCTGGTAATGCGGAGAAGAAAGCCAACACCATTGGCAAGAGTCTTGCGACTTCGCAAACGCGACATATGGCTCCGATCATCGACCTGCCCGATTGCATCCAGGGGCAAGCGCACTTGACGCTGCCCGCACGCCACGCCACGGCGCTTGGCACAGAGGAACATCCGGGGCCGCTGTGCCAGGCGCTCTTCCCTTAATGCGAAGAGCGGGAACCAAAAGGCAATCCAGTGCCCGAAATCGGTTCTGACAAAAGACTTTCAAACGCAAGGATTTGTGCCGCTCAAGGCAGCGTGGAGTGGAGGAAAGATGTCAATCCACGCGCATCTGCAGAAATGTTGGCACTCATAAACCGCGCAGGTACGGGGGCAAGCTTTCCGCCGTGCGCTCGGAAATCTGGACGCCAACTGTTCTAGGCAAGCGTCGATCGAATGTCGATCCCCGATTTGAGGGTTCGATGGACCGGGCATTTCTCTGCCATTTCAAACAATTTCGATCTTTGCTCCTCAGTCAGCGGGCCTGCGAATTCGATCTCTCGGTCAATGCGATCAAGAATTCCTGTTTTTGTCTCACAACCAGTACAGTCGTCCGCGTAGACCTTGGAATGCCGGAGACGTACGACCACGCCTTCGAGCGGCCAGTTCTTCCGCCGGGCATACATTCCCACCGTCATAGAAGTACACGCTCCCAGAGCGGCGAGCAGAAGGTCGTAAGGGGACGGCCCCGTGTCCGTTCCGCCTGAAGCGACGGGCTCATCCGCACCGAAATGATGCGACCCGACAACAACCTCTTGCGCATAGCCCATACCGTTTCCGAGAACCACTACGTTCGGGTCCGGGACCGATGACGCATTCAAAACTTTCGTGGATCTGTCCATACCATCGAATTCCGAGTTAAACGCGCATCCATGCGGTACCTCTCGGATTCAAGGCAATTGGAGACCCGAAATTAGGGCACACTCATTTCGCTCAAAAGCGGTCTGTTACGGCGGTCGCACCTTCGAAACTCGAGAGCCGTCCGCTAATTGGCTCGCACTTGCGCACATGTTGACACTTGCTCAGCCAACACGGTGGATTCCCCGCGCAAATTGTTGGGGAGAGTTTCTTGGTCCGATCTAAGTTCTGTAGGAATAAAGGGAATACAATGCGCCTTGGATTGGTTCTGACCGCTCTTGCCAATCCCCACCCTTGGATTGTCACCTGCATGCAATTTGGAGGTAGCGCTGCGCAATCCGGGTTTCTTTCTTGGTTGGAGACGTGCTCGTGGAACGGAAAACAACTCAACGGCCAGCTCGCCGCCAAGCCCAACTTCTTTATAGTTTTTTCTTCGTCTTGTGCGCTTGGTCACCCAGCTTCGCACAGGTTATCTACGGTTCGGTGGTGGGGCGCGTAGCGGATAAGAGCGGAGCCATTGTCGCCGGTGCAACCGTCACGCTCACAAGTCTCGAAACTGCGGACAAACGGAGAAGGACAACCGATAGTCAGGGAGACTATCAATTCGTTGATCTCCCACCTGGTTCCTATCAAATAGAGATCGAGAAGACAGGCTTTGCGCACCTCACAAGGACATCCGTCGATGTTACCGTGGGATCGGTGGTGCACATTGACGCAGCGCTCGTGGTAGGGAACGCCAGTGAAACGATCGAGGTCCATGAGCCGACTCCACTGCTTGAGACGCAGGAATTAGCTGCCGGTCGGGTAATTCAAGGAAAGCAGGTGCGAGACACTCCTCTAAACGGCCGGAACGTCATGAACCTTGTTGCGCTGGTTCCCGGAACAGTTCCCCAAGGCGGAACTCAAGGAAGCCCCGCCGGAAACCAGACAACCTTTGGAGACTTTACGAATATTCAGGGGTTCGGGAACTACCAGATCGGCGGAGGCCTCGCCGGCCAAAACGCCTTCTTGTTCGATGGATCTCCCATGAATGTGGTTTTCAGCAATACTACAACTCTCGTTCCAACTCAGGACGCGGTTCAAGAATTCCGTGTGATCACCAGCGTACCGGGCCCAGAATTCGGTGCTCTTTCTGGCGGCGTCGTTTCTTTCGCCTCAAAGTCGGGCTCGAATGACTTCCATGGTTCCGCGTACGAATACCTGAGAAATACAGTTTTCGACGCCAACAGTTTCTTCAATAATGCGACAGGAGTCTCGCGGTCAAAACTCGTTCAAAACCAGTTTGGGGTGACGATTGGCGGCCCGATCAAAAAGAATCGCACCTTCTTCTTTTTCAATTACGAGAGGTTCAGCCGGCGAAATGGAATTCCTTTCGAAGGCCGCATTCCCACACCGGCGGAGTTGAACGGCGATTTCACGAAAGACCCGCCGATTTACGATCCTCAAACAGGGCGGCAGTTTGATTGCAACGGCGTGCTGAACGTGATCTGCCCGAATCGGATCGACCCGACGGCCAACGTAATGGCCAACGTCCTTCACTATTGGCCTCTGCCGAACGCAAATCTCCCCGGCATCAATTACAGCGTGAATGCGGCCGCAGGCGCGGACACGAACCAGTACAACGCTCGAATCGATCATCTTATAGGCGACAGGCAGCGGGTTTTTGCACGCTATACCTATTGGCACATCGATTCGCTGCCGACACAATTTCTATTCGGCAACACGACCGGTGGACCGCAGTACCAGTCCGGAAATCAGGTGACCGACCATCAAATTGTGGCCGGTGACGTTTATACTTTTACTCCGAATACCGTTGGCGATTTTCGCTTTTCCTATTTCCACACACATACTCCTGCCACACCGGTGAACAACAATGTCGATTTGTCTCAATTCGGGCCCTTTTGGGCAGGAATTTCCCCCAGCCTGACGCATCAACAGTTTCCCGCGCCCCTTATCATCGATACGATCACGTCACCCTACGGGTCCATGAATCTCACGGACGAAGGGATCGGCAACAATTATGTCCTCTCCGCTTCAATCACAAGAATCGCGGGCCGCCATACGCTCAAATTCGGCGCTGATATTCGTTACGGGACCTTCCGCTTCGGCCAAACGCTCACGGCACCCGGCTTGTTCATCTTCGCGGGCATCTTTACTGGTGGTCCCCTCTCACCTCCAGGATCTGGGGCAACCCCCATTGCTGACTTTGTGATCGGTGACATCACGCCGGTCCCGAGCGTGTCCGCCTTTCAGACGGACGTCGCCAGTCAGGAAGGTCAGTATTACGAAGGTTATTTTGTCAGCGATTCCTTCCACGCCTCTCCCAAGCTGACGATCAACCTCGGGCTCCGATGGGAAAATCCGGGCTCGTTCACTGAAGCAAACAATCGAAACACCGTCCTACTTCCGCAACTCCAAAATCCCCTGGTTCTTGTGCACAGCCGCCAGTATCCGAGCCGGAGCGATCTAGAAGGCCACTATCGGCTATTCGCGCCGCGGGTCGGATTCGCCTACCAATTCTCTGACAACACCGTCGTTCGGGGGGCATACGGAGTCAATTTCCTGCCGCAAGGAGTGGCTGTTGTAGGTCCGTGGCGCTCCCCGATCAACTTCACGACGACTAGCGTGCCCTTCGGGGGGACACTGAGCAACCCGCTTCTCGGAGGACCGTTGCTTCAGCCAATCGGGCGTAACGAGAATGCCCTCGCTTCCTTTCTAGGCCAGGACGTTGAAAGCAGAATCCCCAATCAGCCTTTCCCGTACGTGCAGCAGTGGAATATCAACGTCCAGCAGACGTTCGGGAAAGGCACGTTGTTTGAGATTGCTTATGCCGGGTCCCGCGGCGAGCACATGCCTCTGGGCCTTCCCGGGGCCGAGATCGGTGATCTCGGCGCAAACTTGAATCAGCTCTCGCCTAGGTATTATTCACTTGGCGACGCCCTGTTCCAACCGCTCGCGAATGGGCAACTGCGAGGCCAATCGCTTCGTCCTTTTCCGCAGTACCAGAACGTAGAAGCTGATTCTGATTTTTCTGGAGACACCTACTACAACTCTCTTCAAGCGACGTTTGAAAAACGCCTTTTCTCCAACGGAACAATTCTGGCGAATTACACCTGGTCGAAGCTGATTTCGAATACCGAAGGGTTCTTCACGTCACTTGAATCCAACACCGTGGGGTCGATTCAAGATTACACAAACTTGAGAGCGGAGCGCTCTCTCGGAACTTTTGACGTCCCCCACAGATTTGTATTGAGTTATATTCTGGACTTACCCCTCGGACGCGACAAATCGTTCTTCTCGAACGTAACAGGCGTCGCGGACAAGATCGCATCGGGATGGAGCGTCAGCGGGATTACCACCTTTGCGAGCGGATTTCCGTTGGCGATCACGACAGTGGCACCGAATGATTTATCCACGTTCTTTGGCGCTGGGACAATCCGCCCCAATGTTGTACCGGGCTGCAACAAGTCGGCTGCGGGATCGATCGTGCACGCAGTGACGAACGGCACGTCAGTCGTGAATGCCGCATGCTTTGTGGCTCCCGAATCGTTCAGCTTGGGGAACGAGCCGCGCGTCGATCCGACGCTGCGCGCTGAGGGCATCAACAGCTGGGATTGGTCGGTGTCGAAGCGGACGCGCTTGAGTGAGCGCGTGGGGCTGGACCTCCGGGCAGAATTCTTCAACCTGTTCAATCGAGTTCAGTTCGGCCCGCCGAATACGGCGTTCGGAGGGCCTACCTTTGGCAAAATCACAAGCCAGGCCAACAATCCACGCCAAGTCCAATTCGCTCTGCGAGCATCGTTTTGAAAAGGGCAAATAGATCATGACGAATGGAACCGGCAGCGAATCGTCACCATTGGCAAAATGTCATCGCGCATTGTACGAGTGCTCGCGCGCTTTCGAACAGGGTCTCGACGAAAGACATCTGCTTCAGCGGGTTTGTGACATCTTCATAGAAGTGTGCGGTTTTCGGACGGTTTGGTTCGACCAAGGTGAGGCGAAAGCGAGTGGGCCGATGGCCCGAGCCGGCGACCTGGAAGCACTTGTCGAGAACCAGCGCGCATCCGGTGAAGGCAACGTCGGCGACGGCGTAAGCGCTGCGCTCCGCACCGGCCAAATCTACCAGACCAGCGACCTTCTTTCGCTGCCGGTTAAATCGGACGAACGGCTTGTCGGTGTGCTTACGTTTTGTGCCAGTCACCCCGGTCAATTTGATCCCAATGCCATTGAAGCGTTGGAGATATTCTCCAATCGCTTGGCACGTGAACTTGCTGGATTGCGTACCCAGCAGCGGCGCAACGAAACCGAGGAAGCACTCAAACAACGCGAAAGTGGACTTCGGCAGTTGATCGACGCCATTCCCCAGCACATCCTGATCCAGTCAGCAGACGGTTTCCCTTTGTTTCGGAACCAGGCGAACGATGACTTCCACGGCCTAACGCTAGAGGAAATCCAATCGCCACAAACCGCCTTGAAGGTTGTTCATCCGGATGACGTTGAGAGGATGTTGCTCGAATGGACCCGCGGCCATTCCGGGAAGGTGCCATTTGAAACCCAATTCCGGATTCGCCGCAGAGACGGGCAATTTCGATGGTTTCTCTTCCGGTATAACCCGCTTGCGGATCAGCATGGAAACATTGTCCGTTGGTACTCCTCTGCAACTGACATTGAAGACCTGAAGCGTACGACTGAAGAGCTCAAACGAAGCGCGCGATATCTCAGTGAAGGTGAGCGGCTTGCCAATATGGGTAGCTGGGCATTTGACCCTACCGGGTTTTTTGACTATTGGTCTCCGGAGCTTTTTCGAGTCTACGGACTCGATCTGGAGAATGGAGCGCCCTCACTTGACGAATATCTGCGGATCCTACATCCGCAAGACCGCGGCTCCATGGCCCAAACCATCGACAAAATGCTGGACGAGCAATTAGGTTGCGACGTTAAAATACGCATCGTGCGACCTGATGGCGAGCTTCGCTATATCCGTTTCGTTGGTGTTCCCATCATCGAAGGCGGAAAGCTGCTACGCATCGTTGGCACGGCTATCGATGTGACTGAGCAAGAGCGCCTTACCCAGGAATTGCAACGCCGCGAAGCTTACCTTGCGGAAGCTCAAAGACTCAGTCAGACCGGCAGTTTCGGCTGGAATCTGTCTAGCGGAGAGATCTTTTGGTCCGAGGAAACATTTCGCATTTTTGAACACGACCCATCGCTCAGGCTCACGCTAGATCGAACACTCGAACGGGTTCATCCCGAAGACACGGCCTTCGTGAAAGAAACAATCGAGCGCGCATCGCAAGATGGAATGAATTTTGATCTTGAACATCGATTGTTGTTGCCAGACGGTTCTGTTAAGAACGTCCACGTCGTGGCACAAGCTTTAAGAAATGATTCGGGTGACATCGAATTCGTCGGGGCTGTCATGGACGTTACGGCTGCAAAGCAGGCCGAAGATAAGATCAGGAGAAGTGAAAAAGACCTTCGCCTTACGATCGAAACCATTCCGGCTTTTGTGGGGACCGCCCTCCCTAACGGCTCCGTCGATTTCATAAGTCAAAGTTGGCTGGACTATACGGGTCTTTCTAGGGAGGAGTGGGTGGGCTGGGGGTGGATGACCGTCACCCATCCCGAAGACCTCGAGAGGGCGGCTATGAAGTGGCGGGCGGCCTTGGCGGCTGGGGAACCTATCGAGCAGGAAACACGCTTTCGACAGGCGGACGGCCAATATCGCTGGTTTCTGGGGCGCAATGTGCCACTGCGCGACGAGAAAGGAAACATCGTTAAGTGGTACGGGACACTCGTCGACATTGAGGACCGGAAACGCACCGAACTCAAACTGCGGCAAGACGAACAAGAGTTTCGACGAATCGTCGATGCCATCCCACACGCCATCCACGTCCTGAAGCCGGATGGTTCGTTTCTATACGCAAACCAGGCGGTGCTCGACTATACCGGGTTCACCATGGAGGAGGTAATGGCGCCCGACTACCGCACGCGTGTGTTTCATCCGGAAGACCTGGAGAAAATACGCGAGGAACGGCAAAAGGCGCTTTCGCGTGGTCTTCCGTTCGAGCAGGAACAACGAGGCCGTCGCAGAGACGGACAGTATCGGTGGTTTCTCATCCACTACAATCCGTTACGCGATGAGCAAGGTCGAATCATCCGGTGGTACGCGACGGGAATCGATATCGAAGACCGCAAACGCGCCGAAGACAGAATGCGAAACGAGAACTTGGCCTTACGCGAGGAGATTGACCGCTCTTCGATGTTCGAAGAGATTGTCGGAACCTCCCCAGCCCTCCGGACGGTTCTCACCCGCATTTTCAAGGTCGCTCCCGTTGATTCCACTGTTCTCATAACTGGCGAAACCGGGACTGGCAAGGAGCTTGTCGCCCGCGCGATCCACAGGCGATCCCCACGCTCCTCACGCGCATTTGTGAGCGTAAACTGCGCTGTCATCCCACGCGACTTGATCGCGTCGGAGCTGTTCGGTCATGAGAAAGGATCATTCACCGGAGCGCTGCAGCGACGGCTGGGCCGGTTTGAACTTGCCGAGGGAGGCACGATCTTCCTCGACGAGGTCGGCGAACTTCCTTTGGAAACTCAAATTACCCTGTTGCGTGTGCTCCAAGAACGAGAGTTCGAGCGTGTCGGTGGAAGCCAACCCATTCGTGCGGACGTTCGAGTGATTGCCGCGACCAATCGCGATTTGGAAACCGCCGTCTCTACCAGTGCATTCCGAAGCGACCTGTACTATCGCCTCAACGTGTTCCCCATCGAAATTCCTACTCTCGCCGAACGAAGAGAAGATATTCCGATGCTCGTGGAGTACTTCATCGATCGCTACGCACGAAAAGCGGGTAAGAAGATTCGAACTATAGAGAAGGATACGCTCGAACTTCTGCGGTCCTATTCATGGCCTGGAAATATTCGTGAACTCCAGAACGTGATTGAACGGTCCGTAATCGTTTGTGAGTCGGAGACTTTCTCGGTCGATCAAAGTTGGCTTTCTATTCAATCTCCTCGGGCTCGTTCAGCAAACCAGCCTCTTGCGAGATTGTCCACCACCCAAGAAAAGCAAAAGATCGAAGCTGCATTGGCGGAATCCGCCGGCAGGGTTTCCGGACCTTTAGGAGCCGCGGCATTCCTGGGGATACCCGCTTCCACTCTGGAGTCAAAGATTCGATCGCTGAAGATCAACAAGTTTCGATTCAAGGGGCGCTAACTCCGAACCCTGGCCCTCGAGTTCCCCCATTAGAATCCTTATGTGTTCGGTCGCGAAAAAACCGCGAATTCGCGACTCTCGCGAAAAATAGATTTGCCAAGGCACTATCTTTCAATCGCTTACCACTGGACCGCCGATTGCACGCATTGAAAGAAAAGTTGGTCTTGTGGAAAAGATGTCATGCTGAAAATCCAGCGATCAGCGAACGGAACCGTGGTATTTACCCTGAGCGGCCGAATCGAGGCGGACGATGTTACCGAGTTGCAGCGGCTGTTCGAGTTGGAATCGACGTCTCGGCACCTGGTCATGGACTTGAAGGATGTCACTCTTGCGGATAGGGATGCAGTGAGTTTCCTAATGCGCTGCGAAGAGAATGGCATTCAGATCAAAAATTGCCCGCCCTATATTCGCGAGTGGATTGAGCGGGAAAAAGGAACGCAACAGTCGGTAAAAAGGCCGAGCGAACGAAAGCGTTCCGCAGATGGGCACAGCGAATGAAAACGACTGGAGTATTGCGATGAGCCTAAACGGCTTCCCTTTGGTCCGCGACCAAGATCCCCATTTCACCAGTGGCCCTTTGAGAACGGTGAAGATAAGCGTTTTGGACCAGCATGATCGCTGTGAGACCGCGTTCGATGGAATCGTAGGTCAGAGTTCAGCCCTGCGACGCGTGTTGCAGTTGGTTGAAATAGTGGCCACTGGAGATTCGACCGTACTGCTCCTCGGGGAAACTGGCACCGGCAAGGAGTTGATCGCACGCGCCATCCACTACCGCAGCCAGCGGAGGAGTCGCGCATTTGCCAAACTCAACTGCGCGGCGATACCGAGCGGCTTACTCGAAAGCGAACTCTTCGGCCATGAGCGCGGTGCCTTCACCGGTGCCATCACTCAAAAAACGGGACGCGTTGAGGTGGCAGATCAAGGTTCATTGTTTCTCGATGAAATCGGTGATATCCCCCTCGAGTTGCAACCCAAACTACTCCGTGTCTTACAGGAACGCGAGTTCGAGCGATTGGGCAGTACGCGGACAAAAAAAGTTGACGTTCGGATTGTTGCCGCGACGCATCGCGATTTGGAAGACATGATTTTGAAGAAACAATTTCGCAGTGATCTTTATTACCGCCTGAATGTTTTTCCGATCTCCATCCCTCCCTTGCGTGAGCGGCCTGACGACGTGCCACTGCTCGTGCGGCATTTTGTCCAAGAGGCCGCGCGAAGGATGAACAAGACGATTGATACGATCCCGTCTGGAACGATGGAAGCCCTAACTCAATACGGCTGGCCGGGAAACATCCGCGAACTGGAAAATGTTATTGAGCGGGCAGTAATTCTTTCCCCCGGCTGCGTCTTGCAAGTCCCACTACGGGACCTTCGTTCAAGGATTGCGCCCGGCCACGGGAATGAAAAGCCCCAAACGCTGGCAGACGTCGAACGTGACCATATCCGTTCGATCCTGCAAGAAACTAATTGGGTGCTGTCTGGGCCAAAAGGTGCGGCGACGAGACTCGGATTAAACAGGTCTACCCTCCACTTCCGCATGAAAAAACTTGGAATCGTTCGACCCTGCGCATGAAGCTCATGCTAATGGGAACTCCCAGGCACTCGCATCGATCAACCTGACGCGGGTGAAGACATGGCATTCCCGGATCGCCGAACCTCGAACGTCCTCCTCACCATTTTTCTCTTCACCCTTGTTCTCATAGTTCTTTACGTTGCGAGACGCGTCCTTCTGATTTTTGCTTTTGCGATCCTATTTGCCTACCTGATTGATCCGGTTGTCAGATTCCTGCAAAGGCATTCTCTCTTTTTCAAGAACCTGAGAGGACCTCACGTTGTGGAAGCCTATCTAGGCTTCCTCATTTTCGTTGCTCTTGCAGCGCAGGGCCTTGCCCCACTTGTTTCAAACCGCACCGACGAACTATTTAAGGAAGCGCCCGCTTGGTTAAACAGCGTCACAACCGGTGATATTGCCATAAAGATTGGAAATGCCCAGGGCTGGAACGAACTCGAAGAGCTCCGATTGAAATCCTTCCTTGTCGATCACCGCGAACAAATCCGATCATTCGCTAACTCCGCAGAACAGTTCGCTTCGAATGCTTTAGTGGCTTTGGTTATGGTTCCTATACTCGCGGTTTTCTTTCTCGCCGACGCCAGGCATATAGCCGACTCCTTTATCCAGCTTGTTTCTACGGAAAACAATCGCCAAACAATCCAGGAAGTGGCCGAAGAATTGAACATCATGCTAAGGAAATACATCCGGGCCAAAGTAATTCTCGGCGCTTGTTCCCTGGTGTTCTATTCGGCAGCCATGCTTTCTCTTGGTTTTCCCAACGCGATTTCACTGGGTCTCTTAGGAGGAGTCCTGGAATTCGTTCCAGTAGCCGGTTGGATGAGTTCGGCGGCAGTCATCTCCACCGTCGGCATTCTCACGCATCGTCATTGGATCTGGATGGCCGTCCTCTTAGGTGTCTGGAGGACGGCTCTGGACTACTTCATCTCGCCTCGCGTCGTGGGACGAAACTTGGAAATCCATCCGTTGATGGTCCTCTTCGCTGTTATGGTCGGCGGGGAGATCGGTGGAATCGTAGGCATCTACCTCTCCATCCCCTTGATGGTCGTGATTCGCGTTATCTGGCGCAGATCGGTCTCTCCGGAACAGCCGCCGCCACTGCCTTTTGAACTTCCTCAAGCCGCCAGGAATGGCTGATCGAAACCGCGAATTCACTCTTGGAGATAAAGCAATCAGCTCTTCCACGCCGCTGAAAATCCTTCGACCCATACGCCCGCTCATTTGCAGCAAGAGGCCGGACCGCGGTCTCATATGCTAATCAGCTACCAACCGTTAGCCTGCCATCACCACGGCGATTTCACCGTGAGCGCGACGTACCCCTGCGAATCTCCATACGCCTGTCCCTTCAACTACTTGTGAAGCAACCCTTTCTCCTTCAACGTGGCAAAGGGATTGCCTCTTCTCCAAGCGAGATAAAGGTTCCCCCATGAACGCATTCCTCAATTCGTCTCTGCCGCCCCAGGCCTCCGACCGACCTCTGATTCGGGATGCCCAGAAGCACAGAGGCAGTGCTAGTGGGCGAAGTTCGACAACTCCCAATTCTGGCAGAGCACCTTCGTCACGAATTGCTCGAAAGGACTGGAATCTTATCCAGCAAGCGCTTCGTGGCGATTCGCGCGCCCAGCATGAGTTATTCTCAACCTACGCCGCGAGGCTCTATCGGACTGCATATGCCGTTTTGTGGAATAAGGAAGATGCCGAGGACGCCGTGCAGAACAGCCTCTGTAATGCGTATATTAATCTCCGATCGTTTAAAGGACGGTCGTCATTTTCCACATGGTTGACCCGAATCGTCATCAACTCCGCTCTGATGATTCGTCGCAGAAGAACAGCTCATGTACAAACCTCGTTGGATGGGATGATGGATGATCAGCCAGAACGATTGTGGCACAAAATTGTTTACGCCGGACCTGACCCTGAAGAACTCTGTGCAACCGGCCAACTCGATGAGCTGTTGTCCGAACACATCCGTCAACTTCCGCCACCCATTCGAGATGCATGTCAGCTCTACTTTCTAAAAGGCCTCTCCGCTGTGGACGCATGCCACGTGTTGGGTATTGGCAATGCTGCATTGAAAGGTCGTATCTTTCGGGGGCGACGCATGCTGGCGGATGCTCTGCGAGAAACAATGCGCCCCGACCAGAATCAAGAAACGTGGCGCATCCGCCAAATGGCCACCGTCAGAAGTTCCCTGGAACGGAGCGATACAAATAATTAACCGCTCCGTTTTCGACCGAACGCTTACCGGTGATCTAAACTGCAGGCGGTTTTCCAAACCGCCGCCGTGCCGAACGTTCCCACGCCTCAAATCTGAGTGCAATAAGTTGGGGTACTCGAAACAAATGTCTACAAGAGTAGACAGCACGCCTGCTTGGGAGACAGGCGCGCCTCCACCCTGCGCTTGACCAAGTATTCTCTCCATACTCGACGGTTACAGATATCGGTTCGAAACTGTCCTAGATCATTCGGCTCAGAACCAAATGCTTGCAGCGCGCATTCGGCTGTTCACTTTCTAACTGACCGTTGATTCTGCGCCGTTTAAACCCCAAATTGGCCTCCCAAACGTGGGCAACTTGTGCCCCAACTATCACCACTCCCGCACGGTGAGCCTGTAGCCCAAGAGTCTGTTGTTGATTCTGCGTTGCTTAGGTCCAATTTCAGGCCCTTTAAAACCGCATTCTTGTACACAAGTTGTACACATCTGGATGTGGCCGGCACCGAACCGGCGACCCCCTGCTTGCAAAGCACGAAACTCTACTCCAACAATTCCACTGGAAACTTTAACTACTAACGTTTCCAGTAAATCGGGGAACCTGCTTTCGCTCAAAAGCTAACCCCAATGCACTGAAAACGTTCGATTCGTGCACAGTTCGTGCACAGCCGAAGTTACGTCCGAAGCTTGGGGAGCTCTGTTCTACTACGAACACGATGGACTGACTGGAAGCTTTACCAAGACCTACGTTCCCTGCTATGACTGGACTTTAGGAAATGGATACCACAATTTTCCAAGCTGCGTGGATTCTGCGAAATAAGGATCAAAGGGTCGGAATATGACGGAAGCCAGGACCGCAATTTATTTGGCTGGGCATGGTAGTAAAAGCAAGCCTCGCTTCATTGAGCTGCAATACCAGCGAATCCTGAGGTACCGCGAGGCTTTTCTTCATCAGTGTGGAGCGGTTCATCAGCCTCCGGTCGTTTTCATTGATTTGCGACTCCCGCGCTACGGCATGGGGAGTTACGACTTGGACGAAGTTCCGGCATTCAAGGCACTTCATCAAGCGGTGCAGCAACACAAATTTGAGATCGTCTACGTTGATTTGGATGAGCCGTCTCCTGCGTTCACACCGGACTATGAATCGGCGTTTGTTCGTTCCTTACTAGAAGCTGCTGGAGCCGCTGTTTTGAATGCTTTTGTGGACGACAGAGATGCATTCGAGCGTGAGCTGTTCGAACGTTGTGGTGCGAATGCAAGACCGCATGAAGTTACAGACGGCTCGGACTTTGTAACTTTCTTTCCTTCATCAGCCAGCGACATCGTTACGAGTGCGCTAAGCAGAGAAATTGAGCGCTCGAAGGATGCGGAATTATCCGCAGTACTTCACCGGATAGACGACCTAAAAAAGCTGCGGCCTTATGCTGGCGGAGGAACTCCGTTTGTCGAGCCTCGCCTCAGCGCGGATTGGCAAAGATCATCGAGTTCTTGAGAACACTACTTACTTTTCTCTCCCGCGCCCGAACGAATAGACCACGCCAATAGTCACCCGGGCGTTATCTTGGCCTTCGAGTCTGCTGGCGGCATTGAAGAAAGAAGTGTGCAGCAGATCGAAGCCGACACGAACCGCAAATGATGGTGAAATTCTGCGCTGTGCTCCAATTCCCACGGCCCAAGCCGTTCTAACCGCGTACCCAGTTATGTAGCCGGTGCTCGTCGGCGTTGCGCCAGTTGCTCTGCCTCCACCTATTAGGGCATGAACATAAAATGCGCGGCCTTTCTTTCGAATCGGGTAAAAGACAGGTCCGGCCATGAACGTCAGTATATCGGCATGATGGGTTGAACCATTGATATTGGCTGTCCGCACGTAACCGATATCAGTTTGCAAACCAAAACGCGGAAGAAAAGCGTCGGTAATTCCAGAATCCACCCCGTTCAAACTCGCACGATTCGCGGATGACTCATTTTCATTTACATAGGCGTAGCCCACGTATGCATCCACGTTTGGTGCCCTTCCAGCAGCCGCAGGCAACTGCCCGAACGCGGCAGGTAGCCAGACAAAAACAGCAAGCAACATCAACATTACTTTCACGGCGAAGACCTCTACGGGAATCCCCGCAATCACCAAACCAAAGTCGCTCGGCATCGGCCAAGGAACTTGTCCAAAACGCCGAAGTTGCGGGAGGGCTACTCAGTTGGGAAGAACAAACTGGGAACGCGTTCCAATTTCGCACGGAATAACTCCACTAAATCCTTTGTCCTGAGAACAGGTTTGAGGGCCATGCGCATGCAAACCATCGGAACCGGCAGAACTAGGTGGATACCCGATGATCTTGCGCAGGTTTATTCTGTTGTTCATCGCATGTTTGTTTACATGCTTTTCCAGCTCGGCACAGGAGACTCTCTCCGAGTCGAATCGAATCTCGTCTTCAACTGTACCGAAGTGGGACTTCAGCCAAACAGTTGTCACGATCGCTAGTTTAAGGCCACGCGCCACGGTGAAAGGGATACCCTCTGTTGGGATAGAGACCGCAGAAGCTACGGGGTTTTGCTTGGATTCTATCTGCCGCTTTATAGTCACCAACTACCACGTCGCCATACATGCACGCCCTCGCAAAATCCGAGGGCAAAGAGTGATGCAACAATATCTTGCCACGGGGCCTGACGATGAAGACGCCACGGTAAACGACGGACCCGCAGTAGGTCCTATGAAATATGCACTCAGCAGAGACTTAGCGATCTACCAATTGCGCTACCCCATTCCGCGACACCAGGGCGTTGGCTTCTACCTTAAAGACTTGCAAATGGGTCAAGAAGTAGACATCTATGGATTCCCCAAAGAAGGAATCAATCCGGTCCGCAAATTGATGCAGTTTCACGGCAAGTTCAAAGGTGAGACTACGGCGGGCTTATTGTCATTTGACTACAGTCTTGACGGTAACAAAGCGCTCAAGCCCGGCGTAAGCGGCGGCATTGTCGTCGATAGTAGGAGTCAACAGATCGTGGGTGTTCTTAGCGCAATTGAGCGATACGGGAAACCAATTGCTTTGGCCGTCTCGGTCCAGTCCTTGGCGGATTTTGTCTGCAAGGTGGACCCCTTTTTAGCCCAGGCTCTATTTCCCGTCAAGATCATCCCACCAATTTCTGCCGACCTTTATCCGAAGGTCGTAGCACCGCACTTGAACACATTGCAGCAACGACCCGAAGAGTCAGAGGAGGTCAAGGCACTACGAGCCAACGCGCAATCCCTCGCGGATGGTATGCGCAATTTTATCGCGGTGCAAACCTTCGCATGGGGCAGGGGAAGCAATCCGCCATCCGCGGAAGCGGAATACGAGGTCCAGGTGGTAGATGGGCATCAACGATTTCGTGAGTATCCGGGTGGTCGTAAGGAGATAAGTGAATCTGGTCCTTTGCCAGCCCTAAACACTGGTATATCTACCGGTGGGGAATGGGCAGACCTCCCGGCGTTTGTGGCCACGGAGATGGGCTTGAAAATTCGACAAGCTCCTGAAGCAGTCGTCAACAGTCGTCGGGTCAAAGTTTTTCAGTATCAGGCCGATCCCGAGGACCAGGCTTGTCAGTTCTTGCATATCCTGGACTTTATCGTCTTCAAGATCAAGAAGACAGAAACGGTTGAATGTTACGGCGAAGTCTGGACCGACGAAGATATCAACATTCTCCGAATGTCGGAGCACTTGGAACTTCGCGGCAGTTGGAAGAATTACCAAGGCGAAGTTACCTATGGGTGGCTTCGCATGGAAGATGGGGCTTCCCACCTGCTCCCGCTCACAATTTCCGTCCGGGCTGAGTTCAAAAAGAAGATTTACTGGTGTCGAGGCCAGTTCAAAAACTATCGAGTTTTCACGACACGGACCGAGATGAGGGTCGCCGCGAATTAGGAAAGTACAGTAACTATGGCTGCTCCAGGGAGGCTGTCGCCGGCTGTTCCCGTTGTATCGTCAACGCTGTGGTTTTGGGTGAAGCCCATTTTTTGCCTTCGCCATTCAAAACGCGATACAGAGTGCTACGGCCAATCCCCAGTTTTAGGGCAGCAAGCTCTAGGTTACCATCACACATCTCAAGAACTTGGTTGATATGAATTCTCTCGGTCTCAGCCAAAGATAGTGGGTACCCCAGTGGGGTAACAGGGCGAACATCGTCGACTTTGGCCTTGCCGGGGCCTGAATTCCCAGGGCCACCCGTGTGAACTTCCAGCGTGATGTCGCCGATCTTCAGGGAGATTGTACCGCTATCACCGAGATTGATTACTTGGGACTGCATGACTGCCTCCTTGTCTGAACTTGCCTCGACACAAACTTGTGGATTCCGAACTTGGCTTGCCCGGTCAATCACAGGGTGTGTGCGAAGGTACTGAAGCGTTTCGAAAACGAGTTCTCTGACCCTTGCTCGACGTCGATCTAGTCGCCAGAGAAGGAATTCAAATAGTGGTCTGTCGATGTCAATCCATTCTTTGGGGATTTGGGTTGCGAATTCCCGCAAGGCAGATGCATTGAAATCCTCTTCGACTAGATTCAGCCACGGTTCGAACTCCGACATGGAATTGGTTTCGCCATAAACCTCGCGGTTTGTGAACAGTCCACGTATTGGGGAGTCCGGGAAATTCCAGTCTCCGGCGTTGAAGCAAAACCCGTTGTCGATCATAAATGCGCGGAATTTATTGCGTCTTTTCACGAAGACAACCTGTCGCCCATCTGTGTTGCCTGTCCATTTGTCAAAAACCAACATGCCCATAAAATCGCGGTGGTTTTCAATGTTGGAAAGCAAATCAGCCGTCGCCATGGACTTCCATGCCATGTGCCATCGATTGCTCAGTGGAACGTATCGAGAGCCAAAAGCCAGTCCGGCCTGGCAAGGAGTTTTGTGACGGTGTGCGATGATCACTAGCTCTTTCGTCCGCTCAATGAGTTCTGGTGGAACATCGACTATCGCGCAACGTGGAACCGGGAGTTTCAGATACGCAGCGATTTGGGAGGCCAACAACTCGTTCGTAAGAATTTTTGCATCTTGAGGATTGTTAGCGAACTTCACGACGTAGAAACGTCCATCCGAGCATTTCATTAGATGGGCCTGCGAACCTCCTGTCATACCCCTGACGTGCTCAATTGCTTTTACGACCGGAACTATTTTGGGATCGGCCATGAGTTTTCATCTTGCCCCCTCAAGAGTTGTATATTTACTACACGATAAAATACGTATGTCAACAACAAAATAAGTTTTCCTAAAGAATTTAGGGAACCCTTGTTCCAATTCGGGTCGATGGAATTAAAAATTTCCAATTCGGGAATTGCTGCATATACACATGAGTTAACTTTCTTCCGCGTCGGCGATCTAAGTCATTGAAAGCAAGCTGCCACTTCCTTCCGCGACTCTGTATCCACACTTGGGCGCGGAATTGCTTAATGCTCCGCCGACAGCGAGAGCCAATCCTAAGTGCTGAGAAGCACCGTTAAGGAGTCGGATTATGAAACTATCCAGGTGGGATATTCGCTCAACAAAAAGAGATAACGACACTTCGAACAACTGGTGGAAGAACCGTTTGAGGAGAACCGTTTGGATTGCGCCCGGCTTGGGTGTGGCCATTACTGCGTTGTCGCTTCTTGTCTTTTCAACGGCTGACCCTTCTCGTGCTCACGGCAGGGCAACTTTCGCTACTGCCTGGACGGTCTACGATTACAACCCTTCCGGTCGGGCACTCCGGCCTCGGGTTTCATCAGACTCAATGCCTGCGACCACCACAGGCGATACCACATCCTTCCCATTCTTGCCAAATATCTACACCGCACGTCTGACCACCACAGACCCCAGTCTGACTGGCGATCTCACCAGCAAGACTCTTAACCTCGCAGTCAGCGTGTCGGGTGGCTCCGGAACATTCCAGGACCAAAATAACGGCGGCTGCAACCCCGACACGAAAAGCGTGAGGTTCTTTATTACGTCGCCACGGGCATCCGGTACGACGGGCACCGATACGAAGGGCTTTTACACGCAATTTTGGTGGTCGAATCCGATGAGCATCCCACTGGTCGCCGACCCTCAAGCGCCGATGACCATCAGCCAGCCTGTTAATGCCGTAGGCATGTGGTCAGACTTGAATGGCAGGCTCAACAACAGCAGTTCAGAGGCGATGGAAGCCTTCCTCGCTGCGATCCAGAACGTGCAAACGGTCGGTTTGTCCTTCGGTGGAGGTTGCTTCTTTGAGAATGGTGTCACCACGAGTGACGGATCAGGCTCCTTCAACAGCACGTTCACGGAAACTCTCTAGACAGTTTTCGGCTTCCAACTGAACTCCATACCTGTTCTCACAAAACACGTGTCCCTTGAAGGAAGAGAATTTATGAAAATGCTTCTCGGGTTTGTTTTCTTACTAGCCTCCGTTTGTCCTGTAGCAGCACAGGATTCGCCATCCAAAAGCGCTCTCCCGGATACCCCGGAGGCAAAGCCTTTGGCCCTGGATAACGGAGGGTCCAAGCCCGAGAGTCCGTCGACAGGTGCAGCGGATTCAAACAAAAACCACAAACTCACTACTACAACAAAACTGTGGATCGCGTCCAGCTTAACGGCCTACACTGCTGCAGCCCTGGACATGCACGCAACGGAAGAAGTTGCGCAACGGGTCCGGCGAGTTCACCAAATTTATCCTGGTTTTGTGCTTGACTATTCCTTCGAATCAAACCCGCTGGCGAGGCCATTTCTGAAGCTGCCCGCTCCTGCGTATTACGCTTGCGGAGCCGCTTTCACGACGGGGGTCAATTGGCTAGGGTACCGAATGGCACGGTCGAAGCGGTTCCATAAAGTGTGGTGGTTGCCGCAGGCGCTTTCAGTCGCCGGAAATGCTCACGGGTATTCGACTTTCCAGTGAGCGACCATTAGTGGGGCTGCTTGCCCTGTCTCAGGGTTCGGCCTCAAGCATTTGGAAGCTGGGGAGTCCCGAAGATTCCATCAAGTTGCCGGCCAAAAGATCAGCAAGTTCCTCAATCTGGCGATAGGTCAATCTCGGACAATCAGCCTTTCCGAATATAACTACTAGGGCCACCTGCGTCACGTTGCCGGTGGCCAGATGTTCGTACATAAAACAAAGCGAAACACCGCTTGTGCTGAAAGAAAGTTCGGCTGGAAAAGCACGGGGATGGTCAGCAAGGAGCAAGTGATACGTTTCGCCATCGGACCTGGAAATCATCGGGAAACCTTCGGATAGTCTCCAAAGAACGTCTTCTTTTGCTTGCTTGGTACAGTGTGGACAAACGCTGAAATTCCGATAGTGGGTGGCTCCGGGGGCCACGAGGGCGTGAAGGCCGGAAGACCACTCGCAAGGTGACTCGTGGGGAGCGGGTATCATGGCAGTACCGTTACTCACAGTATAAAAATGAGGTGACAAGCTGTCAAGTAAATAATATGTAATAACTAATCTAGCGCCCTCGACCCCCTATTCAAAGTGGGATTTGTATGTTTACTCCTAACTAATAATACTTGACAAGTACCATCCACAGTTATAGGTTCAGGGCCTTCCTGGAGGCGCTATGCTCCCGATCCAATCCAAACCGATATCTCCGTCTCTGTGGGTAATCGCCTTGTTCGGAACCGCGACAATCGCCGGTTTGGCTGGCTTGGTTACGCTGCTCGTCCGATGAAACTGAACCACCCCCTGAACAAGGTCCGCCCCAAAGATCACATGGAAATATTGAGGACAGTCTTGCCGGATCGTTATTCGCCTCTCCAAGCCAACGGAAACGGGATCCAGTCAATCTATCTGACACAACTCTCCTGGGACTTCGCGGAAGTGTTGAGCGGTTTGATTGGCCAAGAAGCTCGTTCACTAATTACAGCTACTGAAGCTGGTCTAGGCGCTCAAGCTCAGATCCCCCTGCCAATGCGGCGTCCAAGAAGGGGCTGCAACGGTCTACAAGACCGATGTACCCGGCTGCTGGCATTGAGCCGCCACTCGGTAAGGGCAATTGCTAGTTGTCACAGCTCTTTTGTATTGCTAAGGACGCAAGTTACATGTTTTTTTTGAACGACAGAAGCAACTTCATGCAACGCGGCGGATTAGCCGAGAATTCGACTCCGGTAAACGGAGTGTTCAGAAATTGGGAGAACCCAGGCCTGCCCACCAGGGTGCTGTCCGTCAAGTCTCGAAATGCAATGCACCAGTCGGGAAAGAGGCGTCGTTCCGATGCCTCGCTTAAAAGCACGTTAAAGCGTTTGTGCCTCCGGTCTACTTCGATCGTTGCGACAAGTTTCATCACGGCTTCCTGCTCGCCTTCAAGGACTTGCAGAAAATTACCACCTTCGTAAAGGAGCATCCCCGTAATGCCAAGCCGAGTGTTGGTTGCGCGGGTATCTTCCAAGAGCGCCAGAAGTTCACCCTTAGTGAAGAGCTGTGAAGCGGCGCTCTCGCAAGTTACACGAAACATATCACCCCCACGTCTCGAAATTATTGTTTGGCAAATAAGCTATCCGCTCGATAGCGAAGTGACGCGCTCTGGCACCTGTTAAGTGAGTGACACAGCTCTAACCCTGTCTATGGTCGGCGATGCGAAGCTAGCCAAGCCGGTTGTCCCAGATGAAGATTCCATGCAGCGAGACAAGGCGGTATCGGCTGGAGGCTCAATTCTCCCACTGCTGGGAGTCGACAATTTCCTGCATTAGAGAATCGTAGGAGAGCATCGCTTCTTCCACCATGGGTTTAGTGGTGGCGATTGTCGTCTTCAGATGATCTCGATAGAACTCGATACTTTCTGGATCCTCGAACACTGTTTTACGGATCGCCGCAACGTCGGCCATTACGGCGCTGAGCGTGGTATGCAATGATTTTACGCAACCGAGGATCGTTTCTAGGTGGGGGCGGAGGTCATTACGGTGTTGTAGTTCCAACCGTGACTTGGGCATCGGTAGTTCCTCCCTTGATGGAACACTGCGTCAGGAAGGTAGCACCAGTGGCAAGGTGATTCTATTGTGCCTTGGTAAGCTCACCCTTTACTTTAGTTAATGCTTACTATTGTCAGGCAACGAAATTCCCAACTTTTCGGCCATGCGTACCAAATCGGGCAAAGAATCGGCACGCATTTTGCGCATGAGTTGGCTGCGGTGAACCTTGGTAGCGGATTCAGTGATTCCGAGTTCGGCTGCAATTTGTTTGTTGGGGAGGCCGGTGACTACCAGGGGAAGCACCTGGCGTTGACGAGGCGTGAGCGCCGCGAACCTGGCTTGCAGCCGAGCAACTTCGGCGCATCGCTGGCGTCGCTCGCGGTCTTTTGCTAATCCGACATGAATCGCGTCCAACAGGTCCTGATCGCGGAAGGGCTTGGTGAGGAACTCGATGGCGCCTGCCTTCATAGCGCGGACGGACATCCGGACGTCGCCGTGGCCGGTGATAAAGATAATCGGGATGGAGATGCCGGAGTCGGCCAATTTGCGCTGAAAATCGAGGCCACTAGTTCCCCGCAGCCTGATGTCAAGGACGAGACAGGCATCCGTATCGGGCAATATGCACCTCTGAAAATCCTCCGCGGAAGCGAACAACTGAACCTGCAATCCAACCGAGCGAATCAAGCTGCTGAGGGTCTCTCGCGTGGATTGGTCGTCATCAACGACGTAAACCAATGGCTTCGGCTCCATCATTTGGCACCGTTGGCCCTGGGGAGGGCGAACTTGAAGACCATTCCGTAGGGCGAGCGCGATTCAGCCCACAATCGGCCTCCATGAGTTTCAATGATCGAACGGGCTATGGAGAGGCCCATTCCAGTGCCGCCTCGTTTCGTGGTGTAAAAGGGATGAAAGATCTGGTCGAGGTCTTCTTGACCCGATCCGATGCCGGTGTCTTCGACAGAAACAAGCACGCCAGCGGAATCCATTCGCGATTCAACGCGCAATTCCCTTTGGTGGTCCTCAACGGTTTGCATCGCCTCGATGGCGTTGATGATCACATTGAACATCACTTGCTGGAGTTGCACGCGATCTCCCAAAACAGTTGGAACATCCGCAGTCAAATCAGTCTTTACCGTGACACGAGATTTTACAATCTCGGTTTCCGCCAGCCTTAACACATCCCGAATCACCTCATTGAGGTTCAGAGACTCCATTTGAGGCGTTTCTTTCTTGAGCAATGCGCGAATCCGGACGATGACCTCACTGGTGCGATTTGCTTCGTGCACTGTCTGGGTTGCGGCTTCCCGCGCTTCCTTGAGATTAGGCGGCTCGTTCGCCAGCCAGCGCAATGCGGCGCTTGCGCTGTTCACCACGGCGCCGAGGGGTTGGTTGATCTCGTGGGCGATGGACATTGCGAGTTCGCCGAGTGAGGCGGCCCGGCTGACAGAAGCAAGTTCCAGATTTGCCCTAGCCAAAGCCAATTGGAACGCCTGGGCCTCGAAGCGGCGATCCACTGTCGATGACAGAATGACCAGCCCGAGGATGAGCAGCGTAACGAGGCTGGTTCCTGTTGCGCCCAGCGATCTGACGGTAACCGTGTGCGTCCAATCCGGCTCGACCGCGGAAGCGGCAAACGTTGCCGCGGCCATGGCGGTGTAATGCATTGCGCAGGTGGCGGCGGCCATGAAGCAGGCGCCTCCGATTTTTCTCCCGATCGCTGATGTCACATCTCGGAAGTAGAAGGCAAGGCGCAGCGCGGAATAGGAGAACACGATGGCAAGCCCCACCGACAATGTCACTAATGTGGGATTAAAACGGCAATCGGCCCTCATGCGCATCGAAAACATGTTTATGTAATGCAGGGCGGCAATTCCGAATCCCATGAGGCAACCACCGATCACAACACGCGCGCCACTCATTTTCTTGCCGCTCACGAAGGAAAGGGCCAGTAGGGAGGCCAGCATCGCTACGAAAAAAGATAGCAAAGCCGTTGGCCAATGGTAGCTCACCGGAACCGGTAGCCTGAAAGCCCGCATGCCGATGAAATGCATGGACCAAATGCCAATCCCCATGGCGAACGAGCCGAAAACCAACCAAACGGCGCGGTGCCAGACTTTGTTGGTGTGGACGCGGCCCGCCAGATCAAGCGCGGCATAAGAAGAGGCGGCGGCAATTACTACGGACTGAGCGACGATGATGGGATCGTAGGAGCCCGCCAGGGTTGTTTCGGGAGGAATCATCAGCCGAAACCTCAGTCCCCTATTTAAGCTTGCTGGGCATGCTTCCTGCTCGGACCCGGAGCCAAGGGGTTAGAAAATTTATACTACTCCCACTGAATCCAGGATTGCTAAAACCCACCAAGAGAGTATTTCCGTCGATATGGGGGAGATCCCTCGAATACGTAGAGGTTCCCGGGATAGCCACGTGAAGGAACATACGCTGTGGATTATGGGGAGTAAAGGACTCATTCGGGGGTGGTCGTTTTGTAGCAGCCCCGAATCGTCAGATCGACCACTATCCCGATGGACGGCTCTCAAGTCCCGATAAACGCGGCGAGCTCAACCGGTCAAGTCAAAACGAGTGACTCCCCAGAAAAGTCCGGTTGTGGGAAGTTTCAACTCCACTCGGAACCATTCCATCTCATCCATTCCGGGAATAGCTTACGATTCCACATCACCCAGCGCTAGTTCCCGGCTTGGACCCAGGCACCCTTGGATTCGCCTGTTTTGCAGGCTCCAGATTCTCTTCCTGATGGCGAAAAACGACGGTTTACAACCCCGTCCGAAACCTGCGTTCGGAACTTAGATGCGATCGACAACGGTTTCAAACACTTTTGCAACCGCAGACGACAGTTTCGAACTAAAGAATTCGGAGTGACGCGGCGCGATCTTCTAAGAGAACGGTTTCCAAGACCGTTGTATCCGATTGCGGACCTAGAACCCCTGCTCACGAGGCAGGCGCTCTCGACCAACAGCCACAGGGGGAACCTTCTTGCGAGACTTTCCGTTTTTGTGATGGGACGACCTCCTGGTCCCGAACTAGGTACCTCAATCCTATAAACGCTTTATCTGGCGTCGCTTACGGGACGAGACCCGTTATTTCCCCTCTCTTAGTTGTCCGTAACTTGTACTTAACAACTGCTCATTGAAGGCCATTCAGAAACTTGGCAGACCGGACGGCCAACTCACGAGTCACAGCCTTCTCCGCCAGGATCTCAGCCGTTTGGACGAATGATCGAAGCCTAAGTGGCAGCGCGCGAAGGAATCATTCGAGACGCAACCGCGGCACTCGCCACGGCAAGGCCCGCGCAGAGTAGCATGATCCGGCGAAATCCAAAGACGAATGCCTGGTCAATCGCGGCTCGGAGCGCTGACGAACTCCGTGAATCTGTCCCGGAAGGCACCTCGAGACCGGCGAGCCTAATCTCGCTCGACTGAATTTGACGGAGCACGCCGGGAGCGAGATCCAAACTGTCAAGGGACCGCTGCAACCGATGACTGAATGCGTTCACCATCACAATCCCGAGAATGGCAACAGCCAGCACGCCGGCCACACGAGACACCGCATTGTTGATGCCAGAAGCGGTGCCAGCGCGTGTTTGATCGACGGAGCTCATGACCACGGTCGTCAAAGGCGCGACACTGACGGCCATACCAAAACCGAGAACAACAAAGGCGGGAAAGAAGGTCGTCCAGTAACTGCCCCCGACAGATGGCAAGGCGAACAAGAGGAAGCCTCCCGCGGCGATGAACGGCCCAACAATAAGTGGGGCCTTCGGACCGTAGCGGGCAACGAGTCCGCCCGACCAGCGGGAAAGAAAAAACATGAGCAAAATTAATGGTAAAGCGGCGGCCCCAGTGGCGGTCGTCGAATATTTCTGCACCTGGATCAAGTTGAGCGGAAAGAGAAAAAAGAAAATTCCCAGCGCAGCATAGAGCAACAATGTCAGCACATTCGCGCCACTGAAACTGCATGATTTGAACAGCGAAAGCGGAACCATGGGTGAGGCTACGCGTTTTTCGACGTATACAAACAGAATGAGAGCGCCAAACCCAACGATCAAACTTCCAAGGACGAGGGAGTGCCTCCAACCCAGTGTTGCGGACTCGACAAATCCAAATACAATTCCAGCCAGACCAGTCGTCGCAACCGAAGCTCCGAGCCAATCGGCATTTTGCGGAGTGGAACTACGGGACTCCGGAACCTGCCACAACGAAATTGCGATGACCGCTGCGCCCAGGGGAACGTTGATGAAGAACACCCAGTGCCAGGAAGCATGCTCGATCAACCATCCGCCCAGCACAGGTCCTAAAGCGGCGGTGATGGCCGTGAATCCCGACCAAGTTCCGATCGCTTGGCCACGAGACTTCTCATCGAAGGATGCACTGATAATTGCGAGACTGCTGGGGACCAGAAATGCGGCACCAATACCCTGGACGCAACGGGCGACGATTAATTGCGAAATGTTCGAGGAAAGACCGCAGCCAACGGAGGCCGCGGCGAATACTCCCGTCCCCACTAAGAAAATAGAACGGCGACCAACGGAATCGCCCATTGCGCCGCCGATCAGGAGTAGGGCGGAGAGAAACAAGCCGTAGGACTCGACCACCCACTGGACATCTACGACCGTTGCCTGAAGGCTGGATTGAAGCGCGGGCAAGGCAACGTTGACGACCGTACCGTCGATGAATGCCATGCTTGAACCGAGAATGGTGGCCGCGAGCACCCAAGCCCGTGATTGAGTTCTGCATAGAGTGTCAGAACTTCCAGACCGGACTACGCCTTCATCGCAAGGGTGCTTCACGCACGATCTCGATTCCTGTGGTCTCTGTCAGATCCTCAGCTCAATGGAGTATGCTTCGAACGTGATCCAAACTCCAGGCAGCGGTTTTCCAAACCGCCGCTTCGGCGACTTATTTCGAAGTTTCCCCCCAGGTCCGCGCCATGCCTAAAATAGTCCACATATCCCAATGCGCAAAATCGTGCACATCGACATGGATGCATTTTATGCCTCCGTCGAGCAGCGGGACGATCCGCAACTGCGCGGCAAGCCAGTCGTCGTCGCGTGGCGCGGGAATCGCTCGGTTGTCTGTGCGGCATCGTACGAAGCGCGCGAATTCGGCGTGCGCTCCGCGATGCCCGCCGTTCGTGCCGAACGCCTCTGCCCGAACGCTACCTTTCTCCCTCCGGATTTTCCCCGCTATCGTGCTGTGTCGCGGCAAGTACGCGATATCTTCCGCCGGCACACCGACCTGATCGAACCGCTGTCGCTCGATGAAGCCTATCTGGATGTCACGCAGAACAAGATGGGGTTGCCGACTGCAACGCAGGTGGCGCGCACGATTCGCGAACAAATTCGTACGGAACTTCAGTTGACGGCCTCTGCTGGAGTCGCACCCAACAAGTTTCTCGCCAAGATCGCGTCAGACTGGAAGAAGCCAGACGGGCTTTTTGTCATTCAACCGGACGAAGTGGATTCGTTCTTGATTTCGCTGCCTGTCGGACGGGTTCCGGGCGTTGGAAAAGTCACGGAGGAGAAATTGCAAAGTCTCGGTGTACAGACCATCGGCGACCTGCGGCGCTTTGAGCTAGCTACACTTGAGAGGCGATTCGGACGTTACGGCGTCCGCCTCTACGAGTTGGCTCGCGGCGTCGACGAGTCCGCCGTCGTACCCGACCGGCAAACAAAATCCATCTCAGCCGAAGATACATTCGAACACGATGTTCCGCTCGCCGAAACCGAACCGATGATCCGGAGACTCGCAGAGTTGACCTGGGCCGCATCGCGCAAGGAATCCCGGGTCGCGCGAACCGTGGTGCTAAAATTAAAGACAGCGGAATTCAAGATCCTCACTCGCAGCCACACACCTTCTTCTCCTCCTTCGTCGTGCGAAGAGTTGACGGCGATTGCTCTCTCTCTGAGGGGACGTGTTGCCCTCGGCCCGCAACAGAGATTTCGCCTCGTCGGTGTCGGCGTTAGCAACTTCCTTGATTTAGAGGACGTCTCGGCTCAACCGCCGCTTTTCAGCTGAATGGCAACTTTTAGCTTGTCATATCACAGCGTAACAACAAGCTAACACTTGACAAATACAGAAACACTGTCAAGCTGTAGCTTGACAGGATGCCATATGAAACGTGAATTCAGACAGTTACGACTCTCCCAATTGGACCGCAATTTAGAGCTCGCGCGGAGCCTGCCACCCCGTCCCTCCGGAGGATGGATCTCCTCGGTACGCGAGGCTCTTGGCATTAGCCAGCGCGAAGTAGGCAAGAAAATGCGCGCATCCGGACAGGCCATCCAACAGTTCGAACAGGCTGAAGCAGAAGACCGTATTTCCATCCGCGCCCTTCGAAGAGTTGCGGGAAGCATGGGATGCGAACTCGTTTACACACTCGTTCCGAGATCCGGCTCGTTCGCGGAACTGGCGGAGCGACCGACTCGCGAGCGAGCCACGCATGACGCCAAAAGCGTCCTCCATACGATGGCGCTGGAAGACCAGAAACCAGAAAACGAGAGTCAACTGATCGCGGATGAGGCCAACCGGCGACTGAACCGCCGCAAGACACGATGAACTTCATCCTCAATCAAAAATACTCTGACGGAAATACTCCGGTCCGAGCCGAAGAAGCCGAACAGCTCATTCCTCGCATCAGCACTCTAGGCGAGCTCAACGAGTATGAAGCCGTCAATATTCTCCGCGCCAGAGAATGGGCCTTTGACAGCCGAATGATGAAATCGACGGATCCGCTCGAAGAATCTTACATTCGCGAATTGCATCGCCGCATGTTCGACAACGTTTGGAAGTGGGCGGGCACTTATCGCAAGACCGAGCTAAACATCGGTTGCGATCCCAAAGAGATCCTGCAACGAATTCCCCAACTTCTTGCCAACACGCGACACTGGTTGGACAACAAGACTTCTCCTACGGATGAAGCGCTCCTGCGTTTTCATCATCAATTGACGAAGATTCATCCCTTCGCCAATGGAAACGGCCGGCACGCACGGTTGATTGCCGATATCGTTGCCGTAAAGTATGGCCAATCGGAATTCACTTGGGGCGCCGGAAAAGACCTGGTCGCCGAAGGTGGTGCGCGCACCCGCTATCTCGCTGCTCTCCGCGCACTCGATGCAAATGAAAACGACGTGAAGCTGTTGCTCGGCTTTGCGCGGTCCTAATCGCGAGACGAGACTCAATGAAAATCATGTGACTCGGTTTCTACAGACCGGATAGCCACCGGCAACACACGACTCGCTTTTATCGAAATTACGTTGTCTTGATTCTGCAGAACTCCCTCGACGCGCAGGAACTTCTCGCCGTTGATCACTTTGCGGTATTTCTCGTAAAGGTCGGGATTCACGATGATGTTGGAAATTCCCGTTTCGTCTTCGAGGCTCAGGAAGACAAACCCTTTTGCCGTTCCAGGCCGCTGCCGCGCGATCACGCATCCTGCCACGCGCGTGTATTGGCCGTCCGGAAGGCCTGCTAAATCAGACGCTCGTTTCACTTGCTGCTTTGAGAGAGCCTCGCGGCAGTAGCTCATCGGATGCGGACCCGTGCTCAGACCCGCCCCGTGGAAGTCTGCGACCAACCGCTCTTCATCTGTCATCTGCTTCAGTGGCGACAATTCCAACTGCTCGGGAATCGTGTCGAGCAAAGGACCTCCCGGACGTGCGGCTCGCTCGACCTGCCAAAGTGCTGACCGGCGATGCATTTCCTTTCCGAGGGGATTGAGCGCCCCAATTTCGCTGAGTGTCACCAGTTCCGCTTTCTGTACTTCCGGGACCCGGCGGGTTACATCTTCGATTCCTTCGAAGGGACGCTTTTGTCGCTCCGAGACGATCTTCTCCGCCGCAGCTTGTCTCATTCCACGGACATACCGGAACCCGATGCGCAACGAAGGAACGTCCTTGCCGTCCTTCGTAGCGTGCTCGATGGTGCAGTTCCACTCCGATTGAAGAACATCGATCGGCCTAACACGCAATCCATGCAATCGCGCATCTTGTATCAAAACCGCCGGACTGTAAAAACCCATTGGCTGGTTGTTGAGCAAGGCAGCGGTGAATGCTGCAAGGTAATATTCCTTCAAGTAGGCGCTCGCGTAAGCGATGAGGGCGAAACTCGCCGCATGCGATTCGGGAAATCCGTAACGGGCGAAAGAGCTGATTTGTGTAATGATCTCGTCCTGCGTTTCCGAACGGAAGCCATTCTGTGTCATGCCGCTTCGCAGCTTGGCTTCGATTTTCTTCATCCGTTCTTCCGAACGCTTGAATCCCATCGCCCGGCGCAAATCTTCCGCTTCGCCACCTGTGAAATTCGCTGCGACCATGGCCATACGCAACAGCTGTTCCTGAAACAGCGGCACTCCTAACGTTCGTTTCAGGATCGGTTCGAGCGAAGGATGCGCGTAGCGAACCGATTCTTTCCCCTGCCTCCGCCGCATGTAGGGGTGCATCATTTTACCCACGATCGGACCGGGCCGAATGATCGCCACCTGCACCACGAGGTCATAGAATTTCTTGGGAGCGTTGCGCGGAAGAGAAGCCATCTGCGCCCGGCTTTCCACCTGAAACATTCCCACCGTGTCCGCTTTGCGCAACGTCTTGTAGACAGGAAGATCGTCGGGAGGAAGCTGTGCCAAATCGACCGGTGTGTTGTAGTGTCTCGGGATGAGTTCGAGACACTCTTCAAGCACTGCCATCATGCCGAGGCCCAGCAAATCCACTTTCACGATGCCCATGTCGGCGCAATCGTCCTTGTCCCACTGCACGACGACACGGCCTGGCATCGTCGCCGGTTCGAGTGGGACCACCGCGTCGAGCTGCCCTTGGCATACCACCATGCCGCCCGAGTGTTGGCCCAGATGCCGAGGCAAATCCTGAATCCGCTCGCACAATTCCCAGTATTTCCGGATGCGGGGATGATTCAAGTCGAAGCCGACTTGCTGAAAATGGTTTTCGAAATTGTCGGAGGGACCTCGCCACTCGCCGCTGTCGACGACGCTCGCAAGCTGGTCGAGCGTCTCTTGATCGAAACCAAGCGCTTTGCCCACTTCTCGCGCGGCGGAGCGATCGCGGTAGGTGATGACGTTGGCCGTCATCGCGGCACCGAGCTGGCCATACCGCTGATACACATACTGAATCGCTTTCTCTCGCTGGTCTCCGCTCGGCAGATCGAGATCAATGTCCGGCCATTCGCCGCGTTCTTCCGAAAGAAAACGCTCGAAGAGCAACTCCATGCCGACCGGATCGACCGCCGTAATTCCCAGCGAATAGCAAACGGCGCTGTTCGCCGCCGACCCACGGCCCTGCACGAGGATTTTCTGTTCGCGGCAGAATCGAATGATGTCCCAAACAATCAGGAAGTAGCCCGCGAGTTTCAGCTTTTCGATCAGCGCCAGTTCCCGCTGCACTTGTTTTCGCGCGCGCTCGAATAGTTCCTCTTGTTTCCCGCCGTAACGGTTCTGAAATCCCTCTTCCGTGCGTTTTCTGAGAAACGAATCCATCGTCTCTCCCTCGGCTACCGGATACCGTGGAAACTCATAGCCAAGTTCGGCCAGGGTGTATTTGAGTCGTGAGGAAACCTCGCCCGTATTGTGAATCGCTTCGGGCAAATCCCAAAAGAGTTGCCGCATTTCTTCCCCGGAACGAAGCAATCGTTCGTCGTTCCGTTCAAGAAGCCGCCCCGCAGTTTCCAGCTTCGCGTGATTGCGGATGCAGGTGAAGACGTCGAGAAGTTCGCGCTCCGCCGCCGTCGCGTAGCGCACGCCATTTGTCGCAAGGAGCGGCAGACTCAGTGTCTCCGCCAGCCTGACGGCCGCCTGAGTGCGGCGCTCTTCCTCGGAATCGCAGTGCCGTTGCAATTCGACATAGACGTTCTTCCGCCCAAATAACGAAATCAGCCTTTCCACGTTCTTTCGCGCTTCGTCATAACCATGATTTGAAAGCGAAGCCGCCAAAACGCCTTCCTCTCCGCCCGTCAAACACACCAGACCCTCCGCATGTTCTGCGATCTCTTCTAGAGTCGCCGTTCCGGTTCCTTTTTCTTGCTCGCGTAATTTGTAGCGCGTGATGAGACGGCATAGGTTTCGATAGCCAAGCCGGCTTTCCACAAGCAAGGTCAGCCGCACCGGTCGGAGTGACGAAGAATTCGGCATCCAATCAGGCAGTTTGGACCGGCTTCCAAATCCCTCGACCGAGATTTCCGCCCCGACGTGCGCGCGAATGCCCACAGTCTTTGCCGCCATGTGAAAGCGCGGAGCCCCGTACACGCCGTCACGATCCACCAATGCAATTGCCGGCATCTCCAGTTCCTTCGCCCGCGAAACGAGATCCTCGGGCCGCGAAGCACCTTCGAGAAAACTGAAAGCAGACGCAGTGTGAAGTTCGACGTACTTCAATCGTAGATTCCTTCCACGAACCAGCGTTTCGCCCGCAGATCCTTGTACACGCGATAGAGCGCCATCTCGTTTTCGCTTCTGTAAGCATTTTCTGCTTGGACTTTCGGACGCAGCGCCCGCACCGTGACATCCCATTCCTCGCGAGCCCAAGGGGTTTCCGACCACCAGTCCCCTTTTCGTTTCCAAGGTCCGGCGAACGCGAGTATCTGCCGGCGAGCGCCTTCACAGTCGAGAAACGTTGGTGCGCCCTCTTTGAACTCAACGGTTGCCGGAAGCGGAGGCCGGTAAATGCGCATCGCGGCCGTCGCCCGCTTTTCTCCCTTACCACGCTTGTCTTGCATTTCCGCCAACACGAAGCGGTTCTGCCGGAAGGAGTTCGGCCCATGCGTATCTAGCAACACCGGAGCGCCGACACGGTTCTCTCCCACCGTGTTTTGAATTTTCGCAAGCGTAACTTCGAGACGTTCCGGATCAGGAGAAAGCGGAAGAAATAAACCAAGTTGCCGCGACCGGGCCCTGGCGGGAATCGTCAGGATGCGAACTGAGACGACAGGCAATGAGGGAGGATGCGCCTCAAGATCGAGCTGCAGAAGTTTCAGAAACAGTTTGCTGTCCAGTCCAGGGACGGGAAGCCGCAGCGTTCGGATATGTAGAACCGGCTCTTTGCTTCGCGAGTCTCGAGGTTCGAGCGCGAGGGTGACTTTGATTTCTCCAATCGAAAGAATGTGCATCCGCAAACGCGAGCACAGTTGTTCGAGGAGCCGGTTCAGGACAAAGAGCAACGGCTCCAGCAATTCCACCGGAGAATCCAAATCCATGTGCTCTTCGAACGTCGTGGGAAAATCCCGGGCGATCAGCGAATGATGGCCCCTTCCCTGAGCCAGCCGCCACCAGTGGAGGCCTTCCTGCCCGAGCCGCTCGACCACCGCAACTTCAGGAAGAGCTGAAAATTCCGCGCAGGTGTGAATGCCCCAGCGTCGCAACGTCTCGATGAATTCGACAGGAACGCGGAGAGCTTCGAGAGGAAGTTTTCCAATTCGAAAACCTTCCTCTCCCGTAGGAATGACCGTGACACCGGCAAAACCATGCGCTGCGCAAACAGCAGCTTGCGGATTTCCTGCAACAGCAACGTTGACCGCAAACCCTACTTCCGCGGCAACGCGTTTCAGATCGTGCGTGATTTTATCGGTCGAGCCGAAGAGTTTCTCGCAGCCCGACAGGTCGAGTACCACCGTGTCCGAAAAACCCTGCTTTTCGCGCCTTTCTCCATCCTCAACGCGCGGCGAAATCGTCCATGCGCAGTCAAGAAGCGCCGCGTGGGCCGTAGCTTCCTGTGAAGCGGACCTCCATTTCCAGGTAATTCCCTTCAACGATTCCACCTGCACCTTGGTCATTCCGGCTTCGACACCAAGGACTCGCGCTTCCTGATTCACTGCAAACACCTTCGTCAAAGGAGCAGCGCCCGAAAGAATCGCGACAGGTTTTCCCCGAAGCTCCGGCTCCAGACGAACAACTGCCTGCACGGGAAAATCGGAAACAAATAGGCAAGCGAAGGCCAACGTACGTCCCCTGAACTTGGTAGAGGAAAGGGAAACAAACCGGAGGTTCTAGCGGCCTATGGCGTGCGTATCATCCAGCGAGCGGAATCAGCGGATTGCGAAACGGCTCGCGAACGACTTACTTCTCCCTGAACTTCAAAACCTTCAAGCGTTGCAGTCCCTGTTGGAACTTTTGCCGCGGCACGGCTCCAGTTATCCGTTTTTCGCTGGCAGCGGAGAACCAGCGAAGCGCAACTCTTCGCACACGACTCTTCTCCGAGCACAAGTAACGTCGTCGACGTATTCTCGATCGCGCGCCGAAAACGAAACCACATGCTTAAATTGATGCGCCGCGCGTCCACCCACGAAATTCCACCGAGATCGACGACCACCACTCCCCATCCGCCCCCATGTAACAGCAGGTCCGTCGTTTTCAGCGCCTGTTCGAGTCGTTTCCATGGCTTCAAGCTTTTTGCTGGGAGCCGCACCTCGTGGAGCGGAGCGCTTTCGAGTTTCGGCAAAGGGCGGGGAGAACGAATCCCGCGGCGCGGCGGCTCGCGGTCTCGTTCCACTTGTTCTCCCGCACAGCGGGCCACCGTCTGAATTGGCTTTAGCGGCGAGGCAGCGGCTCGGTTTCCCATCACCAAGGGAATCGCCTGCTCCACCCCGCGCATCAGTTCCCGCGGATGCCTCCAGCCGCTTACGTGCAGCGGCTTTTTGCCCTCGGCACTAGAGCGAGGACTATTTTCTATTTCCTTGCCGGCCGGGCCAAAGTAGGAAGACGTCGCCAGATCCGGTTCTCTGCTCTGCGATTCGCCGCAGCGAATCCAGAGAAAACGGGAAAGCTCCACTCCCGCCGCCGCGAGAGACAGCGGGTCGAGGGAATCCGAAACGTCGACAAACGCGCACGCTTCGTGTCGCTCCGTCGCCTGCGCAAGCAAAGAAAACGCGAGGCTCGTGCGGCCGGAGGAAGCATCTCCGCACAGTTCCACTAAAGATCCCCGGGGAAAGCCGCCGCCCAGTACCGCATCCAGTTCGCTAACACCACTCGGTTGCAGTTCGACAGCAGAGCGTCTCTGGAATCCTTCGAGACCCCGTCCGACTAGACCCGGTTCGAGTTGCCGTTGCTTAATCAAGGATGGCCGCCATAAATCATTATATTCGCTTTTTATTCGCCTACGGCTAGATTCTCATCCTTCGGAGGAAGAATTGTCAAGGCTTCACTAGGACGAGTGGACGCCGCCTTAGAACAGCGAGTCTTGTTTTGCTGTTTTCAGTGTGATGAGAGCCGCCGACTCGGCATCGTCGTGCTTCGAATTGTTCAGTTTTGTGCTGACGGGATACCGACGCATCAGATTTGCGTCGTAGGGCTTGAGAATGTCACGAATGGCGTCGAAGTCCGTTACGTCGGGATCGAGCCATATGTCGTACTTGTCCGGCGCCACAATGACGGGCATACGGTCGTGCAGATCGGCGACGAGAGAATTGGGTGTCGTTGTGAGAATCGTGCAACTCTCGATGATTTCTCCATCGGGACTCCTCCACCGATCCCAAAGTCCGGCGAACGCAAAGACCTCGCCTTCACCAACCTCAAAACAGTAAGGCTGCTTCACTGATCCCATTTTCTGCCACTCGTAGAATCCATCCTCAGGGATAAGGCAGCGCTTGGTTAGGATCGTTTGTCGAAATGCCGGTGTCGTCTTGACTGTCTCCGACCGGGCATTGAGGGTTCGAGTTCCGATGCTCGTGTCTTTCGCCCAGGAAGGAATGAGCCCCCAGCGCATGGTTGTGAACTTGCGAGTTTTCTTGCCGCGTTCTTTGCGGACCGTCACCACAGGCTGCGTTGGCGCAATGTTGTAGCGAGGACGGTCCTCGACTTCATCCCACGCTTGAAAACGCTCGGCTAGATATTGCTTCGAGTGCGTCAATCGGTATCTATTACACACCCATTCATTCTCGCAGATTTGGTGTGCTCTCTTGTATGCGCAAAGGTCTGCATGGAAATTCTGTCCGCACTGCCCTTCCTGGCTAAACCCTGCGCCTGATCCGTCCGCTTCTTCTGTCAAGGCTCTGCGCTTCGCTCCGATGAACGCCAACCCCGCGGCCTTGACAGCGCGGACGGACAGGCGCCTTCCCCTGCCATGAAGGGCATTTGTTTTTCATGCACCGCTCCGCGTTGCGTGAAGGGTAAAAAACCAAACCTTCGAAGGAGAACAAATCCATGCAAGAAACGACGAGAGCAGCATTGTTTCCGCTCGGCCAGATTGTCGCCACACCCGGCGCATCGTCTCCCCCACCGGAACTAATCATCGTCTCGTCAGCCGGCGAACCTCTCTCCGCCCTAATCACGAACCTCTAATCACTAGCCACTGAAGTCATGGCGATTCTCGTCGCTTCCCGCTTGGCGAAACTCGTCGCTCACTCCGCCAAAACGACCTGGTCGTGGAACCCACATGCTCGTAAACCATGAAAGGCCAACGCGAAGAATCCCACTGCGCACTCCGAACGCAAGACATCAGCGCAGTGATCGATTACGCAAGCTGACGCTCACGGTTGGACGTTGGTGACGCCAAGGGCGCCGGGCTTCGCGAAATGCTTTTCGTACCAAGCGATCGAACGGTCGGTCCAGTCGATCTGGTGCTTGACCTCTTGCAGTCCGTGGCCTTCTCGAGGGTAGCGGACGAACACAGCTTCCGTGCCGACGTCTTTCAAACCGATGAAGAATTGCTCGGCCTCGGCGATCGGCACGTCGTTATCGTTTTCGCCGTGAATAATAAGGGTCGGCGTGTGGGCTGCGGACACATATTTCAGGGCCGAGCGCTTCCAGGCTTCATCCATCAGCGTGCCCTGATGCAAGAATTGGCCGAATTCCATTTCTTCATATTGGTTGTAGTAGGTCATGTAGTTGTAGCTGACCAGATTCACGATTCCGGCTGTCGGAATCGCTGCCTTGAACTCATTCGTCTGGGTGATGAGCCATTCGGTGAGTTGGCCGCCGTAGCTCACACCCTCGATGCCCATGCGCTCGCGGTCGATCCAGAGATTTCGCCGCACTGCTGCGCTTACCCCGTACAAAATGTCCTGGGCTTCGTTTCCGTTCTGGTCACCGAAGACCGCATCGGCGAATTTCTGGCCATATCCGGTCGAACCTCGGAAATTCACGTTCAGCACCGCGTAGCCATGCGCCGCAAAGACTTGATTGCGGAAATTGAAAGCCGGGCCGTTCTGTCCATGGGGGCCGCCGTGAATATTCACGATGAGCGGGTGCTTCGAACTGGCGGTCATGCCGATTGGCCTGGTCAGAAAGGCTTCGACTTCGAACTTATTGTCGTTGCTGATGAAAGTAAGCGCTTCAACCTCACCCAACTGCTTCGCCGCCAGTACGTCTCCGTTCAGGTCGGTGAGCTTTTTTGACACGCCGCTTCCGGTCTTCTGGTAAAGCTGTGGCAAATCGCTTGGCGAACCGTAGGTGAAGAAGAGCCCGCCATCTTTGCTCACCGAAAAGGAAAAGACACCCCCTCTTTCCCTCACGACATGTTGCGCTGGACCGCCGCTCACTGGCAGACGCATCAGCACATTGTTCCCGCGCTCCTGCACAGTGAAATACAGTGCGCCGCTATCCGCTGACCAGCGCGGCGCGCCTTGCCGGTTGTCCACTGCCGCTCCGATTTCCCGCCGGTTGCTTCCGTCGGCATTCATCACCGAGACGTGGGTGTCCTCCATCGTGGTCTCGCGGTCGGTAGCGGAATCTCTCGCGATTTCCGCAGCCGTGGCCATCCAAAACGCGCGCGTCTACGAGCGCGCGGAAATCTATGCTGCGGAACTCGAAGCCTTGATCGGAAAACAGGGCCAATGGCAGGCGCGAAAAGCGAAGGGCGACGCCTGATGACTGTATCCTGCATCGCCGGCCGGACTTCGTAGCCCTCGAGGCACTGCGATATCAAATGGTGTTATGCTGATCGGGATAAGGTACCGAGATCACAACAGCTCGATTGTCGTATGAACGCTCTACGGATTTCTCCCCGATACACGTCGCTCGATTGGCAAGCCTCGGATTCGAGTGCCCCGAAAGATTGGTCGAAGGCTGCGGACGTGGTCAGAGACAGACTGGACGGTCGGTTTCTCCAGTTTGCGAGCAACTGCCTGAAGGAGAAGCATTCCGGTTTCGTCGTTTTGGCAATCGATTGCCTCTTAGCCGAAACCATCCAGCAATTTAGGGATGGGGTCACGAACGGGCACAAGCGATCCGAGGAGATGGTCAAGCGGTTCCTCGAGGGAATTCAGTTTCAACCGGACTTCGACGCTAAGGCCCGCGAGGCGTTTTATGTGGACATCCGTTGTGGCCTCCTACACCAGGCAGAGGCAAAGGGCATGTGGCTAATCCGGCGAAAGCAGGCAGCGCTGCTACAAAAACTTGCAGACGGCCAAGGATACATCGTAGATGTAGAGCGGTTTCACGCTGGGCTGCAAGACAGTCTGAATGATTACCTGAAGCTCATCTCTGAACCCACCAGCTCGGAAATACGATCAAATCTCTGGAAGAAGATGAATCAGATATGTAGCGTGCGTACAGCGAGAGGGGCCTTTTACGAAGCGGAGAGCGATACGGCCTCTACGCAATAGGACCGCCTGGAGCCGACGACCCCTGCGCGATGGCGAGCAGTCGCGGTTGCTGCGCACGATGAGGCTCCGGGCGAGTTGTCGACAAACCGGGAACTGACCCACTACTGTGGAATCCGCAGATTTCCCGTTCAACGATTCGGTTCCTCGTCCCCCTCCTCCATCCCGACTACCGTGATTCCCGCGCCGGCATTGACGCACTTCAGCGCCGTCTCCATGTCCACGTCAAATTCCGCCATGATCGTCCGAACCGAGTGCCGCATCAACTCCTTGGTCCGTTCCCAGATGGCGTCCTCTTTCTTCGCCCGCGCAATGTCCGCTTGCGCTTCTCCCTCGGTGGCGAAGACGCCTACGGTCTCTTCGTCCGAGTCGATTGCCACGAACTTGTCGCCATCCCGCGCGATCCGGTATTCGAGTTTAGCTTCAGGAGCCGTCATGGATTTACCCTCCCGCGACGAGCATACCAAAAGAACGGCTAGTCTAGAACTTCACCCAGCCGCAGCCGCGCCTGATTGCGGTCAAATCGAGTGAAGAATCTTCGGCCCAGCCTCTGATTGCCGACGGTTACTCCGCCAACCATCGAATCGCGTCCGCAGCCTACCAAGACGAACCACTTTCCTATTGGATGGATCTGCGTCTTCTTGACCGTTTGCCCTGCGCTCTCTGACCTGCCGCTCCGCAATATGCCTGTCCCGCTAAAACTGCGCGCTTACCGCCGTCTCTAGCAGCTCTCGCGCCACAAAAAAAGCCATGTCACTCAAGCGTGCGGCCCGTTCCGCCTGGACTTGCCTATCGCTTTGCTTGGTTCCCCCGTTTCGGTCCCTGCTCCCGCTGCGCTTTGTGAAGGGAGCAGAGCTCCCCGAAACAGGAGAACCTTTATGAATACCGCGCAAGCCAAACCAATACCGACGACGCACCCCGTCCACGAACACCTGAAAGATACGGTGCTGCTGGGCGATTGCGTCCACATCATGCGGAGCATCGCCCCAGGCTGTGCCGATTTCGTACTCACCGATCCGCCCTATCTCGTGCGCTACTGCGACCGCAGCGGCCGGCGAATCGCCAACGACGCCGACGCATCGTGGCTGGTGCCCGCGTTTGCGGAAATCTTCCGCGTCCTCCGCCGCGATTCCTTTTGCGTCACCTTCTACAGCTGGTCGCACGCCGACAAGTTCATCGCAGCGTGGCGTGCGGCTGGGTTTCATCTCGGCGGCCACCTGACGTTCACCAAGCCGTATGCCTCGAATGAGCGCTTCTTGCGCTACCACCATGAGAACGCCTACCTGCTCACCAAGGGTAATCCCGCGCTTCCCGCTGTGCGCATTCCGGATGTGCTCGCGTGGAACTATTCCGGCAACCGGCTGCACCCAACGCAAAAGCCGCTGGGTATTCTCACGCCCATCATCGAGTCCTTCTCGCAGCCGGAGGATGTGGTCATGGATCCGTTTTGTGGCTCAGGGTCGACATTGCTCGCGGCGAAGCTGGCCGGCCGGCGGTTCCTCGGAATCGAACTCGACAAGCATTATTGCAACGTGGCTCGGGACCGCCTCTGCTGAGGCGTACTCTCAACGAGAGTTCACTCGTCCCCCCTGCGTCCATTTCGCAAGCACCTGAATTGTGGTTCGTTTGTCCCGCCGTGATTCTGCTCCATATGCCGATTCCTCTTCAAACCACTAGACCGCCTTTTTCAGCCGCTCTTTTCCCCCGCCACTCCGTCCGCTAATTCCTGCGCCCCTCGGCTTCACCGTTTCTCCGCTGCCTACCTCCCACTTAGCGATACGACCCTGAATCGTTGCCGCTCGCAACTAGAGTCCCACCCGCCTGGCTTCGGGCCGCATGGCGAAGGCGTCATCTGCTTTCCTCCGCTATTCCAGCTGCCGTTGCTCACGTGGTCCCCTTCCCAACAACCGATGCTTCTCTCGTTTCGTAGGCCCGTCCATTTTTCTGCCACTCCTTTTCCTGGTCACTGCTTCGGGCTAATTCCTGCGTCCGGCGGCTTCGCGTCTTCTGCTTTCTCGGTTCCGCCCTCTGCTTCTTTTGGGTCCCTCCCAGAATGCAGCCGCTCGCCTTGGAAGCAGAGGCCCTCGCTTTTTTGTGCCCCAGGAAAATGGGGCAGAAAATGGAGAATCAAACTTTATGTCCTACTTAAACGCGGTAACTCTCGTCGGGTTTGTTGGTGCCGACCCGGAGCAACGCCAAGCGCGGAA
>Ga0210394_10000676_pt1 | contig 65584 bp, 42 predicted proteins | sample IncBWC12MmetaG_FD_160121 | JGI IMG/M metagenome (GOLD analysis project Ga0210394, IMG submission 160121) | Forest soil microbial communities from Barre Woods Harvard Forest LTER site, Petersham, Massachusetts, United States - Inc-BW-C-12-M | ecosystem: Environmental > Terrestrial > Soil >...
TAAACCGTTGATGAATGGGTACGATGATTCGAGGGGCGCACACGGAGCGTACAATTCTCTGCGCTTTCAAAATCGCAACAAACACTGTAAGTCGGTTTGAGCGGAGATCCAGATGAGCAAATCCAACTCGCTGCCGCCGTCCGGTCACTACGACGCCAACTACGGAAATTTTCAAACGGAACTGTACGCACAGATCCGTCAAGAAGCTTTTGGCGAGGACATTGGACAAAACAGTTGGCTCACCTCAAACGAGCAGGACAGATTTTTGGAGTGGCTCGACCTTTCTCCAGGGAAGACCCTTCTCGATGTTGCTTGTGGAGCAGGGGGCCCGGCGCTGCGAATCGCCGCTACTACCGGCTGTTCTGTCGTCGGCATTGATGTTCACGAACAGGCAGTTACGACGGCGAGCTCACTTGCGGCGCAGCGCGGCTTGGCCGAGCGCGCCGAATTTCGGTCTGCAGATGCTACCGGGCCGCTGCCATTTTCTGACGCTAGCTTCGACGCCATCACCTGTATTGACGCCATCAACCACTTTTCCGACCGACCGCGTGTCATTGCGGAGTGGGCCCGGTTGCTAAAGGTGGGCGGGCGACTGCTGTTCACCGACCCCATCACCCTGACCGGGCCGCTGACGAATGCAGACGTCGCGGTAAGGAGTTCGGCTGGTGTTTATCTCTTTGTCCCCCATGGCTATGACGAACGTGTTATTGCACAGTGCGGGTTGCGATTGCTGGTGTGTGAAGACGTAACTGCGAACATGGCCAAAGTCGCAGATGCGAGACGAGCTGCCCGCGCATCGAAAGACGCTGCCCTTCGTGAAATCGAAGGCGATCAGGCCTATGACGGCCAGCAGGAGTTCCTTGCTGTTGCTGCTCGTGTGGCTAGAGAAGGCCGCCTTTCTCGTTTCGTCTATGTTTCGCAGAGGTTTAGCTGAGTTTCAAAAACTCGCCCAAAGAGGCCGAAGGGATGTCCATGAACTTGCATGGAAGTGCAGGTCTGGCGATGGCCGAGTTGAGTGCTGTCGGCCAGCGAGCCAGAAGGCGGGTCGCTTACCGACTGCTCCCTTTTGTGTTTCTCCTTTACATCGTCAACTACCTCGACCGCGTCAATGTGTCGTTTGCCAATCTCAGGATGAGCGCAGATTTGGGATTCAGCGATCGCGTCTACGGTTTGGGAGTAGGGATGTTTTACATAACCTACGTCTTGTTCGAGATACCCGGAGCCGTCATCGTCGAACGATGGAGCGCTAGGAAGTGGATTGCGCGAATCATGATCTCGTGGGGAATCGTTACGATTCTGACGGGCTTTGTGCACACCGCGACACAGTTCTATGCCGCCCGCTTCTTTTTGGGGGCTGCTGAATCCAGCTTTTTCCCCGGGATGATCGTTTATTTAACACACTGGTTTTGCGCGCGCGACCGCAGCCGAGCCATCGCTTGCTTATATGCAGCTAATCCCGCCGCTGCTTTGATCGGCTCGCCCTTGGCAGGCTGGCTTCTCGGAGTACATTGGCTGTCGCTCACTGGCTGGCGCTGGCTCTTTATTCTGGAGGGGATTCCTGCCGTCGTCGTGGGGACCATCACCTACTTCTATATGACGGATCGGCCTGTGCAAGCGTCTTGGCTTCCTCACGACGAACGGGACTGGCTCGTCAAGGAATTGCAGGATGAGCTAAAAGCGAAAAACAAGCTTCGAAACCCTACGATTTTGGAAGCTTTTCGAGACGCTCGAATCCTAAGATTGATTCTTGCATATTTCCTGGCTCTCACAGGAGCTCTCGGAACCATCTATTGGATACCAACCTTCGTGAAGCGCCTGTCGGGAGTTTCTAACCAAACGGTTACGCTCCTGCTGCTTGTGCCAGCTCTCATAGGCCTGGCAGGGATGCTGATCAACGGATGGCACTCCGATAAAACCGCTGAGCGACGCTTGCACACCGCGATTCCACTGCTGGCTGCGGGCTCGATGTTCGCCCTCTTAACGCTCGGCCGTCACAATATGCCCTTAGCAATTGTGTCCTTGCTGCTAGGAAGTGGGTTCTTGTATGCCTATTATCCAACTTTTTGGGCGATTCCGACGATGATGCTAAGCGAGGCAGCGGCAGCCGCGACCTTCGGACTGATCAATTCGATCGGGCAACTCGGCGGATTAGCCGGGAATTACACGATTGGTTATCTCAACGATCGGACACATTCGCTTACGGCCAGCTTCGCGTTTATCGCACTCGTCTATGTGGTGGCAGGCAACCTGATTCTTAGTTTGAGAATTCGCGATCCTATTGGTGTCTTGCCGAGATCGAACTAGCTCGAAAGCCCGTCGCGCACGACCGGGAACCGCGTCGATCTATCATTTCCGTGATCTTCCCGAGTGACGGTGAGGTGGTCAAATTAGCGCCGCGCGATCCGCGGACTTGTGCTCGGCTCTGCCATGCTCGGGAGGCGAGTGCTTTGCAAGAAACAGCCTACCTTTTCCCTAATCACCGATTCGAGGTGCGCCGCCACGCACATTGCCAAGGACAAGACCCCTGCCGAATGTACCCAACCGGGTGACGGCGATAGCGGGTACAATGAATTGATGAACTGCCAAGTGAAGGACGAACTGGTGAGTCAGCTCACCGCTTTGAATAACAAACTCAATCTGCTCAGTCCTGATCTGGTGCATGGGGACAAAGAACGCGCGGAAGTACAAGAGCGGCGCGAGAGCTTATACGCCGAGATTAAGCACCACCGGGCGAAGGGACACGAAGGCAAGCCATGCCCTGCGGCAAGACAGGTTTAGGCCAGTCGCCCTGACTGGCTTGGCAAGCGAATCAGAGCTTAAGTTCGACGTCGAAGCCGTTCCATTTTCCATCATCTTCCAAATCCAAGTGCTTTGAGATAAGTGCCGCCCGTGCCTCGCCGAAACTAGGAGCACCTGTGAAATGAATGAGCTCTGCGGATAGCCATTGGCGCCAGCTCAGCTCTCTGTCGCGCGAGAAATCGGAGACCCCCGGCCAACTGCTCAGCCAAATACCGCCGATGTTGGCCCACAGGCTTACCCGCTCCAATGCCCTTGAATGCGGCAGATATGGTTTCCGGATCACCCTCGTTGAGAGCTCGAATTTCAACACTTTCTGCCATTCCTCAATGCTCCCAGGTAAATTCTAATTGCCTATGCGAAGGTAATCGACATGATGGTAAACGAGGAAATACGATAACCGGTAAAATTGCATCCGTGAAAAGATAACTTATCGGGCCGCAAATGCAATGAAGACCAATGCCAATACAAGGATCAAACTGGAGACACGATCCCTTGCGCCAAACCATTTGGAGGTTCTATCGAGCTGATGGGTGTCTTGTACGGAGGTGTCGTTTCTGGGTTCTATCGCGGGACGGGTAAGCCAAGGATCAACCGAATTCTGTGACGATCGCTCACCTCGCGTGGAGAGCCGCCGGTCCGGTCCAACCACTTTGTAAAATCCATCAGCTTAACCATGTGTTCGACGCGAACGTCGGCGACTGAGACCTTAACGACGTTAAGCCCCTGGGCGACCCCAGCGACCCATTCGTTGCCTCGTATCGCTGCAAGTCCTTGGGCCACGGCTTCATATAATGTTGCGGCCGTGACTTCGACGGTGTGCGAGACACCGTCCATATCTTGGATCGTGACACGGCAAGATCGGACTGACATGGGGGCAAGATATCATATTCGCCTTTTCTTCGCTATACGCCAAGAATGCATCTCGGGATGGGGCAACAAGGGGCTCAATCGATGCTCTCCATGCTCTGAAATGTCAACTCCGTATGGCCAATCTTTATTACATCTCCTGACTTCAGTTTCGTCCTTAATCCGGCGGCAAGTCTAACCCCATTCAGGAATGTCCCATTGGTGGTGTGAAGATCCACCACAAAAATTGAAGCGCCGTCAGACTCGACCGTTGCGGCAACGCCGGAAACCGAAGACGACCTTTCCCCGACGTGTCCTCCCCGCGTCCCGAGCCCGGGCGCACCACTCTGCTCTCAAGTTTTCAGTAACTAACTTAGGACACTCTTCCTACTGAAGTGTGGTCGACTTCTTTAGGTGTATTGGGTGCAACAAAGGTGCTTTGAGTTGGGAGCTCAAAGCCAACCCACCTTTTCTGTTGCTTCTTTGCGGAACGTCACGTCTTCCTTAAGCCTTCGAACCGTCGTCATTGACGGTGTTGTGCCTCGCCAGAATTCATGCTCATTAAGCTCGATATTCACTTGTGAGCATTACATCAGGAGCTATCGCCATATGTTGTCCCCGCCAGCCGGCGGAGTCCTCTTGCCGTTGGAGGCACAGTGTGGCCCGTAATTCTTGGCGCAGTGTTGTCCTTCGCGAGAATTCAATCTGCAGGGTTTCGCAGCTGGTGATCGTGTTGAAAATGCCAAATACGCTGCGACACCTGCATAGGTTCGCTTCGCGTAACCGTTTACAAGGCTTCCAGCCCAACGGCCGGTCATTCCGCAAGCAGATCCTTGAAGAAACCGTTCAGGAGCCGATTGCCGGGATCATAGGTTTTCCGCGCCTTGGCGAACACTGCGAGGCGATCTCCCAGACCCTTCTGTGCCTGGGCAGCTGTGACCCTGGCCGTCTGATTCAGCAGCGGGATCCCACCCTGATTGCTGCAAAGCTCGTTGTAGGTGTCCAGGAAAGCTTCCCACCCGGGATTGGCCGTAGAGACCGGATCCACTGTCATGGCATTGCCATCGTAGGAATAGGACAACAAAGAATTTTGGTCCTTCGCGACGCGATATCCGACGCTCAGCATGTTGGTGCGATATCCCTCCTGTTGGTAGTAGTCGCGGGAAAATTTGAAATAACCAGCCAAAACGTCGGCAAAACTCGCTTCAGGAAATGCCCAAAAGCTGAACGTATAACGGCTGTCATTGGAGGGTACGGGATAGCGGATCATCTGTTGGGCGGCGATGGTGTAATCGCTGCAAATCAAATTCGTGAGCTTAAACCGCCACATTGCGCAGAAACCGTCGATGACTCCATAGCGAATGGCGCGGTCTGTAATTTCCGCTTCGACCTGGCGGCAGAACGCCGGCCCCGCCGATCCCCACAAGTAGTTGCGCAGCGGCCAAATAACATGGTTGGGAATTCCTGACGCACCTGGATTGTATTTGCGAAATTCGACGGTAATCAAATTGTCGAAAGGAAAAACGTAATACATCATAGATTCATTGCGGGCGAAAAGCTCAGGCAGTCTTTGCACGAAGTCTTCCAGCGTGAAGGTTTCGTGGTAAACCGCCATGGGGAGGATGGGGCGCACACGGAAGGTGGCGGCGGTCACGATTCCGAACAAGCCGTAACTCGACCGAACCTGTCGCAGCAGTTCGGGCTGGCTCTCGTCGATTTCCAGAATTTCGCCGGAGGGCAGGACCATCTCGACTGCGCTTAGATACGAGTTCACCTGGCCATACTCGCCGGGCATGGAGCCATCTTTGGTTCCCGAACATGCCGCACTTCCCATTGAGAGGTTGCCGATTTCGGTATTCACGTAGAATTGCAAATTCTTTTTCGCGAGTTCCTGCGCGACGTCGATATAAATGGCTCCGCCTTGGGTTGTAACGGTATCTGTCGTGATCTGTTGGATCTGATTCATATTCGACATCATAACGAGGGTTCCGCCCTCCACCACGCCGCAAGGCGAGGTGGAATGGTTGGATCCGATGGCCCGCACAGGCGAAGGATATTTCACTGGATCTTTCAGAATAGCAACAACGTCCGCAGTGGATTTGGCCTCCACAACCGCTTGCGGATGAGAGACTAAATCCCCAAACCAGTTTGTAACCGCAGGAGTTGACAAAGGTATCCTCCGGAATTTCCGACTTGGACCTCTAGCGAGCGCAGCGTACACTTTTCCCGCCCTTGACACAACGAACCTGGTGTGGCCAAGAAACTCGAACGGCTTGAAATAGTGTGGCTCAGGGTTTTGCACGGCTCTCAGTTTGAATGGGCTTCTCCGACCCAGAAACGGCGGCTTCAATCTTTTGCTTTCGAAGTTATAGACTACAGGGGAATCCAAGATGCTGGTGGCGCGCCTGCTCGCCTAGGTCACCGTGAATCAGGAACTCCTGTTGCGAAACGAATAGCTGACGGCGGAGAGCCGCATCCTGTTGTGCGGTTCTTCATCCATTTGGAGAGTCGCCAAGTGAAACTGGCAGGATTCACGCCGTACCCGGGTCAGGAGTGAATGGAGCAGCAGGCGCGAAACATGACGATGGAGGAGTGGGGAAGCCCGAGGGGCTGCCGCTATCTGAGCAAGTTGAACGTATCTGTCGACTCGTTGCATCACCGGGTAAAGCACTGCAATCCACGAGCGATTCTCCACTAGTACCGAACAACAGACTTGTTCTGTCCCGGTCCATCAGCGCTTGTCGGCCCCATCCTTCCACAGAAGTGGGTACTGGAGCAAAAGTGCCGGTGAGGAGAACTATCTGGAGCTAGCCACGGGATAAAGCATTACAACAGTTGCGATGGATCGTGGAGGATCAAAACCTAATGGGATCGGTGATCGACCACAACTTTTCCATCTCTCATTACCCAGCGAACATTTTGAATCACCGCGTTGATATCGGTGAGAGGATCGCCATCGACGGCGACCAAATCAGCTAAATAGCCGGGCGCGACCGCTCCAAGTTGCTCTGGCATGCCTAACAAGGCAGCGGCATTGGAGGTCGCGGTTTCAAGAGCTTGGGCGGGAGTTAAACCCGCTTTGACAAACCAGGACAGTTCGCGCGTGTTTTGCCCGAACATGGTAAAGACGGCATCCGAGCCCATGGCGAGAGGAACTCGTGCGTTGTGTGCGCGACGTGCGGTCTCCAGATTTTTTTGGATGAACTCCGTAAACCGCGGCGCTACCTGTTCGTCCCAACCGTATTGGGTTCGATTCTCAAGATAGTAGCGGTTGTGGTCAATCGTAGGGACGTAAAAGATTCCACGTTTGGACATTTCGGCGAGCGTTGCATCGTCAATGTCGATTGCGTGCTCCACAGAATCGGCGCCTGCCCGGACCGCATCGCGCACGGCATCAGGACCGTAGGAATGAATAGCGATGCGCTTACCGAAGTGGTGAGCGGAATCAACAGCTGCTTTCATTTCGTCATAGGTAAAAGTCTGATAACCCGTAAGGTCGTGGTCGCTACCGGTCGAACCATACATTTTGACTACGTCGGCTCCAGCGGCCACTTGTTGACGCACGGCACGTAAAACTTCGGGAACACCATCCACAGTGCCACAAGAGGGAATCACGAAGCCGGGGCGGAATGGCTCAGCCGTGATCGAAAGGCCACAGGTTGCCACAAACATCCGGGGGCCAACCATGGCACCGCGATTGATGAGGTCGCGCATGGCGATATCTGCGTAGCCAGGAGCGCCCAAATCGCGGACCGTCGTAACGCCGGCCTCAAGCGTCTTGCGAGCGTTCTCCTGAGCCATGTAAACCAAGAACGCGGGCGGCTGGGAGTCCAACTGTGCAAAGGGAGGATTTCCCTTGGTGCTGTCCCACCAGAAGGTCATATGCGTATGGACATCGATCAGGCCCGGAATTCCTGTGTAGGACGAGAGATCAATCAGTTCCGCAAGTTCCGGTATTGCCGTTTCCGCTCCACCGACCTTTGCGACCTTACCGCCCCGCACGATAACCACGGCGTTCGTCCATACCCTGCCCTTGCCGTCGATCAAGTGTCCAAAACGCACTACCTTCACGTCGTCGGCGGCCATCAGAAGTGAGCAGAAGAGCAAGGTTGCTAGCACCGAAAAGAATCTGATTCGCATGAAAACCTCAAGAGATTGCAGGAGTTGAGAAACAGCGGGGAGTCTAACACGCACTCGCAAAATGAGGAATGCAGTGCCGGACGCTTGATCGCACAACAATGTCTGCTTCTTTCTCCGAGCCTGCAGTCGTCGATAAACTACAGTCTACTCGGGTCGAGGAGCCAGGCATTGTAATGCATTCAAGTGACGACAAGTGACGGCAGTCAAGCCGGCCGCAACCAACTTCCCAAGCGGGCCAGTGTCGCGGGACTCATTTCTACGGATGGCGCGTTATAGGGCCGGCTGCGCGAATTTTAACTTGACTCGAAATCCACTTGGATCGCCAAATCTGAAGGTGACGCCATCGATGTCGCGCGAGCGGAGGAAACCATGCGAACTCGGTTCTTGCTGTTGGCACTGTTTGTGTTTGCCGCAAGTTCAGCCAGGGCTCAGACGATCGCAGTTCGTGACGGCAACCTTTTGTTTAGAACTGGCCTGCTCCGACCAATACTGTCCAAAAGGCCGTGAAAGGCAGACATCGTCGAGATCGACCAAGGCTTATCTCAAGCGGGTAACCAGGCGTGCAGAAGAGGGTCGTTCGCACGGAATTCATAATGCGCTAATCATCCAGTAGTCGAAACCTCGTCAAATCCGAGTGTTCATACTGGCTCAGAGAGAGTCGCAATGCGCACGTCGAAAAGAGCATTCGCAAAATGTGTTCATCGTTCCCCGGGACACGGTCGAGAGATAGGCGCACCCAGGCCCTTGTCAGGACGATCGGTGGTCTCGGAAATCATCGAACTGAACACTTCGCGAGGCTCGGATTCTCTCGATGCCCCGGAGGCGCACTTACATGCAGAAATGGAATCGCAGCATTAACATTGCAATCAGTTTAACTGTGCTCGTGTTTGGCTTGTTGGGATCTGCACGAGGACAAAGCCCGCAGTTTCGCGACGACGACGATAAGAAATCACCGACGCCGCCAGGACTGTATATCACACCAACGGCTTTGGCTAACGCGGTCCAGCAGCTATTGAATCCTGGCCTCACAAATTATCCGAACTTCGTCGCGGGCGAGGCGGTAAAGGCCGTGGTCAGTCCGGATGGCAATACCCTGGCGATCCTGACAGCGGGAATGAACTCGCTGTACTACCCTAATACTGAGACAAATGTAGCCAATAACCTTATCGGTACGATCGACACGGCGGCTTCCACACAGTTCCTCTTTCTATACGACGTTAGCGGTGCGAATAAGAGCAAACCTGTCTTGAAGCAAGTCATCCAGCAGCTCAATGCGCACGTCGGTTTGGTCTGGGCGCCAAACAGCCAAACGCTGTATGCCGCCGGCGGCTGTGACGATGCGGTGTACGCCTACGCCAACAACGGCAGCAGTTTCGTGCTGAGTGCCAAGATCAGCCTAGGCCACGCACCAAATGGCTGTGTCTCCAACCCTACCAATCGAACCGGTCTCGGTCTCGGCGTCGAGCCTAATGTGGCGGGACTGGCCATTTCTTCCGACGGGAAAACGCTCGTCGCCGCCAACAATTACAACGATTCGATTAGCGTAGTTGACACGGCGACCGCAACAGTGCGGTACGAATCCGATTTGCGGCCTTATGCCAGTTCGGGCGCTCCGAACGGCACCCAAGGCGGAACGTTCCCGTACTCCGTGGTCTTGAATGGCACCGTGGCCTATGTCGGCTGCGATCGGGATCGAGAAGTCGTGGCGATGAACGTGGCCAGCCCAACCGCCGGCGCAGTCCTCGCCCGCATTCAACTGGATGGCAATCCGAACGGCATGACGCTCAGCGCAGACGGCTCAAACCTCTATGTCGCGCAGGATAATCAGGACCAGGTTGCCGTCATCGATACCGCAAGCAACAAGGTCATCCACAAGATCGACACGCGCGGTCCTGCCCGTCTGGATTTTCCTCCGAACACAACCGGTGCGGCGCCGACTGCAGTCGCCATCGACCAGGCGACGAAGACGCTTTATGCAGTCAACGCCGGCTCGAACTCTATCGCCGTGATCCCTCTAAGTGGTCCACAAGCTTTCAAAACGGTCGGCCTTATCCCGACCGCGTACGACCCGACCGATGTCGCGTTCAGCGCTGATGGTAGCTGGATGTATATCATCAACGGCAAGAACGACACGGGGCCGAACCCTGGCTATGGCTACGGCAACCTGGCCGCCATCCAATTCATCACCTTTCCGGGCGGCAACGCGGCGGAGTCTGCCAAGCTGAATTCAAACAACCAATATCAATTTCAGTTGGAACACGCATCGCTCGTTAGCGCTGCGGTCCCGGCTACGGACGATCTCTGGGAATTGACCTCACGGGTGGCAGCCAACAACGGATACCTGGCCGGACACTCCGATGGGGACGGGAAGGTAATGGAATTCCTTCATTCCAAAATCAAACACATTATTTACATCGTGAAGGAGAACCGTACCTTCGATCAGATCCTCGGCGATTTGGGTAATGGTTCCAACGGCGACTCCTCGCTGACTCTCTTTGGCAATCTGGTCACACCCAGCTTCCATCGCATGGCGCGGAACTTCGTGACCCTGGACAACTTCATGGACCCGGGCGACGGATCGATGGACGGTTGGTCCTGGTCCATGCGTGGCCGGGTGACCAATACGGAGACGATCACGCAGCAGGAGAACTACGCGCGCGTGAACCGCGGCCTCTCGTATGAAGGGGAAGGCCAGAACAGGAATATTCCAAGCAACCTAAATAGCGTTGCGGCGCGCGATTTTTTTTACGACCCAACCGGCGCAAGCACCCCCTATAGCAACGCTACTTCGTCGCTCAAGGGCGGCACGGCCAACATTTTGGCTGGTGACGGTGACCATGCCGCCACCGACGGCCCGACAGGTTATCAGCAGGGGTACATCTTCAACGCGGTGTTGAACGCCGGCGGAACTGTTCGTAACTACGGCTGGATGGCCAACACCCCGGGCAGTATCGGAACAATCGCAAACCCCATCTCCGATCCTTTCGCCGCCGGCATCATCCAGACAACGACGGCCAATCAGCTTCTCTATCAGAATGGATTCTATGATCCGTACTTCCGCGCTTACGACCAGGCCTACCCGGATTTTTGGCGCTTCAATGAATGGAACCGTGAGTTCCAGCAATTCGTTGCCAACGGCAATCTGCCGACGCTCGAGATGATCCGCGGCCTCAGCCACGATCACACAGGCAGCTTCGGTTCGGCGTTGGGTGGAGTCAACACCCCGGAACTCCAACAGGCGGATAACGACTACGCTGTCGGATTGCTGGTCCAAGCCGTCGCTAACAGCCCTTACGCGAAGGACACGCTAATCATCATCATCGAAGATGATTCTCAAGACGGAGCGGACCACGTCGATTCGCATCGCGCCACAACCTACTTCGTTGGCCCTTACGTGAAGCAGCGCGCAGTCGTGAGCGCCCGCTACAGTCAGCCCAACGTACTCCGCACCATCGAGGACATCTTCGGCACGGAGCACATCAACTTGAACACCTATTATGCGCGGCCGATGGCAGATGTCTTCGACATCAAGTCGTCGGGCTCGTGGACCTTCCATGCCGTCGCATCGACGCTTCTGAAGTCGACAACACTGGGACTGGATCCAAAGAAGGTCCAGTTCGCTTCCGGTCCCGACTTGAAGCCGACTCATGACGCGCAATACTGGGCGAAGAAGACCCGCAACTTCGACTTCTCGGGAGAAGACCGCGTTCCGGCCGAACTCTACAACAAGATCCTCTGGGAAGGTCTGAAGGGAACGGCTGCTCCAGCTGCCAAAACCCGGTTCTCGAGAGTCGATGTCGACGGCGACAAAGACGGGAAATAGCCACATTCACTCGTAAATCACAGGGGGCGGGGAACCAATCCCGCCCCTTGTCTTATCTCTTGTCGTAATCATTAGCTGAAGCTCGCGGCCGGAATGGGACTGAGTTGGATCTGGAAACAGATCAGGATGGGCGAGGACCCGAAAGCACGGCCTTTGGCTATTTGCCTTGTGGGAGGGATTCTTAAATGCGAAAGCTAACCTTGATATTCGGCTTCTTGTTGGCCAGCGCCGGCGCTTACGCGCAGATTGACCGTGGTGGCCTGGGCGGAATCGTGAAGGATTCTTCGGGCCTCGTAGTGCCGAAAGCAACTATCGAAGCCACCCAGAACGCTACCGGCTTGCAGCGCACGGCAGCCACCTCAGGCAGCGGAACGTTCGACATTCCCGAGTTGCCGCTAGGAACCTATACCGTGAAGGTTAGCGCCAATGGTCTTCAGGCCATGACCCTCGAAAATGTTCGCGTCTCCGTCGAGCACACTACGGTTCTGAGCATCGCCTTGAAAGCTTCCGGCCACATCGAACAGCTTGAAGTCAAGGAGAATGACCAGCAACTTGATGAGACCTCGAACACCCTTGGCGAACGGATCGAGCGAAAACAGCTCTCCGAACTGCTCTTAAATGGCCGCAATTGGGCCACATTAACCACGCTCGCTCCTCTTGCTGTGGACACCAACCTGGGCAACAGCAGCAACCAACGGAGCATTCGCGTGGCTGGCCGCGGGCGCGACGACAACAATTTCACCTACGACGGCGTCGACGCGACCAATATCATCAATCAAGCTCAACAGCCTTACGTCCGCCTCGCCGTTCCGCTCGACACCATCCAGGAGTTTCGCGTGATCTCCGCGCTCGCCACGCCGGAGACCGGAGCCACGGCAGGTGCTCAGCTTGCGGTCACTTCGGCTTCCGGAACCAATCAGTTGCATGGCAATGTTTTCGATTTCCTTCGCAACGATGCACTCGATGCGCGCACATTCATCGACCCCGTCAAGCCGCCTTTTCATCTAAACCAATTCGGCGCCAGCGCGGGCGGACCCATGTTGCGCCATGACACCTTTTTCTTTGCCTCCTATGAGGGCTATCGCCAGAATCTCGGTCAAACCATCATCGGTTTCGTTCCCAGCGATACTTTCCGTCAGAAAGTGGCCGCGCAATCTCCGGCGCTCACCTCTGTTCTGAGCGCCTACCCAGAGGGTTCTCTCCCTGTTGCCAGCAATCCTAACGTCTCTGAATTCATTGCCGAAGGCAATCAGCTAGGCAACGAAGATTCTGGCATGATTCGCGTCGATCATCGTTTCTCCGACACGACCACAGTGTTTGCGCGCGTAAATATCGACCGGGCGCAAAGCAGCGCGCCCTTGGCTAGTTCCGGCCAGTACCTTCGGGACACTCAAGTATTGAATTCCTCGCCTGCCAACACTGCTATCGAACTGCTCGAGATTTTTTCCCCGACATTGGCCAATGAGGTCAAGTTTGGCTTCAACCGCAGCACCGCTTATACCACCAACGTAAACCAGACGGGTGCGCTGTATTCGTTCTCCGTCTCCGGCTTTACGACTCTCAACAACGATCGCGTCAGCATCGGCGCGGCCAACACGTTTGCTGGCATCGATAACCTCACGAAGGTTGTCGGTCGCCAGGTGTTGAAAGCCGGCGTCGAAATTCGCCGCATCCAAATGAATCAAGGCAGGACGGCCAGCGGCGCGGTCTCGTTTGCTTCTCTCGATGCCCTTGCCGGAAACGATGTCAACACCGCGACGTTTACGCAAGCCTTGCCCGTCAATGGTCTCCGGAAGTTCACGTACTTCGGCTATTTCCAGGACGAACTGAAGTGGACGCAGAGTCTCACGCTGAATCTCGGCGCCCGCTACAGCTTTTTTAATATTTTTCACGAAGTAGGAGGCTGGCCCAACCCATTTGACTTTGCTACCTGCGGGCCAGCCGGTTTCTGTGGAGTTGGCACGAGCTTTGGCCAGCCCACTTATCGGGACATTGATCCACGAGTGGCCGTCGCCTGGGCGCCCGCGGCGTTCCAACGGAAAACCGTCGTTCGCGCCGGCTTTGGCGTCTACCATCAAGACGGTCAACTCGACGACCAAAATGTTCCGGAATCCAATGAGGTGGAAAGTTTCTCGCTCTCCCAGGCAACCATCCCGAATTTAACGTATCCAGTCGATTCGTCCTTCACGGGCGTGCCCGGCGTCATTTCCCCATCCGCCATGCAGCGCGACCGTAGGGACATGTACGTTACTCAGTGGGGCCTTTCGGTCCAGCAGAGCTTGCCCCTTTCCATGTTAGGCACACTCTCCTACGTCGGCAGCAAAGGCACGCACTTACTCACGCGCTCCTACGTCAACGTCATCGAAGCCACCACAGGCCAGCGCCCCTTCCCGCAGTACGGCCAAATCAGTTGGCGCGGCAACGAAAGCAATAGCACTTACGAAGGTCTGCAAGCGAGCCTGCGCAGAGATTTCAAGAACGGTCTGCTCTTTTCGTTCAATTACACGTTTTCCCACGAAATTGATGACGGGTCGATGGGCAGCGGCGACGGTGATTCTTTGACTCCTGAGATTGTCGCTTGCCGCGCTTGCGACCGCGCCAGCGGCACTTTCGATGTGCGACATGTCGTCAATGCCAACGCCGTCTACGAGCTTCCCTTGGGAGCCGGCAAGCCTTATCTCAGCGCACCGGGCATTTTACGCAGTGTGTTCGGCGGCTGGCAGTTGACGTCCATTGTTGCCGCCCACACCGGTTTCCCTATAGATGTCACTGTCAACCGCTCGGCGAGCTCTGTACCTGACGGCAACACCAATAATCAGCGCCCCGATCTTGTCCCCGGTGTGTCTCTTGTTCCCGCCGGCGGCTCGACTCCGGCCAACTGGATCAACCTGGCTGCATTCGCAGTTCCCGCTCGCGGGACGTTTGGCGATGCAGGTCGTGACATCTTCCGTGGTCCCGGCCTGTGGCAAGTTGATCTTGGCGCCGACAAACAGATCGCCATCACCGAGCACACTCACCTGCAGTTCCGCGCGGAAGCTTTTAACATCTTTAATCGCGTGCAACTGGGTGCCCCTCAGTCCAACATCTCCGCGGGGCCGGGCGAATTTGGCCTCATCACGCAGCCCGTAAATACCACGCCGATAGGAAGCGGAACCGCGCGCCAAATCCAACTGGCCCTCCGCTTCCAGTTCTAATTCAAGGATAGAGCATCTGCCTTCTACGCAGGATGTCACGGGTTCGAGTCCCACCGCGCGCGCTCATACACAAACAATGCTTCCTACACGACCCTCTGCTTTTTGCCGTTGTCCACTTTCGGCAGGCAACGATTCACGAGCTGCGCGCAAAGCGTTGGCTTTAGACTGGGCTCTCAGCTAGAGCCCATAAGCAGTCTTTAGAATTTCAGCCGCCGTCTTCACGGGTTTCCCGCCCGGTCCCAGCCAAGATTTTCTGTCGTAATAGTAATACCAGGGCACGCCAGAAAAGTAGTGTCGCAGCATGGGTGCGCACATCATGGGACACGGGATTCGTTCCGAGAATATCTTGAGAACCCGAAACGCGGGCCTGATGCGAAACCACTCGGCGGCTTTGGCTTCCGAATGAATGCCAACTTCCGCATCGGGAGTAGCAGCAGGGCCGAACTGTCTCAGCAATTCCACGATGGTCGTGTTCGGGTTCACCTGAATCCTTTCGACGCCCTCCTTGTCCCGATACAGCCAGGCCGTAACATTGATCGCACGCAGATATTCAGAAGTGGTTAGGCGCGGATTTTTCGTCATCCGGAAGGTTAGTGCTGCCTCCGGTAGACGGGCGTCACACCGGGGACTGTCGCTCGGTTGTGAAGCAGGGACTCTCGGCAATTGCCAACTCCTCACCCCTCCCGCCGTAAGCTGCGCTTACACGATCAGGTAGACGTGCATGCCAGACTGAGCGAAATATACCACGACTGACCGTCGCCGGCGCTCCGATCTCCCCGAACTTTTTTTGTGGACCGAAACGTGAATGCGCCACTGGAAACCTAAATATCCCCTACCAGACGGTTCCATGTTCTAAAATTGTCACCAAACGAGGGAGTGAACGGTGGCCAGTGCCAGTACAGCGAGTTCAGCTTTCGACTCGTGTGCCTCGTTTTGGAGCTACTTGTCTCCCAGATCGTGCTAGGCCAAGCAACCAGAGGTCAATCCGAGACTTCTGTTTCAAAGGAAGTCAGCGCGTGGTTCAGGAGTGTTGCAATACCTATAGACAGCATAAGCCCGCAGAGCGCGTTTGATGATCTGCGCCCGTTGCAGTCAACCATTGGAAACGCACGCATCGTTGCCATGGGAGAGGCGACTCATGGTACCCACGAATTTTTCCAACTGAAGCACCGCATGCTGGAATTTCTGGTCGAAAGAATGGGCTTCACTGTTTTCGGAATCGAAGCGAACTGGCCGGAATCCTTGGCGGTCAACGATTACGTCTTGAACGGTAACGGCGATCCAGCGGAAGCACTCGCCGGCTTGTATTTTTGGACTTGGAACACGAAAGAAGTACTCGACATGATCCAGTGGATGCGCGCGTATAACCAAGATCCGATGCACGCGAGAAAGGTCAAGTTTTTTGGTTTCGACATGCAGGTGGCCCGTGTGGCAGTGGCCAATGTCGAGGTCTATCTTCAAAAAGTTGACCGCGAGGAAGCCAAAGTTGCGTCGGCAATTCTCGCTCCACTTGGTGATGCTGTCGGAGAACGGGAATATGCGAACAAATCGGAAGAGTTCCGGCACAAGACTGCCGAGGGCGTTAAATCGTTGTTGACCCAGCTCGACAACCTGAAGAGGGTGTACGTGGACTCATCATCGCTCGAGGAGTGGAGATTGGCTCGACACAATTTAGAGATTGTGCGACAGGCTGAGGAGATGCACTCGGCGGGCCCGACAGGCCAGTTTTCAGCTCGCGATCGTTCAATGGCAGAGAACGTGAAATGGATTCTTGAAAACGAGGCCCCCGGATCAAAAATCATGCTTTGGGCACACAACGGACATGTCTCAACGCTGCCAATCGGAGCCGGCGAATCAATGGGCATGGCCCTCCGAGGGAGCTACGGGAAGGAGATGGTCGTGTGTGGCTTTTCTTTTGATCACGGTTCCTTCCAAGCCATACAGTCAGGCAAAGGGTTGCGCGAATTCACGGTAGCTCCCGCGATTCCTGGTTCATTGGATTCGGCTCTCGCAGCCACCGGCATTCCAGTCTTTGCAATTGATCTCAGGGGTGCTCCGGCCACGGGAGCTGTGGCAGAGTGGCTCAATGTCCCGCACCTCATGCGGAGTATCGGAGCTGTTTACAGCGAGTCTCCGCCTGATGCGTTTTTCGCCTCCGTGAATCTTCACAGCTTTGACGTGATCTTTTTCGTTAACCGCACTACAGCGGCACATGAAAATCCCAAACATTCGGAAATTGAGTTCCGAGGTGGGCCATGAGCGGAGAAGTCTCCTTGATTCTCCAGAAGTCACATTCAGAGAGGTGGCGCTGATGAATGTGACTCGCGCTCCTATCTGTTCGAACGCCGTTTTCCGGCCAATTGCCGAGTGGTCAACGATCCGAAAGGTATCTGGCAGTGGCACGATTTCGACACCTGCATCCTCATAATCAGGACAGAAATAGTCATACTTGTTTGAGCTCTTCGGGTTCTCCTGCAATGTCTTTAGCCTGTTGTGGACGTCCTGTTCCGGTGTCTTCTGTCGATTCAAATATCCCTTTTGGAGCTCGATCGCCCTCTGTTTTGCATGGAGTGAACGGCTATTGTAAGAAAGATGGCACAAATTATTCCGTGCTTAGACTGGGAGACGACGGGAAGAGGGTGGCACAGCATAAATTGCTGCCGCTCCGAATATTCCGGCGAGAGCTATGATTTTCCATGCCAGGTCGTAGCTATGACGCGCATCAAAGATTCTTCCGACAATCCAGGGAACCGCCCACTGACCGACGGAGTAGCCCATGATGATGAGCGCCAAAAGCTTGCCTAGCGCGGCAGTGCCGAAACACTCAGCAGCCACAAGCGGAATCAGCATATAGTCAGCGCCCATCGAAAACCCAAAAATGGTGGTGAAAGTCCACAGTACTCCCGGCGACTGTGGGTTGACGAGCAAGAATACCGAGGCTCCAATCAAGAAATAGAAAAAAGTCATGATGTGTGTCTTTCGGAAACGGTCGGCAAGGTAGCCAACAATCACGCGTCCCCCTAGGCTTGACGCGAGCAGAATTGTAAAGAACCGAGCGGCAGCTGTTGTCGAATAGCCCGCATCTTTGAGAAAGAGAATGAAGTGTTGAACTACGGCCCCTATGGTTCCTATGACCAAGGTTGATCCCGCAAGTATGAGCCAAAAGCTTGTTGAACGAGCGGCTTGAGCGACCCCGATTGAGGATGAAGACGGAAGTGATAGATTCTTCTGCAGCAGTTCAGGCTCCGCTCCCGGCTCGGAACCAATGCCCAGCTCCTCCGGCGCGGAGCGCGTGACCCAGACCGCCACCGGAAAAAGCACAACGAGAATCACCGCGCCCAGCAATTGCAGAGCGTGGCGCCAACCCAGAGTGTGGGCGAGGTAATTGACCAACAGAGGAGCAACCACTCCTCCCAGTCCGAGACCAAGGTAGGCGTAACCCATGGCCCGTCCGCGACGCCTGGAAAACCAGCGTGAAATCAAGACCTGGTTCGGGATGGGTCCCGCAAGGACGTAACCCAGAACTTCCACGATGCAGAGAAGTTCGAACTGCCAAAAACGGGTCATCCAACCCATGAGGAGGAGTGGAAGCCCGACAAGGCCAACTCCAACAAGAATTACGAATCGAGCGCCGATTCGGTCGATCAAGGTTCCCGCCAAAACGCCAAAGGGAAGCCCCGCGAATAGGAACCCGAGAAAAAATCCCTGTGTAACCTGGGCCCGAGTGAAGCCGAGAGACTCTACGAAGTACGGATAAAAAACGGGGAAACCATAAAAGATAATTCCAACAACGAAGAAAAGATTCAGGAAGGTGGCAAGAACAATCCACCAACCATAATATACACGACTTGATGAATCGTTTGAGACCCGAGAGGTCATTTATCTCCTACAGTCGTTACTTGTTTCCAGAAGACGGATGCCAAGCTTAGCTTGAAATCACAGGTGGGTTTCACCCAAATTCCGGGCCAACAATTGCGCATAGAGATTCAGGATTGCCTGGGTGTGCATTTGGGCCGCGGAACATCCGCGTCAGGAGGCGTGAGTGAGCAAACCCGTGGGAGCGCAACAGTTCAATGGCCATGCGGTTGGCAGATAAACAGTCCACAATGAGAGTCTTGCGCGAAGAGCGTGTCATGAATTCCTGGAGAAGATTTTCTGCCGCTTCCCGGCTCCTTGCCACCCAGGGACCGAGATGATCGGCGAACAAACCGTTCCGACCAAACGCGTACCCTTGCGGGGAACCGTTGCTCCAAGAGCCCATAGCGAAATCAGGAGATCTGTCGCGCAGGGAACATAACAGAAAGCTGCGATCCGCGCCGAACACCTCCCGATCGAATTTGAAGATGGGTTCCAGTTGGGCCTCGGTCAGCAGAGGTTTAGAGGAACCCGCAGGACTCGCAATTGGGTTGGTCGGCCGTTTCAGAATCAACCGCGCAATCTCATATTCGGTCACAAATCCTAGCTTGCGGTAGAGCGGCTGTCCCTGTGGGGTGGCGTCGAGTTTCGTCGTAGGAATTTTCCGCTGATCGACGTACGCTATGGTCCTGTTCAAGAGCTGAGTTCCGATTCCGCGCTTTTGATGCCCGGGATCGACCAAAACCATTCCAATCCATGCAAACCGATTCTCGTAGGTGATCGTTGTCGCCGTGCCGCAGGCCCGGGCATCTTCCTCAGCGACGAAGCATCCAGCCGGACTGGCTTCAAGGAAGCGGTACCAATCGGCGGCAGTCTGATTCCATCCAGCAAGTTCATTCAGGCGAAGACCCGCGGGAACATCAAGTTTCGTCATCGCGCGAAGGTGCATATCCACAATTTCCGGAAGAATTGTAAACTGCAGGGGAGCATACCGGAACCTTCGAGACGGTTGCTAGTCAATTCGAGTACAATCGCGCGGCAGTTCTTCGCTGCACAGACGTGAAAAAAGAAGCCACCATGGCGAGTAATCCAACCTCCCTTCAGGATGTAGAACAGCTAGAGCAACTACTCAGCGAACCCACCCGTGGCGCAATTCAAGCCGTGGGGGCACTTGATGGCGACATTGCGGTGCTGGGCGTGGGCGGGAAAATGGGGCCGACACTTGCTCGAATGGCCAAAAGGGCTTCCGAGATTGCGGGGGTGAAGCGGCGAGTTATCGGCGTAGCTCGGTTCTCATCTCCCACGCTGGAGCGTCGATTGCAGACCTGGGGTGTCGAGACGGTGCGCTGCGATTTGCTTGACAATAAGGCGCTCAGCAGACTGCCCGATGCGGCCAACGTGGTGTTCATGGCTGGAATGAAGTTCGGAACTACGGGACAGGAACCGCAGACCTGGGTAGTCAATAGCTTCCTGCCGGGACTGGTCGCGGATCGCTATCGACAAAGCCGGATCGCTGTTTTTTCGACGGGAAATGTTTACGGTCTTTCTCCCATTTCCAGGGGTGGTTCGAGAGAGGAAGACGCTCTAAATCCTTCGGGGGAATACGCGATGAGTTGCGTCGGGCGTGAGCGCACATTTGAGTACTTCAGCCGGAAGCACAATACAAGGATGACGATTCTCCGGCTGAACTACGCCACCGAACTTCGCTACGGTGTGCTGCTGGATATCGCGCTTCAGGTGCACGCGGGGCGCGCGGTACGGCTTTCGATGGGATATTTGAACGCGATTTGGCAAGCCGATGCTTCGGCCATGAGCATAGAGTCGCTCGGTTGCGCGACATCTCCGCCGAATGTGATCAATATTGCCGGACCGGAGCTCCTGAGCGTGCGTTGGGTCGCCGAGGAGTTTGGGAAAAGGTTGAATAAGCCGGTTATCTTTGATGGTGAAGAATCGAGCGACGCCCTTCTGAGCAATGCGCAAAAGTCGTATCAGCTGTTCGGCCGCCCTCGCGTGAGTGCGCAACAAATCCTGGATTGGATTGCGGAGTGGGTCGGCAAGAGCGGTACTACCTTAGCCAAGCCCACGCTCTTTGAGGAACGGGCAGGGCGTTTTTGAACAACGCCATAAGCTCGGAGAGACAAATGGTCCCAAAGATGGGCGCGAGGATTCAACAGCTTTTGAAGACCGGCACGGTGATTCCCGCTCACCTACTTGCTCTCAAGGCCGACCGTCGGCTGGATGAGCGCCGACAGCGGGCGCTCACTCGCTATTACGTGGCGGCTGGAGCGGGTGGCTTGGCCGTCGGTGTACACACAACTCAATTTGCAATTCGAGATCCCCACGTCGGTCTGTTTGAGCCGGTCTTGAAGTTGGCCGCAGAGGAGATGGACCGCGCCGACCTACTTCGAGCCGAACCAATGGTCCGTGTCGGAGGCATCTGTGGAAAAACGGCCCAGGCATTACAGGAAGCACAGCTTTTGACGAATCTGGGATACAGCGCTGGCCTATTGAGTTTAGCCACTGCGAAGGATCTCGATGAGCAGGCGCTCATCGCACATTGTCGCGAAGTCGCACAGATTTTGCCGATTATCGGGTTTTATTTGCAGCCTGCCGTGGGCGGCCGCGTACTTTCGTACAAATTCTGGCGTGACTTTGCAGAGATTGAGAACGTCGTTGCGATAAAGATCGCACCATTCAATCGGTACCAAACGCTCGATGTAATCCGCGCCGTCACAGAATCGGGCCATGATATCGCCTTATATACCGGCAATGACGACAACATCCTCTTAGATCTTGTCACTCCGTATGGGTTCAAAATCAACGGGCAGTTCCGCGAGATGCGAATTGTGGGTGGCATTCTGGGGCACTGGGCTGTATGGGCAAGGGGTGCAGTTGAACTACTGAAGGAATGCCACGCGGTAGCGGTCAGTGGCCAACCAATTCCGAGGTGGATATTGCAGAGGAATGTAGAGGTGACCGATTGCAATGCGGCATTTTTCGATGCGGCCAACCATTTCGCTGGATGTATTGCTGGTCTGCATGAAGTGTTGCGAAGACAAGGCCTGCTGGAAGGAATCTGGTGCTTGAATTCAAATGAAACTCTCAGCCCTGGTCAAGCGCAGGAGATCCAGAGAGTCTATCGTGCCTATCCTCACTTGAATGACGATGACTTTGTCCGCGCAGGGTTGGACACATGGCTGAAGCCGTAGATCTGCTAGACAATCGCCTCCCCGTGATCCTCTGCAGCGAACAATTCGGAATTATAGCGAAGGGACCAGGCTGCAATTCTGGCCCGGGAATCGAACCGTCATCCGATGTTTGGGCAGTTCGTATAAAATATTTATTGCCACCTGAACGGGCGTCAGGTATTTGACAAGCCGTTCCCACCATTCTGTGGATGCGCTGTGAATTCTTTTTGCAACCGTTTCTGAACATTTAGAAGAGCGACCACGCCGCCAGCGTTTACGGCGCGGGACGAAATACTTGCGTGATCAAGGAAGACCTACAATAGCTCCTTCCGAAATGAGCAACTGCCAAAAAAGCAGACGGTCATGTCTTGTCCACGAAAGAAAAAACCACGTAATACGCCGCAGTGCGCCGGGCCCTGCAATCGTCGGTTAACAACCTTATTTGCACATTCATCACAATCTGTCGAAGGAGCGATGGAGCCATCGGTATGTTAGGCGGGCTCGCGGGCAACCACTTCTCGGGAGCTTGACAGCAGTACAAAAACAAAGTATCTGACATAGTCCACAAGAGAAAACATCAAAATCGAAAGCAAAGGCAGTCATGGACAATGGCGGGGTTTCCAGAAGGGGTACGCTGAAATATCTGGGCTTGCTAGCCGCGAGCGTCGCAGGCCGGGAATTTTTGGCCGCCTGGCTCCCGTTATCGAGCGTTCACGCCGCTGGACACCACGGCTTGGTGACGATTCAGGGGATAGACCATGCCCCTGATGATTTGGAGCGCCCTGCGGCGTACGTGCCTCAGTTTTTTAAGCCGGACGATTTCAAGACTATCGAACTGCTGGCGGAGATGATCCTACCCACCGACGATAAACCCGGCGCCAAAGAAGCCAGAGTAGGGGATTATATCGATTTCGTGGTTTTCTCGGCGCGCGAGTTCGAACCGTCGTTGCAGGGCGAATGGACGGATGGCGTGGTTTTCCTCGATCGCGAGAGCCAGAAACAGTTTGGGAAGGTCTTCCGCATGGCCTCCATGGCAGAACGTGAAAATTTGTTGAGTGAGATGAGTTTGCCTGAACGCGATCTGACAGCACGTCACGAAGGTTACGGATTCTTCCGGCTGGTGAAGAATATGACAGTAGAAGGGTTTTATACGTCACGCATTGGTTTGATCGAGGTGCTGGATTATCAAGGCATGGGCTATCTCAGCGAATTCCCGGGCTGCACGCACCCCGAGCATCAACATTAAGACCAGCCATTCGAAACAACATTCGGATTGGGGGGCGGCTCGTCGAGGTAGAACGTGGATTTGTTTCGCCTCGGAGGTTTCGATGAACAGACCGATGTTACGCCGCCAATTTCTGGTTGCTGCTGGCGGCGCGGCTATTGCGGCACCCGCGGCAACAAATGTTTTCGCTACGCGGAACGCTGAGGCAGATCAAACGGGCAACCAGGCTAGGCTCTTTGCGGGCTGCTGCGCCTATTCTTATCAGAAGTATTTCAATGCCGGCTCCATGACGATGGAAAGTTTCATTCAGAAGGCCGTCGACTTAGGAGTACAAGGCGTGGATATTACAACGTACTGGCTGAAGTCCACTGAGCCGGAATACCTAACGTCTTTGCGACACCTGGCTTTTAAGAATGGCATGTCTCTTTCCGGGATTGCGATTCGAACGGAAATGTGTCAGGCCGGCGGCGCAATCCGCGCTGAGGAAACTCACAGGATTCAGCAGTGGGTCGATACGGCCGAACTGCTGGGGGCGCCGCATGTGCGTGTCTTTGCAGGGAATCTTCCCGGTGGCGCCAGCGAAAAGCAGGGAATCGAATGGGTAGTTGAAGCGATGAAACCTGCGTGCGATTATGCGGCCAGGCGGGGCATTACTCTGGGAATCGAAAACCACGGAGGAATGACCGCTCGAGCGTCAACAACTGTGGAGATTTTGCGGCGCGTGGATTCTCCTTATGCGGGAATCAATCTTGATATTTCCAACTTCGAGGGTAAAACGGACGACGAGATGTATTCCGATATCGGGGCGTGTATTCCCTTTGCGACCCACACGCACATCCGCGATCTTTTTGGGGAAACAAAGCGGCCGATCGACTTGGACCGTGTTTGGCGTCTTTTCGCTCAAGGCGGATACAAGGGATACATGTCCGCGGAATATGAAGCTGAAGAAGATCCGATGACCGGCGTGCCGAGGTTGCTGGAGAAAATTAAGGTTCTTTGCCGCAAGTATTCGAGCGCCTGAATTGCTTTGCTGGAGAAGGCGAGTCTGACCCAGGAGAACTGCAGTGAGTGCCGAGACAGTTTATGACGTGATTGTGGTGGGCTCCGGAGCCTCCGGAGGTGTTGCTGCATACGCTCTTGCCAGCAAAGGACTGAAAGTTTTGTGCCTGGAAGCGGGACGAATGATCGAGCCTCATAAGGACTTCCACACGCACAAGTACCCGTTCAAATGGCCGTACCGCGGCAACGGCAAACCCGGAAAGTACGGCAAGTTGCCGCAGGGAATGGAATGGAAGATCAACGAGTGGACGGAAAATCTTTACACCGTCCCTCAGGACGATCCTTACGCTTTGGCACCGGGAGCGAAGTTCACCTGGACAAGACTGCGCGCTGTGGGCGGACGGACACTCGTGTGGGGACGGGAATCGGGGCGATATGGCCCGCTCGATTTCAAGCCCAAGAGTTTGCAGGACGGATTTGGCGAGGATTGGCCTATCACCTACGAGGATTTGGCGCCGTATTACGACAAAGTGGAGACGCTAATCGGAGTAGCGGGCGGAGGTGAAGATGTTTACAACTCGCCCGCCAACAAAAACATTCTGCCTGCGTTTCACCCGCGCTGCGGTGAGTGGTTGATTAAGAAGGGCGCGGCCAAACTAGGCATTAAGACCGTGGCTTTTCCACTGGCGGTGCTTAGCAAGCCGTATGACAATCGGCTGGCTTGCCACTACTGCGGTGCATGTAACTTTGGATGCGATACGGCTTCGCGGTTCAGCACATTAGAAGTGCTTTTTCCTAAGCTTCAAAAAATGACAAACTTTACACTACGCACCAACGCCGCAGTGCACAGAGTGCTGCTTGACCGTTCTACGGGTAAGGCGCGCGGAGTTTCATTTGTCGATACCACCAATAAGCTGGAATACGAGGCCTACGGAAAAACCGTGGTGCTGGGCGCATCCATGGTGGAGTCGATCCGGATTCTTCTTAATTCGCGCACCAGTGAGTTCCCACAGGGGCTGGCGAATTCCAGCGGCACACTGGGCCGATATCTGATGGAACATGTCGCTTTCAATGCCATTCAAGGATACTTCCCTCAATTAATGGGCCAGTCGTCAACAAATGACGACGGCCCCGGAGCGAACAGCCTCTATATACCTCGCTACAATTTCGGGAAAAAGAATGACAAGTTTCTGCGCGGCTACCGCTTCACTTTTTATACGGGATGCGGAATGGGGCCTGGGCCGGGAGCCCATTTGCCCGGGTTTGGCTCCGCGTATAAGAAGAAAATCAAGGAACTGTATCCGGCAGGCGTCAGCATCGACGGTTATGGCGAAGGATTGCCATTTGATTGGAACTTCGTGGAGATTGATCCCGAAGGGTTGAAAGACCGCTACGGGATTCCGCAGGTTCGCTTCCACACCAATGCAGAGTACGATCACGCGTTTGCCATGCGGGATGAAATGTACGGCCAAATGGAGGAAATCCTGAAGGCTTCCGGCGCAGAGGTCCTTCCCTACGAGAAGAAGAATCCGTATCCACTCGGAAGCGTAACGCATGAAGCGGGTGGCGCACGTATGGGGGATGATCCGAAGACTTCCGTGCTCGACAAATGGAACAGTTGCCACGACATCAAGAATCTTCTGGTGGTGGATGCGGCCTGCTTCACATCTCATCCGGAGAAGTCCGTGACACTCACGATCATGGCGCTGGCTTTACGCGCCAGCGAACATTTGGCAGAGGAGATCCGGCTGGGGAACACGTGATAATCATTGCCGCTCGGTGGTACCAAGGTGACGCTGGCGCGCGAACAAGAGTGTGGACGATGAGTTCGAGTGTGGTAAGTCAAGTTCTCTTCCTCCTGGCAATCTCGCCGACCGTCTTCGCGCAAGAATGGCGATTTTATGGTGGAGACCCTGGCGGAACGCGATCCTCCGCGCTCAAACAGATCAATCGTCAGAATGTCGGAAGCTTGAAAAGAGCGTGGACGTACCACATGGGAGAGACAGACCGCAAGGGCAACGACACAGACCCGCATCGCATTGCGCCGTTTGAATCCACCCCCCTGGTGATTGATGACCTGCTGTATTTCTCCACTCCTTCAAATCGGGTGATCGCGCTCAATGCAGAGAGCGGTCAAGAGATATGGCAGTTTGATCCGCAAGCCGGACGCGCGGGACCGCGGCAGTTCTACCAGCACCGAGGGGTTGCCTATTGGCAGAGCAAGTCAGGAGACGACCGTCGAATTTTATATGGCACTTTCGACGGGCGATTGATCGCGCTGGACGCGAAGACAGGCAAGCTGTGCCGCGATTTCGGAAAGGACGGTGTTGTCGATCTGCGTGAAGGGGTAGCGGACGCTTATCTTAGAGTGGAGTATTCCATCACGTCGCCACCGGCTGTCTATCAAGATTTAGTCATTACCGGAGCGGCGGTCCCCGAGTATCCTTCAAAAGGACCCAGCGGCGTGGTGCGGGCATTTGACGTCCGTTCGGGCAAACTGGCATGGACGTTCCACACCATTCCCCGGCCGGGAGAAGTGGGACACGAAACTTGGGAGAAAGACGCGTGGAAGGATCGCACCGGCGCGAATGTCTGGTCGCTCATGAGTGTAGACGCCGAGCGCGGTTTAGTTTTTCTCCCCATTGGCTCGGCTTCTTACGATTTCTACGGCGCAGACCGCAAGGGCCTGGATCTGTTCAGCAACAGCTTGGTAGCGCTCGATGCCGCCAGCGGCAAGCTCGTTTGGTACTACCAGATGGTGCACCACGATATTTGGGATTACGACATGCCCGCGCAGCCCGTGTTGATCACCGTGCGGCGGAATGGCCGGGATATTCCCGCGGTTGCGCAGGTGACCAAGATGGGGTTCGTATTTATCTTCGATCGACTTACGGGAAAACCGCTGTTTCCAGTGGAGGAGCGCCCGGTTCCCAAGAGCGACGTCCCCGGCGAAGCGGCTTGGCCAACGCAGCCATTCCCGGTCAAGCCTGCGCCTCTCGTCCGACAGTCGTTTAGCGAAACCGACATCAGCACGGCTACGCCTGAATCCAATCGTTATTGCGCTGACCTGTTTCATTCACTGGAGAGCCGCGGAGTGTATACACCCTACGGTCGCAAGATGACATTAGTGGTACCCGGCACTTTGGGCGGAGGGAACTGGTCCGGCGCTTCTTTTGATCGTGCTTCCGGCTACTTGTTTGTCAATGCAAATGAGTTAGGAGCCATAGGAGAGATGGAACCGCAGGCCGCTGCCGCACCAGAGCAATATCGGCGAGGGTCCAAAGATGGAGAGTACGCCCGCTTTTGGGACCAGCACCAATGGCCGTGCCAGAAGCCGCCTTGGGGAACCCTCAACGCTGTGGACGTGAATACCGGAGAGATCGCCTGGAAAGTGCCACTGGGGGATGTAGATGAGCTGAAGAAGACAACCGGTACGTCCAACCTTGGCGGCTCGATTGTGACCGACGGTGGCGTGGTATTTATTGGCGCGACGATAGACAGCCGTTTCCGAGGATTCGATGCGCTGACCGGAGAGCAACTGTGGGCCGCCGACCTTGAAGCAAGTGCGCACGCCACTCCCATAACGTACATGGGCAAGAAGACCGGCAAGCAATTCGTAGTCATTGCGGCCGGAGGAGGAGGATTTTTTAAAGGGAAAGTATCCGATGTCCTGGAAGCGTTTGCCCTTCCGGATTAGGCGAGCAGGTCAATTCCTATTTGAAGATACGGTCTATGAGTCGAGGCAGCATTCAATCACAGACTGGGAATGGAGAATCCAAGATGCTTCGATCCTCGGCAAAAATTTGGTCTCGCGGACGCCGCCGCGCACGGTCAGTTGTGACCGCTAGAAGATGTTGCTTCTGGATTTTCCTTATGCTGGCAACAGCACCGCGAGGAATTGCACAATCGGAAATCGTCGTCGTCCGACCCAAAGGTATTCCCGACGTGCTGGCAAATCCCGGAATGGGGATCACGACTTTTCAGAGGTTCAACGGCCAAGCGACCAATCCACCTTTAAAGTGGTCCGAAGTGGGGCCAGTTGCGAAGCTTCCGCAAGCGGCCACGAAGCCAGACTTTCCAGATACCTCCATCTCTTATTGCCGCTGGTATTGGAACGTGCTCGAGCCGGAGCCTGGAAAGTTTCAATGGAAGATTGTAGATCTGGCACTGGAGGAAGCACGGGCGCATGGACAAACACTCGCCATCCGTCTGATGCCATACTCAAACCAAGACCCACTCCCTGCCTGGTATCGCGATTCGGGAGCACGACGTGCGAACAAATCAACAGACCAGGACGGAGGAATCTGGCAGCCGGACTTTAGCGACCCGCTGTTTCTCAAGCACTGGGGCGAGCTTGTCGCTCAGGCCGGGAAGCGATACGACGGGAATCCATACCTAGATAGCGTAGATATTTCTTCCGTGGGCTATTGGGGAGAGGGGTGGAGTCCCTACATGCCGCCATTTCCAGATCAAAAGGAGCTTATTGATATTTGGCTGAAAGCGTTTCAGCGCACGCCGTTGCTTATGAACTTTGATGAGCAACAGGCGCTCACTTATGGCGCCCAACATGGCGCGGGATGGAGGCTCGATTGCTTGGGGGACATGCGCACAAACTCGGACAATGAATATTTTCCGGCCGAAATGCTGGAAGTCTACCCGCAGCAGGTGGTGCGTGCCGGGATTCAGGACGTTTGGCAACGCAGCCCGGTCTCGCTGGAAGTGTGTTCCACGGTGGCGGGTTGGAAAGAGAAGGGCTACGACGTCGACTATATACTTGATCAAGCACTGCGCTGGCATGTGAGCTCTGTGAACGTAAAGTCCTCGCCGATTCCGTCCGAATGGAAAAGTCAATTCGAAAACTTTCAGAAGAAGATGGGGTACCGTTTTATTTTGCGGCGATTCGAATTCCCAAAGGCGGTTAGCGCCGGCTCGATGATGCCGATTCACATGTGGTGGCTGAACGCGGGAGTCGCTCCGATTTACAGAGAATTCTCGCTGGCACTTGAACTGCGATCTTCTAAGTCCGCGACCATCATCAGGATTCCTGTGGACGTTCGTAAATGGCTTCCCGGAGACGCGGTATTCGACGGCACGTTGTATGTCCCGGAAAATCTGACAGAAGGCGCTTACGAAGTCCGCGTTGCGATGCTGGATCCAAGAACAGAACAATCGGCTATTCGATTCGCGATTGAGGGCCGACAAGATGACGGCTGGTACGGCATGGGGTCGCTCATGGTAAAAACGCAGTGATCCGTTTCACACTTCGGTGCACTCGGCGAGGGCCATCGGTTGAGTACACCAGCAAACTGCGGAGAGCAAGGTTGATCCGACCCTGTATCACGGCTGTGCTGGCTGGTGCGCTGGCCTGTTGCGCGCTAACAGCGGACGATCCGCCGCCGCCGCAATTTTTTCGCGTCGGTGAAAAGCCCTTGTCTCCGGGACCACGCATAACTCCTTTCCTCGAGTATCAAGCCGACCAAGCTTGGCGAGAAGACGACGAACGCCAAAGAGCTTGGGACGCCATCCATAACCAGCGAGAATTGTTAAAAACGCAAGACCAACTGCGGCAAAAGCTTCTGCAAATGATCGGTGGCTTGCCGGCGGTAAGAACAGATCTGCATGCGCGTGTCACCGGCAGGATTCAGATGGATGGGTTCTCTATCGAAAAACTGATCTTTCAAAGTTTACCAGGCGTCTATGTCACGGCGCTGGTTTATGTGCCGGATGATCACTCCACGAAGCATCCAGCCGTGCTGGTGCCCGCTGGACATGGGTCCGATGGAAAATTCCACTATCAGGCGCTGAGTCAAAGATTGGTGGGGCGAGGGTATGTGGTGATCGCATGGGATCCCGTTGGGCAGGGTGAACGCAGCCAGTTCTGGGATGCGACAGCCGGTAAGAGCCGCTATAACCTAGTCTGTGGCGAACATGCGGTGATGGGAAATCTGGCCTATCTGGCCGGAGCAAATCTTGCCAGATGGGAGATATGGGATGGTATTCGCGCGGTCGATTATCTGCTCACCCGCCCCGAAGTTGACGGCGAACGAATCAGCATCACTGGGACGAGCGGCGGCGGCTTCCAGGCTGCTCTGATTGCCGCTCTCGATGAGCGCATAAAGGTTGCCGTGCCTTCGTGTTATATCAGCGCATTGCCGATGAGGATTTCTAACCGCATCTTTGCCGACCCGGACAGCGATCCGGAGCAGGATTTGTTTGGCATGATTTCAAATGGTGTGGACCATCCCGGGCTGCTGCTGCTGATGTACCCTCGGCCCGTCATGGTGGCTGCCGCGGTACTCGATTTTGTCCCCATTGAAGGCACGCGCAAGAGCGTCCGCGAAGTGCAAAGGCTGTACGAGCGCTTCGACCGCACAGATCGGATTGCGATGATCGAAGGCTATCACACGCATCAATTCTCATCGGAGAACCAGCAAGCTGCACTCGACTTTCTCGATCATTTCAATCAAATGCCGGCTCGACACGGACTTCCTCCCGTGAAGGAACTCTCTGATGGAGCTTTGCAATGCACACGAACAGGGCAGGTCGTGCTGGATTACAGTGATGCAAGATCCCTGATGGCGGTTATCCAAGAGTATTACCACGAGCACAAAACTGGACTGAGGCTCAGCCTCGCAAAGGAATATTACAGTGACAAATATAGCGGAGTAAAAGAGTGGCACGTGAGCGAATATACTGGCGTTCCGACCGGGTCAAAGCAGATTACTTGGGAAGCCATGGGAAGCTCAAACTCAGACGGAGTGTCGATTGACCGCTATATGCTGCGCCATAGCAGGTTGCTTGAAATGCCGCTGCTCTACATTCACAAGCCCGCCGCTCGGAAACGAAGAGTCCTGTTGTGGTTCCGCGAAAGCGGGAAAGCGACCGCGGAAGACTGGCCTGAACTTAAGAGCTATGTGGATGAGGGCTACGATATTGTCTCATTTGATTTCCGCGGCCTCGGGGAGACTCGTATGCCCTACACGGCGGTTTCACCGGATGATCCGGCGTTGGGCACCTTGGATTTTGATCAGGCCTATGTCAATTCCATTTCGGGCGTGCTGGCAAATCATGTTTACAACTCTCTTTTGATTGGCAGGCCGTACTTTCTGCAGATGATTGAGGATTCAGAAATCGCCAGTCGCTTTGCTCGTGAGAAGCTGGGAGCAAAAACAGTGGCTGCAATGGCCCCAGGCGATGCGTATACGCTCGCGAGCGCCATTGCCGAGACGCTACCTGATATCGAGCTCCTGCCCCGGCCAGGCGCGAGGGTCTTGAAATGGTCTGAAATCGTAGAACAGAGACGGGAAAACTGGCCAATACAGTATCTAGTGCCTTCGGGAGCCTATTTTCACTAGGAGGAGTATTTTTTCCACTCCCCGGGTCCAGCGGCCATCAGTCAATTCTCGGCGGGCCTCTATTCATTCACGAGCGATAAGATTCCAAACCGAGTTGGCACGTGAAATGTTTTTCCTTCGGGGATGATGCTCCATGCAAGAAACCTGCGGTCATCATCACCGCCCTGGCCTGCTGCTCGAAAGAAATTTGCTCGCCATTTATCGCCTGGATGGATCGCGCTGACGTTCATCGATGAGACCGCGATACGCATTTCGGTCGTCCAGGTGCGGTTTTTGGCGTCGATGCGGGTTGCGTGCTCGAATCCTGAATTCCAACCCGCATCATTGAAAGGTTCTTTGGTCTTATCGATTTCGAGATCAACCCACTGGTTATTGGGGGCTACTTCGAACTCATAATAGTGATTCACACGCTCCGGCTGAGGGTTCAGGAAAACCTCGACCACGTCGCGATCCCAAAGTTTCAAGCGCTCTGCCGCCGGATCTTCCCCTTCATAGACATTCAGCGAGTCGTATCGACACCAAAAGTAGAAGTAGACATGTGTTTCGGTCCATACGGATGCGACGCGAGTCGCGACCTCTGGGTAGTGGGACTTGCCCGAGACGTCGTGGTCAAAATTCGCGGCGATGGCATTCTTCCATGAAGGTTTGGAAAGATCGCCATCCGGCCGGAAATCCACCGGGGACCTTTTCGCGAGTAGTTGTATTGCGCTGGCATACGATGGTTGCGGTGGGGCAGCGGTCTGGCTTGGAAAGCTAAAGAAAATCAAAGTGAAACCTGCCCCGGCGAAGGCACACATCGATACTCCCAATTTCCAATGGACCATCAGTAAGTTCCTTGGTCGGTTCGATGGCTGGTTGCGTCATCGAAATCTGTATTTGCCTCAAGCGAAATCTGAACCTGGAGCTTTATCCCACTTTGACAAGCAAAAGTAAACGATATAGAAGAAATCGAAAGAAAAATGAAAATGCGCGGGCGAAACGATCAGCTGAGATGGGAGGATCTATGAATGGAGTAGACCGGAGACGATGGCTGGAAGGCATGGGGATGCTGCTCGTTACAGGCAGAATGCCGAAGACTTCGATAACTGCGCCGCCAGGCGCGTCAGAAATATCTAAGCAGCCGCTGCAGCTCGCAGATTTCCAACCGCGCAGCATGTTGCACCTCCCCGAGAAGAAGGTGTCCCGCTCACGTTATCCGGTCATTGACATTCATACCCATCTTTCTGTGACAGCCAATTCAGCCAACGGAGTCGGGATCGGCGAAGCCATGGAGTATTTGGCGCCGGTAGAGGTTCTGCTACCAGTGATGGACCGAAAGAATATCCGCATGATGGTAAACCTGACTGGAGGGGTGGGCAAAGGATTAGATGAAGCGATTGGGAAGTTTCAGCAGCCGCAACCAGAACGGTTTGTAACCTTCACGGAACCGTGGTGGGAACGCTCAAATCGGCCGAGTTACAGCCAATTTCAGGCCGATGAGATTGTTCGGGCTCATCAAGCAGGCGCGCGCGGACTGAAAATTCTTAAGACGCTGGGTCTTTACTTGCGTGAGGGAATCTCGAAGGGCCCATTGGTAAGAATTGACGATCCACGTTTCGACGCCATGTGGGAAACGTGCGGATCGCTGGGCATGCCGGTAGCGATTCACGTTTCGGATCCGGAGGCTTTTTTCCTTCCCGTCGATCGTTTCAATGAACGCTTCGAGGAATTGAATAACCATCCGGATTGGTCCTTTTATGGCCGCGATTTTCCGAGTAACGCAGAACTGTTGGAGGCGCGCAACCGCGTTTTGGCCCGCCACCCCAAGACTCAATTCATTGTGCTGCATGTGGGCAATGATGCTGAGAATCTTCCTTACGTCAGTGAATGCATGGACCGCTTCCCCAATATGCATGTGGAACTGGGTGCGCGGATCGGGGAGCTAGGACGCCAACCGCGCATGGCCAGAAAGTTCTTTGAGAAATATCAAGATCGAATTCTTTTTGGAACGGATGCTGTACCCTATGGGACGGACACGCCTCAGCAAGTCTTCAGTGATGAGCTTTATGAGATCTACTACCGTTTTCTTGAAACTGACGACGAATACTTCGACTACGCACCCGCGCTGGTGCCTCCACAGGGGCGTTGGAGGATTTACGGTCTGGGTCTGCCCGACGGAATACTCAAGAAAATCTATAATGAAAATGCAGGACAACTCCTGCATGTCAAGGTCTAGCAGTGGATTGACAAAGCAGGGACTTTCTGCCAAAAAGAAACGATAGTAACGAAAGCAAAGACAAGAAATAGATGATCTTTTTCCTCCTTCGAGTTGCTCTAGCCGTGCTGATACTGTCCGACGGGGGCGATTCCCGTCCGGGCGATTTCAAAATCCTTGGCCCAGGCGGGGGTGGGGCCATGTTCCATCCAACTATAAGTCCCCACGACCCCGATACCGTCCTTGTCAGCTGCGACATGACCGGGTCCTATATCACTCATGATGGCGGCAAGTCTTGGCGCATGTTCAATCTGCGCGGGGTCGTCCAGTTCTTTGTTTTCGATCCTCTCGATCGAAAGGTGATATATGCGGGATCCAACGGTTTATGGCGCAGCCGGGACCAGGGTGAGACTTGGAGCCTGATTTATCCAAACCCGTCTTCGATAAAGAGCATAAAGATGAGCTCGGATCACTCGGACGAAGAGCTAATTGCGGAACCGAATCCTCTGGGTAACATCACGGCAATGGCCATCGATCCCTCCAATTCGAAGATTTTTTATGTTGTCGCAGGTGACAGAAGAAAAGGCGCGTTTGCTCTTTTTGTCTCGCGTGATGGGGGCCAGAATTGGGGAAAAGAAGGAGATCTGCCGGGACTGGCCAACAAGCTGTGGGTAAATGCTATTTCGCCAAGCGACAGCCGGGACCTGCTTATTGCAGGTCCGCATTTTATCGAAGAGAAAGCGTCGTCTGGCATGCAGAGGATATCCGGTCCCGCGGCTAAGACCTTCACGGATATCTCCGTAGGATTCCGGAAGGATGGCAAGGCATTTATTTATGTTATTTGCGATGAAGCTGCTTTCGCGTCGGACGACAAGGGAACAACTTGGCGAAAGGCCAGCTTGGGTCAAGGTGGTGGAAAGATGCGAGCGATCGCGACCAGCTTGGGCAATCCAGACACGGCTTATGTCTCCTACAGAAATCTGGAAGAGGGTGGAATCAAATGGCTAGGGGTTGCCAAGACCACGGATGCCGGTCGCAATTGGCATCCGATCTGGAAAGAGGACAGCAATCCGGGTGCTAAGCCTGGCGCGAATGTTCACGATGCTTGGATCACCCAACGATTTGGATCGGATTGGGGCGAGAATCCCTTGGCTCTTGTCGTGGCGGAGCAGGACGCCGACATAAGCTATGGGACGGATTTGGGAAGGACCATGCGCACGACGGACGGAGGAGCAAACTGGGTCGCTGTATATTCTCGAAAATCCAGCGAAAACGGCTGGGTCACGACTGGTTTGGATGTAACAAACGCTTACGGCTACCACTTTGATCCGTTTGATCACAACCGGCAGTTTATCTCCACAACAGATATTGGTCTTTTCCGCAGTGAAGATGGCGGGCACTCCTGGATTAGTTCCACTCGAGGTGTGCCGAAGGAGTGGATGAACACCACGTATTGGATTGAGTTTGATCCCGAGGTGAAGGGGCGTGCCTGGAGTGTGAACAGTTGGACACATGATTTACCACGACCAAAGATGTGGAGAAAAAAAGGAATTCGGGACTATCGGGGCGGCGTGTGCCGTAGCGATGACGGAGGAAGGACGTGGACAAAGTCGAACGACGGGATGGAGGAAACGGCGGCGACGCATATCCTCTTGGACCCGACGAGTCCTACCAAGGCACGCGTGCTATACGTTGCCGCGTTCGGGCGCGGTGTGTACAAGAGCGTGGATGGGGGCAAGAGCTGGAAGCTGAAAAACGCCGGTATCACCCAGAGCGAACCATTTGCCTGGAGAATTGTGAGGGATAGCAAAGGAACACTTTACCTGCTGGTGGCGCGCCGCTCAGAGGATGGGAGCATTGGAACGGAGGGTGATGGAGCGATTTACAAATCCACGGATGGGGCGGAAAGCTGGAGCCGAGTAATGATGCCCGAGGGAAGCAACGCTCCGAACGGCTTGGCAGCCGATCCCAGCGCACCGGATCGCCTTTATCTCGCGGCGTGGGCGAGGGACAAAGGAGAACACGGTGAAGGAGGGGGCATCTACTTGTCGGTGAATGCGGGAAAGACTTGGACGCAGGTGCTAGATCGCGATCGACACGTCTACGATGTCACCATCGACCCACGCGATGCAAAAATACTTTATGCCACCGGGTTCGAGTCTTCCGCATGGAAATCAAACGACCGCGGGAAAAGCTGGGCGCGTATTCCTGGTTTTAACTTCAAATGGGGACACCGCGTCATTGCTGACCCTGAAGACCCCAAGAAAGTTTATATTACAACCTTTGGCGGAGGCGTCTGGCATGGGTCCGTGGATGGAGAAAATCGTCCATTGGACATAGTTACGCCTGAGCTTCAGCCTGGACGATAGCGAACCTCCTGGTGGGAAAGAGACATAAGGATCCTATGGAAAGTGCTTCCTTGTTGACACAAGTGGACTGGCTGCGGGCATTGAAGAACGAGCAATTGAGAGCGGCACAGGTATTTGGTCGGCCGGAAGCGGAGCAAAAACGGCTTGGCTACTTCCACACTTTGCAGGAGATCTGCCAGCAGCCCTGGACGTGGCCGCGCACGTACGATCGAATGATCGCTTCACGAGAGCGCTTGACGGTGGATCTGGCAGGAATTCGCAGTCTCGGACTTACCGGCTCAGGCAGTTCAGAGTATGCCGCCGAATGCGTGTGCTTCCCGTTGCGAAATGAGTTGGGGATCTCGACGGAATCGATCAGTGGCGGAGCGCTGCTAATGTATGGGGGAAAACGTTTGCCTAAGGAAAGGCCTGGTTTGCTTGTTTCTTTGGCGAGATCCGGAGACAGCCCCGAAAGTAGTGGAGTCGTAGAGTTGATTCTGGAGACGGAGCCTGAGTTTCGGCATGTGGTCGTGACCTGCAACGAGCAGGGAAGTCTCGCTAGGGCCTGGCGTGCGCATGAGAGAGTACATGTCATTTCGCTACCCGCCGAGACTCAGGACAAGAGCTTGGTCATGACGAGCAGTTTCACCAACTTGCTGCTGGCGGCGCGCTTCCTCGGAATGCTGGAAAGGCCGGATGGATATCGAAAATTGTGCGAGAGATTGAGCCGGATAACCCAGGAACTCATGCGATCTAACTTTGACCTACTGGCAAAGATTGCTGCTACCGATTTCCGCCGTGCGGTATTTCTCGGTAGTGGGTCGCGTTTCGCGGCTGCGCGCGAAGCGGCGTTGAAGATGTTGGAACTGACGTCGGGTCGCGTCTCGACACTCTGCGAAACGTATCTTGGTTTTCGGCATGGTCCCATGAGCTATGTGCAGGACGACACTCTAATCGTTTGCAATTTATCGTCCGATTCCACGATACGCGCATATGAATTGGATTTATTGCACGAATTGGACCGGAAGAAACTTGGATTGTCCAAAGTTGTTGTCGGAGAAAATATTCCGGATGCTGCGATCAGAGAGGGCGATGAGGTCATCGAGTGCCGAGGATTAACTGAGCTTGGCGATGGAGAAACCGCGGTGGTGTATGTCGTTGTCGCCCAACTTCTGGCCTTTTTTCGCTGCCTTGAAGAAGGGCTTCAGCCAGATTCACCATCCGAGGGAGGGATTATCAACCGTGTGGTGGGAAAATTCTCCCTGCACACGCTTTCTTGAAGTGTCGTCGGAGGGAGACATTGGGTGGTGGACAAATGAGCCAAAAGAGAGCCTTGAATCAATCCATCATCGGAAAAATCTCGATAGAATCATGGTTAGCAAAGGTTCCCCTGCGAGGCGATGCGGATGCGATGGACGGTCCTGTTTTTATTCCTAGGGCTTAGCGCCTTGCCCATTCAGGCTCAGGTGCGGGTATGGGAAGATTTTCTGAATCTTCCTACATATGAAGAGGGCGCGCCAGATCTCAATCCTTCCTTCGACCAGTTCGCGGTCGATCGATATAGTTATCCGTACACGCTGCGGAAACAAATAACCGATGATCGTCGAGACCACCACTGGCGTGCAATCTACCTTGAAAACGAATACTTGAAATGTTCGGTATTGCCGGATTTGGGCGGGCATATTTATACGTGCATCGACAAAATCAGCGGGCAGCCGATGTTCTATGCGAACCCTTCCATCAAGAAAGCCAGTATCGGCTATCGCGGAGCTTGGGCCGCATTCGGGGTCGAGTTTAACTTCCCTGTTTCTCACAATTGGGTCTCGATGTCTCCTGTGGATTTCGCATACAAAGGCCACGAGGACGGAAGTGCATCGATCACCGTGGGCAATATCGATAGAGTTTATGGAATGGAGTGGTCCGTCCAACTGACTCTTCGTCCTGGTTCCACGGTTCTCGAGCAGCGCGTCACACTGAGCAATCGAAGCGATGTGCGCCGCCGTTTCTATTGGTGGAGCAATGCGGCTGTTCAGGTTTGGGACGATTCTCAGATTCAATACCCAATGCGCTTCGCCGCAGCCCATGGGTTCGCGGAAGTGCAAACATGGCCGATCGATTCACAGGGGAAGGATCTCAGCGTCATACGTAACCAGACCGACGGACCAGTCTCCTTGTTCGTCCATGGAAGCCGGGAAAACTTCATGGGCGTCTGGCATCCTCGAACAAACACCGGAACTGTGCATTTTGCCGACTATGCCGAGCTACCCGCCAAGAAAATTTGGTCCTGGGGTGTTGACGCAGCTGGTCTTGATTGGCGCAAGGCACTCTCCGACGACAATAGCGCCTATGTCGAGTTGCAAGCGGGCCTCTTCAGAAATCAAGAAACCTATGCCTTCCTTGAACCGCGACAAGATATAGCCTTTACGGAATACTGGATCCCCGCCCGGAATACGGATGGGATCTCCCGCGCAAATCTTGCCGCAGTGGCGCATTTGGAGAGAAAGGCGGACACGTTGGTAGTCTCCGTCAACGTCAACCGCAGGCTGTCGGCCTCTTCCATCCAGATTTTAGAGGGAAACACTTCCTTGTTCACCGAGAAAGGAGATTTTGTACCAGAGCGAGTGTGGAAGAAGGAGATCCGCCTTCCAATGGCCGGCAAGAGGTATACGGTTGAACTCAAGGACAGGGAGGATGCCCTGCTATTGAGGCAGACGGAGGGTGAGTACGACTGGGTGCCGGAATCGGAAATCAAACTCGGCCCGCAAGTTTCCTACCTTGTGCCCGAGGAGACGCGTCGAACCGAGGACGATTGGCTCCAGCAGGGCATGTCTCTAGAATTAAACGGCAGCCTTTTGGCCGCCATCGAAACCTATCAGAAGGGGCTGTTGAAGTTCCCCGCAGATTGTGAATTGTTGAAAGCGGCGGGACGACTCGACGCCAGTCTGAAGCGCTTCGAAGATGCGGTAGCTCATCTGGTGGCCGCTCATGCCCGAAATACCACCGATTCCGAAATCTCGTATTATCTGGGAATCGCATACGAGGGCGTCGAGCGTGAGAAAGATGCTGTAGACGCTTACCAGGAAGCGATGCGATCACCTTCCTTTCGTGCGCCTGCGGCACTGCGACTTGCCGAATTGCAGGCACGCCAGGGTGCGTTGCAGCAGGCTGAAGACGATCTTAGAAAAAGCCTTCAATCTGCTCCGGGCGACCTGCGCGCAGCTGAAGGACTGGTAGCTGTGTTGCGGGCGCTCGGAAAGACAGAAGAAGGGGGAAAGCTGGCAGGCGAATGGCTGGCACGCTTTCCGTTGAGCAGTTTTCTACACGAAGAACTCGGAAAGCCGAACCTCGTGCATCTGGCGGCCGATCCCTATCGTGTTCTAAATGTTGCATCGGAATACGCTCGCTTGGGACTTTACCGTCGCGCGGTGGAGGTTCTCTCACGCGAGTATCCGCAACCTAAGCCGGACCAGAGCGAACCAGGCGAGGTCCTTCCCCAGAACCACCCCCTGGTTGTCTACTTTCGCGGGTATTGTCGCGAGCAGCTCGGGGAGTCGGGCGCGAAGGACTATTCTGAAGCCTCGCAACTCTCGACTGCATACATATTCCCGAACACAGTCGAAGATCAGCGGGCGCTCCAAGCCGCCATTCGCGCGAACGCGAACGACGCGTCTGCCCATTACCTGTTGGGAACCTGGTATTTTGCCCGCGAGAAAACGGACGAGGCTCTCAGCGAATGGCAACAAGCGCGGAAGCTCAATTCGCATATGCCTGTGTTAGAAGCCAGTCTAGGATTGGCGTTGCTGCACAGGAAGCGAGACTTTGTGAATGCCCTGAATGCATTCGAGGATGGCATTAAAAATGATCCGTCGAACGTGGTGAACTATTCCGGTACAGTTGCCGCGATGGCGCTTCTGGGAAAGCCCGCAGCGGAGCGCGTGAAGGCGCTTGAGCGTTATCCCGAACTGGACAGCATTCCCACCAGCTTGGTTTATGAACTGGCATTGAATCGCGCCGAAGAAGGGAATTATAAGGGCGCGATAGATTTGTTCCGGAGTCGGTTCTTCGGCAGTGAAGAAGGCGAAACAAACGTTCGCGACGTGTGGGTTGAGGTGAAGTTGCAACAAGCCGTTGGGCTGGCGCGAGCCGGCCACTGTGAAGACGCTCTCGTCGCAGCCAGAACCCTCGGTTCCCCAGTTCCGGGCCTTTCCTTTACGCAAGACGGCTTACAACCAATCCTGAATTCGGCTAGAACAAACTACCTGCTCGGTGAATTATCTTCTACTTGCGGTCACTTGGAAGAGGCGGATCGAAACTACCGGTTATCGGCACAAGCGACCGGCGCTTCGGACGCCATATGGGCATGGGCCTCTGCGAAGAAGCTCAGCACCTATGACCCGGTGCTATGGCGGGAACGGCTATCTGTAGCCTTGTTGCAAGCGGAATCCAATCGACGAACCAGCGCCCACCAGAGCTGGTGGAGTTATTCGTTGGGAGTATTGCAGTTGGCCCTCAAGCGCGAACTCGAGGGCAAAGCTTCGCTCCGCGAATCTTTACTTTTACCCGAGAACCGGATGTCTCATCACTTCAGCCGCTTGGCGCTGGGGGACGCTACACCTCGATGACTTGGATACCCTTGTTGCGAAGTTCCTCGGTAAATTCCTGAGTCGCAGGGTTGTCTGTAATCAAGCGCCGGATTTTGTTGAAAGGGCCAATCTTTAAAACACTTCCCGTCGACCGCGAGGAAAAGACGGTCCGCGTGGAACTCGTTCATCATGGCCTCCGCCTGCGGTCCGACGAAGGAGCAGGAAACCGGACGCAGCAGCCCGCCGATCACAACGAGGGCGATACCAGGTGTATCCGCTAGCTCGACCGCTATGTTCAAGGCATTTGTAATGCCGGTAAGCGATTGCATTCTCATCCTTTTCAAATGCCGGGCGACCTCTGCCGTGGTCGTTACTGTATCGAGAATGGTGGTTTCATCGGTCTGTACCAATTCTGCGGCGGCCCTTCCGATTCTGACTTTTTCATCCCTGTGCAGAGTTTCTTTGGTACGGAGAGGATAATCCTGTGTGGCCTCCAGGCGTCGAACGGCTCCGCCGTGCGATCGCACTGCTGCGCCGATTGAAGCGAGTTCGTCAAGGTCATTGCGGAGAGTGATGGCGGAAATAGAGAACGCCGAACTATATCCGCGACAGTTGCCTGCCCATCTTGATCGACGAGGTCCTGAACACTCCGGCGACGCCGTTCTGTTAGCAGACGAGCTTTAGGGGGCATGCACGGTGTCCGTAAGCCAAGCAGGGGCGTGTTTTTCGGTTCGGTCAAATACGAAAATATAACTCCGACGAATGCTTTCCTATGCTTTCTCTTAGTATCGTTCTCGCTTCAATGTTATTGCGTTTAGTTTCCTATTGTGTAATCGTCGATCCAAGATCATTTGTGGGAGGAGGTTCTCCTTGAGGTTGAAAACTTCGTCTGCCTGTATTATTTCCCTGGCGTGTCTATTTTGTGCAGCCGGACTTGCCTTCGGCCAGGGCACAGACCTTGGCACCATTCGCGGAACGGTTACAGACGCTAGCGGAGGGGTCATTCCCAATGCCACGGTAAGCGTCATCGATGCCCTTACCAACACCGCGCGTGAAACAAGAACGAATTCTCAGGGCAATTACGAAATGTTCGGGCTGAAGCCCGGCACGTACAGAGTGGCAGTCACTGCGGCTGGAATGAGCAAGGAAGAGATCACGGACATTGTCTTGAGCGGCAGCGATATTGTGAGCGTCGATGCCGTGCTCAAGGTGTCCGCCGCGCAGGAGAGCGTGGTGGTCAAGATGGAGGCGCCGGCCATCAACACGGAAGACCAGACGATCAGCCAAACCATTGACAACCAGGCGGTTGTCGAACTTCCTCGCGACAGCCGCAATGTGTACACCTTCCTTTATTTGAATCCAAACGTAACCCAGGCCGACTCCGACGGCTCTTTCAAATTTATCGGGGCTCAGAGCTATGGCGCCAGTTTCTCTCTCGATGGGCAGCGCTCCAACGGCGGAATCTTTGGCTCGCCTACCGCAAGCCAGCCTTCGCTGGAGGCTGTCGCGGAGATCAATCTTCTGACCTCGGACTTCAGCGCAGAATATGCCGGCATCGCCAATATTCGCGTCACCACCAAACGAGGTGGCGCGGACTATCATGGGTCGGCGTTCTACGATAATAAGAACTCCGCGCTGGCTGCCTGGACGCTTGACGATTTAAACGGGAAAGCCAATTTCTCGCCAACGGCTTTTCAATCCAGCTACCCGAACCCGTATTTTAACTTCAATGATATTGGGGGTTCGGTAGGCGGTCCTATCCCGCACCTCAGCAAGACCTGGTTTTTTGCCGCGTATGAACGAAACTATGGGGTTTCTCCCACCAAAATTTCATCGACTACGATTCCTCATCCTTCGTTGTACACGGGCGACTTTTCGGGGCTGAATGATTCCGCGAAGCCGCTTGTGCCCACCGATTCGAAAGGTGTACCTCTTGTAATGCTCACACCGCAGGAAATTGCGACCGACACGATTCCAGACACCAATCCGAACGATCCCCCCGGATCACTCCGATTCGTCACGATACCCTCGAGACTCCTTAATCCCACCGTACAGAAACTTATTGACATCTATTTCCCCAAGATCGGGCTTAGCACTCCGATCAATCCGGCCAATGGAAGAATTCCTGGAGGCTTCCAGACCATCTTGCCGGGCAATTCGACCCAGGATATCGGCACCTTGCGGCTGGATCATGACTTTTCCGAGCGGAATCATCTCTACGGGGTGTACAACGCGTCTGCGCAAACAGACGCCACTAATGCGGTGGTGTCGCCCTATACAGGCCTTGGATTGACAAAGGACGATCGCAGGAACAACACCGTTTCTTTATCCTATACGCATACCTTCAAGGATACCGTGGTTAACGAGGCGCGGGGCGGTTTTAACCGGCAAAGTCTGTTGCTGCACAGCAATACGACGCTAGACGGATTTCTCTCCAGCATTGGCTTCGACCAGAGTGATATTGATGCCTACGGTGCGGTGGTAGGTCCCTTCGCTCTTTCTACCTTTGGCCACCCGGCGATCAACTTTAGCAATACTTTCGCGACCTTCACAAACGGCGGTCGCAACACTTTTCGCCCTTTGGACCAGAATCTGATTACCTTCGGAGATACGCTGACGTGGATTGTGGGCAAACACGACTTTCGGATGGGTGGAGACTTGGTGCGGAATGCGGCCGTAGATGGTTTCGCGCTAAATCGTGGAAACCCACGCGGCTCCATGACATACGCCGGAACGGGAACCAATCCCTTCACTCATTTTCTTCTTGGACTTCCTCCAACCACCGTGAGTTACGTTTTGCAGCCCCGTCCGGCCATGGATGTGCACAACTGGGAGCATGGGTACTTCTTCCAGGATACCTGGAAAGTCACTCCGAAGCTGACCCTCAATCTCGGTCTGCGATATGAACTCATCACTCCGTTCGTTGACAAGAACGACCTGATCGCCAACTTCGATCCGAACTACGTGAATCCGACAACCGGCCAGTTGGGGCGATTTGTTATTCCCTCGACCAAGACTCTTAAATATCTGGACACCCGCATCATCAGTTTCGGCTATGTGCTGGCCAAGGATTCCGGTTTGGGCGTCGGGAGAGGGACAGTACGGATGGACAAGACCGACGTTTCACCACGCATCGGTGTTGCGTACCGGCTTGGCAGTAAGTCGGTCATCCGGGGCGGGTATGGAATCTACTATCCCACTTCAGCCGCTCAAGGCATTCGCGATCCGATCGCTACCAACCCGTTCAATCAAGCAATTACGAAGAGAGTTCCCAAGGACATAAGCGGCAATCCTATTCCGCCATTGCTCGATGGCTGGCCCGGTCCCAGCAATACAGGCATTAGCCCTCTTACGGGCGGCACCATTGCTTCTGGAGTGAACGGTACGCCCGCCGTTAATTTGGTCCCCTTCGGGATTCGTCAACCGCGCATCCACCAGTACAATGTCACCTTTGAACGCGAGATTGGCTGGGGAAACGCAGTGCGCTTCTCCTATTTGGGCTCGACGATGCACGGGCTGATTGCAGGCAAAGATTTGGACGAACTTCAGCCGAGTGACGTGCCTTTTGGTACCAACGCTGTGGATGACAACGGCAATCCTACAGGCATATGTGATCCCGTCAATAACGGAGATTGCGGCATTTCGAATGCGGACGCGCAGCGCTATCGTTTCCCGCTGCTGGGAGACTTCGTCCTAAGTTACGGAAATTACGGCCATGCGCAGACCAACGCATTCCAGACCCAGCTTGAGCATCGTTTTTTCCACGGCTTGTTGTTCAACGTTTCCTATACCTATTTGGACCAGAAATCGACAGCCTTGGACACCGGCAACTCCAGCCTCGGAGGGATTACCTATAATCAGTTCCAACCGGAGAGCGACTATGGAGTGGACGGCTATGTTTCCCGGCATCGTGTGGTTGCCTATGGCATCTACGATTTACCTGTGGGCCGCGGCCGACAATATGGAACTTCTATGTCCCGCTGGGCCGATGCCCTCGTAGGCGGCTGGCAAACGACGTTCAATATGTTTGCAAAATCCGGAACAGGCTTTACTCCTTTCTGGATTTGCGATGATTGCAATCCCATTGAACCCGGCAACATCGGCATTTCCTCACTAGATGCCGTCGGCGATTTTAATGCCGAGCCATCCTTCCGACCCGTTGTGCTTAGTAATAATTTCAATCAAAAAACCGGCGATCAAATCTGGAATCCAGCGGCGTTCGGGTTGCCTTCAGTAGGCTCCGACGTTTTCACTCAAGCCGGCGTGGCCAAGCGCAATATGCTGTGGGGTCCTGGGACCTGGGGAGTAAACTTAGGAGTCCATAAGGATTTCCACTTTTCCGAGCGTGTGAACGTGCAGTTTGGCGCCGATATAGACAACATTTTCAATCACCCGCTGTTCTCACCCGATGCAAATGCCGGCGGCGGGGGCGGCACATTCGCGCTCCTCGGTGACTTCAACGTCGAGGTGGATCAGAAAACTGGAAAATTACTGCCGATTAACCCGGCCATCCCAGGCGATGTCAACCTCAACCCTCTGTTCGGAGTGCTGAACAGCAGCTTTACCCAAGAGGGCATCGATAGCCGCCGCACCGTAAGGCTGCGGCTGAGGATTACGTTTTAACTCGTTGGACGGCAAACAACTCAAGATGAGAAAAAAGGGTGATACTAGGCTCGCTCTTTTTTCATGAAAGCTCGTTCGCTATCTGGGCACGAGCCCTTCGTTTTCCAGGAGAGTTGCCATGAATTTCGCGCCGCTCGACTGGGCGATTGTCGGTATATACCTTCTACTCTCCGTCACCGTCGGTGTGCTGGCCAGGAAATACGTAGGCAGTGTTGCCGACTATCTCGTCGCAGGCCGTGAACTAGGAACCTATCTTGGTATTGCCACCCTTGCTGCCACCGAGATCGGTACCATCACGTTCATGTACAACGCCGAGTTCGGCTATCGATACGGCTTTGCCGCCTTTCTCCCGGCGCTGATCTCCGGCGTCGTCATGATTGTGGTCGGCCGTACCGGGGTCGTGATTGCCCGTTTCCGGGAAATGAAGCTCATGACCGTCCCGGAGTTTTTTGAAAAGAAGTACAGCCGTGGGCTCCGGCTGTTAACCGGCATTCTTGTGGCGGTCGGCGGGATCTTGAATATGGGAGTCTTCCTCAAAATCGAAGGGGAATTCCTTACCATCGTCAGCGGCATTAATATCAAATATCTCGTCGCGGTGATGACCGCCATCCTCCTGCTTGAATTGACCTATACTGTCGTCGGTGGCATGGTGGCAGTCGTGGTCACCGATTTTATTCAATATGCACTACTCTCTGTCGCCACCATCCTGGTTTCCATTTTTGCGGTCTACCATGCTGGCTGGGCGAATATGGTTGAGAAGGTCGCTCACACCTTGGGTTCTGCTGGGTTTAATCCCTTGGAAAATCCGAAATTCGGCTGGAGCTTTCTGTTTTGGCAAATCCTGCTCTGGTTCTCCGTGCACACCTGTTGGCAAACCACCGCGATGCGTATGTTTTCCACTCGAAGCCCGGAAACCTCAAAGAAGGTCATGACCTGGACGGGATTCATTTTTCTCGGCCGCGGAATGCTCCCTATGATCTGGGGCATCGCTGCGCTTGCGCTTTTCGGGACGGGCCCACTCCTCGCTGGCTCACCTCTGCCGGTCGTTAACGGCCACACTCTCGCTCCCATCGATGCTATGCCCGCGATGCTCGCGCAGATCCTTGGTCCGGGTATTAAAGGCATCGTGGTCGCCGGCATGCTCGCTGCAACCATGTCCGTTAACAGTTCTTATCTGCTTGGTTGGAGCGCGGTCATCTCTCAAGACATTGTTCTTCCCTTGCGCCAGATCATGCACAAACCGCAACTCAGCTCCCGGCGTCAAATCTTTGTTAATCGCCTGGCTAATCTTTTTGTGAGCCTTTTCCTGATGTTCTGGGGGCTTTACTACACTCCTCCTGGGGCCGTGTATTTGTATCTGAATATTACCGGAACGATTTTTCTTGCGGGCGCTTTTGCGTGCGTTCTTGGCGGCCTTTATTGGAAAAAGGCCAGCACTACAGGAGGTTACTTGGCCATGATTTTGGGAGCCGCCGGCGCCATCGTTCCGTTTTTCTTTTTTCACTGGAGCGAAAACATCACCGGTTTTGCGGCCTTCGGCCTTGCGGCTGCCGGTCTGCTCTTGGGTTCGTTCCTGAAACCTAGGCAACTCGCCGCCAACTCAGCCGGAGGTTTCCCATGAGCCTCTGGCTATACTTCTGGGTCGCGAACCTCATCCTCGCGGGCCTGACTTTTGTTCTGATTACCGGGGTGGTGATCGTCCGCGGAATCGATGATCTCAAGGAAATGTTCCGACGCCTGACAAAGGGAGAATCCGAACGTGACTGATGGCCTACCATCGAACGACAAGTTTATTGCCATGGTCACCGCCAAGGCCAAAGTCGACTTGCCGCTCAGCTCCTTTGAACCAAAGTCCATGCTCGTTACTCCCGTTCAGGAACCCAAAGTTCCCTTAGTGCCCGCAATCGACTATCACAATCACCTTGACGCTCAAGATCCTACCGAGGTCCTGGCCATTATGGATTCTTGCGGAATCGAGCGCGTCGTCAACATCACCATGCAAGTAGGCGAATCGGCACTCGGTTTGATCGAGAAATTTCGGGATGCTGCCAAGGACCGCTTTAACACCATAGCTTGGATGGATTGGCGTGATCTGCACGAGCCCGACTTTTTCCTCCGCGCAGTCGAGCGTTTGGAGCGCCTCGTCGAACGAGGAGCCTGCGGCATTAAATTGTGGAAGGATCTTGGCCTTCTATTGAAAGACTCAAGCGGTGATCTCCTCCGTATTGACGATGAGCGGCTCGCTCCTCTGTTCGAGAAAGCGCGTGAGCTCAGTGTCCCGGTGATGTTTCACACCGCCGATCCGGACGCTTTCTTTCTGCCCATCGATCGTTTCAATGAGCGCTACGAAGAACTCGCCGCCCACCCGGATTGGTCTTTCCATGGTTCCCATTACTCGAAACGCGACCTACTCGATCAGCGCAATCGGGTCGTCGCCCGCCATCCCAAGACTACCTTCGTAGCTGCCCACGTGGCCGAATCTTCCGAAAACCTCGCGTACGTGCGCGATATGTTGGACCTATATCCCAATGTTTACGTCGATATTGGCGCGCGCACTGCCGAATTGGGCCGCCAGCCCTATCGTGCTCGCCAATTCTTCATCGACTATGCGGACCGAATTCTCTTTGGCACCGACCTGGTGCCTGATGTGAATATGTACCGCTCGCATTTTCGCTTTCTGGAAACGGATGATGAGTACTTCGAGTATCCATCGCATGCATCCCGGCAAGGCCGCTGGAATATTTACGGCCTGCATCTGCCCGACGAAGTTTTAAGAAAAGTCTACCGCGCGAATGCATTGCGCCTTTTGGGATTGGCGCCTTGAGTACCGCCATGAACGCTGTTCAGAACGGAGGAGTTGGAGTGAAGCTTCGCCAGGCAAGCGCAAGAGGCTCGAAACGGTTTCCGATCCTCGCGGTGTCATTGGCAGCACCGTGAAACCTTTTTGCGGCATTACGAGAAGGCTTAGAGATCGACGCCAGCCGGGTTGCCGCTACAGAAAGCGCTGATTCTTCGCAACTTGCGCAGCAGTACTAGCGGGGGTCATCGGGATGGCGGTCCCTTCCGGACCATTCCCGCGCACCTCCAGCGCCATCACTTTTCTCATCCTGTTCTGGAAACGCTTCGCGGTGCGCTCCGGGCAGCTCATATTCGCCGTACCAGCCCCTCATCCGTGGCACGGGTATTGCGCACGAGTAATAAGACCAGGATCATACCGATGAATGGAATCAGCCCGGCGACGATCACAATCGGATCGAATGAGTGAGTTCCCGAGGCCTGCCGCGCATCGGAAAGGTGCCCGATCAATTCGAATGCGATAATGGTCCCAATTCCCGCCCCGGTTCCGCTCAGGCCACTCACCGAAGCAACGGAATCGTTCCTATAGAGATCTGTAGGTAGCACGTTTGCAATCGTCGAAAAGGACGCGTAGGAAAAGGTGGCTAGCCCGAAGAGCAGTGTGATCAGGAACAGATTCACAGTGAGAATTGTTGGAATGAGAAGCAACACGCCGAAGCCGCCGAAGACAACCAGTGCCTTTCGCGCCGCTCCCAGTGGCCAGCCGCGCCGAATCAAATAGCCAGAAACGCCTCCGCCAAAGAAATTGCCCAAGTCTGCGGCGAGAAAGGGAACCCACACGGCCAGCAGGCCGCTCTTAAGGGAGATTCCCTTAGCAATAAGATAGATGGGAAACCAGTCCGTGACGAAAAACCACACCGGATCGCTGAGGGCCTTCGAAATAATCGTTCCCCAGGTTTGAGGTAGCTTCAAAAGGTCGCGCCATCGCAGCCGGGTTTTCCCATCCGTCGCGGCTTCCCGGGCCTCCGCAAGGATCATCTGGCGTTCGGCGTCGCTAATGCGCGGGTGCTCTTGAGGCAGGTAATACAGGCGGCGCCAGGCAATCAGCCACAGAAATCCGAGCATCCCCGGGATGACAAACGCCACACGCCATCCCCACCGTAAATACACTGGCAGGATCAGAAAGGGCGCTACCGCACCGCCGACGGATGATCCACTGTCGTAGAACGCGGCCGCTAGGCCACGCTCACGTTTCGGAAACCATTCGGAAACGGCCTTGCTCGCACCAGGCCAGTTGGCCGATTCTCCTGCGCCAAGTAGGAAGCGGAATACTCCAAAACTAAAGGTACTGTTCGCCAGCGAGGTTAGGACGGAGATTATCGAATACCACGTAACGCTGATTGTCAGTCCCCGTCGCGTGCCAACGCGATCCATGAGACGCCCACAAACACTTTGTCCGATGGAATAGGCCAGGCGAAAGGCGATTGCAATATTTGCGTAGTCAACGTTTGTCCAGTGGTACTCCTGTTTCAGGTAGGGAGCAAGAATGGAAAGCGTCTGGCGATCAATGTAGTTGATCACCGTGGAGGCGAACAGAATCCCGCCAATCCACCAGCGCAACGAGCGAATGAAGCGAGGTCGGCCCGAATCCTGTTGTCCGGCTACGGCCACAGAAATCCTGCGAAACTTGGTGCGAGTAACGCGGTGATGGAGGTCATACGATCACGGATCATGTAGCAGCTGTGAACGCTCTGAGTGTCGCGGGACTGAGCAAACTGGCGGATTCCGTGTCGAGATAAATTGTGGCCGACGGATGAGTCCGCAGGATCGAAGCCGGCGCCATCGGGCTGACTTCTCCCTCGAAGCATAACTTGACCGCCGGAGCTTTTCGCGCGTCAGGCACAACGCAAATAATTTCCTTTGCTTTCAGAATCTGCCTCACAGACATGGAGATGGCTCGGAGAGGAACTTCTGAAATATCCGCGAACCATCCCTCGCCAACCTGCTGGCGCACACAGGCTTCATCTAGCGTGACGATGAGATAAGATTCTTCTGTTTGGAAATCCGCCGGAGGGTCGTTAAACGCCAGATGACCATTCTCGCCGATACCGACAAAAGCGATATCAACTTGCGCCGACTGCAGGGCTTCGCCGACGCGGCGGGCAACTTCGATGGGGTCACCGCTGCCGTCAAGCAAGTGATACTTTCGAATCTTCACCTTTTGAATCAAGCGCTCGAGAAGGTATTTGCGAAAGCTGGCGGGATGTGTGATGGGCAGCCCGACGTATTCATCGAGGTGAAACATCTCGACCCGCTGCCAGGCAATGTTTTTCGCCTTGGTCAGCGCATCGAGAAAATCCAATTGAGAGGCTCCTGTTGCGGCGATGATTCGGGCGCGCCCGCGATCGAGGATGGCACGACGGATAGCAACGGACGCTTGTTCAGCGGCCGCCAGACCAAGCGATTGCTTATCTTCAAAAACTCTCGCAATCACGCCGTGACTCCCTCCGTGTAGGTCAAGAAGTCGGTTTTTTATACTTGGTTCATTGTGAGAGTTTTATATCACAGCCCACGGTTGTGACGAACGATTTGATATCAGGGTCTGTGCGCCACTTGGCACAAGCGGCCCGTAGCCCGCACATTACGGCGGCGATGTAAAATAGGATTGATTGCACTCTTTTCGCTGAAAGTTGTTTGAATACCTTCGCATAACTATGGTGAACAGCGGTAGAATCAAGCATCTGAAGAAGATCCGATCCCTGGGTGAGCTCTACCACTTGCGCACCGGACATCGCGGGGCAACCTGTTTCCGGGGCCTACTCACGTAGTACCCGACTTGGATATGGCCCTCGATCACTTCAATCCCGAGGAGAAACCGATGCACAGCTCAGACAGCAAACTCAATAGGAGAGAATTTCTCGAGAGGAGCGCGGTCGTGGCGGCGGGAAGCGCTGCGTTGAGTAGCACGGCACTTTCCTACACGCGCATCGCCGGGGCGAACGATCGGATCTCGCTGGGGCACATCGGTATTGGCAATCGCGGTGGCGAGCTAGATGGCATAGTGGCGTTACTCAAAGATACAAAAAACGCGGAGGTGACGGCGGTCTGCGACTTGTGGAGTCACAACCTTGAAAGAGCAGCTGCCGCCAACCACAAATATTACGGAAAGGCGCCCAGGACGCTGCGGCATCCGCACGAGTTGCTGGCTCTGAAGGATGTGGACGCGGTGATGATTTCCACGCCCGAGCACTCGCATTCACCCCTTCTGAAGATAACGGCCGAGGCCGGCAAGGACGCCTATTGCGAAAAGCCTATGGGCAATGTAGTCGAAGAGGTGAAGGCGGCGCGCGATGAGGTCCTTGCCCGGAATCTCATCGTTCAGATTGGCACTCAGCATCGAAGCGAACCGTATCAAATTGTGGTGCGCGACTTGATCCGCTCCGGTGTTCTCGGCGAAGTCACCAAATACGAGATTGAGTGGAACTATCACGGGCCTCGCTGGCGCGGGCGTCCCGAAGTGAAGATGATCCACGAACCGGACACGGACTGGCGCGCATGGTTGGTGAACAAGCCGTACCGACCGTTCGATCCACAGCTTTACTTCGAATTTCGTCTCTACAAGGAGTTCTCCAGCGGCATCTCTGACCAGTGGATGAGTCATGGCATCGACCTCTGCCACTACTTCATGGACGAGAGCTTTCCGGAGTCGGTCGTGGCGAATGGCGGCATTTTTGCCTGGCATGACGGCAGGGAGAATCCCGACACCTTCCATGCGCTATTCACCTATCCGAAGGGTTTCCTGGTGAGCTACGCGACGAGCTTCGGCAATGACGCGCCTGGATTTACGCGAATCATGGGAAAGAAGGCCACCATGATCAATCGCGGCGGCGAAGGCAGTCCGCGCTGGCAGATGGTGGAGGAGAAGGGAAATCACGAACAAGACGCCAGTGTTGACAGCCAGCGCGCCATTAAGGACATCCTGCTGCCCGGCGACAAGACGCTTCCGCCAATGGAGATAGGGGATGAGGATCCCTCGCACATGATCAACTGGCTCGATTGCTTGCGCAGCCGCAAGCAGCCGAACGCCACCGTGCACAACGGATTTTCGCACTCCGTGGCCTGTATGATGGCCGCGCACGCCTATTGGACGGGGAAGAAGGTTTATTGGGATCGAAAGGCGGAAACAATTCTCGATCATCCTCCAGGTGCCTAGCCTTGCGGCGCTGACAGCGCGCGGCACCACAAGCAAAGCGAGTGCTGAATGGCGCTCGTAGCACTCCTGAGTGCAAGAACACTCGGCCAAGGTTTATTTGATTGGCCGATAACGTTGTTTCTCCGTTGGAACAAATCTTGTCGACACCGATCCGGATACCGGCAGGCGGAAACTGTCTTCTGTCGAGAGACCTCCCAGGCCGATTGTGGTTATAGTCACCAGATACGCGCCGGGTCTGGTATAGGCATCAAAAACTTCCGGACCCTCCAGAGTGACACCGTCTCCGAAACTCCAACGATAGGACCCTACGACGTCGTCGGAATTTGCCGGCTGAGCGCGAAAAATTGCGGTCGCTCTACGAAATGCGTATTGATGGGGATCTGCAGGATTTCACCACAAAGATTCCTGATGCTTTTGAACGGACAAGCCGCTGGCCTGCGCTTGCCTAGTGGACGGTGATGGAGACGGTCGCCGTGGTGCGGCCGAAAGCGTTGGTGGCGTAGAGGGTGTATGTGTCGGATTGCGCGGGGGCCACGGAAACGCTGGTGGCCCGGACGGTGCCGACATCCGGAGAAACAATTACATAAGAAGCGCCGCTTACTTCCCAGGACAAGGTGACCTGGGTGCCGGCCGAAATGGAACTCGAACTTGCCGTGAAGGAAGTGATTAGCGGCGCTGCTCCATTGGGGAGATTGTTTTGCGTGTACAGCGGCGTCATCTGGAGCACTTCGAAGTCGGAAGTTTTCACCTGACCGAGGGTAAGGAGATCGTTGTTGTCCCAACGGTCATCCGGGGTGCCGCTGAGGTACATGTTCGAACCGTTGTCGGCCATGATCAGGCCGTATTTCTTTAGGGCATTCAGGATGGCCTGGTTCGTTGCCGAATAGGCCGAGACGTCAAAGTCGGCTTTCAGACGCATCCGCATGCCCATCGGAGCTGCCGAGGCGTTGCTGGAATTCGCCGCCCAATGCGATGCGGGGGGGATAAATGCTGCACGGCTTTGTAGCAGAGTAAAGCGAAACGCGTGACGGACTTGGCCGGTTGCCACTTCATCGTAGCGGACGAGGCCCGGAAAAATCGGCAGGCCGGCAGCGTCCGCGCTGGTCCAGGTGTAAGGCCGCTGCTCGTTCGAAAGGAGATCCCAGACCGCTGCGGAGCCCACATTCCAGGAATTTCCAGAAACGTAAGAGCCAAAAAACTCGTAGAGAAAACAATTCGAATTGTCGAGAACAAGAACGTGGCGATCACCGGTGCCGGGATTCGGGAAGCCCTCGATGGGCGCTGTAACAGGAACCGGCATCGGCCCGGGATCGCTTTCGCTTCCAAAGGCCGTGAAGGTGATAGTGACGGGCGCCTGCTGTCCACCGACAACGAGGTAGGGAATGCCGATCGTCGAGCCCTGGAATTGTCCGGCTCCGAAGTCCGCGTGCATGCCAACGCCTGTCCCGACGAAGCCAATGATCGCAGAGGAATTTGCGTCGACCGGTGCAGACGAAATGTCCTGATTCCAAAGGTTGTCCGAAGGGAAGGGAACAAAACCGCCGAGACTAGCCCCTTGGCCGAGCGACAGGGAGCTGCAGGTGGAAGTTTGCGGATTGGTACCGGTGGTCGGTGCAGCGCAGCCTGCCACGGAGAGTGCCAAGAAGGCGACGCTGAAATCGAGCATTTTGCACATGTGTTCCGACACACCGGGAGCAATGCAATCCGTGAGGTATTCTACTCGGAATTTCCTTTTTACGTTCCAAACTTAGGCGCGCATTGTATACCCGCTCCACTGATCGCAACGGGGTGAAGCAATTCTCATCTTGAAGCGCGCGCTGCGTTTTTCATCCGTACCAGCAGACCCGCGTTGCCTCATTTTGCAGCCAACTCTTGCAACACTTGTCCTTCGCCGAAATTCCGGTCTGTCGCAGAATCATTGGGTAAGAACCATCTCCCCAACCATTGAGGAAAAGCTGCCCTGTTGTGATGCGCCACCGTTACTGCCCTTGTCCTGCTGAAATGAGTCTCCGAGGACCTAGAACTTTGATTTGCGCGTCGGCTGAACCAACCCTTCCTCCCCATGTTTCAATTTTTCTTGAGTCTCGCCATCATCGGACGCCCCTGCCTCATTGCTCTTTCCGAGTAGCCTCTCAATCGTTGCGAACAGCTCAATGGTCCGAATAGGTTTGGAAATGTACGCGTCCATCCCAGCTGCTAGGCAGCTCTCCTTGTCACCCTTGAGGGCATGTGCAGTCATGGCTACGATAGGGATGTGCGTGCCCGTAAGCTGTTCCATCTCCCGAATTGCAGCCGTGGCACCGAATCCGTCCATCTCCGGCATTTGGACGTCCATCAGCACGATATCAAAGTCCTCCTTTTCGAGCGCAGCGAGTGCTTCTCGACCGTTGCAAGTTGGTGAAACGATGTACCCTCGCTTCTCAAGAAGGCGAACTGCGAGAATCCGATTGACGGCGTTGTCTTCCGCCAAGAGGACTCGCGAACGGTTCCTGGACTCTCGTAACGTATGACGCGTCACCAGTGGAGCTTTCTTCTGCGTTGACAGATTCAAAACATCGCATATCGCCTGCAGAAGCTCTCCCTGACGTATCGGTTTCGAGAGATAGGCGGAAATTCCGAGTTCCCGGCAACGGGCAGCGTCGCCAAGGTGTCCCGCAGAGGTGAGCATCATAATGGTGGCACCGACTAGCTCTGGATCTCTCGTTATCCTTTCAGCTAGAGTAAAGCCATCCATCTCCGGCATCTGTCCATCCAATAAGACAAGAGGAAAGGGACGACCTGAGTTTTTCGCGACTTCCAGCGCCTGCAGCGCGGCCCGTCCACCCTCGACTGCTGTCGGCTTCATGCCCCAACGAGTCAGCATCTCGCTCAGGACTGTTCGGTTCGTGAAGTTGTCGTCCACGATTAAAACATGCATGGCACGTAACTGTTCTGGTTGAAGAGGAACCGAGCCAGCGGCGGGCCTGTCCTGCACAGCCAGCCGAAGCGTGAAATGAAACGTACTGCCTTTGTTGAGCTGGCTCTCCACCCATATCTTCCCTCCCATCATCGTCACAAGCCTTGTGCAGATCGCCAGGCCCAACCCCGTTCCGCCGTATTTTCGGGCCATTGAGCCATCGGCCTGGGAGAATGCTTCAAAGATTATTTTTTGTTTGTCAGTCGGGACCCCTACACCAGTGTCTTTCACAGCGAGATGCAGGCAGGTGATGGTGGCTTCGTCAGATTCTTCAACTACGGTGACAAGAACTTCGCCATGTTCGGTGAACTTGATCGCGTTCCCTATCAAATTTATCAGAATCTGTCGAATCCTCCCGGGATCGCCGAGGAGAGCCTCTGGAACTTCCGGTCGCACGTCATAAATTAGCTCCAGTCCTTTTTGATGCGCGCGATAGCCCAGTGACCGCATCGTTTCGCCGAGACTCTCTCGCAAGCCAAAAGGTATTGATTCGACATCCAGTTTGCCGGCTTCAATTTTGGAGAAATCCAAAATATCGTTAATCACGGTGAGGAGTGACTCGGCTGAGAATTTGACGAGGCCGAGGCTATCGCGCTGTTCGACAGTCAGTTCAGTATCCAAAACTAGGTCCGTCATACCGAGAATGCCGTTCATCGGTGTGCGAATTTCATGGCTCATGTTGGCGAGAAACTCGCTCTTGGCGCGGCTAGAGGCCTCAGCTACTTCCTTGGCCTGTAACAGCTCCAGTTCTGTCCGGTCCTGTCTGCTTTGGATCACCAGCATCCTTCCAATGGAGCAAAGGAAAGAGACTGTTATGATCGTCGCAGCTAAGAGGACTCGCTGTCTGATAATGAGTAGGGACATCCCAAGCACGAGAAGCGGGCATAACAATGCGAATAACTGCTTCGACGCCCTTCGCTTGTGAGCCACGAATCTCCCGGATGCGCCGTCAGATTTGTCAAGCTGGCTCCACGTGGTTGCAATCAGCAGGGGTACCACATTAAGGAGACACCAAGCGACATCGAACCAACTTCCGGAATGGAGGTTCCTGCCCGGATAGTTGTAATAGGCATCCATGAGGCCGGCCAAACAAAAATAGGCGCTCATTCTTCCGAACAATGCAAAAATAGCGCTGGAGTCCGCCAAGAACGCGCGCAATAGAAAGGCGCCCGACAAAACTCCGTCATAGATGAGTAAGCGCCGCCACAAGGCCCAGGCGAGTTCCTGGGCTGATTGAGACTGTGAAGGAGTAGAGGAAAAATAGAGAAACACCGCCGCCCAAAACACAAATGCCTGAATAAAATCGAAGACGTTAAGTCGGTCGAACCGTCTTGGCTCGAAATCCGAATCCAGGAACAGCGCCATGCCCATGGGCACATACCAGAACACAAACAGGGTGCTGGCAAGCCACTCCCATAAGGGCGGAAGACCTACGACCTCGTTTAGAGTTTGAATGACCTCGGCAACAAGTATTAAGGTAAAGGAAGATACTGCCAGTTGCCAGAATGTTCGCCCCAGAGCATGGGATCGTCGCGACGCTCTGAAGGAAGCCGTGGTACATAAGATCAAAACGACTACCTGAACCGAGCCGGAGAGCAATCGACCCGTAGGACTGCTCCCAAAATGGAAGAGTACGACAGATTGAATCGCTAAGAGTGCGCTTACTTTTAAAAGCGTTTTTTGCAATTGGGTCATTAGAGAACTCGCCCGCAATCGTGAACCTGCCTTCCAGAGTCGGCCGCGCTGGGGCCGGGAATTCGCTTGTGGGGAGCAAGAGATGGGCTAGGCGATTTCCCGTAATATAATGGTAATACCAATCGTGCGAAATGGTGACAAGATGTTGATTATTGGTGATGAAAGAAGGAACAGCTAGCTGCGCGAGCCTGGAGTGGATGGCGGCCTTCGGCCGCCTCCTGGACTCCCGCCGCACCATCTGAGAAACCGCGAGAATTTGCCCAAACAATGGGGTCGACCTCAGAGGTAGGGACGCATGAGGGATTTGAAGAAGCAGGAGCGAACCGCCATCGAAGCCGTCGTCAGACGGTACTTGGCGACGCGGAAAGAGGGTAGTGATTTCCCCGACGCCTATATCATGGTCGCTCGGAAACGGGTTGCTGTTGACATCATAACCCTGAAACGGCGGGGCACTGGCCAAGGTAACGCCGCCAAGCCCCGTTTGAGGTTCGATAAGGTTGCGACCAGGCTCATTGGACGTCTGCAAGCCGCCCTTGGCGAATCCGTGCCGGACGGCATGACAGTGTTGCTGACCATCACTGCTCCCATCCGTTTGCCATCGAAAACCGCTGCCTCGCTGGAAGACAAGATACAAACTCTTCTCGGGCGGGGAGCGCCGGGTCGAGATCAGAAAGACACGATTCACGGGAATCGTGTCCAGATTCGACTTTTGAGAGACGAATCTGAGCGAGCGCCAAAAATGATTGGGTTCGTGCACAATTCCGATTCAGACCCACTTCTACTTTTGAACATGACACATGAATTGTTTGAGCTCATCAGCGCCGAGGCTGGCAGGCGGGCGCCGAGGCTTGCGGGTGATCGATGGCTGGTTGTGATAAGCGCCGGAGGGATTTCATGCTTAGAGGTATATCGCTACATCTATGCACAGCTGCGCATGGCGACCGACTTTAGGAAGATTCTCATGGTGTTTGGCGATGGGCGTGTCGGAGTGTTGGCGGGATGAAACCAGTTTGCGTTGATTCTCAGTATGGAGGGGCTTGATAGCAGGATACGGCAACGCTGGGACGACTGCAGATTGCGCGATCGTTGCCGGGAGCGATTCACGATGAACCCAGCAGACCATCACGTTTTCCCCCTGTTGAGAATAACATCCACGACAAGGTTTCCGGCACTCCACTTGACGACCTTAATCCCGCCGCCTGGCTGGATGTACACAGCGAAAGGGAGTCTACCGACCTTGTTGCATGCAAACAGGCGCTACGATCTCACTTCTGATCCGGCACTGGAACGGCGGGCTCCGAATAGGGCAGGATCGGCCGCTTGCGTTCCACTTTCCATTCGACACCATCAGGACCCGATTTTTGCGTCCGCACGATCCGCAGTTTTCCCTGAGCCAGGTATTTGAGGTGCACCATGTCGAAAGCGAGACCAGCGGAGGCTACTAGCTTCATGTAATCGCCATGAGCGGTTTCGTCAGGAGCTTCCGTGTAGCCACCATCCCACGTTATGTCCGGCGAGATGCCATGGGCAACGGTCTCGTCAGAGTCAGCGTTAGATCCACTGAGGGCCATGTAGATCCGAATGCCCGAAACGATGGGTTGCGCCATGTAACGGGGATCCCAGCGCTGTCCAAAACGTTCGTAACGGGCATTCATACGATCCTCAAGGGAGAGCAACCCCGGCACATTCCGTTCGGCCTCCACAATTCGGTCGCGCAGGGCGTAAGCGATCTGCCGTCCATATGGATGGTCGGGGTCGCGGAGGTACTCCAAACTTGTAAACCATCCGCGCGGAAGCCACCATTCTCTTCCGGTCCCTGCCTGGCGGCTCATCACCCACCCCGTGTAGTCAGAAAAAGGCTGCACCCATTCGTGCGAGGGATAGCCATGTGGATTCAGGAATGCGTCTGGCAACCAAGATTTAATCAGCAGCGGGCGCGTGCGGGATTCCGGATAAATTGGATCGGCTTGTTTTTGACCATCTGAAACATCGGCCGCAAGCGCGCCATGATAGCCTGGATGGAGAAGGTTATCAGGCGTGATTTTTGCGAGTTCTACGGAGAGTTGGGCACCGTCGCTGTTGTCAATCGGATGAAGAACCACGTTGACTTGATTGAGCAATGCTCTAATCTTAGGGTCGGTAACAAGCAGTTCGCCCAACTTATCAATATGGCTTGTGCTGGAAACTTCATTGGCATGCTGACGCCCGGAGTAGATGACTGAGGCTTTCAAGATCGTCTCTTTGGCCCAGGATCGCAGCAGGGAAGGCGAAGGAAGCCCCACATCAGCCGCCCAAATGTCTTGGCCGAGATAACTTCTGCCCATCCAATATACATTCACACCTGGATAGGTCGCCAATCGCGCGAGGATGGCAGCGTTTTCATCCGGAGTGATCGGTTCATCCCACTGCACGATGGGCGTTCCCGTAAGCTTTCCAGCGTATTGCGAGATCATTGGCCGCGGAGTCGCCGGTGGAGATACCGCCCAACTCGTGTAGACGCCGGGGGCGGGCGTTTCCACATTGGCATCGCGAGGATGCGGCAGCTCAAAGCGCATGGACATGCTCTCGACATGAGGATAGGCGAGGTCGTCTCGATACAGGCCGGCCGTATGCATTTGCTCCAACCAGCGCAGCTGTCCCTCGGCTTGCTGCGCTGAAAAGACGCTATGTTCAACGCGATCTCGAAGCTCTACATTGGTCCACTCTTCATATTCATCATGCAGAAAATCAGCAGGGAGCGACCAAGTGAGGCTTTCCACTCCGGGAGCTCCATTTTTGATATCTGCTGCAATCAGGCGCGGCTGGAATAAACCTTGCAGAGCCGGGAGGTTGCGCTCGCGTTCGTGTTGTTTCCCCTGAGCATCTTTCCAACTGAGGCGTATCAGTGGGTTTGCGGCGGGCTTTCCATAAAAATCGATGCGTACGCGGCCGTCCTTTCCATCCTCAGACGCATGCACGATCGGCAGGATACGCCCCGGATAGTCAATGCCATGGCCGGCTTTCAAATGTCCCATCATGTCAACGAAGTTGCCGGTTGAATAGAAGACGTCCTCTTGAATGGCTTCGAGCGCAGAGATGCGTTCTTTATCGAGGCCGATGTTGTAATCGGGCTCACTCAGGTGGATGTCAATGCGAAGTGTGTCGAAGAGGGGCTGGTACTCTGGACGAATCTCGCCCTGAACTTGCTTCATTATGAATTGGTAGACCTTCGGGATCGTCACGTTCTGATAGTGATCCCAGAACTCCTCAATATCGGTCTTGATTCTTTGATCGAGAAGAACGTTTGAGCCGCTCTCCAAATGGACCCAGCCCGTGTCCACCTGGACCTCTTCGTATTCAGGCATGACTTTGTTGTATGGCTGCATCGCCGTGGTTACGCGGAAACTGCGGGTCAGAATCTCATGGCCACTCGTATCCGTGACGTGCACGCGATAGGTTGGGTCAGTCGGTGAAGGTGTGAATTGTTCGAAGGTAATGTTAGCCAGGGGAATATTCACTTTTTGCGCCAGCATTTCATCCACTGGGTAGAGCTCCTGTACCCAGCGCGCCGGCGTGCTCATCCCACGAACCTCCGAAGCATCAACGTTTCTCGCGAAATCTATCCGGATGCCGCCGACCGCTTTCCCGGCCAATTCCGGCACGATTTCGTCCATTAGCCAGCTGTATCCCTGTTTATAGGCAGAAAGAACTTCCACATGTAGCTGGGCGCGCGTAGCACCGGCGTGAGTGAGTATGTCCCCAATTTGATCTGCTAACTGCTGGCGCTCCTGAGGACCCTCGCTCACCCGCGCGACAATCGTGACCGGCTGGCCGTGTTTGATTTTTGAAGCAACGCCACTAATGGCCTCCAAAAGCCGTCGTCCCTCCCAAGGAATCACGAGATCCTCGCTAAAAGTGGGTGCGCCCTGATGGAAGGGGTGAGTTGGACTCTGATAGTGCAAATCAGGATACGCTTCGCAACACTGCGTGCCCGCATGGAGGCTGCCGGTACTGATCTGGACGTGGGAAGTATGCAGATCTTGCTCGACGACCTTGCGTGCAAATTCGTTGAGGCCCGGATCTGCCAGGTCCACATATAATTCGGCTTTCACATCAGTGATGCTCGGGCTACCCTTCGATTCTGAATCGATTTCCTTGCACCATTTATCGAGATGATAGAGCGCTACCGCCGCTTGCCCTACGGCCGAGTGCAACGAAAAGAAGCCATGGAGTTCATATCGAATATTTTCGAGAGAGAGAAATTGCTTGCCGGGCTCCCATAGGTTCGGAAAGCTTCCAGAGAGAAGATTCGACGCGGCCACTGCTCCGGCCTCATCGCCTCGGACCAGAACTGCGCCGTTCTTCTTGAATGCATTGTCCACGATACGGAGTTCGCCCTCGCCGGGACCCATGACCCGCGACACCCGACCGGAGGCCGATTCTTCCTCTTGCAGCTTCTTCACTACTCCTTCCGCCAGCGGCGAGCTTGATGCAAGCACGACCGGCGTCTTCACTTTTTCAGGTTTCACACCTTCTATGGGAGACGCCAGGGGCAAAGTGATGCCTGTGCCTTCCAGTCCAATGCGCGCAGAGAGATTGGCCAGGGCTGTGCCAGCTGCACCCGCGGGCACGTAGAGATGTCCCTTGAATGCCGCGGGGAATGGAACCTTGGGAGAGCCCTTGAATAGGCCCTTGACGGTGTACAGTGTGGCTAGATCAAGTTGGAGAACCTCTTCAGCTTCCGTTTCGTCCGCTGCAGATTTACTCTTGGCAGACTCTTCCGGAGGAGTAGGAGTCGCAGGTACATCGGTCATCGGCTTTGTGCTCTCCGCAAACACGGGAGCCGCCCCACCCAAGAGGATCAGTTCGTGCACAGAGGATAGATGGGGAGAAGTGAGCGCCTCACTCAAAGCAGCCTTGTTAACCTCGCCCGCTGCTCGGAGAAATGCGCGCCGAATGCCCTGCTTGCCTTCCTGATACGAAACGCCAACCAGCTCAACCTTGACGTCGTGCGCCGAAGTCGTAACTGCTTCCGCGATAGCGGAAAATTGATCGCCTGGAACCTCCCATTGGTAGGGCGAACGCGCAGAAAAAGAAATCGCGGCAGCGATCAGGCCGGCATCGTCACTCCCAACAATTGCCAAATCCTTTCCCACAACAAGAACAGCACCCTCGCCCCTCTCGAGCGCTAATGCCATGGGGGCGAGCTTTTGCATTGCGTCGGCGGGAATCGCCGACTTACCAATCCAGACTCTTGGGCCGTCTCCTCGAGCTTCGGAGGCGGTGATGACAATGGGGAGACTGAGCCCACTCGAGCCGAATGCTAGTCGCGTGGCCCAGTTTGCGGCGGCCGCGTTCTCGGAAGAATTGGGATTAACGGGTACAACAATCTTGCCGTTGATCGCGTCAGCGACCCCATCGCTATTCGTATCTGTAATCATCCACCCAGCCGCAAATGCGTTACTAAGATGGTTATCGGTGCTTGAGGATCCGTCAGCGGAAATGCCTCGCCTTTCACTCATGTAGGAGCAGATTGACCCGACAACAAAAAAGGACACGACAGCTAAGCGTCGCATTGAACACTCCCGAATGGACAAAGATGTATGACACAAAAACTTGCCACTGGACCAACGCCCTTGCCAGCGATGAGATGCTTGCTTCTCTTTGCTACGCAAAATAGGAAGCCTCTGACTAAGCGCTTACGCGAAACGGGCATCGGCCTCGAGGGGTGGCGGCCAGTGGGTTCCGATTTCCGCCTCGCGCGGCGCAGTGTGAGAAGAATTTTCAGAATACAAACCGAGCAGCGAGCTCTGCTTGCTGAAGATTACCTGCGCTGCCGAGTGTCCCGAAACCCGGAGATGCTGCGTTCGTGACGTAGCCGCTTGTTCCGGCTGACACTCCGGCCAAGTTTTCGTGACCAAACAGATTGAAAACCTGGGCGATCACTTCAAGATGGCGCTCTGCCCCGAGTTTGAATGAGCGCGAGAGATGGACATCAAAACTGTCGTAGGGGTTTGAATTGAGCTGGCTCGCAGTTACGGGCGACAGTCCCTGGGTGGCGCGATAGGCATTCACAGCCGTCAAGTTGAGGTCCCTATTACCCTGGTTTCTTGACGTCCCCGGCACGTACTGCTGCGTCCCGTCGGCATTGAACGTTGCTGCAAGGGCGCTGAACGGCACAGAGGACCTCGCCGTCCAAATCGCACCCAACGTCAAGCTCCAAGGCAGGTTTACGGTCCCGGACGCGACAATCGAATTGCGCCGATCCACATTGCTGGGACCCCAATCCAGATTCGGGTCGGAGTAGTCCGTAACGCTGTTCTGAGGATTGTCGTCTCTCGCATAGGAAAGTGTATAGGATACAGTAAACATGTAGCGGTGGCTGAAGCGTTTGTCCGCCCGTACGAATAAGGCTTTGTACTTGGCCTGTGAGGTGGATTGCTGTTGCAGGATCGCACCCCAGGCGGGCAAGGGCCGAATGCCTGTAGTGGGATCAGGGAAATTCAAATCCACGTTTCGGAAATCGCGAAAAGCGTGCTGATAAACACCATCAACTTGCAGGGCCAAATCGTTTGTAAACTGATGTGAATACCCTATGCCATACTGCTGTGAGTATGGGTTCCGATAGTTCGGTGCGAGCACTGTGACGTTGGGGGGAGCCGCGGAGCAGAAACTCGCCGGATTCTTTCCGTTGTACGGATCCGGATAGGAGGGGTTCGAAATAATGATGTTGCACTCCGACAAATTGCGAATTTCATTGAAATTCAGAAGCGTCTGGATATTGTTGTAGTAAAGTCCGAATCCCGCCCTGAAGACGTCTCTTCCCTTGTGGAACGGATCCCAGGCAATCCCAAAACGCGGACCAAAATTATTCGCGTCGCCGCGATTGCTGGGATTTCCAATGAATGGGATGGGTTCGGGGAAAGATTTGAGATTGAGATTCTCGTTGAATGAGCCGAGCTCGCGGTCGTAGCGGAGCCCCAGGTTCAGGGTGAGCCCAGGGCGAATTTTCCAGTCGTCCATTGCGAAAAATCCGAGCTCCCATGTGGGAACACTATTCACGACAGCGGGGAGGGAAGCCGTGAAGAGAATCGGGTTTGTAAGAGCGGTAATCGTATTCGGATCATTTGGATTAAAAAGTTGATCCGTTCCAAAGGTGAAGGTACCGCGCACATTGAATGCCGTGGCGTCAATAAACGGGATGTAGTTGATGTCCAAACCGAACCGGAGCGAGTGCGGTCCCTTCTGGAGGCTAAAGACGTCACTCCCTTCGTAGCGCTTCTCCACTCCGTCCTCTTGATATCCGGCTCCGTAACTGAAGCTCGGGAAGCTGTAAGCGATCTGCAACTGGCCAGTGGCAGCAGCATTCGTGGCCATGGTGTTCACATCACTCCAGATGTGACCAGGAGGACCCAGCTGGTATGAGGAGTAGGCATACTGGAATCGGAAATCGTTTACGCTTGTCAAGGTGGGCGTCCACGTGTGGCCGGCGACGAACGAATGCCGTGGAATCAAGCCGTCATAACAAAACTGCTCGAAACTTCCTCCGCAGCCCTGGAAGGTGAGTTTGTTCCATTCCTGCGCGTACCGCGCAAAGATTGATTGATTGTTGTTGATTTGGTGATCGACTCGGCCAGTCAGCATTTGGTCGGTGAGTGGCTGGTTGAACGTGCCCTGATTCGCGCCATAGAACTGGGGTTCGCTTGTAAAAATTGTGTAGGAACTGGCAGTTTGCGTCCGCTCGAAAGCAGCGTAAAAGTGAGTTCGGTCGGCGATGATCGGTCCACCAATATCACCGCCGTATTGATTCCGATTGAACGGGTTGCCCGTATGTTCAGCTTTTTCCGCGGCCTGCTGAAACTGGTTGTCGCGATTCAGGGCCTCGTTGCGCCAGTACTCAAACACTTCACCGTGAAAATTGTTCGTTCCGCTCTTGGTTGCCACTACCACCAAACCGCCCATGTACAGGCCGTATTCAGCCGGGTACTGGTTTACGTAAACTTTAAACTCTTGAACGGCTCCTTCCGGGAAGTTCTGGCGGGGCTCGCCCTGCTCCGCCCACGTGTTCCTCACGCCATCAATCATAAATCCATTCGCGTAAAAGTATCCGCCTCCGCCGACCTGCACGTTATTGTAAAACGTGCGGGTCGCGTCTTGGCTCGTCCCCGGCTCAAGCAATGCGAGGTTGAGGTACTGCCGTGTGTTAATGGGAAGGGTGGTAATCTGTTCTTGGTCGACGATGCCCGCAACACTCTGGGATGAGGTGTCGACCACGGGTACTGCCCCACTCACTTCCACGGTCTGCTCCGAATTGCCGACCTTCATTACCACGTCTTGGGTCAGGTGCACGCCGATGTTTATCAGGAGATGGGTGATGCTCTGTGTCTGAAAGTTCGTGGCCTTAACGGAGATGTTGTAGGTGCCGGGAGAGACGGGCGAAAATATATACTGACCATCCTGCGTCGTGACCGTACGTGTTACACCCGTCTCGACGTTCGTTAGTGTTACCTGCGCAGTGGGAATAACCGCGCCAGAAGAGTCTGTGACCGTGCCGATGATATCTGCTTCACCTCCCTGTGCAAATGCTATGCCCGCCGCAAGTGCGAGCATCGCAAGCGACACTCCTAATTTGGTGCCGATCTCATTCCATTTAGATCTGTTTCGCATTGCTCGTCTCCCAAGCAGTCCTACGGTATACCGAAGTAGTCGACACCTAATAATTTGTCAAGACATTTTGTTGATGGCAAGAGAACACCAAGAAACGTCAAAAATA